>ODAI010124434.1_pt1 | contig 13447 bp, 12 predicted proteins | sample 1539321 | NCBI WGS metagenome assembly ODAI01 (sample SAMN02144231, study PRJEB22623) | gut metagenome | biome: sheep rumen | host: Ovis aries | place: New Zealand
GTGCGAAATGAGCACAGAAAATAGTTTAGCCCACACAAAATGGGAATGCAAGTATCACATAGTATTCGCTCCGAAATACAGAAGGCAGGTAATATATAAGCAAATACGAGCAGATGTAGGGATGATACTCGGAACGTTATGTAAGAGAAAAGGGATAGAGATTATCGAAGCAGAAGCGTGTCCGGATCACATTCATATGCTCGTAAGGATTCCCCCGAAGTACTCAGTATCAGAAGTGATGGGTTACTTGAAAGGGAAGAGTTCGCTCATGATATTTGAAAAGCATGCGAATCTCAAATACAAATATGGGAACCGTCATTTCTGGTGCAGAGGGTATTATGTCGATACAGTAGGCAAGAACACAGCTGCAATAAAGAAGTACATTCAGAATCAGCTCAAAGAGGATCTCGAATACGACCAGATGTCGTTAGTAGAGTACATTGACCCGTTCACGGGTGAGCCGGTAAGGAAAAACAAGAAATAGGCCACTTAAGTGGAAGTTGGAAGTCAAAGCAACCCAGCAAGCCCCTTATGGGGCTGCGCCGGAGGAAGGAAGCACTGGAGAAGCCCCTTCAGGGGCAGCTGTGGAAGTGGTGCAGCTGGCAGACCGTTCAGTGCGCCTTCCGGGCGCAAGCAGGTAATAGCCCCTTATAGGGGCTGAGCAGGCCACCGGCTAAGCCGGTGGTCCTGACTACCTTCAAAAAGTTGTCAGAAGAACCGTCCCCTTGACACCTTCTACGCTCTAATTTCATACGGAATTCCGAACTTACCTTCATTCACCGGGACCGCATACACTGTGCAGTTTCCGATGTATTTAGACCAGTAAGAACCGTTTGACCCGGGCGTAAGGTATTCAAGGGCCCCCTTCATCGCAATCGCATGCGTTGAGACGAGGATATCCTCCGACTCGGCGCGCTCCCGGATTTCCTCCAGAAAAGCGCCTACTCGTGCGGTCACTTCCGAAAGCTGCTCCATCCCCTCCGGGGCCGGATTGTGCACGAAGTCGGAGAAGAATTCAATAATTTCCGGCGGGGGCACACGGAGGTCCAGCCCCTCATAGGGCCCGTATTCCATTTCAATCAGTCGTTCATCCACATTGGGGACAAAATCGCCGCTCTTTCCGGTTGCGATTCTCGCTGTATCGATCGCTCTTTTCAGAGGGCTGCTGAATACAGAATCAAAAATGATCCCATGCTCCGCAAACCATTTCCCGGCTTCCTGAGCCTGCTGAATTCCTGTCTCATTGAGGGGATGCTCGCTGCGTCCCTGAAGCAGATTTGCTTTGTTTTTTTCTGTCTGTCCGTGTCTTATTATATAGATCATAGTTGCCTCTCGAATGAAATGACCTCTGCGATCAGAACGACCCCTGGGGTAGTTTGTTCTCGGGTAGTTTGTTCTCCTGTACGTTGATGGCATGTTCCGTAAATGATAAAATCAGATTATCAAAACACAGACAGTGTGTCAAAGAGAGGGCTCTTCAAGTTGTTAGAAGAACCGTCCCCGTGACAACCCCATTACGATAATCCGGAGTGGGAAGTGGTCAAAAATCTGTTCATCGGATACGACATTGGTGAATACGAAGCCTACATACAGACACCGGAGCACCTGTATCAGTATTCCCGCAATTATGAGGATCTGTTCCTCGTGGATGGTGAGAATAATTTCCTGATGGATGAGAAAAGCTGCTGGAACAAAAAGCGCGGCAAATCGGGAACGCACGGGCAAGGCACGACCGGAACCGGGAGCGGAAACAAGTCCGGAAAACGCGGCTCCGGCGGAAACGGCTTTAGTAACGCAGATGATTACTCGGATGAATATGCAGAGTATTACATGGAAGAAGGATATGACTACGATGATGCATACGATGAGGCGTATGATGAGTGGGAGGAATGAGGCGTCATGGGAAAATTCAGAGATCTGTTTACGGCAAATGATATGACTCTGGGCACGCCGTGGAAGAGCATCGCACGGTTTGCCTTTCCAATGCTGATCGGCAACTTCGCGCAGCAGCTCTATAATACGGTCGACGCCGTTGTCGTGGGCCGCAGCCGCTGGGGCTACACGGCGCTGGCTTCTGTCGGCAACGCGCTGCCGATCCTCAACCTGCTCCTGGCGCTGTTCGTAGGGATCGCTACCGGGGCGGGGATTCTTGTCGCTCAGTTTTTTGGGGCAAAAGACAGAACGAGCCTGGAGAAGACAATAGGAAACTGTATTTTTATTTCTTTTACAGCCGGACTTGTGATCATGATCGCAGGGCCCCTGCTGACGACGCCTATGCTTCGGGCAATGCATACGCTGCCGGAAATGTTCGACGCGTGCAGGGACTACCTGAATATCTTCTTCTGGGGAATATTCGGCTTCATGTTCTACAATATTTTCGCCGGAATTCTGAGAGGCCTGGGAGACTCCTTCTCAGCGCTGCTCTTCCTCATCATTTGTGCAGGGCTCAATGTAGTCGGCGACCTCCTGCTGGTCGAAAAGATGGGCGTCGCCGGGGTTGCACTTGCAACGGTGATCGCACAAGCGATTTCTGCTATACTTTGCCTCATTAAGCTGATGGGGATGAAGGACATCTTCACACTGCGAAAAGACTATATCAAGCCGGATGCGGAGTATCTGCGCAGCATCATCAGGCTCGGCGTGCCGTCCGGTATCACACAGGCGATCATGAGTGCCAGTATGCTGATCGTACAGGCGCTGGTCAACAGTTTCGGCGATGCGATGCTGGTCGCGGCCAATGTGATGGTCATGCGGGTGGATGGGTATGCGATGCTGCCGAATTTCAGCTTCGGGCAGGCCATGGGTACCTATGCCGGGCAGAACGTCGGCGCGGGGAGGCTGGATCGGTTAAAACCCGGAACCCGGCAGGGAACGGCCATGACGGTGCTGACCGCCTTGATCCTTGTGCCCGTTATTATCTGGTTCGGCCCGACGCTGATGGATCTGTTCGCGCCCGGAAATACGGAACTCATCAATCTGGCGATGGGAATGATGTATATTCTTGCGGTAGGGTATATCGCTGTCGGCGTTACGCAGAGCTTGCAGGGAGTGATCCGCGGCGCGGGTGATACGATGTCGCCGATGTGGATCACGATCTTCACTACGGTTTTTCTGCGCATTCCGCTGGCGTATGGCCTCGTTGCACTGACAAAATCGATGGGCGCACCGGTGCTCACGCAGGAGAAGATGATCTTTGTCTCGCTTCTGAGTGTGTGGGTCATGGGTGCTGTGATCACGACGGTCATCTACTTCCGCGGTGGGTGGAGAAAAAAGATACCGACGTTTTGAAACGATATGATGAAAGTACTATCCAGAGAATTCATATACTTGCGTTATTACTTTGAAATTCAGCTGATGCAGATCCTGCGCTACTGGGTGTTGGGCATCCTGATCGGCTCCTTTATCTCCGTATTTGCCAAAGACGGTATCCACCGTCTTTTCAGCCGCATGCGGGATCAGAAATGGGGAGTGATCGGCATTGTTCCGGCCTGCCTTTTGGGAATCGCATCTCCGCTCTGCATGTACGGCACCATTCCCATTGCCGCCTCCTTTTACAGGCAGGGGATGCGGGAGGACTGGCTTGCGAGCTTCATGATGGCATCGATCCTCCTCAACCCGCAGCTGATCATTTACAGCGCAGCGCTGGGACCGGCCGTCCTTGCCGTGCGGATTATTTCCTGCGCGCTGTGCGGTGTGGCTGCAGGGCTCCTGATCCATGTGTTTTACCGGGGCAGGCAGTTTTTCGACTTCACAGGATTTGAGGAGAGAGCGAGCCGCGACACGCACCCGAACCTGCTGATCCGTTACCTGCTCAATGTCTACCGCAATGTGCGCGCGACGGGGCCGGACTTCCTGTTGGGCATCCTGCTCTCGGCGGTGTTTCAGCGGTATGTGCCCCAGGACCTCATGGTGAACGTGTTCGGCGGCAATGAGGCGTGGGGCGTGCTTATGGCCGCGACGATCGGCGTACCGCTCTATGCTTGCGGGGGCGGGACGATCCCCCTTCTGCAGGGATGGCTCAGGGACGGCATGAGCATCGGCAGCGCGGCGGCATTTATGATCACCGGGCCGGCCACCAAGATCACGAACCTCGGCGCAGTCAAAATAGTGCTGGGCCTCCGCAGGTTCCTGTTATATCTGGGGTTTTCCATCGGCTTTGCGATGGTGACAGGTATGATTGTTAATGTTTTGCTATAATGATTCAAGAGCAGTGATTTGGCAGCGTAAGGAACTCTCAGCGGCGGAAGCCGCGCTGCCACTGCGGAACATTATCAGGTGGCGGAGGACCACGGGTTTATGGATATTGCTGATTTCCAGATTCTGGATGAGGACGGGTACCCTGAAGAGCCGGCCTTGACATGCAGAACCGGCCTTGACACCCTTCCAATTAGTTCAAATCAACAGTATAGGAAGTCGTGCTTCCCGGCATGCCATTTTCTTTCAGATACGTAATCGTATCAAATTTCAATTCTGCCGGAATGCCTGATGCGCCTTCAAAAAACGGACTTTCCGGATCTGAATTATTGGGTGTGATCGTAACCATATGAGAATAGCTGGTAGAATAGACCTGCCCGTCATCCATCGTCAGAAAGATTGTCATATCAGATGCCCAAGGCCCCAAATACACTGATTGATCGGAATGATTGACCAGCTCATAAGAGAATGTGATACCGTCCGGCGTTATAAGAGCTTTCAGATCCTTCAACTCAAAATCATCCTCCTCGCTACTTTCGGGAGAATAATAGATTATATCCGTGACCCCGCCCAGCAGCAACCGGTAATTACCATTCTCATCGATGATATAACCCACTTCATCAAATGAATTTTCAATGTTACCCTGGAGCACCTTATATGTTACATTCAGTTTATAGATATTCTCCTGCACTTCCCCTTCATTAATAGCAAGGACATCTGTGTATTTGTTGCTGAAAAGCAGCTGCTTAAGCTGGTTCACATAATCCTGTTCCGATATTATACCGGTGTTTTTGCTTCTCTCCGAGATACAATTCTCCCATATAGTGCTTATATCCTGTGTCCTATCGATATAGTATGTTCTGATAAATTTTTCCATAAATTCCTCCGGGCTGTCCGCTGTAATACCCGCAGGCGCTTTTTGGGCTGTACTATTATCCTCTTTTGAGTTATCGGACGGTTGTTGTGCAACTTCTTCTTTTTGAGCTGTATTTCCCTCGCTTGAGGTTTTCTGCTCGTTTGCAGATCCGCAGCCGGCGACAGAAAAAGCTGCCATAACTACGATCAACAGTGTTGTCAATGCTCTTTTTTTCATGTGTTCCCTCCTGAACAAATTAGATGGCCGATCCTCTGTTTTGCGGTTTGTATCTTGTCCTCACAAATCTGATGCAGAGGTCTGTAATGTTGTGCTGCTCCCCGAAGTCGATTTACAGAATCCGGATCTGTATGTCCTTTTGAATATCTCTGAAAACATAGACGACATCTGTTTGCTTCTGGTTCTATTTTTTTATTGTTTTTTGAAATTTCTCGATTTACTTCCCATTAATTCCACACAGGGCTTTCCGATTTTGGATTCAAAATCCTGCATCAAAGACCGTGTCTTCAATAATACCTCCTCCGATCACACAGTCATTTTCGTCATAAAAGACCGCGGACTGGCCGGGCGCAGCGGATCGCACAGGTTCTTCAAACGAGATTCTTACCCTGTCTTCCCCAATCTTTTCAAGCAGCGCGGGCTGACCTGCGTGGCGATAACGAACTTTCACTTGGCAGGGTATATTTTGACCCGGCGACGGTTCGGGGATGCTCATAAAATTCAGGTCCCTGCAAATGATCGCTTTGCATCGGATTTCCTCTAAGGTTCCCAAAACAACTTCATTGCGGTCCGCGCGCAGTTTTTTGACATAGACCGGATGGCCGAAAGCGATGCCGAGGCCTTTGCGCTGCCCGACAGTATAGTGGATGATCCCTTTGTGTGTGCCCAGGACCTTTCCGGTCCCGTCGACAAAATTGCCCTCCGCAGGGACTTCCCCGGCCGCATGCTCCTTAATAAAGTCCGCGTAATTGCCGTCGGTGACAAAACAGATCTCCTGGGAGTCCGGCTTCGAAGCGACCACGATTCCGGCTTCCGCCGCAATCTTACGGACTTCCTCTTTGGAATACGTTCCGAGCGGCATGAGCGTCTTGGCGAGCTGCTCCTGTGTCAGCCGGTAGAGCATATAAGCTTGGTCTTTCTCGGAATGCAGCGCCTTGCGGACTGTAAACCTTCCGTTCTCAAGCGCCACGATGGAAGCGTAGTGCCCCGTGGCAACGTAGTCCGCCTGCAGCACGTTTGCATAGTAGAGCATGCGCTCCCATTTGATCTCGCGGTTGCAGATCACGCACGGATTAGGTGTCAGTCCGTGAAGATAATCGTCGATAAACGATTTTATGATCTTGTCGTTGAAAGCGGAGACGCAGTTGAAGACATGGTATTCGATCCCTATGGCCTGCGCTGTCGCTCTCGCGTCGTCAATCTCGCAGCAGCGGCTGTCTTCCCCATCCGAGCTGACCCAGCTGCGAAGAGTCACTCCGACTACATCATATCCCTCCTGCTTCAGAAGATATGCGGCTACAGCGCTGTCGACGCCGCCGGACATTCCTACGATCACTCTTTTCATGTGTTTTGCCTTTCCTGCGTGCTTTTCTGATTTGCTTTAGTTTTTAATATATCTTGAAAGTGGAATTGTCAAAGAACATGCTATTATTGTAACATGCAGAAGAGTGTCAGGGGGACGGTTCTTTTGACAACTTTTGGCGGTGTCAAGGGGGCATTGGTGTCACGGGGACGGTTCTTCTGACAACTTTTGCCTCGTCTCTGAGAGGCAAAAGTTGTCAAAAGAACCGTCCCCATGACACCATTGGAGTAATTAGCGCATGAAAAGAGTTATAGTAATCGGCAGTCCCGGAGCCGGGAAGAGCACTTTTTCGAGAAAGCTGAGAGATAGAACCGGACTTCCGCTATACCATTTGGATAATATATGGCATCGACCGGATCGGACAACGATATCCAGGGAGGAGTTTGATGAAAGGCTGTTTGCTATTATGGCAAAAGAGAGCTGGATCATCGACGGCAACTACAGCAGGACACTTGAATCGAGGCTAAAGCATTGCGATACTGTTTTTCTTCTTGATTATCCTTTGGAGGTTTGTCTTGCCGGGGTTAATGAACGCATAGGAAAAGAGAGAGAAGATATTCCCTGGATCGAGTACGAGTTTGATGAAGAGTTCCGGCAGTTCATTGTGGAATTTCCTGAGACCAGGCTGCCGAATATTTACAGGCTGCTTCACAAGTATGAACAGGGAAGAGAGATCCATATTTTCCGATCCAGGGAAGAGGCGGATGAATATATTGAGTGGGTGTCATAGGGCAGGTTTTTCGGTGTCAAGGGGATGTGTCACGGGGACGGTTCTTCTGACAACTTTTGGGACAAAAGTTGTCAGAAGAACCGTCCCCGTGACACCGAAGAACCGTCCCCTTGACACCCTTAACACTCTACTGCGCAATAAACAGGACACCAAGTGTTCCGGGTCCGCAGTGAGAAGAGACAACAGCACCTGCAGTTGTCACCAGAATTTCTTTGAACCTGCCAAGGCTTTCCAAGTATTCTCTTACTTCTTCAACAATTTCTTTGTCACACCCGGAATGGGTGATGAATACGCGGTCGGGAACCGCCGTTTTAAGGTCCTCTTCCATGTCCTTTACATAGTCCATGATAAAGCGGGAGTTTTTCCCGCGGTATTTCTTTCCGGGATGCATCGCGCCATCGACGACCTCAATTCGTGGATGAAGGCGAAGCGCCGAACCCAAGAAGGCAGACATTCCCGAGCATCTTCCTCCTCGGTAGAGATACGTGAGTGTATCAATTACAAAGCTCGCCCTGACTTTACCTTTGACCTTCTCTATTTCCGCTGCGATTTCTGAGCCGGTCAGTCCACTTGCAGCAAGTTCGGCCGCTTTGATCACTTGCAGGCCGATCCCGGTGGAGAGATTTTCAGAATCAATGACGTGAACTCTGTCTGTCATTTCCAGATCTTCTACCGCAAGGATGCAGTTGCTGTAGCAGCTGGACATGGGAGATGAAATTGTAAAGATCACATATTCATCGGTGCTGTCTTTTTCCAGAAATGCCTCAATATCATTGATAGCTGGGGCAGATGTCCGTGGCGTCTCATTGTGCTCGTCAGACCATTTGTAGAGGTCAGAGGGCTTGATGTTGACGCCGTCTTTGTATTCATTTTCTCCCAAATGGACATAGAGCGGAATGATCCCGATCTTATATCTGCTGATGAGAGCAGGGGAGAGATCGCAGGTACTGTCTGCCAGTATTTTGACCATAATTACCTCCTGATTATTGCGTAAACATTGCTGTTGGGTCACGACTGGATCAACATACGGATTGCTATTTTGGCTTTTTTGATATTATACAATTAAATTGCTTGTCAAACAATCATCTCGAATACCAAACTACCCCAGAGGTCGAATTTACCCCAGAGGTCGGACTCAGGAATGTTCGACCTCGGAATGTTCGAGCTCTGGGGTAATTTGTTGCAATATCATGACCGATTTTTCGAGAAGAGCAGAATAAGTCGAGGAATCCGAGACAAACTAGTGAATTGCCAGAGTTTAGACGTTATAATTAATGATGTTTGGTGAGTGTCAGAGGGACGGTTCTTCTGACATCTTTTAAGAAAACCGACCTCTGGGGTAGTTTGCACCCCGGGTAATTTGCACCCCGGAAAAACCGACCTCTGGGGTAGTTTGCACCCCGGAGAAAACGACCCCTGGGGTGGTTTGCACCCCGCTTTGTTGAGTAAGGAGCTATATTGGCATGAAAACTATAGGACTGATCGGCGGAATGAGCTGGGAGAGCACGATTCCATATTACAGGATCATCAACGAAGAAGTTAAAAAAAGGCTGGGTGGTCTGCATTCAGCAAAGATCATTCTCTACAGCGTCGAATTTGATGAGATTGAGAAGTGCCAGTCAAAAGGTGAATGGGAAAAATGCGGCGAAATACTAGGAAATGCCGCAAGAGCAGTCGAAGCTGCAGGTGCCGACTTTCTTTTGATCTGCACGAACACTATGCATAAGGTTGTGCCCCAAATCGCTTCCATGATCGAAATCCCGATCGTCCACATTGCGGATGCCACGGCGGATGAGCTTGTGAAGAGCAATATTAAATCTGTTGGCCTGCTTGGGACAAAATACACCATGAAGCAGGATTTTTACAAACAGAGGTTAACGAATCGGGGGATCAACGTTGTAATTCCGGATGAAGAAGATGTCGAAACGGTAAATTCGGTGATCTTCAATGAACTCTGTGTGGGAGAGATCAGTGACGTGTCCCGTGAAAAGTTTAAGGAGATCATCGGCAAGCTAGAAGAGAAAGGTGCGGAAGGTATAATCCTTGGATGTACCGAAATCGGGCTTCTGATCAGTCAATCGGATGTGAGTGTTCCTGTATTTGATACGACTTTAATTCATGCAAGAAAAGCCGCGGAATTAGCATTGGGGTGACAGGGGTAAAAAGCGACCTCTGGGGTAGTTTGTATGGGGTAGTTTGTGGTTAGAGCGACCTCTGGGGTAGCTTGTTTTGAAAAGCGACCTCTGGGGTAGCTTGTTTACGGAAAGGCGAAGCATATGGCAAGGGTAAAGTGGTATGAACTGGATAACAACGCAAAGATCGTACCATCGACAACAAAGGGTTCTGACACGCGTGTTTTCAGGATCACATGTGAATTGAAAGAGGAAGTAAACGGCGATTTGCTGCAGCAGGCGCTTGACAGGACAGTTGCCGATTTCCCTCATTTTGCAAGTGTACTGCGCAAGGGACTTTTCTGGTACTATCTGGACAGCAGCAATATCCGCGCTGTAGTGCAGCCGGAGAATAAGCCTCCCTGCGCTGCAATCTACTTTGATGGTCGGCGCAAGCTTCTTTACCGGGTCAATTATTACCGCAGGCGGATCAATCTGGAAATGTTCCACGCATTGACAGACGGGACGGGAGCTTTTGCCTTTCTGCGGGCGATCATCTGTAATTACCTCATGCTCGCGCACGATCTGGACGAGGAGATTCCCCGGGACGTCTCCAGTGTAATGGAAAAAGAAGACGACGCCTTCAAAAGATATTTCAGTAAAAAAACGAAAGGAAAGCCGCAGGAACAGAAAACGCTTCCCCGCCGCGCCTACCATCTGCAGGGGGACCGCGACGAGTACCTGCAGATGCATCTGATCGAGGGAACGGTTTCCACCTCGAAGTTTCTGAAAGCAGTCAAGGATCATCAGACTACGGCAACTGCCTTTATGACCGCGCTCTATATGGAATCCATTCTGGAAGAGATGCGCGTAAGGGACAAAAAGCTTCCCATTGTGCTGAGCGTTCCGGTGAATCTGCGCAACTATTTTCCGTCGGATACGACGCGCAACTTTTTCGGCGTGATCAATGTCGCTTTTTACCCGGAGCAGTATGACGGGACACTCGAGAGCATTTTGGAAGTGGTGCAGGCTTCTTTCCGCCGCCAGCTCACGCAGGATCAGATCTCTCTGTCCATGCATGACTATGCCCGGCTCGAGCACAATATTATCATCAGGCCGGTCCCTCTGCTGATCAAAAATTTCGTGATCGCGACAGTCAACGACATGGTGCAGAAAGGCATCACCGCCACAGTTTCCAACGTAGGAAAAATAACGATGCCGGAGCCTTTCGACTCCTACATCGACCGATTCAGCTGCTTTATGGCAGCTCCGGATCTGCAGATCAGTGTATGCTCTTTTAACGGAAAAATGTGTTTCGGGGTCGCCAGCGCCTTTGAGACGAATTCTGCCATCATGCGTTTTTTCAGGAAAATGGTCGCTCTTGGCATCGACGTGGAGATCGCAACAAACGATTCCTGGGAATAGCGAGGGGGAAATCATAAATGCAGTATTGTTCAAGTTGTATGATACAAATTCGAGGAAAAAAGGCCCGCTGCCCGCTCTGCCAGCGGGAACTGCAGGACCAGGATCTGGCAATGCCTTTTGAGGATGATGATCCTTTTGTGCGGCTCCCCAGCCCCAAAGTCAGCTTTTTAAAGATGAACCGCACGGTGACTTTCATCTGCATCTGTCTGGAAATTCTACTGGGCGCCGTGCAGATCATTTCCGGAAGCAGCGGCTGGCTCCTGGCCGCCATGCTCTTTATCCTCCTGGGCTGGGCGGACTTCCAGGTCGTTGTCTATTATCGCAGCAATCTGATCCGCATGCTGACGACGCAGGCCTATATCATCATGGCAGCCTGCCTGATCATCGCGCAAATGACCAACACCGGAAGCTGGGCGATCACCTGGGTCGTTCCTTCTCTATTTTGCCTTCTGATCGTTGTTACATTCGCTGCCGCCAAAGCACAGAAAATGGAGCTGCACGAATTCATCCTTTACCCTGCTTTTGATGTCCTGATGAGCATGCTCCAGATCATCCCGATCGCGCTCGGGGCTAATCCCATAATCGCGCCCGCGGTCATCTGCATGGCACTAATGCTCATACTGGGCAGCAGCCTCGTCATTTTCCGCGGCAGTGTGCTGCGCGAAGCTGCGGAGAAATATCTCCACCTCTAAAAAGGCGCCGCTCATGCAGGCGGATTGAAAGAGAGTATTCTGTCAAAATAGCAACCACCCGAGAGGATTAATACATGGAACAGGAAAAAAACCAGAGTCTTGCGGTACACGCCATCGAAACGCTGCAGGAGAAACTTGGGGAGAACCCCATCGAAACGCTGCAGGAGAAACTCGGGGATAGTCCCATCGAAACGCTGCAGGAAAAGATCGGGGACAGCGCAGAGCAGGCGATCGGAAATCTGATTGAGAAGTCACCGCTGGAGGCGCCGGAGCTTCAGGTCGTCCCGGGGCAGGGGCTCGCACAGGGAGAACGGGAGCCGGAGCCGCATCAGTGGTACCGGGTACCGGTGGAAGGCGGCAAGACAGCTGACGGATCAGGGTATCATATCTATATCCGCAAGGGGACGACAGAGCATCTGTGCGTCTTTTTGTCCGGCGGCGGGATCGCCTGGAATCCCTATACGGCGGATCGACCCGTTACCGGGGGCCGTGTTTTGACATGGCAGCCCAATTATTACTGGAACAATCTTCGCCCGTTCACGCAGCTCTATAACATAGGTGTCGGCATTACGGACAACAATGCCCGGCTGAACCCTTTTCTGGACTGGAATTTCGTGGTGATCACTTATGCGACCGGAGATATGCACCTTGGCAGGAATGATTACCGGTATACGAATGAAGAGGGACAGGAGAAGTGCCTGCATTTCCACGGCTATGAAAACTTCCTGCTGTCCATGCGCATCGGTAAGACCCTTTTCCGTCAGGCGGACAAGCTTTTGATTGCGGGAGAGAGCGCAGGTGCATTTGCCGTGCCCGCACTGGCAGAGCAGATCCATCAGGAGTTTTATCCGGAATGTCACGATGTGACCCTGTTGTCGGACAGTGCGCTGCTTCTGAACAAAGAATGGAAAAAGACGGCCCGGGAAGTCTGGAATGTCCGGCCCGAGATCGCGGCGGATATCAAAGGGAAGAATCTGACGCTTGACTGGTACCGCGCCCTGTACAAGCGCAGGGGAGAGCAGTACAAATATCTCTATGCCTGCTCGGTCCGGGACTATTTGCTGAGTGCATTTTATAACGACGTGAACAATAAGACTTATGAGACTGATAAACGAACGCAGCTCCTTTTTACCCGCCAGCTCCGGGCTATGGTCCGTGCGCTTCACAAGCTGACGCCTTCCTTCGGAATCTTTTTGTATGACTGGAGGCGGCCGGTGCTCTACAAAGGAGGCACGATCCATACTATGGTGCGGCAGCCTGAATTCTACTTGCACAGGAAGGATATGCCCAGTATGGCGAAATGGCTTGCGGCTGCTGTGGATGGAGATATAGAGAACGTGGGACTCGAGCTGCTTGAAAATAGGGTGTAGTGTCAGCAGAACCGTCCCCGTGACACCCCTGAGGAACTTCAGATATGGTTTACGCAGTACTGATCAGCGTCGGCGACTACAAAAGTATGGCGGCCACCGATATCCCCACATATAAGAACGACATTGACATAATGCACCGGGCCCTGCATGAAGGCCTTCGCATTCCGGACGACAACATTCGCATGATCGCCGGAACTGATGACCGCGGAAGCGTGCAGATGAAGTCCCTCGCACACGCCATCGCAGAAATTAAAGGGCAGCTGTCGGCGGAGGATGTCTTTCTGTTGTATTTTTCTGGGCATGGCCGGCGCGGAGGCAGCTCCAACGTCCCCGCCGGCATCGTCTTCAGTGACGGAATGGTTGAGCTGCAGAGCGTGATCGATTACGTCAGCCGCCTCGCAGCGGGCGGAAAAATCGTGATCCTTGACTGCTGTTACGCGGGTGATTTTGACGGCAAAGGACCGAGGAA
>ODAI014170290.1_pt1 | contig 13447 bp, 15 predicted proteins | sample 1539321 | NCBI WGS metagenome assembly ODAI01 (sample SAMN02144231, study PRJEB22623) | gut metagenome | biome: sheep rumen | host: Ovis aries | place: New Zealand
CGCAGAGCCAAGCTGTACTACCTGCGCGACCGCGTGGGCAAGAAGGCCAAGGTCAAGGAGAGACTGTAATCAGCTCACATGTTTTATGGCGTCTTCCGTTGGGAGACGCCATAAAACTTATGGGGGAATGTGTATGAAAAACGAAATAAGCTGGCTGCGGGCCCATTGGCCGGTGCTGCTGATCGCGGCTCAGCCTCTGCTGGACACTCTGGCCTATTTCACCCAGAGCAAGGAGGGCACGGTCTCCGGCTATATCCGCCTTGGGATCTTGCTGCTGCTGCCGCTCTGCGTCCTGCTGACGGCGAAGCGGAAAAAGCCCTTCCTGCTGGGCATGGCGGTGATCGGCGCCTTTTGCCTGCTGCATGTGCTGAACGGCTTCCGGGCGGGCTACCTGAACCTGGCCTATGATGTGAAATACATGGTCCGGGTGATCCAGATGCCGGTTCTGGCCCTCAGCTTTCTCTGGCTGCTGCGGGAGGAACAGACCCGGCGGCAGGCCATCCGGGGCATCCTGATCGCCGCGTGCATCATGGCGGTCTCCGTGCCCCTCGCCTGGCTCAGCGGCACGGGCAACGTGACCTACGGGGAGGGCCTGGGCTACAGCGGCTGGGTGATTGACGACAACCGCTGCGCCAACAGCATCCTGCTGGTGACGCTCTCCACCTTTGCCGCGGGCTGCGCGGTGAAGACGGAGAGAACCTGGCTGTCCGTTCTGATCCCCTGCGTGATCACGGCCCTGTTTCTTACCAACGGCACCAAGGCCTGCTACTTCTCCATATTCGCCATCTTCGGGGCCTATGCGGCCTATTTGCTGGCGGAGAAGCTGCTGCTGAAAAAGCAGCTGAAAACGGTGCTGCTGGTCACGCTGGTCCTGTTGATGGTCTTCTCCGTGGTGATCTACCCCTGGACGCCCCGCTGTCGGGTCAACCAGCAGCTGGCAAAAAAGAACACCAGCGGCGAGATCGAGGCCACCCTGCTTGCCAAGGGCATCGACATCACCGACATGGGCTTCGAGGAACGCTACAACAATCCGGTGGTGCGAGAGGTTTTCGAGCACTACTACTGGAAGTATATGGGCTCCATGCCGGACCTGATCGATCGCTTCGGTATGGACCGGGTGCTGCGGCATTACCGCATGAGCACCGATGTGCCGCGACTGGTGGACGCCCGGGTGATGGAGCGCAGCTACGCCCACCTGATCTGGACCGAGGAGACGGACGCCCTGACCAAGTTCGTTGGCTTTGAGGCCACCCAGGTGGGGACCGACGGACACTACGACATGGAAAACGACTGGCCCGCGGTGTTCTATTACTACGGCTATCTGGGCTTTGCGCTGTATGTCGGCTTCGTGCTGTACTTCGTGCTGCGGATCATCCGGACCCTGCGGGGAGATTTCAAAGGCAGCGTTACCCTTGGAAACTACTGTCTGGCCCTGTGTCTGGTGCTGCAGCTGGCCCTGGCCCAGTTCTCCGGCGCGCTGGTGCGCCGGCCAAACGTTTCGATCTATGGCGCGCTGGTCCTGGCGCTGATCTGGTATCAGACCGGGAGGAAGGAGAAGGCGGCATGAAGCTGAGCGTGATTGTCCCCGTGTACAACGCGGAAAAGTACCTGCGCCCCTGCCTGGATTCCCTCTTGGCCCAGACAGTGCGGGACGCGGAGTTTATCCTGGTCAACGACGGCTCCCGGGACGGCTCCGCCGCCATCCTGGAGGAGTACCGCCAACGGGATGCGGACAGAGTTCGGGTGCTCACCGTGGAAAACGGCGGGCAGGGCCGGGCGCGGAACCTGGCGCTGGATATCGCACAGGGAGAGTTCCTGGGCTTTGCCGACAGCGACGACTGGCTGGAGCCGGACATGTTTGAAAAGCTCATTCGCGCCGCGGAGGAGCAGAACGCCGACGTGGCCGTCTGTGACGCGGAGGCCTTCTGGCCGGACGGGCGGCGCAGCTATATGCCCCTGGCGCAGTTTGAGCGCCCCATCAAAATCTCCACCGAGGTCTGGAGCAAGGTGGTGCGGCGCAGCGTCCTGGGTCAGGTGCGTTTTGCCGAGGGCCTGTGGTATGAGGATCTGGCCTATGTGATCGAGCTGCTGCTGCGCACCGACCGGATCGTCACGCTGCCCCAGGCGATGTATCATTACCGCTGCGGCCACACCTCCACCATGAACAACAATAACGCCCGGAAAAACCGGGACCTGCTGCAGGTGCTGGAGCAGCTGCGCGGCCCCATGCTGGCGGCGGGCCGGGAGGAGGAGTTTGCCTCCCTGGTGCTGAACCACGCGCTGCTGGACGGGATCAACCGGCTGCGGCGGCAGCAGGGGGGAGACAAGGAGCAGGTGATCCGGGAGTTCAGGAATTATGTAAACCAAGCGATCCCCGACCTGGGGCACTGCCCGGCCTTCGGCTGGGAAAGCCGCAACCGCCGCCTGGTGATGTGGATGAACTACCACGGTCTGGACCGGCTCTCCGGCGCGCTGCTGAAGCTGAAAAACGGATAAAACAGGGGCGGTGAAAAAACGCAGTTTTTTCACCGCCCCTGTTTGCTTGGATACGGATTACTCCTTGGCTTCGGACTCGTCCACCACCTGCTCGAAGTCCGCGGCCTCCGCCTCAACGGGGGCGTCCTTGGTCTCCGGGGTCTCGTCCTTCATCTGGTTGATGAAGTTCATGGTGACGGCCTTCACGTCCTGGAACATGTCCACCGCGGTGTCGCGGGCCTTCTGGGTGTCCTGCTCGGTCATGACGTCCACGACCTCGCCGTTATCCTTGATGAGCTCCACCGTGCAGCCAAAGCCCACAGTGCCCAGAACGGCGGCCAGAACGGCCCACTTGGAGGCGGCCAGGCCAACCACGGTGCCGACCACGCCCAGGTTCACCGGGATGCTCAGCAGCACGTCGCCCTTATAGCGCACCACGATTTTGGAGACGTTGCCCTTCTTGATGAGCTCCTTGATCTTTTCAATAACAGTTTTGATTTCCATTGCTTACTCCTTTCCGTTCCCCGAAGGGAACTGACCTTTGGTGTTTTGTATTGTACACGCACTTGGACGTTTTATCAAGGAATTAGTTCCCATACCCGTACATCTTATCAAAAAGTTCATAAATCGGCAAATACGGGTCGGAGATCGGGGCCACCACGGCGTTCAGCTCCAGCAGGGTCTTCCCGTCGGCGGCGGGCTCCCAGCGGGGCAGGCCAGGCCCGTTGGGGTCGCCGGTCTTGCAGAAGTTTGCGAAGTAGGAGCAGAAGATCTCGCTCAGCTCCCGGTCCGCCGCGTCATACAGGCGGGAATCGGCGGGAATATTGCCGTAGCAGTAGACTTCCTCGCCGCTGTGCCAGGGACCCAGACGTCCGTTTTGCTTGGAGAAGTAATACTCATAGGCTGGCACGCCCAGCTCCGTCGCCTGCCGGGTCCAGCAGTAGTGCCCGTAGGAGAAGAAGTAGGCGGAGTAGAGCTCGTTCCACTTTGCCTTGGCCTCCGCATCTGTGGCGGCGGGGTAGAGGGCCAGCGCCTCTTCGGCCAGATCCCCGAACATCTGCTCTACCCGCTCCGGGTAGTTCTTCAGATTCACGCTGTCGAAGAGCAGGAAGGCGCTGCCCTCGTCGGCGTTGAAGCCGTGGAGCAGGGCTTCCTCGTTATGGATGCCCTTGCGGTGGCTCTCATAGGGAGTCTCGGGCAGCACGTAGCCGTCCACGGTCATGTGGTGGATGGTGTCGGCGGCGGAGACGATGGTCTCCGCGTCCAGCTGACGAAGCTCCGCAACGCTGCTGACGCCGAAGCGCTCCTTGACGGCCTGCCCGCGGCGAAGACCGTCCTCCAGCAGTGTGAAGGAGTGAGCGGGCTCCGGCGCGTCAACGGTGGAGCTCTCCGCAATGGCCCGGCGGAAGAGGCCCTTGGCCAGGGGAGAGGTGCACAGGGCGCTGACGCAGGCGGAGCCTGCGGATTCTCCGGCCACGGTCACGTTGTCCGGGTCGCCGCCGAAGGCGGCGATGTTGTCCCGCACCCACTCCAGCGCCTTGATCTGGTCCAGCAGACCGTAGTTGCCCGTGGTACCGTTGGGAGATTCCGCCATCAGCTCCTCATCGGCCAGAAAGCCGAAGATGCCCAGCCGGTAGCCCATGTTCACCACCAGGACGCCCTTGCGGGCCAGCCCCTCGCCGCGATAATCGGCGTACCAGGGCTGACCGGTCTGCAGAGAGCCGCCGTGGATATAGACCAGCACCGGCAGCTTTTCCTGGTCCCCGGCGGGCTTCCAGATGTTCAGGTACAGGGCGTCCTCACTGTTGAGATCCCGGAAGTTGTCATCCAGCGAAATCTCATAGTCGTGATAGCCGATGATCTGAGCCATGGAGTTATACCAGGCGGGCCGCATGGGCTGCATGGACATGGGCGCGAAATGGTCCGCCGCCAGCACCCCATTCCAGGGCTCCGGGTCCTGGGGCTCCCGCCAGCGCAGCTCGCCCACGGGGGGCTTGGCATAGGGAATGCCGGCGTAGACCTCCACCCCGCCGTCCGGGGTGTAGACGCCGGTGAGCTGCCCGTCCCGCAGGGTGACGATCCCGGTCGCTCCGGCATTTTCGGAAACGGCGGGCCGCGCCTTGAGGGGGCCTTGCGTGCCCCGGCCGATCACCGCCAGCAGCACCAGCATCAGCACAAAGCAGCCCAGGCGGAGGAACCACTTCTTTCCCCGCAGCAGCTTGACACTGACTGTTATGTAAACCAAAAAGACCACCAGGCTCTGAATCCAGCCGGAGACGGTGTTCTTGTTCACCTCGAGAAAGAAGAACCAGAGCAGCGCGGTGAGGACTGTAAGGACCCAAAAGCCCAGGTGCAGCTTTTTCTTTGCCTGTTTTTCCATGGGAAAGCGCTCCTTTCAAAGCATTGACACCAGCATAGCACAAGAAGCGCACGCTGCCAAGTCCAAAACGATGCCGGATCAGCCTTCGGCTTTCAGATCTACATCGCCGCTGGTGGTGCGGACACGGCAGGGGGCGCCGCCCCGGACGCCGCCCGCAGTGCTGACCTCGCCGCTGGCGGTATCGACGATAAAGTCCACGGTCCCCAGAATATTGCCCTCCACATCGCCGCTGGTGCTGCGAAGCTCAAAGCTCCCGGCGGCGGCGTCCTTCAGCCGGATTTCGCCGCTGGTGGTCTCGGCGCGCAGCATACCGGCGCAGCTTGTCCGCTCCAGACGGAGTTCGCCCGAATGACTGTTGAGCTCCAAGGCCTCCGCCTCCACCTGCTTCAGGGTGATTTCCCCGCTGGCGGAGTCCAGCTCGGCCTCTCCGGCAAGGGAGATCTCCTCCAGGTCGATTTCACCGCTGGTGGTTTCCAGCTTGAGCGTGCCCAGCTTGCAATCCCGCAGGCTCTGGTCGCCGCTGGCGCTCTCGATCCGCAGCTTCTCCGCCCGGACCCGATCCAGATTCACCTCACCGCTGGCGGTGCGGATCTGCAGCTCGTCTGCCTGGAAATCCTGCAGCTTCAAATCCCCGCTGGCGGTGCTGATCTCCGCCGTTTCCCAGGAAAAGCCCGGGGCCGGAAGCACGTCCCCGCTGGCGGTTTCGATGAGAAGAGACCGATAGCTCTGCTCCGGCAGATAGATCTGCAGAGGGATCTCCCGCGTGTAGAACGTTATGCCGAAGTTGACCGAGCCCTTGTCCTCCCGGGAAACCGTGAGGGTTTTCCCCTCCACCTTCACGCTGTAGCGCACACGCTCGTTCTCCCCGTATACCACGCGGCAGCTTCCGTCCCCGGAGGGGAGGAGCTGAACGTCTGTGCTGGCTTCTTTGACAGCGATGCTGTCAAAGTCCTGGGTCACCGTCACCGTCTTTTCCTCTAAGGCTTCTTCTGTTCCGGCATGCTCCATCATGGAATCCAGGTCTCCCGTGTTTCGGACGCCGGAGACCAGGAGCAGGATCAAACCCGCCGCGATGCAGAGTATGGAAACGATCAGCCACTTTTTGCTGTTCATGCCTGTTCCTCCTTTCGAATCAGCAGGGACTTGAGCCCCCGCAGCATGGCCTTGCTGAGGGCCACAGCCCCGCGCCCGGCCCAATATGTTACAAGACCTGCCAAAATCGCCAGACCCGCCAGCAGCAGGGCCGCGCTCAGCGCCAGCACTCCGGCCTGCAGCCCCAGCTTGAAGACCGCGTAGACCGCGGACGCCAGCACCGCAACGGACGAGACAGCCAGCGCCAGAGCGACCGCGCCCAGCGCCAGCACCAAGGCCCAGACCACCAGCACAAAGCTCAGCACCACCACCAGCGCCGCCAGCAGCAGCGACAGCCAGATCGGCGAGCCCAGCACCAGCAGGATGATCTCCAGCGCGCCCATTTTCCGCCTGTCCTTGACCCGGGCCTTGACCAGCGCGGGCAGGGGCATCGCCATCTGGATCTTCCGCGCCGCCTCATCCGGGTTTTCCATGGAGGCAACCGCCTCCTCCTCGCTCATGCCGTCCTCCATCCGGTCCTCGATGCTCTCGGCGTAGAAGGCCAGGGAGCGCTCCCGATCCTCCGGCGGCAGGCTTTGCAGCCGGGTCCGAATCCGTTCCAGATAAGCTTCCTTCGTCATGACTCTTTCCCCCTCGTTACGAATTGGTATATGGAAAGCAGTTCCTTCCACTCCCGCTTGAAATCCTCCAGCCGGTCCCGGCCCAGAGGCGTGATGGCATAGTATTTCCGAAGCCGACCGTTGTGCTCCGCCGTTCGCACGGTGAGACATCGGGCGCTCTCCAGCCGCCGGAGAATGGGGTAGAGGGTAGATTCGGACAGCTCCACATAGGGCTTCATGTCCTTGAGCATCTGGTAGCCGTAGGACTCCCCGTCCTGGATCGCCGCAAGCACACAGGCGTCCAGCATCCCGCGTTTCATCTGATTGTCCATAGGATACCTCCCTTCACGTAATACTATACAACACATAGTATTGCGTGTCAAGAGGTATTGAGAAAAAATCTCCTCCCACAGGGGGAGGAGAAAGAGTCAAGGTTTTTTCCCTCTGACCAGGTCATTTGCGGCCATGAGAGCGTGGACTGCGCCCCAGCGCCGGGAGCCGATCAGCTTCAGCAGCAGGCGATGCCTGGCCGGGAAGCCGGGGAGATAGGCGTTTTCCCGCCAGCGGGGGAACTTCGTCTCCATGTCCCGCAGGATCTCATCCTGCAGGGGAGCATGGGGATCAATGCCGTTGACCCGCACCGTGGCGGCAAGGAGCTGGTGCTGGATGGCCATAGCCTCCAGCGCCGAATAGTAGTCCTCCAGCCGCCCCTGCTTCCGAAAAGCGTCCAGCACCAGATCCACAGCCGGGATGATCTCGCCGTTGCGGGCAAGAGTCCTGGAATTTGTGATGGAGCCGCGGCGCTGCAGATAGCGGAGCACCGGCCGGTGCACCACGCGGAGCTTCTTCGCCCGCAGGCAGAGACCGGGGGTGGTGGCCAGGTCCTCATACCACAGACCGGCCGGGAAGCGGATGCCGCTCTGCAGGAACAGCGCCCTGCGCCAGAGCTTATTGCAGGCGTTGGGCGGGTCCAGCAGCTGCTCCGGCCGCTCGTCCAGGGTGAAGCGACCCTCGCCGCCGGAGCCGGAGACGTACAGCAGCTCCCGCCCGCCTTCGTCCACATGGGTGAAATCATAGATGACGACGTCGTCGTCCGCCTGCGCATCTTCCAGAAGCTGCGCAAGCGCGCCGGGGGCCAGGGTGTCGTCGCTGTCGAGAAAGAACAGATACTCGCCCCGGGCGGCCTCAATGCCGGTGTTGCGCGCGGCGCCCAGCCCGCCGTTTTCCCGATGAATGACCCGGATCAGTTCCGGGAAGCGGGCGGCGTATTCCTCCGCGATCTGGCCGGACCGGTCCGGCGAGCCGTCGTCCACGGCGATGATCTCATAGTCCGCACGCCCCGGCAGAATGGCCGAGTCCAGACAGGCGGGCAGATATTGCTCTACCTTATAAATGGGAATAATGATGCTGAGCCGGATCACAGCGCCTCACCTCCGATGTTTTGCCCCATTCTAACACAGCAGAGAGGCGCTTGCAAGCGCAGAAAACACTTGCCCCCGAGACGGCGTTGGGGTATAATACCCTGTAGCCCTGTAAGAAAAACCGCCCGCGGGGACGCGGGCTTTATCCGGGAGAAGCATATGAGAAAAGAAAAGAAGACAAGAGCCGAGGAAAAGGCGGAGCGGGAAGCGCTCACCCCTGGCCAGCGCGCCCGCCGGGAGACCTATGACTGGATTCAGAGCCTGATGGCGGCGCTGATTTTTTGCGTACTGCTGTTTTCGCTGATCCTGCGGCTGATCGACGTGAGCGGCCCGTCCATGCTGCCCAATCTCCGCGAGGGGAACAAGATGCTGGTGTCCGACCTGTTTTACAAGCCCAAGGCCGGGGATGTGGTGGTGTTCCGCAACGTGGACGACAACAACGAGGAAAAGGCCCTGGTCAAGCGCATCGTCGCCACCGAGGGGCAGGAGATCAACATCGACTTCGAAAACGGCATCGTCTATGTGGACGGCGAGGCGCTGGATGAGCCCTATGCGGCGGAGCCGATCCACTCCAAGCTGGACTTTATCGGACCCAAGACCGTGCCGGAGGGCTGCGTGTTCGTCCTGGGCGACAACCGCAACTCCTCCAGGGACAGCCGCGCCCGCAGCATCGGCATGGTGGACGAGCGGCTCATCGTGGGCCGGGTGTACGCGGTGGTTTACCCCATCGGAGAGATTCGGATGGTGCGCTGATGGCGGAGCTGCCCTATGAGAGCATGAACATCCAATGGTTCCCCGGTCACATGACCAAGGCCCAGCGGATGATCGAGGAAAACCTCAAGCAGGTGGACGCGGTATGCGAGCTGCTGGACGCCCGCATCCCCCGGGCAAGCCGGAATCCGGATATCGACCGCCTGGTGGGGGAGAAGCCCAGACTGCTGATCCTGAACCGGATCGACCTGGCCGACCCCGCCGTCACCGCCCGCTGGCGCCGGTATTTTGAGAGCCTGGGCCTGGCCGTGCTGGAGACGGACGCCAAAAGCGGCAAGGGCGTGAAGGACTTTGCCCCCGCCGTGCGGCGGCTTTTGAAGGACCGCATCGCGGAGTTCGAGGCCAAGGGCCAGGTGGGCCGACCCCTGCGGGTGATGATCCTGGGCATCCCCAACGTGGGAAAGTCTACCTTTATCAATAAGGTCGCCGGACGGAAGGCGGCCATTGCCGGGGATAAGCCCGGCGTCACCCGGGGCAAGCAGTGGATCAACATCGACCGGGGCCTGGACCTGCTGGACACCCCCGGCATCCTCTGGCCCAAGTTTGAAAGCCCCGAGGTGGGGGAGATGCTGGCCCTCACCAACGCCATCAAGGCCGACGTGCTGGATAAGGAGACCCTGGCTGCAAACTTCATGCTGCGCCTGCGGGAATACTATCCCCAAGCGCTGACGGAGCGCTATAAATTCACCCCGGACCGGTCGGCCAACGGCTTTGAGCTGCTGGAGAGCGCGGCGAAGAAGCGGGGCTTTCTCATCTCCCGGGGGGAGTATGACATCGAACGCATGGCCAACACCCTCCTGGGGGAGTATCACGACGGCAAGCTGGGCCGTCTGAGTCTGGAGCAGCCGGATGACGGATTTGTGGGAACTGGAAAATGAGATCGCCGCCGAGGGCTATGAAACCCTCTGCGGCGTGGATGAGGCCGGCCGGGGCCCCCTGGCGGGTCCGGTGTATGCCGCGGCGGTGATCCTGCCCCGCGGTCTGGTGATCCCCGGCCTGAACGATTCCAAGAAGCTCCCGGAAAAGCGCCGGGAGGATCTTTTTGACCAGATCTGCGAAAGGGCGCTGTCCTTCAGCATCGCCTTCGCCACGGTGGAGGAGATCGAGGAGCGGAACATCCTGGGCGCCACCATGCTGGCCATGAACCGGGCCATCGGGGGGCTCTCCCTCCGCCCGGACCTGGCCCTCATCGACGGCAATCGGAACCGGGAGATCGACTTCCCGTCCCGCTGCGTGGTGAAGGGGGATGCCCGCTGCGCCGACATTGCCGCGGCCTCCATCCTGGCCAAGGTCAGCCGGGACCGGTTGATGCTGCAGCTGGCGGAGCAGTATCCGGAATATCATTTTGAGCAGCACAAGGGCTATGGGACGGCGCTGCACTATGCGGCCCTGCGGGAGCATGGGCCAAGCCCGGTCCACCGCCCCAGTTTTCTGAAGAAGATGCACTGATGGATAAACAGAGCTTGGGTCAATTTGGCGAGGAACAGGCGGCACGGTATCTGCGCCGCCATTTTTATAGCATCGTGGAACGGAACTACCGCTGCCGCTTTGGGGAGATCGACCTCATCGCAAAGCGGGGGGCGATCCTGGCCTTTGTGGAGGTCAAGCTCCGGCGGGACGCCTCCCACGGCGAGGCCCGGGAGTTTGTCACCGCCCGGAAGCAGCAGCGCGTCATGGCCGCTGCGGAGCACTGGCTCAGCCTGCATGAGACGCAGCTGCAGCCCCGCTTCGATGTGATCGAGGTCTACGCCCCCGGGGGAACGGAAGGCCCGGTGAAGCTGAACCACATCGAAAACGCGTTTATGTAACAGGAAAACCCGCCCCTGCCCCCATCGAAGCCCAGCGGAGCGGGTTCGATGGGGAAAAGGAAGAAGAAGCCTGCGGATATGCAGTTTTCGCGGTCCTTGCGGTAACCGCGGAAACGGAATGTAGCAGGCTCCTTCTGACGTCAGCAGGTGCCTCTCGGGCAGAAGGTGCCGCAGTAGGTCTCGCCTTTGGTGACGGCCTTCTCGCTTTTCACCTTGATGTGCTGCGCGCTGCAGCGGCAGTCGACAGTGTTGTACTTGCAGGCGGTGACGTCGCAGCCCACGCCGGGATTGGTCTCTTTGGTTTCAAACTCCATGGGTATCCGTCCTTTCAGAAGTGTCGGCAATAGTATCTGCATCTCTTTTACGAATATACGGAGCAATTACATGGCTTTATACGCAATCGGTGATCTGCATCTCTCCCTGGGCAGCGACAAGCCCATGGATGTGTTCGGCGAGAAGTGGCGGGATCACACGGAAAAACTGAAAAACGGCTTCGCCGCTCTGGGACCGGAGGACGTGACGGTGCTCTGCGGGGATCTGAGCTGGGCCATGGGCCTGGACGAGGCCCGCGCCGACTTTCGCTTCATCCATGAGCTGCCGGGAAAGAAGATCATCCTCAAGGGCAACCACGATTTCTGGTGGAGCACGGCCGCCAAGGCCAGGCGTATGTTTGAGGAGGAAGGGATCGACTCCATCGAGATCCTGAACAACAACTGTCAGCTCTATGGGGACCTGGCCCTCTGCGGCACCCGGGGCTGGTTTTACGAGGAGGAGACCGGCGGCGAGCACGATCAGAAGATCATGCGCCGGGAGATCCTGCGTCTGGAGGCGTCCCTGAACGCGGCGGGGGAGCGGGAGAAGCTGGTTTTCCTCCACTATCCGCCGATCTATCAAAAGTACGAGTGCCCGGAGATCCTGGAGTTGCTGGAAAAGCACCGGGTGCGGCTGTGCTGCTACGGGCACATTCACGGAAAGGGCATTGCCGCCGCCTTCAACGGCTGGCGGGGCTGCACGGAATTTCGCCTGGTCTCGGCGGACGCTGTGGACTTCCGCCCGATCAAGCTGCTGGACTGAGGAAATAGCCGGAGAATTCAATATTTTTTCATTGATTTTATGCAAGTTATCTGATAAGATAAGACGCTGTGTGTCAGTCACATCAAATAGGAGGAAAGCAATCATGATTGTCAAGAACGTAGAAAAGAAAGAAAACAACACTGCCCAGTTCCAGGTGGAGTCCGACGCCGCCGAGTTTGAGGCCGCCGTCAACGGCGCTTACCTGAAGAACAGAAGCAGCATCAATATCCCGGGCTTCCGCAAGGGCCACGCCCCTCGCGCCATCGTGGAGAATATGTACGGCCGCGAGGTCTTCTATCAGGACGCCATGGACGAGCTGGCGCCCAAGGCCTTTGAGCAGGGCCTGGAGCAGGCGGAGCTGCGCATCGTGGGTCAGCCCTCCATCAGCAATGTGGAGATCACCGAGGGGCGCACCGTGGTTTACACCTTCGCCGTCTCTCTGTACCCCGAGGTCACCCTGGGCCAGTACAAGGGCCTGAAGGCCCCCAAGGACGTCACCACCGCCGGCGACGAAGAGGTGGAGGAAGAGCTGGAGAAGGCCCGCAAGCAGAATGCCCGCAAGATCTCCGTGGACGACCGCCCCGCCCAGATGGGCGACACCGCCAACATCGACTTTGACGGCTATCTGAACGGCGAGCGCTTTGACGGCGGCAAGGCCGAGGGCTACGATCTGGAGCTGGGCTCCAACTCCTTCGTACCCGGCTTTGAGGAGCAGGTCGTGGGCATGCAGATCGGCGAGGAGAAGGATCTGGACATCACCTTCCCCGAGCACTATGTGGAGAACCTGGCCGGCAAGGCTGTTGTCTTCAAGGTGAAGCTCAACTCCCTGACCTATCCGGAGCTGCCCGAGCTGGACGATGAGTTCGCCGGCGACCAGGGCTTTGACACCCTGGACGAGTACAAGGCCGATATCCGCAAGAAGCTGCAGGAGAAGTACGACGAGCAGGCCGAAAGCGCCTTCCGCTCCCTGATCATGAAGCAGGCTGCCGACAACATGAGCGTTGAGGTGCCCGACGTCATGATCCAGGAGAAGGCCGAGGAGATCGTGCGCAACTATGCCGCCAACTTCGGCATGACCGACCGCAGCATGGACATGGATCAGCTGGTGCGGATGCTGGGCATCGACAGCGAGACCATGAACCAGAGCATCCTGCCCTCCGCCCAGCTCCAGGTCCGCTCCGAGCTGCTGCTGGAGGCCGTCGCCAAGGCCGAGAATCTGGAGATGACCGAGGAGGAGACCGAGGCCTATCTGCAGCGCATCGCGGAGAGCGTCAACGCCAAGCCCGAGGAGATCAAGGAATACTTCGGCCTGGACACCATCCGCAACGAGTATCTGAAGGAGAAGGCCACCAACATCATCCTCGAGAGCGCCGAGGTGGGCGAGATCGAGGCTCCTGCCGAGGAGACCCAGGAATAAAGAATCCGGGAAACGGATATGCTCTCTTGGCAAAGCACTAGGAAAGGAGAGTTATTTACCAATGAGTTTAGTCCCTTATGTAGTCGAACAGACCAGCCGCGGCGAGCGGTCCTATGACATTTTCTCCCGCCTGCTGAACGATCGGATCGTGATGCTGTCCGAGGAGGTCAACGACACCACCGCCAGCCTGATCGTGGCCCAGCTGCTGTATCTGGAGGCACAGGACCCCGACAAGGACATCCAGTTCTATATCAACAGCCCCGGCGGCAGCGTCAGCGCCGGCATGGCGATCTATGACACCATGCAGTACATCAAGCCCGACGTTTCCACCATCTGCGTGGGCATGGCTGCTTCCATGGGCGCCTTCCTGCTGTCCTCCGGCGCCAAGGGCAAGCGCATCGCCCTGCCCA
>ODAI011719839.1_pt1 | contig 13443 bp, 15 predicted proteins | sample 1539321 | NCBI WGS metagenome assembly ODAI01 (sample SAMN02144231, study PRJEB22623) | gut metagenome | biome: sheep rumen | host: Ovis aries | place: New Zealand
CACATCTTACGGCGCTTCCGCTGAGACAGTTGCTATTAATGATGTCGTATTCCCTGCCAATGCCGGAAATGTTATATTCTCCGTTCACTATTACGCTCCCTGGAAGTTTGCTGACGGTACTCAGACAAGCTATTCTGAAAGCGATATGAACGAGGTCGCAAATAAATTCAAAGTACTCCATGATAAATTTATCGCTAAGGGAATACCTGTTATTATAGATGAATTCGGATGTGTCAACGCAAGTGATGACACTACAAGAAGCAACTACTATAATACTTATATCAGCTCCGCCCGCAGTCAGGGCATCAAGTGCTTCGTATGGGATAACGGTCAGTCCTCAGGTTCCGGAAGCTATGGTATTTTCAACAGAAGCTCACTTTCCTGGAATAAAACTATTCTCGATAAGATTACGAGCGCCGCTAATTCATGACCTATTTACCGCTGTATGTTTTTCATACAGCGGTATTTTTGTGACAGCACTGTGTTTCTCATATTGACACCGTTTTCACATTATTTCACATTCCGTTCAGTTAAGTGAAAAATTATTCACTGAATAATTCACAAATTTATACATCAACCGCAAATCTATTTCACATTCCACGTCTATAATATGACCATAGCCTGAGGAAAGGAACTCAGGAAAATCTGAAAAGGAACGTGAATATTATGATGAACAATAAAAATGAAAATAACGAGTGCAACTTCAATAACGAGGCTCTTCACTTTGAGTCAAATCCCTATGTGTTTGAGACAGATCCAGTTAAAAAAGCTCCCGTAACCAAAAAGCATATCGGCACTAAGATCACTGCCTTCCTTATGGCAATGGCTCTTGTATCAGGCGGCTCGATCGCTGCTTACCGTGAGTTTGCTCCCGAATACGATAACTCCCAGAGCTCTTCCGAAGAAGTCGCCGAAGTAAGCTCCGCTAAGTCAAAGAACTCACTTACTGCTGAGACTATCAGCCTTATCGATCCCTCAGACAATACAGGAAATGTTCTTACTACAGAACAGATCGTTGACAAGGTCCTTCCTTCTGTTGTGGGAATTGAATCCAAATTCACATATACAAGACAGAACGGCAGCTACTTTTTCGGATACGGCAGCACACCTTCTACCTCATCTGCTTCCGCTACAGGTACAGGTGTTATCATAACTTCTGACGGATACATCGTTACCAATGCCCACGTTATTTATGACAATGAATACGGTGCCGGTCTTTCAGATGAGATATCTGTTCTCCTCAATGACGGAAAAAGCTATGATGCAAAAGTCATAGGATATGATACAGACTGCGATATCGCTGTACTTAAAATCGACGCCGAAGGCCTTGATGCCGCTGAATTCGGTGACAGCGACAGCCTCAGACTTGGCGAGGACGTTGTTGCTATCGGAAATCCTCTCGGCTTTGACCTTATGAATACCGTCACAAGAGGTATAATCTCAGGCAAGGACAGACAGATCTCCATAAATGACCAGTCAATGGATCTCCTCCAGACTGATGCTGCTATCAACTCAGGAAACTCCGGCGGCCCTCTCATCAATAAATACGGTCAGGTCATCGGCATCAACTCTTCAAAAATGAGCAGTTCCTACTCCGGAGAGGCTTCTATCGAGGGAATCGGATTTGCTATCCCTTCTAATGCTGCCTCCAGGATAATTGACGATATTATTGAATTCGGTTTCGTGACCGGAAAGCCTCAGCTCGGCATAAGCTGTCAGGATGTCACCGAAACTGTCTCACAGATGTATAACCTCCCTGTAGGTGTTTACGTTACAACAGTTTCTGAGCACAGTGCTGCCGACAAAGCAGGTCTTAAGACAGGTGACGTCATAACTGCTGTTGACGGTACTGAAGTCAAGACTGCTACTGAACTCAATGCTGTCAAAAACAAGCACACTGCCGGTGAGACTGTAGTTCTTACAGTTGTAAGAGAAGGCTCAGAAAGAGATATCGAGGTCACACTTGATGAAGTAACTGAGAAAAACTGATCCCGCTTTTTCATTCATTCTCCTTTCTTTATATAAGCAAACGGACTCTTCCTTAAACGAAGAGTCCGTTTTGCATTTCAGTGGATCGTCCTGTTGATATGTTCGCAGCAGTGTACAAGCATATTCCATGTACCGCTGTCGACCTTTCCGCTCTGAGGCAGTCCAACTTTTTTCTGAAAAAGCTTTACTGCTTCCGCTGTGCTTTCGTTATACCTTCCGCATACTTCAGGAACAGGGAAGTTATCGTAACTCTCCCCTATTTCATCAAGCATGGCCTGTATTATATACACAAGCCCGCCTTTGTCTCCTTTACCGCATACATATCCTGCCGACGGGAAAACCTTGTACGGGACAGGTGCTGAATGCTGATATGCTCTGTATACGTTAACTATTTTGTTCCATGTGGCAGTATCAGTATTACCGGTCTCAGGAAGCCCGTACTCCCTCTGAAAAGCCCTGACAGCTATGGATGTATCGCTGTCATATACCCCGTCAGGTATGACCTGTGGTATCTTGTCATTGAAAAGCGATATCGCATAAAGATAGGTCTGTAGCTCATAGATATGCTGCTTTTTCTGTGCATTTGTGTATGCCATTTTCTCCCTCCTCAGCCTGTTATTGTGTAGCCGGGACTCTGATACGGTCTCTTGTCAAATCCATAGCGCAGGTCGGAGTATATCTCCGCTATCTTATCCCATGTGACAGCTCCCACTATACCTGTGGGATCAATTCCGAAGGCTCTCTGAAAAGCCGTTACTGACTGTCTTGTCAGCGGGCCGAAATATCCTGTATTATTTACAGCAGGGATATTGCTGTAGGTCCGGTTGATATATGTCAGATACTCCTGTATCAGCCGGACAGACTCTCCGGATACTCCCTCCCTGAGCACTGTCCCGGGATACAGTGCCACAGCAGTATATTTCGGCGGGACTGATTCTGCTATTCCCTGATATGCCCTGTACAAGTCATTTCTTGTAGCCCTGTCAACTTCTCCGGTCTGCGGCAGTCCGAAAACTCTCTGGAAGGATTTCACTGAGCGCTCGGTTTTCTCTCCGAAATATCCTGTTATCTCAACAGGTTCAACTGCTGCATAGTATGCTCCTATCACCGCAAGATAATATTGCAGGACACTTACCTCCACGCTTTGCATTCCAATCTTGAGATCCTCTGTATAGCGGTTTTCTATCTCGTCCCAACGGACTCCCTCTGAATTCAGTTCAGCAATATGCTTCACACTGGTATAAATGTAGGTTATCCTGTACCATGTTGCCTGATCTACTATCCCAGTTACCGCAAGGCCGAAAACGTTCTGAAATACTCTCACAGCATCTTCTGTGGCCTGATCGAAAATTCCGTCAGCTGCCTGTATCTTCGGGATAGCCGGGTAATTTCCGGAGATACGGTTGAGATATATCTGTAGAGAGCGAACGTCATTTCCGGCTGAACCAAGTCTCAGCTCTATTCCCGGATAAGAGGGCATGGCTGTTTTAACAGGAGCATTTTTCACTATCTCAATATTATCGCCATAGTAATATTGAAGTATCTCATATGGCGTTAAACCACGATTTGCCAGTGCAACTGTGCCCCATTGAGAAAGACCGCTGCAGGTGGTGGTAGTACCGTTGCAGAAGGATGTGAAAAGCGGCTCCACTGTTCCCTGTCGTCTTACATAATCATTGAACAGCTCATCAACAAGATAACTGATGTTCTGAAAGTACTCACGGCCATTTATGAATTTCTGATCGTATTGCGTTGTTGCAGTTATATCAAAATCATATCCCCTCGATCTGTACCACTCGGTATATATGCGATTCAGGGCAAATGAGATTATGGCATAGATATTGGCTCTGAGTGCATTTTCCGGCCATGTAGGAAAAATCTCGCTGGAAGCTACATTCTTTACATATGATGCAAAATCAAGTGTAACGTTTGGAGCAGCAGAATCAGGTGTTCCAAGATGAACAGTTATTGTTTCAGGTATAAACGGTGTTCCTGTCAGCATAGATCATCCTCCATTTTCACCGAATGACGGCTCCTGATTGTAAGTGGTCACTGTCTCGGAACCCGCCTCCATCATCAATGGCACAGGTATCATGCTGAAATTCTGTACAGATGTTATTCCCGAAAATACCGGAACATCAACACTCCTTGCATTAAAAAATCCCTCAGCTGTTACACTGACATCAAAAAGATTATAAGGACGTGTAGCTGACCCGGGACCCTGGGAGTGACTGAGGTCCGGAGCAGGCACCTCAAATTTCTTGGTCGTTCCGCTCTGGTCTGTAATTCCTGAAGCTAACATCACTCTTTTCCCTTCAACTATAGCTGTGACCATTACCGAGGCTCCTTCTACTGCCGATGATTCATCGCCTGTTCTTACATTTACAAGGATATAGCCTTTTGAATCTCCAAGACTTTCTTCGGAAAAATATTCCGGAGGACTTGTATTTTCCTCATCTGCTTCTATGTCCTCTATATTGAATTCAGACAGATCAGGATCCGGATATCGGCTGTTGTATTCATCCTCTGTCTCATCAGTGAGATCCCTGTCATTTTCAGGAAATGGATGATATGCACTGTCATCCTCTGCTTCACTGTCAACTGCTTCTATCGCAGGCTGAACGTCATCTGTATTCTCCTGTATCTGGTGAGCAGTACTACTATCTTTCGATGTGCTCCTGCCATACATATTCATCATTTCCTTTTTGTATTTTTCAAGCTCATTTTTGTCCACGCTATCGCCTCCTTGAATAAGTTTATTCATCAGGGGACTGATATATTACAAAAAGCCTGAGAGCTTTTTCCTCTCAGGCTTTGTTCTGGATATTATGATCTTATCTCTCCGCCTTTGTATCTCCTGATAAAGTCTTTCGTCTCAGAAGCAACTACTCCGGAGAGAAATATTATCGCTATGACATTCGGTATTGCCATAAGTCCGTTGAATATGTCCGCAAGATTCCATACTGCTTCAACTGTAAGGAACGGTCCCACGAAAACAGCTGCTACATATACATATCTGTAAATTACCGCAACTCTCTTATTTGAACCTGTCAGATATGAAAGACAGCGCTCCGAGTAATAATTCCATCCGAGTATTGTCGTGAAAGCAAATACGGTCAGACAAGCCATCAGTATGAACGAAGAAACTTTTGCCGGGAACGGAAGTCCGTATCCAAAGGCATCTGTTGTGATGGCAACTCCTTCAAGACCCTTATCATAGCTGCCGGCCATAACGATCGATAAGCCAGTCATTGTACAGACGATTATGGTATCTATGAATGTACCTGTCATTGTTACAAGTCCCTGACGTACAGGTTCTTTTGTACGGGCAGCTGCTGCGGCTATCGGTGCTGAACCAAGTCCGGCTTCATTTGAAAAGATTCCTCTTGCAACTCCGTTTCTCATTGAAAGCATCATAACGGAAAAGCCTGCCGCACCGCCTGCTATAGGCCTGATGCCGAACGCATTCCTGATTATTACACCAACCGCAGACGGTATCTCTGTGAGATGTGTGAATATTATTATCAGGCAGCTTGCTACATATGAGACTATCATCAGCGGAACTATTACCTGTGTAACAGAGGCTATACGCTGAAGTCCGCCTATGGTTATAAGCGCTACACAAATAGTGATTATCAGACCTGCAATTATAGTAGTGTATGTATATTCTCCGCCAAGGACACTGACAGTATGTGCGGAATCAGGATCAAAGAAGTTATTTGCCGCAGAGGTTATTCCGTTTATCTGTGTTATTGTACCTATTCCCATAAGGCCGGCACACAGTCCGAATACCGCAAACATTTTTCCCAGCCATTTGAATTTCTTTCCCAGTCCGTTTTCAATGTAGTAGAACGGACCGCCAAGTATATTGGAATTTCCGTCAGTTATCCTGTACTTTATCGCAAGAAGTCCCTCTGCATATTTTGTAGCCATACCGAAAAATGCGGCAAGCTCCATCCAGAAAAGGGCTCCGGGCCCGCCGGCTGCAAGAGCTGTAGCCACACCTACTATATTTCCGGTTCCTACTGTTGCAGAAAGTGCAGTACATAGTGCGGCAAAGCTTGAAACCTCACCATGTCCGTCCTCCTCGTCCTTCAGCATATACTTAAGTGCAAGCCCAAGCTTTCGCACCTGAAGAAATCCCGTTCTTACGGTAAGAAAAAGTCCGCAGAAAAGAATGAGGACTATAAGCGGGATACCCCATACATAACCGTCTATCTGTTCTATTATCGAATTGATCCTGTCCATTGGCAATGCTCCTTTATGTCATACATCGTTAATTTTCTAACAAGTCCTATTATAGCATATTTCTTCTTTTCGGTCAAGGATTATCTGATAAAAATTAAAGGCTCATTATCTGAGCCTTTAATAACTTTATTCAGTTTCTTATCTGAGTTGCAACAAGACTTTCTCCGCAGTATTTCTCACGAAGCTTCGGCTTCTCGATCTTTCCGGTGGGATTTCTCGGTACATCTGCAAATATGATCTTATGAGGTCTCTTATATCTCGGAAGCTTCTGGCAGAAGCTGTTGATATCCTCTTCTGTACACTGACATTCTTCCTTTATAGAGATTATTGCTGCTGCTATCTCTCCGAGACGCTTGTCAGGAAGTCCGATAACTGCAACATCCTTTACTGCCGGATGTGATCTGAGGAAGTCCTCGATCTGAACAGGATAGAGATTCTCTCCGCCGCTGATGATAACGTCCTTCTTTCGGTCTACAAGGTAGATGAAGCCATCCTCATCCTCCTGTGCCATATCTCCGGTAAGAAGCCATCCGTCTTTCAGTGTTTCAGCTGTTGCTTTTTCATCTCTGTAGTAACAGGTCATTACACCGGGGCCCTTTACATAGAGCTCACCGACCTGTCCACGCTCAACAGCATTGCCGTTCTCATCAGCGATCTTGACCTCCCAGCCATATCCTGCCTTGCCGATAGCTCCGACCTTATGTATGTTTTCTACTCCAAGGTGTACGCAGCCAGGGCCGATAGACTCGCTGAGTCCATAGTTGGTATCATACTGATGATTCGGGAATACCTTCTTCCAGCGGGAAATAAGTGAAGGCGGAACAGGCTGTGCTCCGATATGCATAAGCCTCCAGCGGCTGAGATCATACTGTGAAAGATCGATATCGCCTCTGTCAATGGCATCAAGGATATCCTGTGCCCACGGAACAAGCAGCCATACGATAGTACATCCCTCATAGTGAACAGTTTCAAGTATAGCCTTAGGCTTTATTCCCTTGAGAAGTACGGCTTTGCTTCCGGAATAAAGGCTGCCGAACCAGTGCATTTTTGCGCCGGTATGATAAAGAGGCGGTATGCAAAGGAAAATATCGTCACGAGTCTGACCATGATGATTCTGTTCAACCTTTGCAGAATGCATAAGACTGCGATGCTTATGAAGAATAGCCTTCGGGAAGCCAGTAGTTCCTGAAGAGAAATAAATTGCTGCAAAATCGTCATCAGTAAGCTTGATATCAGGTGCAGAGCTTACGCAGTTTGCCACAAGGCTGTCATAGTGCTCACTGAATGAGGGACATCCCTCTCCTACATAGAAAAGGAGTCTATTCTTGCTTATCTCGTCAGCGATCTCCTCTATGCGTCCGATAAACTCAGGTCCGAACATGAGAACATCGACCTCAGCAAGATCAAGACAATACTTTATCTCATCAGGAGTATATCTGAAGTTGAGCGGAACTGCAAGAGCTCCGGTTTTAAGAATCCCGAAATATATAGGAAGCCATTCAAGGCAGTTCATCAGGAGTATGCCGACCTTATCCCCTTTTTTTACACCTCTCTCAAGAAGAAGATTTGCAAAACGGTTTGCCTTTTCGTCAAATACCTTCCAGGTTATCTCACGGCGGTAAAAGCTTATGGGGTCAGATTCAATGAGGTCATAGTCTCTCCATGTCTTGCGTCTTACCTCAGTGATCTCGGGATTTACTTCTACAAGAGCAACATCATTTCCATAAAGCTCCGCATTTCTTTCAAGTAATTCTGTTATAGGCATTATTATTTTTCCTTTCCTGCAACAATGCTGTTATATGTCATAGCTGAAAATTGAATTAATCGTCAGCAAGCTAACACCTTAAAGCACCACAGCTTCAAAGTGATAAACTATATTTATTTTATCATAAATCACCAAAAAAGTAAAGTCTTTTCAGGAAACATTTCGCACAAAAAATATGGCTTTATATAAGCATTTTGCATAATAAAAGCCGCACCGGACTTTCTCCGGTACGGCTGTTTATCATTCTCCTATTTTGGTACCGCACTTATCACAGAATCTCTGAGCAGGTTCGAGCACGGCATTACAGTTAGGGCATACAGGCTTTACAGGTTCCTGTACAAGCTCCGCAGTCTGCTGGAAGTTATCGTTAGCAGGCTGTACATTATCATTGAAGCCCTCGATGATCGGAGGCTCAACAAATTCTACCTTTGTTCCGCACTTATCACAGAACTTCTGTCCCTTGAATACCTCTGCACCGCAGTTAGAGCAGGGCTGCTTGTCCTCATAAGATGCAAGAAGAAGCTTGAATTTCTCGATCCTTTCTGTCTTGCTTATAATGTCACTTACAGGTGCAGCATATTCCTCATCAGGGGCTTCGGAATGCTTTTCAAAATAGCGCTTTCCGATCACAAGATAAGCGTTCTGGATCTCACTTTCAAGTCTGTTGATCTCATTTCTTACCTTGGTTTTTTCTCCCATTTTCTTGGTGCTGTCGGTAACGGATCTGACACCGTTTTCAACGGTACCGCTTACCTTACCTGCAATGCCTTTTACTGAATCCATAAATCCCATGATTACTACCTCCGTTCGGGTGTTTTTTTACATTTTACCATATATTTCACATCAAGTCAAGGGCTTATGACAATTGACTGATTCAAAATCTATCGCATTAAGTGCTCTTACAGCCGCATCCGAGAAATCACTGCAAACTGTCGAATACAGTGTCATCAGATTATCTCCCGTAGATACACTGTCCCCCGGCTGTATATGCATTACAATGCCGGCAGTCATATCTATCGGATCTCCCTTACGGAGTCTTCCGGCTCCGAGAAGAAGTGATGTCATACCGATCTCTTCGGAATCTATCCTGATTATCTTCATATCCTGTACTGCTTTTACCACATAGGTACACCTTGCCTGCGGAAGCAGTGATACATCATCACAAACTCCGGGATCTCCGCCCTGAAGATAAATAGTTTCACGAAGGACTTCAAGTGCCCTTCCTGACGCTATCGCCTCCTCAGCAAGCTTCCTGCATTCAGCATTGCTGCCCTTTCCTGCAAGTTCAAGTATATCAGCAGCAAGCTCTATACTTGTATCATAAAGTCTTCCCTTGCATTTACCCTGAAGGACCTCTATTGCCTCTGCAACTTCAAGAGCATTTCCGATATTCATTCCCAGAGGGCTGTCCATGTCAGTTACCTCAGCTTTGCACCGCTTTTCAGCTCCCTTACCGATCTTCTCCATCAAGGCAGCAAGTTTTTCAGCTGATTCACGGGTCTTCATGAAAGCTCCTGATCCATACTTTACGTCCAGAACAAGACAGTCTGCATTAACTGCCAGCTTTTTGCTCATTATACTTGCAGCAATAAGCGGGATACTGTCAACTGTACCGGTAGCATTTCTCAGGTCGTACATCTTCTTGTCGGCAGGGCACAATGCCTCGCTCTGAGATATTATCGCAAAGCCGGTCTTCCTGAGAATACTCTCAAATTCTTCAACAGAAAGCTGAGTACGGAAACCGCTGATACTTTCAAGCTTATCGATAGTGCCGCCGGTATGACCAAGGCCTCTGCCTGACATCTTTGCTACACATACACCGCAGGCTGCAGCTACAGGACCTATTATAAAGCTTGTCTTGTCACCTACTCCTCCTGTGCTGTGCTTGTCAGCTGTAAGTCCGATATTCAGCCGCATTATCTCACCGCTGTCACGCATAGCATAAGTCAGCGAAATCGTTTCCTGCTCTGTAAGTCCGTTAAGGCGAACTGCCATAAGCCATGCTGCCATCTGATAATCGGGCACTTCACCGTCAGTATATCCCTGAACGAGCCAGCAGATCTCATCATCAGTAAGTGCTATGGATTTTTTAGTTTTATTGATTATATCAATTGCGTTCATACTCCACCTCCTGTATATGATATTTATATTTTACCATATTTGTAACAAAATTTCAATAGTTTTTATGAAATTTTATTCGAATAATCATAAAATTTTCAATAACACCTCACATATCAGGAAGGGCACACCAAGTATTACGCTCCCGAATATGTTAAAAACATTCAGAGGGATATCTGTACCGAATCTGCTGCCAAAATGTGACAACAGACATAGTGCTGAGACTCCGGTCAGTGTACTTGATATTATGCTCCCCCACCTGTTTCGTCTTGTAAAATGATAAATTATCATTATTGCTGCTGCCGCAATACATATTCCTGCAAATATGATATCACTCATTTTTTCCTCCCTTAAAGAAGTATGTAACCGAGTGCAAGTATGAGCTTCTTATCACCGCCTTCCCTGATAAGCAGGAGAATAAGCGCTGCTATAAGAAGCTTATCACCGTCGATCGGACCGTCAAGCAGTTCCTCAAGAACATTGTGCACTCTGTCCTTTTCCTTCCTCTTGATATTTCTGTTTTCCGAAGAATCCCCCGCTCCCATTTCAGGACGAGGCATAGACTGACTGTACATCTCCTGTGACCGGATTATAGAATCTCTCCGCTTCCTGTCCATGTTTCTTCTGTCGTATACAGCCATCTATTCCCCCTCCCTGCTTAGATCATATCATTGAGTAATCCGCTTTCCTTAGCCATATTCCATACTGCTATAAGCTTTAGCAGCTTCAGCGCTTTATCCACCCGCTTCTGCTTCTCCTCCTTAAGATGAGGACGAAGCGCCAGAAGAAGCTCCGTATTCCTGTCCTTCTGAGATGCCGCACCCAATAGTCCGCTCAGCTTCAGTATTGAGCTCAGATCCGGTGTTCCCTCCTGTGCAGCCTCCACTCCATCCTCAGACTTAGATTGACCTTCTGTCATCATCATTTCTGCAAGCTCAGACAGCTGTCTGACACTCTCCTCATCTGAGAGCAGCTCCCCGAGCTTTCCCATTACATCATCCATTGTTTTCCTCCGGACTTATTATTTTTCGCCTGATAATTTCTTATACAGCGCCTGTGCCTGGGGAGTGCTCATCATCTTCTCAACAAGCTTCGGATTATTAAGCGCCTGCTGAAATTTCGCTGCATCATTCTTATTCATTGCGGATAATGTATTGTCAAATTTTCCCGACTCAAGTTCACTTCGGAGCTGCTCCGGCGGTACTCCTATCTTCTTGCTTATCACATTGATAAATCCGTTTGCCTTGTTAGGGTCAATGCTTTTTCTGTTCATAGCTGCCTCCTGAAATTTAATATTAATTTATAAATATATATTGCATTTTTCCTGATTTTATGTTATAATTTACCTGACACTTATATTAAAGGGGGTAAATATGCGTATCATTGTTATTTCGGATTCTCATGGAGATTATGCATCTCTTGAAAAAGTCCTTCTGAGAAATACTGATGCTGATTGGATATTCCACCTCGGCGACGGAGAACGTGAGCTTGACACTTTTATCAACTCACACCCCATGATCGCACCTAAGATCATCCATGTTGCCGGGAATTGCGATTATGCCTCTCTATCCCACGACGTTTTCGTGCTGCCGGTAATGCATCATAAAATACTTGCAACTCACGGACATCGCTACGGTGTAAGAAGCTCTTTGGAAAGGCTAAAAATGCTCGCCGAGGAACACGGCTGTGATATTATTCTTTACGGACACACTCATATAAGAGATCAGCGCTCCGAGGATGGCTTTTACATACTGAATCCCGGAAGCTGCTCATGTCCCCGTGACGGTAAAGCCCCTTCATTCGGTCATATCGATATATCTGATGCCGGAGTGGTCCTTAACATCGCTGACGTCTGATATATTATATTCATTATCCTTTTATATGTTACAAAAAACCGGTCTGATGACCGGTTTTTCTTATTTCAGCATTTTATTATCTGTAAATGGAGCTTCTGCTTCACGAATGAAATATCCCTTTTCGGCTCCGCAGACCGGACACTCAGCTGGCGGCTCACTTCCTGTGTGGATATGCCCGCAGTTAAGACAGATCCAGGTCTCTCCCGTACTGTCAGAGCGCAGAAGACTGTCCGATTCCCATAGCCTGAGATAATGATCGAATCTCTTGTGGTGAGTCTCCTCGATCTTACCTATCATATCGAATTTTAACGCTATATCCGCAAATCCTTCTTCCCTGGCCAGCCTTGCAAACTCGGGATAAACCTCATTCGCCTCATGATACTCTTCCTCTGCTGATGCCCTTAGTAAGTCACCTAAATCAGTATATACTGATGCAGGATAGCTTCCGGTTATCTCGATCTTTTCTCCTGCACATTCCTTAAGCAATTCAAAAAACTGCTTTGCGTGGCGTTCCTCCTGCTCTGCGGTAAATCTGAACATCCTCTCCAGTGCAACGTGATCCTGATCCTGAGCGATCAATGCTGCCTGATAATATCTCTGTCTTGACTGACACTCACCGGCAAATGCTCTCATCAGGACTTCTCTCGTTCTGCTTTCACAAAAATTAGTCTGCATAAAAAAATACCTCCTTATGGAGGTATTTTGTGTTTAAATCAGATTATTATTCGTCCTTATTTCTAAGTACGATCTCTTTTATAAGAAATGGCAGACCGATTAAACCGCTCCATGTTCCAATGTCCATAACTAAACCGATCCAGAAAAATCGTCTGAAAGAAGTAAATGCTATGCATAGTGCAGCAAATATTCCTCCCAGAAATGGTATACAGGAGAAGCTTTTCTCAGTTCTTTTGGAGCGAATAACTCCATGCCAGTTTCCGATAATAATTATGGTGCCGATAGATCCTGTGATCACCGCAAATAATATCCTCAGGATATTAAGATCAGTCATCTCTCAAATGTTCAGGGAATTTAAGGCGTATATTCTGTATATGGCCGCACTGCGGACAAGCATCACATATTACCTGGCTCTTTTTAGGATGAAGCTTCTGCTCCTCTCCTGTGGGATAGAACTGAATGGTGTATGGCGATGCAAGTGTACCGGAAAGTACCTCTGTCGCACAGAATTCACAAACCTTATCAATATAACTGACTCTGTCCATATTTTTTCTCCTATGGAAAGAGCGGACCGAAGCCCGCTCTAAGTGGATCCAGCTACGAAATTATATCTCGTTGACCTTTCTCTTTACATATGATGTATGGAGAACCTCATGTGCCTTGTGGCTGCCGGGCTTCTCGAAGAATTCCTCGTAAACCTTCTTGATAGCAGGGTTCTCATGTGACTGACGGAGAGGCATTGACTTATCAAGGTTGTAGAGGACCTTAGCTCTCTCAGCTCTGATGTCAACA
>ODAI013244044.1_pt1 | contig 13442 bp, 17 predicted proteins | sample 1539321 | NCBI WGS metagenome assembly ODAI01 (sample SAMN02144231, study PRJEB22623) | gut metagenome | biome: sheep rumen | host: Ovis aries | place: New Zealand
GTGTAGAGGACGGGGTTGGTGCGTATCGACCGATTAAAAAACCTGCCGGAGCTGATCCTGGCAGGCTGGCGCTTACTGTCCCATTATTGGGACATATATTTTTCTGTTTTGTGATTAGCGGTTCTGTCGGCACCAATTTAGATAGTTGTTCACGATCTCACCGACTTCATTGTCTTGATAATAGACATTATCAGATGCAAAGAACCACCAAATTTTTTTCTGCATCTTCGTTGCGGGGTTCGCTATATTCCGGAAACAATTAAGCTTCTGATGATAATCTATTGAAAAGAGAATATCACGATCAGGATCCTGCAATTCAGTTGTCTTTATATGAATAAATGTAAATAGGCGATTTTCTTTCGATACGATTTCGCATTGTAAAAGATTACCTTCCCACTCAATAAAGTACATGAAAAGAATATCTTTCTTTTCGTACTTGGTCATATTATGCGGATAAGTTCCGATCTCCCAAGCGCCGCGCGTTATCATCTGCGCTGATGAGCTATCATCGAAGTCAAAGAAAACATCAGATTTCTTCTTGCCGGCTCTCGCGGAAGGCTCTGCATATTCGACCGCGACTGTCAGGCCATTCGTACCAAAGCGGTAGATGTCAATATCTCCGGGCTTCATCTTCTGAATATTTTTCAGATGCATTTCAGCAAAATATGGACAAAACTTGTTGACAGTATTTCCCAACATGAAGATCTTAAAACCATCTTCCGGGCCGAGGTTTCTTATGATCGTGCTGCAAACATTTCGGAAATAGATCCATTCATTATTGATATATCCATCTCGGCTTATGACCTCATCGAAGATAATTGTCCTGATGTTCGGATAACTTGTCGATTTGTCCGATTCCATCTCCGTGAGCGCGAAAGAATAAGCGAAAGGATTTGGAGCAGCGATCGCGCGCTGGAGCTTTTCGTCCCACTTCGCAAGGAACCAACGGCCCGCATAGTATGTTATGCGGTCATATTCTCCATGCGTAAGCTTTTTAACGACATTCTCGCCTTTCTCATTCTTTACAAGGCTGTTAAACATGGAAGCACCGCGCTTCGATTTGAAGTTTTCGCGGTACCTTCTGATAACGGCGATTTCGTAACCCTGCTTAAGATATCTCTCAAGGCCATACAATAAGCAGGCGTAAGATTTACCATTAGAACGTTCTCCGAAGATGAAATTATAAAGGCATTTATACTTAAGTATAGGCCCTAAGCTGTAATATTTCATAAGCTAAACATCTCTCCTTGTCTTTCTTTAATATAATTCAAGTATTCCTTTTCCAGCGAGAAATTATATTCTGCTGGCTCCAAGTAAATACCACTCGGCGAAACATAATGGATAGTTTGGCCTAAGTAGTCAGTCACTTCGCCTTCCATTTTATCATCTATATAAGTATGTGTCAGTTTTCCGGAATATTCACCCGGAATAATGAGCTTATTCGTGAATACTTCCAGCGCCTTATATTTGCCATATTTCTTTTCAAGGTATGGCGTTACGACCTTTTTATTTAAGCCTGATACAGTCAATTCGAGCTCATGATTACAATTCATTAATAGATATCTTTTTGCGCCTAAAGTCTTAAATGCAAGCCATTTCCCGCTTTCGGTTTCATTCTCGAAAATGCCCAAGATCTTTGTTTTTCCTTTGCTCGTTTTCGGCTTTATGAGATCATGCGAAAGATTATAATGATCGCACATCATTTCAAGTTTTTTGATAACCATTTTGTTATATGAATCAATGAACTTCTGGTGTTTTTCAGCATCAAGGATCTTCAAGCTGTCCGTGTCTGAATAGCAATAATCGCCGCCGCATGAAAGCAGGCCGCTTATGATCGTTCTTCTGACATAAGCAGTACAAAATATGCCCCATGGATAGAACAAAAAGCGCTTCTTAGATTTATTATATTTATTCAGCATTTCCGCAAGGTCTTCGGATCTCGGCGGCTGCCATTCACCATTTTTATATTCATTTATAGGCGGGTTTATAGATGTGACCATCATGCCGTAAACAGAATTGAGCAGCTGCTTCTGTTTCATATAAAAATCTTCTTGGCCCTTCAAGCCTTTCAGCTCTGTCTTATTCTTAAAGAGCTGCAAAATAGATTCTATTAGCCTTTTCGGGAGATATCCTTTCTTATATCGATAGAATGTCCCGATCTCCATCTTGTCCCATTCATACATTTTATAAATGATTTCATAGTCAACATTGGTGATAGAGATCGATATCTTGTCAGCTGATACGAGCCTTCCGTTGTTTGTGACTGCGTTGATCTTCATGCGGTAGTTTTCCGTGTCAGGAACGTGATCGTCATGCCAACATTTGGATATAGAAATATAATTATCAGGCACAGCCTTGGGCCTGAGATTATGAAATGTGCAATCGAAAATACAACAATATAATTTGCACATCTTATTAAGCTCTTTATATGAATGAATAACGATCTTTTCGCCTTTGCTCATCGGATAATATTCCGAGCATAAAGCAGCCGGATAAGCGCTTGAAAGGTCAAAAGATGAAATTCCCTTTGAGTAAGCGCCGCCATATAAAATGCGGCCCACTAAAGATGCATTTCCGTGTGTATATCCACCTGCGAAAGCTCTGAGCATTAATTCATATTCCGGAACTCCGGAGATCGTCAGGCGCGAGATTATGCCGTGATATTCCTTATAATTCGCATCTTCTTCTTTTCTTCCGGATCCTGATAGACATTTATTTCTTGTATATCGTCTGGCGTAGCCGGTCGCTGTCAGCGGAAGCTCTGACATCATGCCGCGCCTTTCATGCTTTAAGCATTCAAAGATATAGCAGCTCACGATGATGACATCATAAGCGCCATATGTCTTTTCTTTCTTGGTCAATGGCGTAAGGTTATGACGAACGAGATTATAATCGAGATCACCCACCTTTTTACGCAATTTAAACATCGTCAGGGACTTCGCAAGGTTGGCAAGTGATAGATTGCTCAAAATGTAAGAACAGCGAAATTCGAGCCCTTCTGTAGTACAAGCATATATAGGTTTTCTTGTCTTCAAAGCAAAGACTTTTTCCCACTCGAATAAGTCTTTGATGAACTGGAACTCGAAAGCGAGATTATGTACCCAGATTATAAGCCTGCGGTCCGTTGCAAGGCCGTACTCATTTACGAGATAATCGCATAATTCCTTGAACTGATCCCATGTCCTGCCGATGATTACGCGGCCATTTATGCATATCTGCCACATATACATAATTGACCTTTTGTCATTATCCTGAATTTCGTGCTTAGGAATCTGACTTATAAAAACCGATAATATAAGATCCAGCTGATCTGCCGGATTAATGACATCTTCCGGAAACTGCTGCGGATCCATCGAATGAAGCTCATCATATAAGACATCAGGCGCGGTGCCTGAGCTCTCGGAAAAATAAAGTTTTCCGAATAGCTGACGTCTTATATAATTCAGATCCGGGATATCATGATAATATCTCTTGGATATCTTCAAACGTCTTCCGTTAAGATAGTCATATATTGATGTGTCTATAAGCACATCTTCATCATATGACTGATCCTTGAATGAAGACGTTTCTATATCGAAAGCGATAATATCATTCAGATATGTGATATTCTTTTTCCGACATGTCTTTGCATCTATCCAGTCATCAATATAATAGGGATCATCAAAGTCAAAGAAATGATCTTGAACTACTTGAAAAGCCATTAGAATAAATCGTCCTTATTTTCGTCATCTTCGAGAAGTGAAAGCGGTGACTGATCTACGGGATCCGACGCGCTTTCTCTTTTGCTTTCATATACTTTCGAGAGCCTTCTGCTTTCGTGATATCTCGCAAGCCCTGCCGGCATTCCGCGCTTCATCAGGTTGCCGATATTCGCGAGCGATTCTTTTCCTTGCTCTTTAGTATAGCCGCCTTCCATGGCATATTCTTCGCGCCATTTGTGATAATTCTCATATACGGAAGTCATGAACTCGTCCATATTGGAGATGACAAATTGACGTTCCTTTTTCGTCAGCGGCTTTTCGCCTTTTTTCTTCCTTCCGCGGTTGATATTATAGATCTGCATCTCGCGCGTTTCTCCGAATAACTCTCTTTCTTTCTGTCTTCGGAGCTGCTTCGCGCCTTCGATCGTGGAGCTCTCAGCCTTGAGAAATCCTTGAACACGGAAATATTCCGAGCGCAAACGGCCGACAGTCGCATTATATTCGGTAACATGTCCGAACGGCCTGCTTAGGTTCTGGATCGCATTAAAATCCAAGCCGGGGCTGTTCTTCTTATTTACCCACTTAGTGCCTATCTTCTCGCCTTCATCATTATAAACGGGCTTCTTATAGCCGTATGATTGCAGGCGCTCTACTCGCTTATTTGCGGCCCTGCTCATCTGCGCGATCGCTTTTGTGAGCTGCTCAGCTGTCATTCTGTTTACTTCATCAGCTGACTTATTTATTAGATCTTGAATCGTCATTATCTTTTACCCCATATATATCATTTAAATACATTTTATTTAGAGCTCTCCAACAGTCAGCAAGACAATCTAAATAATCATCTTGAAGTCTTCCCGTATATTTAGGATTTTCGATTATTTCTTGATATAAAGATGTTAATTGATAAAATCTTGTTCTTAATATATTAAGCGACATATTCACTCCTTTAACAAAAAAGCCCCGGAGTTTCTTCCGGGGCTCGTCTTATTGTTTACGATCAGATATCAACCCAGCTGATCGTAAGTCTGTCTTTTCCCTTCTTGTCCTTATAGGACCTGAGCTCAAATCCTACTTTTCCATCTTTGATCTCTGCGATCTCGGTATCATTCTCAAGAATGAGCTGGCATTCTTTTGTCAGGTGTGACGGCATGTTGACAAGCATCTTTTCCGTCATGAATACCGGCGCGGGATCGAACTGTGACTTGTGGTTGATGTAGAAGCCATCAAGCTTATAGATATGATCCATTTTAAGATCTGACAGATTGACATAGGGACAATCCTTTGTATCGATTTTGAACTTGGGTTCGTGATTGTGCTTTGATGCGAATGACATTGTTTAAATCTCCTTTCTGTCTTCTGCATGATTAAAAAAAGTTTCTTCGCTCATCTTACAAAGATACATCTTCTGTGATACGAGCTCCCAGCCTGAGCGCTTTCTGGAAACTGCATTGTAGTGGCCGTACTCGGTTTCGGTCTTACCATTCTTCGAAAAGGTTGTCACAAGAATGGTCTTCTGTGTCGGCATGGCTTTCAACCTCCTTCCTTTTTATCTCATCGTGTATAGTGATCTTAACTTCACGCAATATCTTAAAAGGCCTTTTCCTGACTTTCATGATGGTAATGCAAAGAATGCCCTGATCTAAAAGAGTTTCGAGATCATCACCAACTAAACACACTTTGGTAACATACTTAAATGCATTTTCAAATGAATCGAAAGAATCTATAACGCTGCCTTTACCATCGAGAACGACATATGTGTCCATCATAATGTCACCGCCTTTATAACTCCCGTTTTTGGATCTTCGTACTCAGCCCTTACCGGAATGAGAGTGCCATCGTTCATATCAAAGAAGACAGTTCCCAGCATATAAGGACCTTCCAGATCTAAAAGAAGAATTGCATCGGACTCATAATCGAATCCATGATTTGACGGGTGAATCTTAGTAAGCTTATAACCTAACATTTTTATCACGTCCTTTCTTATGTGATAGCCTGATTATACATTATGCAAAATATTTGTCAATATTATTTTTAGAAAATTTAACTCCCGGAGCAATTTCGCGATCTCCGGGAGCTGACAAAAAGGATGTGGCATAAGGTTTAAAACGCTGCTTAGCCGATTTCAGTATATCCCCTTTTATAACATTCTGCAATTATCTTTTCATAGCCGCCGACATAGCCATAAGAACGATCGAGCCTTTTCTTAAGCTCACGGCCGCGGCCATATACGCCCATGATAACAAGATCAGCTGCATGTGCGATTATCGGATCCACATCAGGCTGTTTCTTCTTTCTTCCGCGCTTCTTTTCACTTTCCATATTTGGGCCTCCCGTAACCTAATAGTTTTTTCTTTCCTGCTTTCTTTGTCTTCCAGTTAAAAGATGAATATCTTACTCTGTTTAAACTGTTCCCGGATATATATCTTCCGGATCCGTTCGATGATGTTGACGTAACCATTCCTTCATGACCTGTGACGAATATGATATCGCCGCTTTTTGGCCTTTGGCCTGCGCTTATCCATCTCTTATACTTCTTATAATAATTCCTTTGATTCTTGCATAATGATGACTTTGAAAAGCCTTTTGCATGAGTCTGAATAAGAGCCGAAGCTACTGAGATAGCGCACCAAGGATTTTTTTTCGATTTCGCATGACAGCCCGTCACGCGATTCCATGGATCTATTATCGCCTTGTCAACGGCCGAGCCTTCTTTAAGGCCCAGCCATGACTTGAATTTTTTTACTGCCTGCGCTGATGTTGCCATGATTATATGCTCATATATTTATACTGAACTGTGACATCGCCGGTGTCTGCAAAAACATTATTTACACCTGACAAAGTTGTCAAGCTTGTAGCATCTGCGACAGGAACTTTCTGCCCTCTGTATGGCTCATATGCAGTTGCGGTTGAGCCTTTTTCTAATTGCAGTTTTAGTCCGTCAACATCAGCCTGACTTATATTCGTTTTATTAAAGCCGAGCGTTATATATTTACTTGTACTTGCCGTTGTAAAGATTTTAGGAAATATAACTGCACTAATTTCCGAAGGCGGTATAGTTTCGCTTTCGCAAAAATAAACACCGTCAACGGTCATAGTTCCGTTCATGGTCAAAACGTAGTTTGTGGAGGGATCACAAGGAATTATAAGTCTTGCCCTATTGCTTGCACTGTTGCCGTTCCACGCCCTTCCGATTTCAGCGTTATCATTGTTTATTAAGTTTTTCCCGCACCTTGTAATAGTAGTTGCACCTGCTTCATGCGTAACACTTACAAGCGGTTTATTCAAAGCAGTAATAAATGAGGCAATAGCACCTGATGCTTCCAAAGTAGGAAATATATTATCAAGAAGTTCATCAACCTGAGTTTTATTATAATATCTATCTGCAACATAACCGGGAGTTGCAAAGTGTGAACTAACCCAGTCTTTAACAGCAGCATCTTCTTCTTCGATTGCATATTCAAGTTCTGCCTTAGATGCTAATGCACTCAGCTCTGATCTGTTAGCCTTATCAGCTAATAATGCATCTGTCTGTGTCTTGTTATAGTAATCTTCGCTGATTACTTCCGGAACGATCGCCGCGATCTGCTGCGTAAGGTTATCGATCTCTGATTCAGAAACTAAGCCGCCGCATGTCGGGCTTTTCTCGACATTGATGATAAAATTCGCGGAACCGATAACAAGATCGTTATCATCAACGATCTTTATCTCGGCCGTGTTATCGCCATAGCAGGCTGTCATCTGCTCAGTAGTGGAAAATTCTGCCACATTATCATTCAATACCGGATCTGATAAGATGACGATATTTCCATCTCTTTTTTTACATTCAAGAGTAATCGACATTCCTGATTCCGGAATGAACTCAGCGCCGCCATTAAAGAGCTCGATAAAAAAGGGCCTTTTGTTATCATACTGAGAAAAATGCAGGACTTCTGCATTTTCCGCGCCGGGTATAATATCGACTTTAATTGATTCGTATGCCATATTTATTTCTCCAGTTTATCGATAAGCTTCTGAAGCGCTAAAGTATTGTTATTTAGTGCTTCCGTCATCTTACTGACTTCGTCTTTGTGCTCTTTTCTAACTTCGTCCATCGCCTTGGCATTCTGCTCATATTGCCATTTGACGAACATGCCGCAAGCGACTGCTGCGACTATAGGAAAACCTACCGCGCTAACTACTGAAACGATCTCGTTCATATTATTATCTCCTTTCTTTATCCGACTGTGACTAAGCAAAATGTTGGCGTCTTCTGGAATGCTCCGCCGCCTTTGAAATCTTTTACTTGTACTATTGTACGGCTGTCAATCTTAAAAAGATTATCATCTATAAATAGATTATACTTATTTTCCTGCCTTGCGATAACGCCCGTATTAGCTCTGATCTCATCTGCATAAGATGAAAGCACATCAACATGCGCGCGGATAATTACAAGATTATTAGATTCTGACGTTATATCCTTAATAAAATATTTTCTATTAAAGATAGGTATAACCATATAGTTATATTGCGATATCTCCCCCGCATCGATCTCCATTCTGATGATCGGATCGATGATGCTTGAAGCATCTCTTAAGGTTCCGTTATAAGATCTGATATTTGTCAGCTCTTTATCAAGCGCGTTTGCATCGCTCAAATTTTTAGCAAGATCGATTCTAAAGCTCATAAGACTACTCCTGATTTAAGAAGGTTTAAGATCTCCTGCAGCTCGTCAGCTGTCGCCGGGATCCCTTTCAGATGTATAGATTCTACTTCCGTATATCCTTTAAGATTTCCAAGCTTGTAAGTTTTGCCGCATGCATAGCCGCGGATCTTATTAAAATCTGCATAGTCCTGCACGTTAGGCCGTTCGATTACAAGATAAGGCTTTCTTACACTAAATAATGATGTCGTTCCCGAAACTGTGCCGGATCTGCTTACTGTCGGCTTCATGAGCTGCGCAGCTGATGATCCCAAAGAAACTGCGCTTGTTGCAACTGCTCCGCTTCCGCCTGCCGCTGCGACTGTCGCGCCTGCAATTCCCTGAGTGCCGGCCATGCCTGCCGCGGCCGTTCCGAATCCGGCAGCAGCCGAAACACCCAAAGCGAGAGCTCCGGCCGCTAATGTTGCAGCTGCAACATAGGTCTGTCCCCAGTTCGATTGACTGATAGGAAAAGGCGCCGCAAGTGAACCGGAATAAGAATATCTAACCGAACAAGATGGATCTTCAATGTTGGAAGATGAACCGACAACAACAAAAGCGACACATTGTCCTGAAACATTGTCACAATTATATTTGACATGTACATATTTTCCCATGACATCATCGATGCTTATCTCACGCATGCCGATCCCCGGAAGGAAAATTTGACATTTGGTGTACGGGGCCCGGTCGATATATCCGTTCTGCTTTGACGTTTCGACTTTTGCATGTCCAAAATATATTGTCTGGAACTGTTTAGCTCGAAATGCCATTACACCGGTGGCCAAGCCTACCATATTAACAGATACTTTCGCATCGCCGATGAGCTGCATCGGGTAAGGCAAATAATGGAGCGAAACGATGGACTGAATGGGATTCTGCCAAAGTTTAACGATAGCATCTCCGATCTGGGCGCTGTGAAGATAATCAAACAGCTCTTTGATCTCCTGATTTGTCGGATTATAGACAGCGATCGAGCCTGTAGATGTCATATCAGAATCAGGTAACTCAGGCACCGGGATATTATCACTTTTTCCGATTCCGTCACCATCGCCGCCTTGGTTCTGGTTATTCTGATTATTATTAGTCGGATCTTTTGGATCGTAAATGCTTCCGGTGTCTTTGCCGTCTAAATAAGTCTGCAGCGCTGTGATATCTCTATCAAAGCCCCTCAACTCAATAAAGTAATTATATTTATGAAGATTATCATCGAACCAAGCAGAAACTGTCACGCGGCAATATCTGCGTGAATATGTCAAAGAACTATCTGCAGGCGCATGTAATGCATTACTGAAAAAAGATCCTGAATCAATAAAGCTTTCCGGAAATACATCAAATGTGCATTCGTAATGAGTGCCATTTAAATATGACTTCGCATAAACCTGATAGCCTGATATGTAAGGCCGTTTATTAACGCCCAAAATTGTAAAGCCGTTTGTGGCATTAAGGCCAAATAATTCGACATCTCCGACGCCCGAATCGTAACCAACGCCGCTGCGCTCAAATCCATAGTAATTATACATATCATATGGATTCTGATCTCTGATTACACCAATGAAAAGATCAGAAGCTATATGATCGAAATCACTATCTGTATGATTATACGCATCGCTGCCAAGAAAAAACTCAGATACGGCCGGAAAAAATCCGAGCGCATCAGTATATGAATCTAAAACGTCTGCGATCGTGTCATAACCTTCAAGGCTTGCGGATTTTATAGTCACGGGCTGATCGTCCATAGGAACCTGATTATAGATAGTGTCATCGCAAATAATAGGCACCTTATACTCGAAATCAAAGCCAGGCGGCGGTGTGCCGTGGAAATATGTTTCATAGTAACAATATTTCATATATAAAATCCTTTCATTTTATTGTCTGATCGATAAGCCGGGGATCTCTCCCCGGCCCATCTGTCAGGCAATAAACAGAACGATTCCGTTTTCTGAAAGATCGTTGAAATAGCCGACCTTGGTCTTGTCCCAGACGTTCTGAAATTCTGCGCGGTCGTTGCGGTGCATCGTCATGTTCTTAGAAAGACATGATACGCCTGCGGCTTCGACATCGAGAATACAGCCAAGAATGCCGCCGATAGTTACCGGAACCTTGCCGCCGTTGCCATTATCGATCTCGACATTGATTGCTGAGATAGATGAGAAATCATAGTTGGCACCGGTACCCTGCCAGTAAGGAACGATATCAGCCTGCGGAAGCTTTACAAGATCATTGTGATATGTATCACTCCTGAGATATACATCTGCAGCTGCCGCAAAGTCATTCAAGAGAATAATCTTCATTCTGTCTTCTGGCGTGAAGCGCTCAAGCTCCTTGATGTTAAAGAGTGTGCTCATCTTCTTAAGTCTGACAGTCAGAACCTTAAGCTGGAAGATCGCAAACCTGATAAACTCAGGCGTATAGATAGCCCTATCAACTGTCAAAGCTGCCGCCCCGGTCAGGCCAAAGGTATCGTTGTAAAGCTTAAGAAGGTTTACGGCCTTAAGCTTTGAAGATCCTGAATAAGGCGTTTCGCCGGAAGGATCCGGATATTCCGCGTTAATGGTTGCGGCCATGAAATTGTTGATCGTGCGCTCGATTAAAGCGTCGAGACGAACTGTTAAAGCGGTCGACATGGCCTCATAGATCATTGAGATGAAGCTGTTCAACTGGGTAGCGTTATCGAATGCGCTCATAACCTGCTTATCAGCGATCGAAAGCGTGACCTCGAAAGTTACATACTTATCAAAGAATGTAACCATTACATCAGGCTGTGTGAATGTGTCCTGATCGTATGTCTGGCCATCAACAAGGTTCCATGTGTCGTTGGATTCAGCGACCGGAAGACGATGCATCGTGATCTTTTCCTTGACGGATCCGAAAAGCCAGCTATCCATAAGCAGGCCCGGCGCTGTTCCCTGATATGGCCTTTCTACGATAACAACTCTGCCGATGTGATCGACAAGTTTGTTTACAAACTTATCGACTGACGTGTTGTCAAAGATCGCGCGGCCGATGTCAACGATATTAGAAAGATCTTCCGCCAGAAGTGTGCCGCCTTCTGCTGTTGCACCATCTACTACTTCAGTATAGATGTCGTTCACGATCTGGTAAATCTGTGCTACTTTCATGTTCTTGTTCTCCTTTGTTTTAATATATTGATAATGCGATCGTGTCGCTTATATCCTGCATTACGCCCTTAATAAAGTTCCATCTCCAAAGCTCTATCTCGCCGCCGATGAGCTGCGCGGAAGTCATTACGCCGATGTTACCAAACTTATGATGTTTTCTTTCCGTGTCTTCCGTATTATTAATAACATTCGATGCTGATGATGAGATCTCCGCGCTCGATGAATTTGAAACATCGCTCTCGGCCGTATTGGTATTGGATCCGCTATTATCGTTCACATTCTGCGAGCTGTTAAATCCGGATCGCTTATTATCGAAAGTCCCACCGCCGCTTGTTTCGCTCGATGACGATGAGCTCTCGGAAGATTCCGAAGATCCTGATTGATTCGCCGTTTCGTTCCCGACTTTAGATATCGTTTCGATCTCGGTTGCATCTGTGTTATGAATAGGATTATATTCAGCCTTATAAGCCTTATATAAATGCTCCCATTGTGACTTATAAATAGAATATATTGTGTTTGCGAGCTCTGAAATCTTCTCAGATGTCAATATCTCGCCATCAGATATGTGAGCCAGATAAGGCGAGGCCCATTTCTCGCCATAGTTTGAAATGAAAAATATATCAAGCTGCTTAGGATCGAAATCATACTGCCATATAGGACATTTAATCGCTGAAAAGATCCCGGAGCCCGTATATGCTGTTGGCATCAGATCTCCAACTTTCTTACGTTTCGGCATTATCATTTTCGTTATCTTCCTTTTCTTTCTCGATAGATTCTTCTTTTATTTCTTCCTGCATCTCGCCAGCTGTTTCGCCTGATGCTTCATTCTCCATTTTGTCCATGATAAGGTCTTTTTCTTCTTCATTCTCTTTCCAAGCGGAATTAAAATCAACTGTGATATTCGTTCCGAATAACTTATTCACTCTCTCAATTCCTTCTTTTCTTTCGGCCAACATGTTATCGATCAGAGGCGTGAGCTGGTCATCGTTCAACTGGTTTTCATTCGCTGAAATGCTCTCGCGTTTCGCATTCCAGTTAGCATTCAAACCGAGCTCATTATAAAAACTTGCCTTAAGATATTGCTGCATCTCGATAATTGATGTGATGTTGTTTGTCTGACTATTTCTCAGACCAAGCGCCTTGATTCCATCTAAGAAATTATTATCGGCCATGACCGAAAGCTTACCATCAATGAGATCAGATATGAACTTTTCAGCGCTCGCTTTCGTCTTATCGTCCGGGGCCGTGATCGCGCTCATGGCTCGAAGCGATACGAGCTCGATCTTCGCTGTCAGATAATTATCGACCATCAAAGATGTATATCTGTTAAGCAGCGGCATAATACCATTCATTAATGAATCGTTATAGACAACGGCCACATCTTTGCCAATTTCATATTCTATCTTGGCAGCCTTCTTGATGTAAGGATTCGCCCAGAGAAAATTCTTAGGGACATAATATACATTAGGATCGCCGCCAAGATTACCATATACACAAGTGAGATTCTTTTGATTGTCTTCAACAAAAGCAACTTTTCCGGTAGTAAGTAGATAAAGCTCGATATACTTCTGAGGCATCTTCTGCTGCTGTCCGTCCACGTTCATTACTTCCGGGAGCCCGTCATATTTGAACATGGATAAAAGACGATCTAAGAAATATCTATTATAGAAAAGCTGGAGCTTTTCTCTTGAAAGATCTGAATCGACAAAAGCGCCGATCGATGGAAATATGTTTGACCATTCGCAAGCTGTTATCATAATAAGTCACCTCACCAAATGATAAGCATATATTGAACTAAAAATCAAGTATTAGTAAACAAGTAGCTAAGCACAAAACAGAAAAATATATGTCCCAATAATGGGACAGTAAGCGCCAGCCTGCCAGGATCAGCTCCGGCAGGTTTTTTAATCGGTCGATACGCACCAACCCCGTCCTCTACAC
>ODAI012314478.1_pt1 | contig 13440 bp, 11 predicted proteins | sample 1539321 | NCBI WGS metagenome assembly ODAI01 (sample SAMN02144231, study PRJEB22623) | gut metagenome | biome: sheep rumen | host: Ovis aries | place: New Zealand
AAGAAAAACATTTCTATAATTTCTTTCTGGGCTTAGCTGATTTCGGAACATTCTCCAGAGAGAAGCTGCCGTCGGAGTTATATACGGTAGGAGACGCAGAATATACACTCGGAGTCGTTGATTTTCTTGTGAACGAGCTGGGGCTTACGCATAAAAAAACGTTTATTACTGATGATGCTCAAAGTGAAAGTGTGCGGAAAATGATTGTCGAAAATGCCGAAAAGTTTATTCCCGGCATAAAAGACTCACTTTTCCTAGAGGCTGACGGCGGTAAGATTTCAGGGAAATTGTATGAATCCATAGGAAATTCAAAAGATGCGGTCATTTTTGGAAGTACCTGGGAAGAGCTGGTAGCTGACCATACGGGAAATCACAGCGTATTTTTATCCATGCCTTTGTCGAGAGATTTAATTCTCGAAAAAACATTCACGGGATATACCGGCGGTCTTCGTCTTATCGAGGAATTCTATGCCGGAATGTTGAAAAAGCACAGCATTGCGACTTTCCGATGAGAAACTCTATAAAAAAAATCTATAGCTTCTATAAAGAATTTGTATTAGGCAGACTTTGAAAAAACATATATAACTACTATGTTACTAGGTAGAATTGATGCCGGTTATTCTATGATTTTCCTTCGTAAAAGGGGCTTGTTATGGATGAAAAGCAGAAAAGGGATGATGAAAAGCCAATTATTGAAATCAAGGATTTATGCCTGACATATTCTTCTGATTTTGATGCTGCAAGTTATGAGGCTCTTCTGGACATAAATCTTACGGTAAATAAAGGAGAGTTTATTTGTATCGTTGGTTCCAGTGGCTGTGGAAAAAGCACGCTGCTTTCTGTTTTGGAGGGACTGCATCTTCCGTCATCGGGAAGCGTAAAGATAAACGGCCGTGAACTTTCTGGTCCTGGCGTTGAAAGGGCAGTGGTATTCCAGAGTTATTCGCTTTTTCCCTGGATGAGTGCTTTGGAAAATGTTGCCTTTGCCGTTTACGAAACGAGCAAAAAACGGAAGAGAGTTTCAAAAAAGCAGGCTCTCGAAACGGCAAAGGCTTTCCTTCATAAAGTTGAGCTGGACGGTTTTGAAGACAAACTGCCAGGTGAGCTTTCAGGAGGCATGCAGCAGCGTGTTGCCATTGCCCGCGCCATGGCTTGTAATCCTGACATTCTGCTTATGGATGAGCCATTCGGAGCTTTGGACGCAAAAATCCGCGAGAATCTGCAAAACCTTTTGCTTTCACTGTGGAGAGACGATGAAAACAAAAAAACGATTATTTTCGTGACCCATGATTTGAATGAGGCGGAACTGCTTGCCGACAGAATCGTTTTCATGGTTCCGAAGCGTATTCAGGCAGTCATCGAGGACAATCTTCCTCGCCCGCGAAATTATCCTTATGTTCAGGAAAGTGAAGAATACAAAAACTTATATCAAAAACTCGTAAAATATTTCTACAACGAACCAACACAGCTGGTCATAGACGACGGAGGTCATATATGAAAAAAAGAATTTTCGGAAACATTTTCAATCTCGCTAATCTTTTTTTTATTCTTACGCTTCTGTCCTTCCTGTTACCGAGCAAATACAAGACAGAAATGTCGGAGGGGCTAAAAAGTCCGCTTGTATTCGGCATTGTGCTTGTAATTATCGAGATTTTCTTTGTATTCCAGCTTTTGAAGCCGCAAAAAAATCGTTCCGCACGAGATATTTTTGCATTTGTCTACGGATTTTTGTTTATATGGGAGCTGGGGGTTTCGAGATTTAATCTGCTTCCTTATGTATTCATTCCGGCTCCTGAAAATGTGTTCCATGTGTTTGTTAGCGACACTCAGACAATTCTTCTGGGCTTTTTGAGCTCAATGTATCTTCTTGTTTTTGGAATGACAAGCTCGATAATTCTTTCAGTTGTTTTGGGAACGGTAGTCGGATGGTCACCACGCCTCTCAAAGGCGATTTACCCGATTGCAAAAGCTGTTTCCACGGTTCCGGCCTTGATTTATACACCGTACATCGTCATTTTGATGCCGACATTCCGTTCAGCTTCGATTCTGGTCATCTTCTTAAGCATTTTCTGGGGCAGCTTTATGGAATCAATCAACAACACGGTATTTGTCGAGAGGAAAATCATCAACGCGGCGAAAGTTCTTTCTCTTTCAACGCCGACGATTCTCTTCAAGATTATCATTCCGTTCAATATTCCGCGAATCATAAACAGCCTGCCGATTCGTTGTGCGACTGCCATCATGACCCTTTCTGCGGCAGAAATGCTCGGTGCGGATATCGGAATGGGCTTTTATGTAAAATTTGCCCTTAATTTTGCGATGTATACAAAGGCGATTGCAGGAATCATCTTCATTGGCCTTGTAGTCACAATCTTAAATATCGGAATCACGTTCTTGCAGAAACACTTCATCAAATGGAGTTACTAGCGCATGAAAAAAATCAGAAAAATCAGTTCTGAAAATTAAAAAAGGTTTTAGAAGAGGAGTAAAAAATGAAACCTATGAAAAAATTTCTTAAAAGCATGGAAATGACTGTCTTGACCGGCACATTCCTGCTGGCATCTGTCACTTCGCTTGCGGGGTGCTCAAAAAAAGCAAAGTCAAATGCACCGTCTTTGAGGCTTGCAAATGACATCACTTCAAACTACACCCCGATTATCAACACCGCAGTCCTTGAAGGACTTGCCGAAAAAAATGGTGTCTGTCCGATTATTGATTACAACGACGGTATCGAACCGCTTATAACCGGTAAAATCGACGGACGGCTCACAGATTTGGTCGCTTCTCTCATTACCGGAGGCAACGGTGAGGATCTGGCTATTTTTGCAGGGACAATGGGTGGCGGACATATCGTGTATGCGAATAAAAATGTCGCCGGACAGGTCAGGAATTTGAAGAATTGGAAGGGGCGTACAATCGGCGCACGGGTAAAAATTACTCCGCAGCTGGTTCTTGCACACGCACTCAAAGAAAAATACGGATATTCTGATGAGGATGTCACATTCAAGTTCTTTGATAATGATCAGGCTATTATGGCTGCCTGTGCGAAGGGTGAAATTGACATTGGTACAACCTATTATGCATATAAGGACACTGCAGAAGCACAGGGACTTGTCATCATCGCTGAGCTTGTTGACCTTGCCCCGGACTATGCCTGCTGCCGCCAAACCGCAAACGGAAAGAAGGTTAAATCCGACAGAAATCTCTTTGTAGCATGGACAAAAGGCCTGATTGAAGCCTGGAAAGTCTACAATACGGACGAGAAAACGGCAATCAAAGCCGTAAAGAAAATCACAAAACAGGATGACACATGGGTTCGACAAAATATCTATGATCCTGAACGAACGGCCCACATCACATTCAATCCGGATCCATTCTATAACGGTTGTCTTGCTCAATATCAGATTTGTGTGGATAAGGGCTATATCAATAAGGAAAATCCGCGTCCGCTTCCTGAATATTTCGATATTTCGATTTATGCAGACGCACTCAAGGAAGTCATAGCTGAAAATGCTGATGACAAATTCTATAAGGATATGTGGACTTACTTCGTTTCTCATAACAACGAGTATCCTGACTTTGAAAAAAAATATCCTGCGACATTGTAAAAAAAATTAAAAAGAAGAGGCAAATAAAATGGGAAAAATTTATCACTCAATCGTAGAGCTGGTGGGAAACACACCGCTTCTGGAACTCGACAATTACGAGAAAAAACTGGGGCTTGAGGCACATATTCTTGCAAAGCTGGAATATTACAATCCTGCAGGCAGCGTAAAAGACAGAATCGCACTGGGCATGATTGAAGCGGCGGAAGAATCTGGAAAACTGAATGAAAACTCCATTCTTGTGGAAATGACCACGGGAAACACTGGAATTGGAATTGCGGCGCTTGCAGCTGCAAAAGGCTATAAATCACGCATTTACATGACAGACGGCGTAAGTGTTGAACGCACTCAGACAATCGAAGCCTATGGCGGTGACGTGATTTTCCAGAGTACTGTTCCAGAACTTACAGAAACTTTAAAGGCGACAAACAACGACTTCTTCGCAGCTCAGGACGAGCTTAAAAAGAAACTGGACAAGGAACCGAATGTATTCTTTGTGAATCAGACTTCAAACAAGGCAAATCCTGGTTCCCATTATAAAACGACAGGTCCTGAAATCTGGCGGGACACGGATGGAAAAGTTGACATTTTTGTTTCTGGTGCGGGTACTGGCGGCACAATCAGCGGAACCGGACGATATTTGAAGGAAAAAAATAAAAATGTTCACATTGTTGCCATTCAGCCAAAAATCGAGGAGACAGGAATCACTGGAATCCATCCGATTGAAGGCCTTCCGAAAACTCAGCTTCCTGGAAATCTTGATTATTCCGTGATTGACGAGCGGCTTACGATTGAACTTCAGGATTCTTACGATGCGGCACGGCTTCTTGCAAAAACTGAAGGCGTCCTGATTGGAATTTCAAGTGGAGCTGCCCTTCATGCAGCGACAGAAATTGCCAGGCGGCCGGAGAACAAGGGAAAGACAATTGTCGTCATCTTCCCTGACACAGGATTGAGATATTTAAGTACACCGTTGTTTTCAAGAGAGTCATAACAAAAGTTAAAACTTTTTACAAGCTTAACACTGGACTGAGAATTTGCGAATCTACGGATTCGCGTATTTGCGGTCCAGTTTTTTTTGCCCTGAGAATGTTTATCCATAAAAATTGCAGTTTTCAGAGGTCCTATAATCTTTAGCTATAGATTCAATCAAATTTATTTATATATATTTTTTTTTGATAACCTCCATAGAAAAGTTGTATTTCTCAAAGTTTTTCTTTTTCGGTATAAAAAGAGCATCATTTAATACACAAGGAGAAATCAGCCTATGAAAAAAAAATTGAAGGTAATAAAATTTTTGTTGGGAATTGAGATTACATCGCTTTTCCTTTCGTCTTGTCTTTTCGTCTCTTGCAGCAAAAAAAAAGATGCTGATATTCCGGCGCTTAAGTTTATTGATGCGATAACATCAAATTATTCTCCGATTACCCATATAGCCGCTGAAAATAAAATCGCTGATAAATACGGCGTGCATCCTCAAATCGAGTTTTCAGATACGATTGAGCCACTTCTGACGGGAAAAGCTGACGGTCGGCTGAATGGACTTCCTCCTTCTGTCCTTAATGCAGCAAATGGCGCGGACATCTTCATCTTCGCCGGAACCATGAGCGGCGGCCACATTATTTTTGCAAACAAAAAAGTAGCAGGGGAACTTTCCGACCCTAGGAATTACAGGGGACATTCGATAGGCGTCCGACCTCAGGTAACGAATCAGTTTGTCCTTCCTGCGGCCTTGAAAGAAAAATTCGGATATACGGAGAAAGATTATACGCTCAAATATTATGACAGCGATAACGCGGCGCTTGCGGCCTGTGCCAAAGGTGATGTTGACATTGCACCCGTGTACTATGCGGAACGTGAAACTGCATTGTCGCTCGGCCTTGTTCAAATTGCAGAACTTGTTGATCTTTTCCCGGATTACGCATGCTGCCGCCAGACTGCAAATGGACAAAAACTTCGTTCAGACAGAAATTTGTTTGTTTCCTGGACAAAATCATTGATTGTCGCATGGAAAGTGTATGTCCAGAACCATGATGAAGCCCTTCGAGTCGTTCAAAAAATCACGAAGCAGGATGAAAACTGGGCCTACGACCACATCTACAATGACGAGATTACGGCGCATATTTCCTTTCATCCGGATCCTGATTATAACGGAGTCCTTGCGCAGTACGGCATCTACAAGGATTTGGGATATGTAAGCGAGAATCCACGCCCGCTTGTGGAGTTTTTCGACATTTCGATTTACGCCGATGCGCTGCAGTCGGTCATCGGGGAAAATCCGGAGGACAGCTTTTATAAGGACATGTGGGCATATTTTGTAAGGCACAATGATAAATATCCTGATTTTTATAAAAATTATCCGCGGGAAATATAAAAATAAGCGGGGAGGTACTAAATGAGTGTAAACATCAATAATCCAGAAGTGCAGAACCGGGATCACAGGCTTGGGACAGTCATTACATTCCATGGCTCGGCACAACAGCTCGTTGAACAGTCAAATGAGCGGAAAGTCAAGGACTTGGGGCGTGCGTTCAGCCAGTGCAGCGACTGTTCGCAGCGTGTGTGTGAAAGTCAGCTTTATGCGATTCGTGGGGCTGCTGTCATCGTTCATGCTCCAATCGGATGCTGCTCTCCGGAGGTGATTCAGTCAAGCACGGCTTCATTTGCAAAGAACAGGAATCTGAAGCCTGCAGATGTCCATGTCCTCTGCTCAAACATTTCCGTAAAAGATACCGTTTACGGCGGACTTGAAAAGCTGCGTACTGCAATTGATGAGGCCAGCCGACGCTTTTCTCCGACGGCAATTTTCATTCAGTCATCATGTGCGGCAGGAATCGTCGGTGATGATATTGAAAGTGTCGCTGATGAAAAGGAAGATGAACTTGGAATCCCGATAATTCCCATCTATTGCGAGGGATTCAAGTCAAAAACATGGTCTTCTGGATTTGACGCGGCCTTTCATGGAATCCTGCGGAAAATCGTAAAGCCCTGTGCCAAAAAAGATGAAAATATGGTCAATGTACTTAATTTTAACGGCGTAGATACATTCAATCCATTGTTGGAAAAACTTCATCTTCATGGAAATCTCTTTTTGCCGCACTCAACTGTTGAGCAGCTTTCCCATATATCCGAGGCCCTGTGCACGACGCAGATTTGTGAAACCCTCGGCTCATATATTGGTGAGGCACTTGAGGAAAAATTCGGTGTGCCTCAGCTGAAATCGAATTCTCCCTACGGCCTGGCATGGACGGATGAATGGGTCCGGGCACTTGCAAAAATTTCAAACCGCGTGGATTTGGGTGAAGAGGTCATTGCCTCGGAGCATAAGCGGATTCAAAAGGAATTGGATGCAATAAAGTCAAAGCTTTCAGGGAAAAAGGCCTATATTTTTGCAGGCGATTCATTCTCGCATATTTTCGGTGTCATGGCAAAAGAACTCGGCCTTGAAATCTGCGGAATTGCCTCTCTTCATCATGACCAGGTTCGTGATTCAGCGGCTGAGGAACTTAATTCCCTTCAGCGGATGATTGATGAAATAGGTGACGTTACGAATTTTACTGTCTGTAACAAGCAGCCTTACCTGATGATAAAAATCCTGAAAAAATACGACATTGACATTCTGATTTCACGGCACTTCAACGCCGGAGTCATTGGAACAAGGCTTGGAATCCCTTCATTCAGAATTACAGATCCAAATGCAATCATGGGATACGATGGTTTCCTGAATTTTGCCAAAGAAATTCTGAGCGTCATTGAGACTAAGAATTTTTACAAGACGATTGGAGAGCATACTGTTCTGCCGTACAGCAAATGGTGGCTTGAACACAATAACCCATATTATTTTGATAAATAAAGGAAGTGAATATATGAATTCAATTATTGAACAACCCCGATTTACCTGTGCACTTGGTGCTCAACAGACTGTTCTTGCCATTCCCAGGGCTTTTCCCATTGTTCATGCCGGTCCAGGCTGTGCTTCCCGCCTGTTTCGCTTTATGTCCGATGAGTGTGGAAATCAGGGAGAAACATACAATGGCGGCGGTCATATTACTTCAACGAATACAACGGAAACTGAAGTCGTTTTTGGCGGAGAAAAGAAACTGCATGAAACAGTCGAAAGCGCGCTGAAAATTCTGGACGGTGATTTGTTTGTCATTCTTTCCGGATGCACAACGGGAATTATCGGAGATGACATTGATTCAATCGCATCTGAATTCCGGGATGAGGGATACCCTGTCATCGCCGCGGAAACATCAGGATTTAAGGGAAACAATTATTTTGGACATGATCTGGTTTTAAAATCAATCATCAATCAGTTTGTCGGTCAGGTCAGGCCAAACGTAAAGAAAGGCCTGGTGAATGTGTTTTCTGTCGTCCCGAATCAGGATCCTTTCTGGCGCGGTGACCTTGAAGAAATCAAGCGGATTCTGACTGGAATCGGGCTTGAAGTTCAGATTCTGTTCGGAAATGAATCAGCCGGAATCTCAGAATGGAAAAATATTCCGAACGCAGAATTCAATCTGCTCCTTTCTCCCTGGGTCGGAAAAGAGACCGTTGAGCTTCTCAAGGAAAAATACGGAACTCCTTATCTGCATTATCCGATTCTTCCAGTTGGCGGAGCAGCGACCGGGAAATTCCTTCGGGAGGTTGGAAAATTTGCAAGACTGGATTCAGAAATCGTTGAGGCATTCATAAAAAAGGAAGAGAAACGCTTTTACAATTATTTCGGGGGGCTTGCTGATTTCATAACTTATTCCCACGGAAAGCTTCCGTTTGATTTGTATACGGTCGGGGACTGCGAATATGCATTTGGCGTGATTGATTTTCTTGTAAATGAGCTTGGCTTTACCCACAGGAAGACATTCATTACTGATGCCCCACAGTCTGACGCGGCCAGAAAAAATATTGCAGAGAATGCCGCTCGAATTGTTCCTGCGACAAAAGACTTGCTGGTCTTTGAGGATGACGGCGGAAAAATCACCAGACAGCTTTATGATTCAATCGACAGTTCAAGAAAATGCGTAATTTTCGGAAGCACATGGGAAGAAATTGTTGCTGACCGAAGTGAAAATTACAGCGTATTGTTTTCCATGCCGCTTTCCAGGGATGTCATACTCGGAAAGAGTTTTGCCGGCTATAATGGAGGTCTTCGCCTGGTGGAAGAACTGTATTCCGGCATGTTCAAGTCAAAAAAACTGGAAAAAGCGGTATAGGGATTTCTCTACAGGGGCTGCGCCCCCGTACCCCACACACATTATCAGATACGACTATTCTGCCCGGACTTCACCAGGGGTTTTCTGATATTTCTGTTTAAAAAGTCTTTCAAGATGAGTCGAATCAGCGAATCCGGTTTGCTCTGCAATGCGCTCTACTGGAAGGTCAGTATCTTTGAGAAGGGAACGTGCAATGGTCAGTCGAAGATCAATAAGATACTGAATGACTGTCATCCCCGTCTCTTCCTTAAAACGGCGGTTAAAGTCAGTCCTGTTTGTTCCGAACTGACTGCACAGCGATGAAAGAGTAATTTTTTTATCGTAAGAGCGGGCAAGATAATCGAGAACAGGCTTTAAAAACGAAGAAACAGCCGTTACATTCACGGCTTTGTTTTCGTCCTGCCTGAGCTCAAACAACTGTGCCAGGAAAAAAAGAATTTCTGTCAGAAAAGAGCGTGTCTTGCAGGGCCACCACCCAGAATCTTGTTTTTCGAGCTGAAACTGAGCCTTGTCCATCAGTTCAAGGATGTGCTGCCTGTCTTCAGGATTGATAAAACGCACATAGTTCAGTGTACTGCTGTTTACAAAGGCCTTTAAAATCATCCGGTTTTCGATGACTTCGCTTTCAGCATCCATCCCACGCTGGCGTATGTTTTCAAAATCAAGTTTTTTATTTAAAAATCGGGGATTAAAAAGAAAAATCCGGCATTTTATTCCGTCCTGCACTTCCGGCGGAATTTTTATGGAGTCTTTTTCGCTCAAACAAAGAACAGATGGCGAGATTATCTGAACAATCCGTTCGTTTATCTCCGAAGAAAAATTCCCTTCCGTAAAAAGAATGATTCTGAACCTGTCGCCAATTTTTTCTTCAATTTGCGAGCCTGTAAACTCAGCGGTGACATACACCGGCTCAATCCGAAGTTTAGATGAATTGATTGCTGTCGTTGAATACTCCATCGCCTTTCCCTATGGCTCAATTAAAACATAAAACCCGCAGTAAGTTAAGGAGGGAACCTCACTGCGGGAAAGAATTATTTTTATTTTGAGAATCTTGCAAGGAAGGCCTCAGCTGCTTTCCAGCTTGCGGCATTTCCTTCGGTTGCTTCGTAGAGAGCCTGAGAACCGTGCTTGCTGTCTGTTTCAGGCACGAAATAGGTCTTGTCGCTCTGAGCGATTGCATCAAAAATCGGCTGTGCATCTTTCTTTTCTGACGGACGGGAAGTAACGAATACCGGAACTTTCACATCTTTTGCTTCAGTTGCAATCCAGTCAGCAGCTTTTCCAAGGTCTGCAAAATATTCTCCCGGTGAGAATGCAAGATATGCAGCAATTTTATCTGAATTAGACTTTACCAGTGTAAAACCGAGGCTTGAAGAATATGATGATCCCCAAAGAATAATTTTCTTTTCTGAAAGTTTTGAAGCAAAATCAATTGCACTCTGAATATCTTGAACGGCATCAAGATAGGTAGTTCCCTTTCCGGCACTTTCGGCAGCAAGTTTTGTCGCATTATCAACATTGTTCTTTGTTTTTCCAGAACGCTGGTCAATTGCGACTGCGTTGAATCCGAGAAGATTAAGTTTTGGTGCGATTTCAAGATATTCTCCTCGTGACCAGTTGGCCCGATGGCACAAAAGGATTAAAGGCGCATCATTTCCATACGGCATGTACATATCTGCCGTTACAGGAAGTCCATCCTGTGAAGGAAATGAAACTGTGACCGGCGCATCAACTTTTTTAGGCTCTGCTTTTTCTACGGATGCACATGAACTGAATACGCTTCCGATAAGAAAAGATACAGCGATAACATTTAACATTTTTTTCATAAATACTCCTTGCAACCTCGTGGTATTTCCCCGTGTGCAGGAGTATATTCGCATATTTTTAATTCGCAAATAATTGCAGAAATGCAGAAGAAATCGGCAAATATGCAGGAAAAATCTTTTTAGCCTTAATTTCGAGTTTTTAATTTGCAGTGAGTTTTAACAAAAAAGTTGTCATTGTCGGGATTGCCCCTACAATCTTTTGCAAATTTTTCGCCTATTGACTAGATAGGTTGTTATCAATAGAATGTCACTTATTAAAACCTACTAATTTAATAGGTTTTAATAAAATGCTCCCAAAGGGGTGACTATGAGCGACAACACAATCATTGAACTAAAAGACATCACGAAAACCTTCGTTCAGGACGGAAAGACTTTCAATGCCGTCGAAAATGCTTCGGTGACGGTAGAGAAGGGCGACATCTTCGGAATCATCGGCTTTTCCGGGGCGGGAAAGTCAACTTTAGTGCGGACGATTAATTTGCTCGGCCGCCCGACTTCCGGAAGCGTCATCGTCAAGGGCAAGGATTTTCTTTCTCTGAGTCAGAAAGACCTTCGTGAAGAAAGAAAAAAAATCGGAATGATTTTTCAGCACTTCAACTTGATGAAAAGCCGCAATGTTTTTGACAATGTGGCTTTTCCCCTGAAACGGAGCGGCCTGACTAAGAGCGAGATTTCAGAAAAAGTCCATTCGCTTTTGAAGCTGGTGGAAATTGACGAAAAGGCGGCGAATTTCCCAAGCCAGCTTTCCGGCGGGCAAAAGCAGCGGGTCGCCATTGCCCGCGCTCTTGCCAACGAGCCGGACATCCTTTTGTGTGACGAGGCAACGAGCGCGCTTGATCCAACAACGACAAAATCAATCCTTAAACTGCTGAAAAAGCTCAAAGACCAGCTTTCACTTACAATCGTAATCATCACCCACCAGATGGAAGTAATCAAGGAAATCTGCGACAAGGTTGCGGTCATGGAAAAAGGCCGCATCGTAGAGCAGGGGGATGTCTTTACGATTTTCGCAAATCCTCAGAATGAAGTGACCAAACGCTTTATCCGCTCCACATCAAATCTCTCAAAAGTGGAGGAGCTGATTGCCCAAGATTCGCCGGTGGTTCGCCTGGAAAAGGACGAAAAGCTGGTGCGATTCACTTATATAAAGAAGAATGTTTCCGAGCCGCTGATTTCGGCAATTTCAAGGCTTTATGAGGTGACGATTAACATCATCTTCGCGGAAATTGAAATCGTGCAGGATGCCCCAATCGGCGGAACGGTGGCGATTGTGAGCGGAGAGGCAGGCACGATAGACAGGGCGTTAAAGCATATTGCGGCTATGGATGTCGGGGTCGAGGTACTGAAGACAGGAACGGAGTAATTTTGACGCAGATGGACGCAGATTAACGCGGATTTTTTTTCACATATATCTGCGTTTATCTTTGTTTATCCGCGTCTAATACTTGGGGGCGTTGCGGGGTACGGTTCAGGCACAGCCTTCACCGAGACTCGACTAAAAACTTGCCTCGCAAGTTTTTTCGCTTTAAGCGACCGTCTCCCTACCCCGCAGAGAGGGTAGCGGAAAACGCGAAGCGGTTGGAGCGAGGGGGAGACTTCCCCCTTCAAGGAGGATTTTATGACTGATTTTATTGAGACGATTCTGCCCAATGTGGCAAAACACCCGGAGAGATTTTTTAACGGGCTTCTGGAAACTTTTATCATGACACTCTGGTCGGGGGCGATTAGTTTTGTGCTGGGGCTTTTGATTGGAATCATCATTACCGTGACAAAAAAAGGCGCTATCTTAGAGAACAGGCCTGTCTATCAGATTTTTGACAAGCTGATTAACCTTTTCCGCTCGATTCCCTTCATTATTCTGCTGACCGGTGTTATGCCTCTGAGCCGTGCGATTATGGGAACGGCCATTGGAGTGCGGGGTGCGATTGTACCTCTGATTTTCGGTACGGTGCCCTTTTTCAGCCGTCAGATTGAGAGTGCCCTTGCCGAAGTTGACGACGGACTGATTGAGGCCGCTGAAAGCATGGGACTTTCACCCTTTGATATTATTTTCCGAGTGTATCTGAAAGAAAGCGTTGGTCCGATTGTGCGGGGAACGACGATAACCACGGTGAGCCTGATTGGTCTTACCGCTATGGCTGGTGCCGTCGGAGCGGGCGGCCTGGGAAATTACGCCATTATGTACGGCCACGACAGAAATCAGCTGGATGTGACCTGGCTTACCATTGTGGTCCTCGTGATTGTGGTGAACTTGATTCAGCTTGGGGGAAACAGGATTATCAAGAGGAACAGGCATTAGGGAAAGGAAAAGTGGTGCCAAAAGGTGTAAAAATTTTGGAAAATTATGTGTCAAAAAGTGTGAAATTTCTATTGAAAATTACACTTTTTGGCATATAAACTCTTAAAGCCTTGCATGAAAAAACACTTTTCGCGCTTTCCTTTATGGAGAATGAGTAGCTTGACAAATCCAAGAATTTCCATAGAATACAAATTATAGGCACAAAAGAGCCAAAGTAGCATTTCTAAAATTATTTTGCTTGTCATGTCTTGATGCAAGTTGAGCGTAGCAATCAGAGTTTTCTTAGTTTTTCTATTCCCTGATTCTTTTTCCTAAGCCAGACATTTTAATTTTCTCATTTTGTTTGTTAGGATTATTGTGCCTAAATTTAATTTTAGGAGCATTTTATGACACGTCCAGACATTGATTTTGTACAAAGCGGAATCAACTACACATTCAAAAACTTGCAGCTTTTGGAGCAAGCTTTCACTCGCAAATCTTATTCATCGGAACACCCG
>ODAI011190955.1_pt1 | contig 13438 bp, 15 predicted proteins | sample 1539321 | NCBI WGS metagenome assembly ODAI01 (sample SAMN02144231, study PRJEB22623) | gut metagenome | biome: sheep rumen | host: Ovis aries | place: New Zealand
AGATTACAAGACGTTGATAATATACCAAATGAAGTTAAATTATGTATGTTTGAATTAATCAACACTTTAAATAAATATGTACAAGATAGCGATTTTAATGTTAATTATTCTAGTGAAAGCATAGATGGGTATTCAAAGTCTTATGCAACAGCTGGACAAATTAGAGAAATAGTTAAATCTAAACAAGTAGAATTAGACGATATAATATTACGTGATTTATTTGGCGTAATAGTAAACAATGAACATTTAATTTATAGAGGTTAATATGATAACAAATAGCAAACTAACTATTTATCATCATGGTTTAGATCCTATAACTAGAAATGATACTTGGACAAGGTTTAATTATGAAAATATATGGTGGTTTGGCGGTCAAGGTAGTAGCACCAATAAAGGGTACGACAATGCAAACGACGTACAAGTAAGAATACCTTACAGACAAAATGACAATATAAATTTTAACAATTTTGCTAGGGGTGATATATTAGTTCAAGGCGAACTTGACTTTAATATAACATCACAACAAGATTTGAAAGATTATCTTGTTTATAATATTACTTCGCTTAATAACAACACTTTTGGTAGTGAACCACATATACATTTAAGTGGTAAGTAATGAGCGTAACTTTAAATACAATTAGTGTTATAGCTACAAATCTAGGAATAGATGACAATGGTAAATGGCACAAAGAATTTGCCAATACTTGCATGAAACACATGAATAGATTTGTTCCTAAAGATAGTGGTACATTAAGAAGATCCGCTCATATTGAGGGTACCGACATTGTATATCCTGGGCCTTATGCAAGATACCAATATAAAGGTCAACGTGATGATGGTACACACGTTATTAAAAAGTGGAGTGAACCAGGCACAGGTCCTTATTGGGATAAACGAATGGTAAGTGCGGATATGCGAAAAATCGAAAGAGATTTAGAAAGAAGTATTAGGTGGGGAAAATGAGCGACATAATAGATACAAGAATAGACGCTTTAAGAACATATTTATTAAACGTAATTGATGAAATGATAAACGACACAAATTATCAAATTAATGCAGATATGCTTTCGTCAAATGTAGGTGATTATTCAATCGACCGAATACCAACACAACCAATTATTAGAAAATGGTTAATTGGTACCGAAACAATAGTTGATTTATATTCATTTAGAAGTCGTAAAGCATATTCACAAGATATGATGAACAATCTATCTAATATTGGTTTTTTTGAAAAATTTGAGGATAAAATAAAAGAAAACAACAAAAGAGGTATATTACCACAAATAGATGGTATACAAAAAATAGAATGTTTAAATACAGGAACAATGAATAATGCAACAACAAACACCGCTGAATTTGACATTCAAATACAAATAACATATAGAAAAGAGGGATAATATGAAGCAAATAATTGCAAAAAAAGATATTAAAATTAATGGCGTTGATTATTTACAAGGTGAAGAAGTCAAAGTTGAAAATTTTGAACAAGTTATGAAATTACTTGCTTTAGATTTTATTGAACCTCTTTCACATAAACAATTAGTATTAGTACAAAGAGAATTGGAAAAAAAGGAGGTAGAGCATGAACTCTAAAGATATTAATTACACACCAGATAATATTGAAGAAATTGTATCAAAACAATTCGTTAGATTTATTGATACAACACCAAGCGGAAATTCAAGAACTTGGGTTGTAGTTGGTGTAGGTGTAGAAGATGATAATGCAAATATTTCTTATAATCCAGAAGTTGATAGAATTAAATGGATTATAGATTTAAGTGCAAGAACAAAACACAATTCTAACGACAAACAAATGAGCGTTACACAAAGTTCTTATAAAGGTGATCCTTGCTTTGAATTTGTAGAAGAAGGACGTGACAAAGTTGGATATAAAACTCATATATTAGAAATTGATACATGGAATGAAGTATCAACTGGCAACTATGCGTGTAAGATGAGTGACGCTACTATAACAATTGATGAATATAGTGGTAACCAAATTAATTGGAATTTATACTTTGATGGTGATCCAAAAGAAGGTACTGCAACAATAAGTGGTGGAACACCAACTTTTACACCAACAACAAGTTTATAGAAACCTATTTGAGGTTAGGGGGTAAAACCTCTAACCTTTTTGTTTTATAGAAAGAGAGTGAATAAATATGACAGACAATATTATTCAAATAAAAAATAACAATGTTAGACGTTTAAAAATAGTTGATATAGATGGTAAAGATACAGGTGAATATTTAGAATTTCAAGTTGACGATATTGAATTACCATTAAAATATCAAGAAATAACGGAACGATTAAAGAAAAATCAACAATGGATAAGAAATCAATTGGTAATAATTAACAAAAGAGAAGATGTTAAAGGTAAAAAGTTATTTAGTAAAAATCAAGAAGACACAATTAAAGCTATGAACGAATTTTATAAAAAACAAGAAGAAACATATAATTTGTTTTTAGGTGAAAACGGCGTTAAAAAGTTATTGTGTGGTAGAAAAATGACTTGGGAAACATTTTTAGAAATAGATAAAATTATAGATGAACAAATCGCACCTTACATAGATCAAGACACGCAAAATTTAGTTGATAGAATTTCAAAAAAATATGGCACTAATAATGACACAAAGAACGTGATTAAGTAATGTACCCAGAATATGCCGAAGTAGATGGCAAAAAATACAAAATTAACACAGACTTTAGGGTTGCATTAAAATGCAATGAAATAGCACAAGATAATACAATAGGTGACTTTGAACGCATGTTAGCGATACTTTATACATTATTTGGCGAAGAAGGTATAAAAGATATTGATAAATGTGGAAAGTTGCTTGACGTCGCTGTAAAATACCTTAAATGTGGTATTGAAATTGAAGATGACGATTTTTCAAATAAAGAACCAGATATAGATTATATTCAAGACGAAAAATATATTAGGTCAAGTTTTAAATATGATTATAACTATGATCCATATAAAATGGACTATTTACATTGGTATGAATTTTGGAATGATTTAAACAATTTATCAAATAGTGAATTTGGTTCGTGTTGTATATTAAGTAGAATACGACAAATTAGGAATTTTGATTTAAACAAAATTAGTGATCCTAAAGAAAAAAGGGAAATGGCGAAAGCTAAAAAAATGGTTGCATTAAAGAAACGTAAAAAAGTTTTAAGTGATAAACAAAAGCAAAGTGCAAAGAATTTCTATCAAGAATTTTTTAAAAAATAGAAATGGGGTGGTTATATGAATGATGGTGAAATTAGAATAGGAACATCAATTGATTTAAAAGGATTAGAAAAAGAACTTGCAAGGTCTAAAAAAAAGTTGGAACAATATGATAAAGATACAGAAAAGTTTACTAATAAAAAAGCAAAGTTGGAAATAGATGTTAGTAAAACTGAAGCTGACTTGCAAAAATTAGACGTTAAATTTAAAGAATTAGATAACCAAAAAAAAGAATTAGAACGTATTAATGATAGGGGTTTATTAGAAAGTGGTAGAGCTCCAGATAGTACAAAGTATGCGGAAATAATAAATCAAATGGAGTATATAAATAAAAAAGATTTAGAATACTCAGATCGATTGAATTATATCAAAGACCAACAAGAACAAATAACTAATAAAATAGAAGAAACTAAAAGAGCTCGTGATGACGAATTAAACAAAGTTAATCAACTCAATGGAAGAATAGAAGAAATAAATAATAAAAGTGGTGGAATAGATTTATCGAATTTAAACACTACATTACAAGAACATGATAAAAAGTTAAGCAGTATTATTTCAAAAGTAGGAAAATGGGCGTTAGCAGTATTTGGTGTTAGAAGTGCTTACAACTTTGTTAGACAGGCAGCAAGTACAATTGCTCAATATGACAAAAAAATAGGTGCAGATATTGAATATATTAGATTTGCATTGGCATATACTTTAAAACCAGTCGTCGAATGGTTGATTAAAGCTGCTTATAAGATATTGCAATTGATAGGGGCAATAATATACCAAATAACAGGTAAAAACATATTTAAAAATAGTGGAGCTGGTGCTTACGAAAAAGCAATGAAAAGTTCTTCAAAGTCCACTGGAAAAATGGTTAAAGATAGCAAAAAGATGAAAGATAACTTTAGTGCGTCTTTTGACGAATTTACCGCATTACAAGAACAAGAAACAAGTTCAAATGCTGGCGGTGGTGGATCTGGTGGCGGTGGTGTTACAGGACCAAGTATGGATCTATCTAAAGGCATTGAAAATATGGATTTACCACCTTGGGCTGATAAAATAGTCGAAATTGGTAAATGGATAGTGGCAAATAAGGATACTGTTGCTAAAGTAGTAGGAGTTATATTAGGATTACTAGCATTTAATAAAGCAATTGGTTGGATAGATAAACTAGGAGGCTTCTTTGGATTATTTAAAGGAGGAACGCTAGCAAGTTCTATTGGTGGCGTTGCTGCTAAATTAGGGTTGATAGCTGGAAGTGTTGCAGTTATATATGAAAGTGGTAAAGTATGGTTAGAAGGTAATAAAAAACAACGTGAACAATTAAATAAAAGGGCAGAACGTGGTGTAGAATTAGCCAAGGAAGATGTTAAAGAAAATAAGAATTTAGCAGAGATTACAGAGTTCTTAAATTACAAAAGAAAACAAGGTAACGAATTACTTAAAAAGTCACATAGTGCAGGAGCGAAGTTAACTGGAACAACTAAAGAGATTTTAAAAAATGCACAAGCAACCTCAAAAGAAGATAAACTATATATTGACCAACAAATGGAAAAATTTAGAAAAGGCGAATTAACTAAAGAACAACAAGAACAGCTAATACAATTAATCAAAGATGAAAAAAATTATAACCATAATGTTTTTAACGAATTAGAAAAGAAAAAAATGTCAACAAAAGATATAAAAGATATACAAAACGAATACAATGGCTATCTTGAAGAAATGGGCGTTCATGTTCAAACAGCAGATGACGCTTGGAATTATGTTATGAAAAAAACGCTTGGAGTTATTGATAAAACTAAAACGCTTGATGAAAAAACTGGAAATCTTACTGATAATGTTCTTACAGGGGTAGACGCATTAAATAAATTTAATAATAAAAAAATTAATGACAAAACAGCAAAAATTAATGTAGAAGCAAATACAAGTAAAGCTAATAGTACATTAGGTACTTTTATTTCTAATCTTGGTAAAAAAATAACTGACGCTTTTAAAAAGATTGATTTAAGCGGATTAGGTAAGAAACTTACTGATGGACTAAAAAAATTATTTCCAAACGTTAAATTACCAAATATAAAAAATATATTTGCACGTGAAGGTGGAATTATAAATAACCCAGGTAGGGGTGTTAGAATAGGATCAAATATAATTGGTGGTGAAGGCGGACCAGAGGCTTTATTACCATTAGATGATAAGACAATGGATAGATTAGGAAGTGCAATTGCAAGACACATGAACATTAATTTAACTAATGTGACACAAATGAATGGTAGAACATTAAGTCGTGAAGTCAAACAAATAATGAGCGAAAATGATTTTGCAAGTAATATTTAGGTGGTGATAAGATGTTATTAAATAAAAATGGATTTAAAATTGATGGTGTTAATTTTGCACCATACCTAGAAAAAATAAAATTTGGTAGACATAAAATATGGTCAAGTGATACGGGTAGAAATAATTTAAGTGGCAAATATACTGGCACATTAGTTGGTACATTTCCTAAATTCACTTTATCATTTGGACCACTTACACAAGCACAACTTGAATATGTAACACCATACCTAGAAAAAGCACAGCAAACAATTACTTATTATAGTAATAAGGCGAAAGCTAATAAAACTATTCAAACATATAGTGGTGATTATGAATATGAAAACCAAAATACATTGGATCACGTAAATGCTAACGAACCTTTTGAAATATCATTTATAGCAAGAACAAAGGAGTGATTAGATGAAAGCACACACTCAAACATTTAAAGAAAATTTAACTACTTTAGGTAAAGAAATAAATGCTAAAGTAATTTATACAATAGATGGTGTAGAAACGGAACTTGATGGTGATACATTAGGTTCTGTTACACCACACTATGAAGGCAATATACTTAAATCAGTAATGAAACAAGTCGATATTATGAGCGATATTGATATACCTTTAAATACTGAAATCAATGTACAATTTGGTATGAAATATGATGATGAAGAATTTGAATACATTGACTATGGAAATTACATTGTATATTCAAGCGAAAAACAAGAAGATACAAACAATTATAAAATAATAGCATACGACAAAATGTTATATGCTATGAAAGATTATGAAAGTTTATTTGAAATAAATTTATTTGATGATACATTACAACAAGGAACAACTATATATAATACTGGTGTTTATACTACTGGAAATAATAGAGTAACTAGCACAAATTGGATTACACTACCAGCTGGCACTTACACAATAGACGCAAAAACCAATTTAAGTGGAGCTGTTAACGTATCAAACGTAACTTTCGACACTAACGAAAATTTTTATGAAATTAGTGGAGTAAGTGGTCAATGGAAGCCAGTGCCTTTTACATTCACAACACCAATTGACCTTAAATGGAAAGCAAATTTTAGAGTAGGTGCTGACGTTAATGTTACACCAAGTAATATTACTGATATTGTTTTAATCCAAAAAGACGAAATTGAAGAAGTATATCCAACAACAATTAAAAAATACATTGAAAAATTATGCACTAAAATTGGTTTAACGTTTGCTAATTCAAATGAAGTATTTGCAAACTATGACAAAGAAATACCTAATGAATTATATGCAAATTTAGGTTATACATATCGTGACGTTTTAGATGATTTGGCACAAGTGACGGCAAGTACAATTTGCATTAATGATGAAGATAAATTAGAAATAAGATATTTAAACGAAAGTGTAAATGATAGTGAAGAAGTTGAAGGAACTAATTTAACTTTAAGCGATAGTGAAAGTGCAAAAATTAATGGTGTAGTTGTTGAAGGCGATACAACACAAGATGGAACACCAACACCATCTTCACCTATACCTATTAATGTAGTAAGTGGAGATAATGAGATTAATATATGTGGAAAGAATTTATTAAATATTAATAATTGGGTAAAAGGTAGAATTAACAAAACAACAGGATTAATTGAATATGCTAACAATACTACATCTATGATAATAGGAAATAACGATATTTCTTTTGTAGTTAGTCAAGCATGGAATAGTGGTATAACAAGTGATTTTATTCCAATAAGTACAGGCAGCCATGTTTTTAAATATGGACATAATAGAGAAATAACAATGGCAATAGATACTTATGATAGCCAAAAAACGAAAATAGCAAGAATAGATGCTTTTACACAAACACAAACACCTACAACAAGGACATTTACAATAAGTGATAGCAATGTAAAATTTATAAGAATACATTTTGAGGTAAATACTGCAAATGTAGAATACATAGTAAGTGATATGCAACTAGAAAAAGGTTCAACTGCAACAACCTATGAACCATATAAAAACAATATACTTGAGGTTAATTTAGGTAAGAATTTAGCAATTTCACATTGGGTTGATAGTAGAACAGATAGATATATAACATCATTAAGACTTGAAGCTGATTTAAAACCAGATACGACTTACACAATTTCATTTAATGGAACTAGTGGAAACACTTTTTATGCAAACGAAAACTTGTTTACAACAAGTCCTAGTTTTACATTAACAAGTGAAAGAAAAAGTATAACTTTAACAACAAAAAGCGATATATCCAAAAATTATGCAAATCAATATAATGCAACTGGTGGTTGGGCAATATTAAAAAACGGAGCAATACAACCAAACAACAATGCTTTTAATAATGTTCAAATTGAAAAAGGCACTCAACCAACTTCATATAGTCCATATTTTGAACCAATATTTTTAGGCGAAATAGGAAACTATAAAGATTTAATATTTAAAAGTGAAGGAATAAATTTGTTTGATGGAATATTTAGACAAGGTAATAGATATACAACAGGTTTAACCGACACTACTAGATTATTTACTACTCAAAATTATCTTGTAAAAAAAGATCAAGTATATATTATGTCTACAACATTAAACACAAGCGTTTATAAATGGGCAGTAAATTTAAGTGCAATTGAATGGCCGATAGCAGGAGGAACAACTTATTTTTATGATAGTGGTTGGAAACAAACAAGTACATTTACATTTACACCAAATCAAGACGGCTATTTAGGAATTGTAGTAGCGAAGTCGAACGGAACAGATACAATCACTCCAAATGATATATCTAATTTTACATGGCAACTAGAAGAAGGAAATCAAGCCACAACATTTGAACCTTATGGAAGTAAAGGCAAATGGTTATTACATAAAGAGATAGGTAAAGTTGTTTTAAATGGTAGTGAAAGTTGGATTAACGAAGGCGGTAGTGCACCTTATACATTAGGACTAACAAATTTGAAAAGAAATAATAATTCTATAATGGTTATGAGTAATTATTATCAAGGAACATATTACAATTCAAGTTGGGGTAGTTTTTCATATATGATAACAGCAAATCAAGAAAGTGCAAATGCTCCAAGATTAAAAATTAAAAACGTAGACATAGCAAGTTTAGATAATTTTAAAATTTGGTTATCTGCACATAACACAACTGTATATTATGTATTATCAACCCCAACAACAACTGAAATAACAAATGATAATTACCCAGAGTTATTAAGTCAATTAAAAGCATTAGATAAAGCAAAAACTTATGAAGGTATAACAAACATAACAAGTAGTTTCCCTATTAGATTTAGTTATGCAACTGATTATGAAACAATAAATGAAGATTACATAAAAAATACAAGAGCAAGTTTTGGTGAAAAGTATGGTCCTATAAATTCAATAGTATTATCAAGAAGTGCTGAAAGTGATAACATTTACATACAAGATGAAGAAAGCATAGAAGAAAATGGATTATGTGAAGTTAAGATAAAAGATAATCAAATAATGAATAGTGATAATAGAAATGAATATTTAGATGACTTATTAAGTTATTTAGGTGGCATAGAATATTACACTAACGATTATGAAAGCATTGGTATTACTTATTTAGATTTATGTGATAAATACAAAGTTCAAATAGGCGATACAAAATATGATTGCATAATGTTTAATGATGAGGTTGAAATCCATGACGGATTAAATGAAATTATATATGCTAACAAACCAAAAGAAGAAGTGACTGATTACAAAAAAGCAACAACAACCGACAAACTTAAAAGACAAACAAGTTTAATAGTAGATAAACAAAATGAAAGAATAGAAGCGATTGTTGGTGATGTTGAAAGTGATTTTGCAAGTATTAGAATTGACATGAATGGTATTAAAAGTGAAGTACAAGGATATGACACAATAATTAATGAACAAGGAGAAGAAATCCAAGAATTAAGAAAATCATATACAGAGCAAACACCAGAAATGATAAGTGATTGGTTCGATACTAACTTAAAAGCTACATTAGATGACTTACAAAACACAGCAAGTGGTAATGATGAAGAAATTAGAAAAATAAAAGCGTATGTAAGACGTGGTGTTATAACCGATCCACAAAGCCCATATTATAATCAAGCATATATTGAACTTGGTGATGAAACAAACCAAACAACATTAAGAATATTACAAAATAGAATACAATTCTTAACGAATGGCCAAGAAACAGCATTTATTTCAAATAATCAATTATACATTAATGAAAGTACAATACTAACAAAAGAAAAAGTAGGACATTGGGTAACAACTGAAGACGAAGACGGCTTACTTAATACTTATTGGGAGGATTAATATATGGCAACATTAACAATTAACAATAGTAATAAACCAACAGCAATGCGTTTAAGACTTACTTATACGGCTGGTCAAGGTAATATTACAATAACAAAAATTGAAGGTTGTAGAACTGATAGTTATGGCGATACAACAGACGCTGGTACTTGTTCGGTTAAAATAAAGGTAGGTTCACTAGCAACAAGGACTTATTCTAAAACTGGTGTGTATTTTAAAGACAATAGTGACTATACAACTATATTGCAACAAAATATATCGTTTGACATAACAGGTACTCAAAGTGTTAATATTACATTTACAAGTGCAAACTCAAATATTAATGGTTCAAGTTTTACAACCTCAATAAATGCTGGTGTTAAAGCACCAACACTAACAATAAATAATGCGACAAGTTCAAGCCGATTAAATATCACAACAAGTGGAGCAACATTAAATTACACACTTGCAAATACAAATTCATTATCAACAAGTTTGCAATATTATGTAGGTAGTTGGAAAACGTTTGAAACAAAAAGTGCAAATAATACTTACAATTATGCAATAACCTCGGCACAAGCAACCGAAATACTAACTTATTACAATAATACGGCGACGCCTAACGTTCAATTAAGAGCAAGTAATAGTAATGGTACAAGTTCAATAGTTTATGCTTATTTAAGTGTAGATAGTTCAATAGTACCAACATTATCAAGCATAAGTGTAAGTGCTTATTGTGATGTAAGTGGATTTGAAAATTTATTTGTCAAAGGTTTATCAAAACCAATAATTACATTTAATGGTGCTAGTGGTGTTCAAGGTTCGACAATATCATCATATCTAGTTAGTTCTTTAACAGGTGATGAAAGAACAAACTTTGTATTATCAATGAATGGCAACGTTTCAAATACATCTAATTTTAATAATTTATCAGTTGCAGGAACTAATACAATTGGTGCTTATGTTAGAGATACACGTTCAAGAAATAGTGCAACAAAGACACAAACATTTAATGTAATAGACTATAATACACCAAGTATTAATTCGGTATCATTAAGAAGATGTTTACAAGACGGAACATTAAGTGAAGACGGAACTTATGCTTTGTTAAATATGAGTTATAAAGTATATCCAGTAAATGACGGCACAAGTGATAAAAACGTAAAATATCTTGCATATAAATTAAATGGTCAAGTAGTTGCACAAATTGGAACAACTAATTGGGAAGATACAATTCAAGTTGTAATAGGAAATGGCCAATTTGACACAGCACAAACTTATGAAGTTGAATTTATATTACAAGATAGAACAACAACAACAACACAAAGCGTAAATATAGCACCATCTAAAAAATTAAGATCTTTATACCATGATTTAGATGGCGAAGGTATAACACTAGGCCGTAAAGCAAGTGAACCAGGATTTCACGACTATCTTGGTGCAACATTTCATAATGGTTTAGAAGTAGATAGTGATTTTGTTTTAAATGGCGAACTTATTGATGACACTGGTTGGATTAACTTAACCATGAAAAGTGGTGTTACAAGTGGTGGTTATGGTGGTACACCTCAATATAGGAGAATAGGTAAACACGTATTTATTAAAGGAAGTTGCCAGTTTACAGCTCCAAGTAGCACTTTCGTTTTAGCAACTTTACCAACTGAAATAGTCCCACCTCATATCACATATAAAATGTCAGCTTGTGGAGGTGCAAGAATTGGTAGATTGGTAGCAAATAGCAATGGTAATTTTGCAATAGATTGGGTTTGGAATTTAAACTCAACAGCACAATACACAGGGGCTGTTTGGCTTGATTTAAACATAGATTATTGGTTAGAATAAAAGGAGATGATTAATATGAAAGAAAAAATTGCAAAATTAATAGACGTTAAAAGTTTAGTAACTTTATCTTTAACAATTGGTTACATAATTTTAACGTTTATGGATAAAATGACACAAGAATATCAAAGTTTATATTTAATAATTATAGGTTTCTATTTTGGCACTCAAGCACAAAAAATAGCTTCAAAAAAGGAGGATAATGAGCAATGAAATATCCTGTCAATTGGATTGCAATAGTAAGAGGATTTAACTTAAACAAAAAAAGTAAAAATTATCATAGAGGTGTAGATTTTGGTTGGTATTCTAAACCACACCAATACCAACCTATATACGCCGTTGCAGATGGTGAAGTAATATATAAAGAAATTCAAAAAAATTCTGGTGGACTAGTAATTCATATAAAACATAAAGGTTGTGTAAGCGAATATGGACACTTGGATAGTTTTAATGTAAAACTAGGCCAAAAAGTAAAACAAGGCGACAAAATTGGTACCATGGGTGCGAGTGGCAACTGTACAGCAATGCACTTACACTTTGGACTATGTAAAGGCGATAAGATTACATACACTTCTAAAGATAAATGGTTAGATCCTTGCCAATACTTATGCGTATTTAGTGGCCAACATATTAAAAACTTAAAAACAAAATTAAAAGTAAAATATTATTCAAAGAAAGCTACTACTGATTTATGGGTACATAATAAAAAGAACTTTAATAGTTCTAGTAGAATTTATGTATTAAAGAAAAATGAAGAAACATCTTACTATGGAAAAGATGGTAGTTATGCAATAGTGGATAAGATAAATAAATATTATTGCTCAAAGAAATATCTAAAATAAAAAAAAGAACTAGCAACAGCTAGTCTTTTTATTTTGACACAAGGTCATCAAATGAAACAAAAATTTATAGGTATAGGATTAACCTACTCATTAATTATATCACATTATAAATAATTGTGGTGAATTAAATTCATAAATTCTTCATGTGTATGTGTTTTTTCAAATTCACGCTGATATACTTGTTTATAAGGAATAGCAAAAACTCTGTTGTTGTGAAATTGTTTATGGTGTTTATCACACAAAGGAACAACAAATCCGTATTTCATAGATACGCCACGTTTAGCACCCTCATACACTTCATTTAATTGTACACCATTTTTAGAACCACACACGGCACATTTGTCTAAAGGGTGATTAATTATACTAAATCTTTCCTTTTGTGCCTTATTTCGCCTAAAACTTATCTTTTTTAAAGCGTTGAGTGTTTTAATTTCTTTAAATTGTTTGTATAAGCAATCGCCACATTGATTAATTGATATACTTTTCTTTAACTTCTTACAATATAATGTTCTATCTAGTTTTTGCCTAAGATTAATGCAAATTGACATACTTACCACCAAGTTAATTATATCATAAATAAAAATAAATGTGTTAAATGTAAAAAGTTTTTGTTGCAAAAGATTGTTTTTGTGTTATACTTAAAATGTAAGGAGGAATACAATGAGCGAGATTGAATATGATCCAAAGCAATTGATAGCTGGTTTTCGTAAAGCCAGAGGATATGTTAGAGCAGAAGATATTGCCGAAAAATTAGGTATTACAAGACCAACATATTTAAAATACGAAAGCAAACCTTGGACAATGACTTTGGAAATGCTAGACAAATTTGAAGAACTACTTGGAGAAGATTTTAGAGATATGTTCTTTAAATACAAACTATATAAGAAAAAGAAATAAGAAGGGAAATAACAAATGAAACAAT
>ODAI014004642.1_pt1 | contig 13438 bp, 13 predicted proteins | sample 1539321 | NCBI WGS metagenome assembly ODAI01 (sample SAMN02144231, study PRJEB22623) | gut metagenome | biome: sheep rumen | host: Ovis aries | place: New Zealand
AGCTCGCGCAGAAACTCCTTCGCCTCTTCGAGATCGCGCGGCTTCCCGTAGATGCGATTCGCGAACCACACGACCGTGTCCGCGCTCAAGACGCCCTTCCGCGGCGAAAGCGCCGCGCCCTTCGCAAGCGCGTTTTCCCTGACCGTCCGCTCGGGGTCTGCGGGATAGGAAACTTCAGGCGCATCGGTCTTGACGACCTCGAAGTCGACGCCGAGGTCCTTAAGTATCTTCGCCCTCCGGGGGCTGCCGCTTGCGAGTGTAATCTTCATGGCATGATGGCATTATTGTGAAAACAACGCAAACAACACGCAACAACCCTGCAAAGTTGTCTCAAGTTGTTCATGTTGTTTCCCCAGACGCTATGAAAACAAGAACAGGCCTATTTGTGGCAAGCGAGACGCGCGCGGCGCTCGCACGGTTCAGCGTAGCGCAGTAGAGGTTTTTGAACTTTATGCCGTCGAGCGGCCATTCAAGCCCCTTCGACGTCATGCGCGTCGCGGGATCGACGGCGAACACGCTTACCGGCGTTCCCTTAGAGACGCGGAACGACGCCTTGCCGGCGACGGGCACGAAGCGCCCGAATTCCGTCACGATCTCGACGCCGAGATCGAGCGCGCGGAAGACGTTTCCAATCGCGTGGTCTTCGCGCTTCCCCATCGCGCCGACGACGACGAGTTTCCTGAAGCCCTTCGCGCGGCACCAGGCGACGGCCTTAGAAAGATCGTTCGTCGACTGGTCGGGAACCGTCACGATTTCAGAGCCCTCCGGGTGGTGGCCGATGGAATCCATGTCGCCGACGACTGCGAAAGGAGACTTGCCGAAGCGCCGGCAGTAGGCGTCCGACGCACCGTCGCACGCGACTACGCGCTTTGCTCCAGCGAGGATTTCCCATGCGGCGCCCCCCTTCTTCGGGAAATCGCCGTTCGCAAGTATCACTGCATCAAATGACATAGTGCTTGAGATTCTCCCCGTCATAGTAGCCGAACGAACGCGACGAGCCGCCCTTCGGGAGCGACACCGACCCGGGATTGAAGATCGTCATCCCGCACTCGAGCGTCTTGAGTTCGGGAACGTGTGTATGGCCATGAACGAGGACGTCGGCGATTCCTATCGGCGGCAGCTTCCATTCGTTCCAGAGATGGCCGTGCGTGAGAAAGAACTTCTTGTTCCCCGCGTCGAGAACCTGGTAGTCGGCCGTAATCGGGAACTGCACCATCATCTGGTCGACTTCCGCGTCGCAATTGCCGCGCACCGCGACGATCTCGTCCTTGTGCGCATTGAGCATCTCCGCGACCTTCACGGGGTCGTAGAAGTTAGGCACGCCGTTCCTCGGCCCGTGGTACAGCAAATCGCCCAAAAGCGCGATCTTGTCATAGCCAAGCGCGGCACCAGCCGCCAGAGCCGCATCAAGCGCCGCCGGCACACCATGTATATCGCTAAGAAAAAGTATTCTCATGTCTCCACCGAGTCTTTTGGAAATATTTTACCATATTCCCGGCCGCCCTGCCCAAGCCCGGCGACCATAACTTCTGTCAGCAGTTGCCGACGAGGACGCGAGAGAGGCGGCGGCGGGCGACGTCGGCAAGGCGATGGACGGCCGCGACGGGCGTGGGCGAGGCGTCAGACATCTGAAAGCGCGGGAAGAAGCGCGTCACATGCAATGGGATGTCTGGCGAAACAGATGCCACAAAGGTGGCGATGGCGTCAATGTCGGCATTGGAGTCGTTTCTCCCTGGCACGACGAGCGTCGTCACCTCGACATGGCAGCCAGCCTCGTGCAGCAGGGAAATCGTACGGCACACGGCCTTGAAATCGCCGCCGACCCAGTCGTAGTAATCCTGCGACGGACCCTTCAAGTCGATGTTCGCGGCGTCGACGAGAGGCGCGAGCTCCGACACCACCTCTTCGCACGCGCAGCCATTTGAGACGAGGACGTTGAACATGCCGCGCGCGTGGATCTCCTTCGCGCAGTCGCGCACGAACTCCCAGCCGACAAGCGGCTCGTTGTACGTGTAGGCGAGGCCTATGTTGCCCTGCTCGTCCTTGAGACGCTCCGCAAGGCCCACAAGCTCAACAGGCGTCGCCGTCCGGCACGGCACTTCGTCGCCGCCATGCTGCGAAATACCGTCGTTCTGGCAGAACGGACAGCGAAGGTTGCAGCCGTACGAGCCAATGGAAAGGACATTGCCTCCAGGATGAAAGAACGCAATCGGCTTCTTCTCGATCGGGTCAAGCGCAATCGACGAAATCTGGCCGTAGTTCGCCGCGACAACTCGACCTCCTTCCGCCCGCCGTGCGCGGCAGAACCCCACTGCGCCGTCTGCGAGGCGACAATGCCGCGGGCACGTTTTGCAAACGGCCTCGCCCGCGTCACTCATGAAACACCTCGGCCTGGAAAGTCTCGAACGTCGCGCCATCGCGCCAGGCGTCAGGAGAAAGCCCGGCCTTCTGCGAGAGATACGAAAGCGTCGTCGGCAAATCCCAGCCCTGCTCGGGCGCGACTTGCGGAAGGAAAACCGCGAAGCATCCGTTCTTCTCAAGCGTCATGCCGTCCCGGCCCAGCACGATGTCGCGCCACGACGCAACGCGCTTCGGCGGCGTCAGGGCCGAGACCTCTACGCGTATTCCGCCAAGCTCGCGTTCCGAGACAGGCGAAAAGCGCGGATCTCCAAGCGCCGAGTCTACGGCGCGTGCAGCCACCGCCTCGACGAGCGGGCGCATCGGCATGATCTCGCCTATGCAGCCGCGCAGCGCACCGGTCGCCTTGTCGTTCAGCGTGACGAACGCACCCATCTTGGCTCGCGTTGACTTTGGCGCATCAGATACGTCAATGCCTACGCCGCGCCGCATCCCATTTCTCACCGCCTTCTCCATCGACGCTCGCGCGACGCGCAAAAGATACGCCCTGTCGTCGGCGGAAAGAACCGCGCTCCCCTCTCCCTGCCACTTGACGCTCCCAGTCGCGGCGACATAGCAGACGAAGCGCGAATAGTCGCCATCGCCGTCGCTCGACGTCGCGTACTTCCGCCGGACGATAGACATGGCCTTCGGAAACGCGCGGAGTGCGAGCTCGATCGGCACATGCCCGCAGATCGTCGCGCCAGTGCGCTTTATGAACGCGGCAAAGGAGTCGGCATCGCCCTTCGCAATAAGCTGGAACGCCTCGTCGTCGGAAGCTGCGACCTTGCGGCGAACATCATCGCCGCCGCCCTTGCCGAAGGGAGTATAGGAAAAGTCGTCGCCGTAGTGCGTGAAGTCAGACGAGATGACAAGCAAAGTCTCCGCGTCCATCAGCCGCGCCAGCGCACGGACGCACATCCCCATCTGGTCCTGCCCAAATGAGCCCATCACGAGCGGCACGACCGTGAAGCCATTGCCAAGCGCAAGCTGGAGAAGCGGATACTCGATCTGCGCGGAATGCTCTGCGGAATGCACGCTGTCGTTGCGCGCAACAGGCGCGACGAGCGCGAGGCGGTCGAGCCAGTCGCGGTCGATCTTGATCTCGCCAAGCGGCGTCGAAACCGCGTCGGCCTCTGGCGCGACGAGACGGTTCTCGATCCATGCGCGATGGCTCGGCGCAAGGACGACGACGCGGCGGAACTTCGCGCCGCACACCGTGCGAACCGCAGTCCATGCCGTCTCGCCGGAATACGCCCAGCCCGCGTGCGGCAAGACGAGGACATTCGGCTTCTCACCCGACGGCGCCTCGCCAAATGCAGTCTCCCACTTCTTGGCGAGAGCGCGGATTTCGCGTTCCGTTCCGGGATACCACATTCCCGCTATCGTGCTCACAAGTGCCATGGTGCGACTCAGTCCTTGAACACGACGTCGAGCCCCGGGGTCTCTTCCATCGCGTCGGTGCAGACGGCGCGAAGGCCCTTCGTCACTGTACCGGCGTTGCGGAACACGATGCTCCAGCGAGCGCCGAACTCGGTCAACACGTCGTGGAAGGCGTCGAGGTTGCGCCCATAGTGCTCCGGCAGCGGAAGCTTCTCCGCAAGCGCGGCATGAAGCCGAGCGGCGCTGCGCACCCCGGCGAGATCGACGATGAAACGCCGCCTACGCGAATTGCCCTTCTTCATTTGACCTCCTTGAATGTCCTGTAGTGATCGTCTGTGTAGTAGATCTTCTGCCCCTTCTGAGTGAAGATCAGGCGCTTTGCGCCCCTCGGCCGACCCTTAGTGTCGATATCGCATTCCTTGTAGTAGCCGCCGTTGAGCCATGGAAGCTTGCGCTCGTAGTTGCCGAAGCGGTCGCCGCCGATCGACTTGCCAGGCGCGTACGGCTCAAGCGGGCCGCCCTGCCAGCCGAGCGCGCGCGCGGCGCCCTTCGTGATGAAGTTGCGCGGAAGCGCCCCCTTGAACTGGCGAATGTATGCGGCGACGTCTTCCTTGCTCGTGTATTCGCCGTCACGCGCAATCTGCGCGCGAACTACGGCGTTCGACGCCGCAGTGGCGACGTTCGTCACCACTATCGTGTAATTCGCAGCCGGCGCGACAGAATTGGTCGACGCGAGCCCTGACGCCAGCGGAGCGTCGGCAAGGGCGCTTCCGCCAAAGGTCGCCGCAAATCCCGCGACCAGCGCTGCAACCAAAGACAGTTTACCGTGTTTCATCAGTCAATCTCCCGTCGTTTACGTCCGACCACAGGCATATTATACCAAGTTTACGGCGATTGGTCATTCAACGCGTCGCACGGAACCTGCTGCGGACCTGGTCCGTGAAGATGACGAGGAAGAGCGCGGCCATCGAGAACTCCATGCCGTTAGTCCATGCGCGGAGACGGTCTGGGTCGACTACATGGCCGAGAACGACGACGACAATCGCGCCGACAGTAACGCCGACGACCCAGTAGGAATGGTTGAGCGCCGAAAGCACGGTGCAGTACAGGAGGTTCCGCCGCGGGTCGCGCACCTGGCATGCCGCCTCAAGCGCATAGTTCTCGTCCGTCAGCATCAGTATCAAGTACGCCTTGCGGAAAAACGGCACGTCCTTCCAGCGGGAGAGCATAGTGAAGCCGTAGAACGCATAGCGGAAGTTCACCGCGAGCGTCATAAGCGCAAACGCCGCCCACGAGGTGCGCTGCGCGATTTCGCCGACTCCAGCGATCGACATCGTTCCCGTGACCCAAAGCGCCGACGAAAGGAACCCCCAAAGCGGCGAAAGCACGACGTCGCCCTTCGCGGCGAGAAGAACTCCCGCCACAAATCCCATTGTGGTGTAGCCCATCAGAACCGGGACCGAGTCGATGAACGCACGCCTTATTGTCGCATTGCGTTCCCGCCGCGGAATCTCATCCCCACCGGTCATTCCCACTCTATCGTAGCAGGCGGCTTCGAGGAGATGTCGTAGACAACGCGGTTTATGCCGCGCACCTCGTTGATGATGCGGTTCGAGATGACGCCGAGGGTCTCGTAGGGAAGGCGCGTCCAGTCAGCCGTCATCGCGTCTATCGAGTCGACCGACCTTATCACACAGGTATACTCGTATGTTCTCTGGTCGCCCATGACGCCGACGGACTTGACCGGCAGGAGCACCGCGAACGTCTGCCAGATTGACTTGTAGTTCGGGAGCTTCTTCACTTCCTCCTGCACGCGGACATCCGCCAGCTGCAGAAGCTTCACCTTCTCTTCCGTCACTTCGCCGAGGATCCTGACGCCAAGCCCCGGTCCAGGGAATGGCTGGCGGTCGAGAAGCTCGTCGGCCATTCCGAGAACGCGCCCGACGGCGCGAACCTCGTCCTTGAAGAGATCACGCAATGGCTCGACGAGCTCGAACTTGAGATCAGGCGGAAGACCGCCGACATTGTGGTGAGACTTAATCGTCTGCGACGGGCCTTTCACCGCGTGCGACGACTCGATGACGTCGGGATAGATCGTGCCCTGCCCGAGGAAGCGGCAGTGCTTGAACTTGCGCGCCTCGTCGGCAAACACGTCGATGAAGGTCTTGCCGATCGCCTTGCGCTTCGCCTCCGGCTCGTCGAGGCCCTTGAGCGCCGCGTAGAACTTCTGCGCCGCGCGCGCGACGGTGAGGTCGAGCCCGAGGTTCTTGGCGAACATCTCCTCGACCTGCTCCGCCTCGCGGTAGCGAAGGAGCCCGTTGTCGACGAAGATGCAGTGAAGCCGCGGCCCTATCGCCTTGTGGAGAAGGACGGCCGCAACGGAAGAGTCAACGCCGCCGGAAAGCCCGAGGACAACCTCGTCGTCGCCAACCTGGCGCTTCATCTTCTCGACCGTGTCTTCGATCCACGTCGTCAGCTGCCAGTCGGCGTTAGCGCGGCAGATGTTGAAGACGAAGTTTGAGATGATCTGCTTACCGTGCTCGGTGTGGACGACCTCGGGGTGGAACTGGATTCCGAAGAAACGCCGCTCCTCGTTCCGTACCGCGGCGAACGGACAGTTCGCGGACGTCGCGCTCACCTTGAAGCCATCGGGGATCGCGGAGACGCGGTCGCCGTGGCTCATCCAGACGACGAACTTGTCGGGGAGGCCCTTGAAAAGCTCGTTCCCCGGCTCGACCGTCATCTCGGTCTTCCCGTATTCGCGCTTCTCGCCCGGCTGGACCTTGCCGCCGAGCTCCTGGCTCATCAGCTGCATGCCGTAGCAAACCCCGAGAATCGGGATGCCAAGCTCGAAGATGCCGCGGTCGATGCCGGGCGCTCCTTCCTCAAAGACGCTATTGGGCCCGCCCGAGAGGATGACGCCCTTGGGCGCATACTCGCGCACCTTTTCGGCGGTGATGTTGAAAGGAACAATCTCGGAGTAGACGTGCTGTTCGCGGATTCGCCGTGCAATAAGCTGCGTATACTGCGAACCGTAGTCTAAAATTAAAATGGAGTCCATGGCGGTATATTCTACCATTTTCCCCGCCGCGGCGCTATCAAGTCGCTTACTTCGCCACGCTCTCGACGAGAGAGGCGACGCGAGCTGCGGCGTCGGGCGTGGCGAGAGCGCGCATCTTCTCGGCCATCTCGGCAAGACGCTCGGGGCGGTCATAGCGCCCCATGAGGTAGATGTAGAGCTGCTTCGCGGAAAGCTGCGCCTGAATGCCCTCGTCCGCTGCGCCCTTCGACGCGAACGCCTCGGCGTTGAAATGCTGGTGGTTGCGCATCGCCGACGGCAGCGGGATCAGCATCGCCGCCTTGCCGCAAGCCGCGAGTTCGAAGCACGTCGACGCGCCAGCGCGCGCGATGACGATATCGGCCGAGGCAAACGCGTTCGCCATCTCGCGCTCGAACGCCTGGACGCGCGATTCAAGAGCCACGCTCGCGTACGTCGCGATCACTGCCCCCTCGTCTGCGACGCCGGTCTGGTGGATGACATAGAGCGGACGCACTTCCCTTCCGGACGCCGCGCGGCGGTCGATCTCGCCCTTCATCATCGCAATCGCCTCGCTCGCGATGCAGTTGACCATGTGCGCGCCCTGCGAGCCGCCCGTCACGAACACGACGAAAGAGTCCTTGGGGATGAAGTCGAAGCGCGTTCCCGACGCGATGTCGGCGCGGACGGGAAGGCCCGTCTTCTCCGTGTCGCACCCAGGCAGGTACTTGGCAGTAACGTCGAAGCTTATCGCCACCTTCTTTGCAAAGCGGGAGAGAAACTCCACGGCACGCCCTGGGACTGTGTTCGCCTCGTGGAGAACGACCGGCACGCCGCAGCCTTTCGCCGCGAGCACAGGCGGAAGCGACGAATAGCTTCCCATCGCGAGAAGAACGTCGGGCTTCGCGCGGCGCATCTCCCTGCGACAGCGCAGTATCGAGCGAAGTATGGAAAAGACATTGCGGGCGGAGAGCTGCTTCGCGCCGGTCGAGAAGACGGGACCATGCCAGAAGCGCATTACGCTCGACTCGATGTCGCGCCCCGAGTCCCACACGGTCACGTCGTGTCCGCGGCTCTTTAGTTCTTCCGCAACCGCGAGTCCGGGGAACGCGTGCCCGCCTGTACCTCCGCATGCCACGATTATCTTCATGTCACCAGTCCCTTTCGTTCGGTGGAAGCGGGGCCCTGCGCATACGCGCCTTCTTTTCCGCCTCGTGCTCGTCGCTGCGCTCCTGCGCCTTCTTCAAAACGGCCTCGACCTCCTGGTCTTCGGTGTCCTGCTGATCGCCCTCATCGGGCTCGTCCTTGTCCTTATCGTTGTCCTTGTTTTCATCCTCGGACTGCTGCTGGTCCTGCTGCTGTTGCTGCTGGTCCTGGTTCTGCTGATTCTGGTTCTGCTGCTGGTTCTGGTCGTTCTTCTGCTGCTGGTCGTTTTTCTGCTGTTGCTGTCCGCCGCCGTTCTTGTCCTTCGGCAGAAGTTCGCGTATCTCGTTGATGATCCTAAGCGCGTCTTCCTGACTCGGCGGAAGCGACTTCTCGACGCACTCCATCTGAAGCTTCTCGAGTTCCGTTGCGAGGCCCGATATCTTCGCCTGATCCTCCGCAGTAAATGGCGGCTTGTTTGTGTCGCTCTGCGCCTGCTGCTCGTAGGCGCGCGCCCACGCAGGGAACTTCGCGCGGAAGGCACGCGTGTAGTCGAGCGCGTCCTGCTGCCAGCTGCGCCCGTTGAACTGCTCCACGTCGAGCCATGCGTTCGACTGCGCGATAAGGTCTTCGTCCATCGCCGCAGGCGGCATAATCGTGAGCTTCACGAACCTCGTAAAGTCGTGCTCTGCGTCAGAGAGAAGTGGATACGCCTCGGCGTCGAGATCGGAAAGCCGCTTCGCCGCGTCCTTCGTCTTCTTCCGCGCCGCGTCGATCTGCGCCGATATGGTTGCCGCCTGCTCTTCGTTCGTGACAGACTGGGCAATAAGTTCGCTGACGGGAATCCACGAATCCGAAAGCCGCTTCGCGCGCTTCGAAAGCGCGTCTGCAAGCGCGACCGCCTTTTCTGCGCGGTTCGTGCGATAGGCGCCCGACTCTGCCATGAGCGCACGGCAGTCCTTGGTCGCAGCAAGGAGCATCGCCCCGGGATCCTTCCCTTCCGCGGCCTTGAGGACCGACTTTAAATGCTCCTCCTCGCGTATTGCGGGGAGTCGGTCGGTCGCACGCGTGAAGTTGCGGTTCGCCTTCGCGTCCTCTGGTGCGGCCCTAAGCGCGATCTGCGCCGCGTTAGCGGCCTCTTCGAGATTCCCCTTTTCGTATTCGAGCTTGGCGACGACCTCGGCCGCGCGCGCGCCGTGCGTCTTCGAGAGAAGAAGCGGGCGCAGCGTCTTAAGGGCGTTCGTCACATCGCCGTCGCGGTAGAACGACACGCCCTCGTTCCAGACCTCGCCGTCTGTCGTCGCCGGCTCGGTCGCGGCAAGCAGAAATGCTACCAGTGCGAGGATCACAGCGCCATCTCCGCGAGAATCGCCGCGGCCGCCGCCACGGGATCGTCTGCCGCGAGGATCGGGCGTCCCACGACGAGATGGGTCGCGCCGTCACGCACGGCGTCTGCAGGCGTCGCAACGCGCTTCTGGTCGCCGACTGCGGCGCCGGCGGGCCTGACCCCTGGCGTCACGAATATGGTTCCGGCGGCGAGAGACTTCGAAAGCGAGCCGACTTCCTTCGGGCTGCACACGAGCCCGTTCGCGCCGTTCTCGACGGCGAACTTCGCCATCGCGGCGACCTGCTCGGCAGGAGTGCGGCCCGCGATCCCGACGTCGCGAAGGTCCTGCTCGTCCATCGAGGTGAGCACGGTGACGGCGAGGATCTTCGGCGCGGATGCGCCAAACTCCGCCGCCGCGTCGGCAGCCGCGCGGATCATCGCCTTGCCGCCGACGGAGTGGATCGTCATGAGGTCGACGCCGAGCTTTCCGCCCGAGCGCACCGCACGTTCGACTGTGCGGGGGATGTCGTGGAACTTGAGGTCGAGGAAGACTTTCTTGCCGAGATCCTTCACCGCCTTCACGACATCGGGGCCCTCGGCCGTGTAGAGCTCAAGCCCGATTTTGTAGAAGCCGACGCCGTCGCCGATGGCCTTCACCTTGGCGACCGCCTCGTCCCTCGTCTGCACATCCAGCGCAACAATAAGTTCTGCCATTTTCCGCCCTTCCTTGTTTTGGATAATTATACCATAAACGGCGCGTGGGGGATTGTCGAAAGATCGAAGCGCGGCAAAAGCGCCGCGAGCGAAATCTCCTCTCCCTCCTCCGCCCAGCCGCAGCTCGCCGCAAGCCGCCCGACGATTTTCTCGGGGCGAATACCCGCCGCGCGGTACGCGGCAATGCGCGTATCGCCATGCCGCTTTGCAAGGCGCTTGCCGTCGGGACCCACCACAAGCGGCACGTGGCAGTAGGAAATCTCGCGCTCCGCGCCAAGCGCACGAGAAACGAGAATCTGCGCTGGCGTCGCGGCAAGGAGATCGTCGCCTCGCACGACTTCCGTCACTCCCATCGCGATGTCGTCCACCGCGCAGGCAAGCGTGTAGCCCGCGCCAAACTCGTCGCGCGCAAGCGGGAAGTCGCCAAGCGTCGCAGATACATCCTGCTCGAAACGCCCCGCAAAGACATCGTCGAACGCGACGTACGAGCCGTCGGCGACGCGAAAACGCCAGCAGGGGGAACGGGGAGTGGAGGAGTGGGGGAGTGGAGGAGTGCGGGAGTGGAGGAGTGGGGGAGTGGAGGAGTTGAGATAGGTGTATGCCTCGCCCCAAGAAGCGAAGCGGTCGCGGCAAGTTCCGGGATAGAAAAGCTGTTCACCCTCGTGCGGCGCGGACTGCGCCGCCTCGACGTCGCGGCGCGAGCAGACGCACGGATAAGCGAGACCGCGCGAGACAAGCGAGGAAAGCGCATCGCGGTAAAGGTCTTTCCTCTCGGACTGCACGTATTCCTCGTCCCAGTCGAAGCCAAGCCATTGGAGATCTCGAACTGCGTCAACTGCCGCGCCTGGCTTGTCCTTCGGATGGTCGAGATCCTCCATGCGGAAGATTACCTTGCCGCCAAGCGCCCGCGCACGAAGCCAGGCAACCATGAAAGTGCGCACGTTCCCGAGATGCAGGGCGCCAGTCGGACTCGGCGCAAGCCGGCCGACGTACTTCATTGCTCTTTCCAGTACTTCGTCCATTCGCTGACGAAGAGCTCCATGTTGTCCTCGGTCTTGAACGCGGCCGCAGTCGCCTTGCGCATGTCCTTCGTCTTGATGAGCGTTTCCACGTAGTCGCGCTTCATGTCCTTGAACGGTGCAAAACGGACCTCGGGCGCGCCCTTCTCGAGAAAGACGACAATCGCAAGCGCAAGGCGGTACTTCAGCTGTCTCTCCCTGTCCGTCCCATCGTAGAATTCGTCATAGTCCATCGCCATCAGCGCGGGCAGCTGCTCTGCAAATGACACGAGGTCCGTGGGGTCTACGAAATCAGGCCCGTCCGGCCCCTTTTCGAAATACTGGGCATACCCTTCGTTTAACCACGGCGACGTCGGAATCATCGAAGTCGCGTATGAGAGATACTGGTGGAACGCCTCGTGGCGTATCGTCTCGAGAAGCTTCTCCGACCCGTCGGGCGGGAGATACGCGACAAGTTCGCGTCTCTTCGGGCTCCAGTACGCGGCGCTCCATTCCATGTCGCCGTGGTCGTTGGCCTCGAGCGCATCGAGATATTCCTCGCGCGACGCGAAAATGCGCGCAACGCAGAGGACGTTCGAGCCGTCGATTGGCGAAGGCACGGTCGCGGCGTATGCGGCGCGCATGCGCTTCAGGTCGTTCGTGACCGAGACGGTGAAGGAATGGGCGCTCCCGATGTCGTCAAGAACGGTGAACTCGTCGCCGTCGGTGACGCGCCAAGCGTCGTAAAGCGCGACAGAGTGCCGCGCGTCTGCGCGAAGAAGCTCTCGCTCGCCAGGCAGCGGCGCCTTTTTCGCGCGCCGCGAATCACCCTTCCCCGGCGCGGTGCTTGACTCGCGGCGCTCGTCGAGGCCAGGGCGCTCCTTGGCGAGGAACTCGTCCTCAAACGTCTTAAGCCGCTCCGCAAAATCATCGCCGTCGGCGAGAGTCCACGCGGCGAACGACCAGCGCTCCGACTTCTCTGGCAGGTACGCGCACACAATGGCAGACTCGTTGGTGCCATGGTAGTAGCGAACGTCCTTGTATCCACGAGGCGTCTGGTGCGGACGGGAGAATTCCTCGGCAGGAGGAACAGGCGAAAGCATGTCGACCGCCGAAAAGAGGGCGTCAAAGTCCTTCTTGCCGATCGGCACCGTGCCGGACGCGTAGTCCGAGCGCGTCACGGGCTTGTCCTTCGCTATCGGCGGAACGGCCTCGACAAGCGACGCCAAAAGGAACTCGCGTCCGTCGTCGTCGCGCCACGAACCGTCGACCGTGCGCGATATCCAGAGGTCGGTCTTGTCGTAGCGATCCTCAAGGCGGTAGACGCCCTTTTCCTTCACAAGATACGCCTGTGCCCGCGGCATCTCCATCGGAGACGGGTTCGTGAAGAACAGACTCGCGGCGAGGAGTATCATGTCAAAATCGTTTTCAGCGGCTCTTTGCGAACGCGTTTATCGCGAAGTCGATGTCCTCAGCCGTGTGCGCGGCGGACATCTGCGTGCGAATCCTCGCCTTTCCCATCGGCACGACAGGGTAGAAGAACGCAGTCGCGTAGACGCCGTTCTTGTAGAGGTTCTCGCTCATCTTGACGGCGACAACAGCGTCTCCAAGCATGACGGGGACAATCGGGTGGTGGCCCGGAACGAGGTCGAAGCCGAGTTTCGCCATTCCCTCGCGGAAGCGCTTCGCGTTGGCGTTGAGCTGCGCCCTGAGCTCGGGGCGGGTCTTCACGAGCTCTATCGCCTTGATCGACGCGGCAGCGACAGGCGGCGGAACTGCGTTCGAGAAGAGGTACGGCCTCGCCTTCTGGCGGAGGATGTCGACTATTTCCTGACGCGCAGCGACATAGCCGCCCGACGCGCCGCCAAGCGCCTTGCCAAACGTACCGGTGATAATGTCGACGCGTCCGGTGACACCGCAGTCCTCAACCGAGCCAGCACCAGTCTCGCCAAGGACGCCGACGGCATGAGAGTCGTCGACCATGACAAGCGCCTCGTACTTGTCCGCGAGATCGCATATCTCCTTGAGCGGCGCAATGATGCCATCCATCGAGAAAACGCCGTCCGTCACTATCAGCTTGAAGCGAACGCCTGCCTCACCAGCGGCCTGAAGCTGCTTTTCGAGGTCGGCCATGTCGCCGTTCGCGTAGCGGAAGCGTTTCGCCTTGCAGAGCCGGACGCCGTCGATGATCGACGCGTGGTTGAGGGCATCCGAGATTATCGCGTCGTCGGGTCCGAGAAGCGCCTCGAAGACGCCGCCGTTCGCGTCGAAGCACGAGCCGAAGAGGATGCAGTCGTCGGTCTTCGTGAAGTCCGCGACGGCGCGCTCGAGCTGCTTGTGGAGCGAGTCCGTTCCGCAGATGAAGCGGACGGAGCCCATGCCGTAGCCGTACTTCGCGGTCGCCTCGCGCGACGCCTCGATTATCTCGGGGTGGTTCGC
>ODAI010792060.1_pt1 | contig 13436 bp, 11 predicted proteins | sample 1539321 | NCBI WGS metagenome assembly ODAI01 (sample SAMN02144231, study PRJEB22623) | gut metagenome | biome: sheep rumen | host: Ovis aries | place: New Zealand
CAATATATCATCAATATTCTTAGAAACAACAATTATTTTTCTATCAATATTTCTCAATAAATCAAACAATTCCTTAGAAGAATAATTATCAATTATAATAATCTCTTCTTTAGAACTATTAAAAATATCCAACAAAACAGAATACGCATCATAAAACTCACCATCAAAAAACAAATAATCTTTAGCAATAATCTTAGGATCAAACTTATCAAATAACTCATTAATTTTTTTAGTATTATCATCCACTTTATCTTCCAATAACAAAACTCTATGAGGTAACATAACATTAGTATAATTAATATAATGCCTCATCTTAACAAAAGCATCCATTATCGCAATTGAAACATTTGTCGCAACCTTTGATTTTAAAATAGTCGCAAGCATATAAACACCTTGTTCTGTAAAAGCAGTATGGCCTTTTCTAGAACCTCCTTTTGAAGTCGAAATTTTCGACTTCAAATCAACATATTCACTTTCTGAAATTCTAAAGTAAAATCTTTCAGGAAACTTATCAGGATTATTTTTTACTGCCTCATTAATCCTTTTTGTCTCAACTTGATACAATTTAGCTAAATCAGAGTCTAACATTACTTGTTTACCTCTTACCTCATAAATCATATCCTCAACATTAATCATTTCATTTTCCATTATTTCATTCATACTATCTTACCTCACTTATAATTTCCAAAATACAATTCAAATACTTTTTATCTTCAAACTCATTTATTGCAAAGCATTTCTTTCCTAAATCTTTAAAAGAAGCACCACAAGTAAATAACTTATTTCTATCAAGAATAATAAATCTATCATGAAAAGAATCATTATTTATAAACTCTATATTATCATACTGTTTTTCATACTTTTTCTTCAATATATCATCAATATTCTTAGAAACAACAATTATTTTTCTATCAATATTTCTCAATACATCAAACAACTCCTTAGAAGCATAATTGTCAATTATAATAATTTCTTCTTTAGAACTATTAAAAATATCTAATAATACTGAATAAGAATCATAAAGTTCACCTTCAAAAAATATTTTATTAACCTTCTCTTTTTTATTAAATTTATAAAAGACATTCTCTAATTTTAAAATTCGATTTTCATGATTAATAAGAATATCGTTATTACTTGCAGTACTCGAAAAATACTTTTTCATAACAACAAAAGCATCCATTATTCTAATACTTACTTCTTCAGCAATTTTTGTCCTAAGTACAGAAGCTAACATCGCCACTCCCTGTTCAGTAAATACATAAGGTAATGACCTAGACATATTGTTTGTGGTTTCAATTTGAAACCGCAATTTTTTATATTCCCCCTCGGTAAGTTGAAACATAAATCTTTCAGGAAACCTATTAATATGTCTTTTAACCGCTAAATTAATTGACTTTGTACCATTAGAACACTCATATAACCTAGCCAAATCAGAGTCTAACATTACCTGTTTACCCCTAATCTCATAAATCATATCTTCAATATTTTCTTTTTCAATTATTTCATTCATACTATTCCTCCTAAAAAATAACAAAAAAAGAGTATACTCCTCCTTAGAAAAGTATACCCGCATCATGTTTATTTATCTCTTGCCTAAATAAATAAACGTTATCGATCCAATTGTCATATTAACACCCGGCAAGAAAGTTAATACACCTAAATTATAACAAAACAATCTTATATTTTCAATTTAATAACGAAAATTATTATTTTTTTATTTTCATATAAATCTCCTTTTCAAATCAATCCAATACCTACATATTTCTTCATCCTTATCATAATAAATATTTTCTAAAACTCCACCATTATTAATAATAACTTTAGAGCTACCAATATTACTGGCTCTACAAGTAACTAAAACCCTATCAAGACCATACTTTAAAGCTTCATCCATTGCGCACCTAAGCACTTTAGTTCCATACCCCATATTTCTCTTACTAGGTCTAATAAAATAACCAATATTGCCACCATGATTAATAAGACATCCAACTAACTCTAACCTAAGAGAAAATACGCCAATTAAACAATCATCAAACACCCATAAGTAATCTGAGGAGAAATAGAATCAAGAACCTTAACCTTACCACGATTAACCTTATCTAAAAACAAATCAAAACCATCGATATTTCCTACCTTAAAACCTTCAAAATTATTATCAAAATTCCTAACCTCATTAACAAAATCTAAAAACAATTCCTTATCACTACTATTAAATTCACGTACAATCATATTTATCCACCAAATCCAAAGAAGCTATTACTCTCATAACGTTTTAATGATTTATAAAAGAAACAAATAGATATGATAAGCCATATAATAGAGATTAGAAATAAGATTAAACATTTAATAATAGAAAAATTTTTAATAATCTCAACAGGAATTGCGCCCAATAATAAAGAAGGAACTAAAAACACAAATATAACCCTTAAAATACCAGTAAATGCACCACCATGATATAAAGAAGCTGAAACAAACATTCCGTAAATACCATTAGAAACATTCTCACCGTCCATTAAATAAAAAGAAATACTCATGCAAATTAAAGAAAAAGAAAAGAAAATAATAGTAGATAAAAATGTAAAAAACAGCATTACAAGAATTTGAAACAAACTTAAATGAGAGAAAACAATAAACAAGATAAAACACATAACCCCAAACAACAAATCGCCAATTGCACTAGTAGAAATGCTAGAAGTGATGACCTTTACTAAAGTATTTTTAGGAGTAATCAAAAACTTATCAAAATTACCACTAGAAATATAACTAGGAATATTAAATAGGCCATATAAGAAAGCACATACCAATCCATAAGAGATACCACTAATTGCATAAAGTCCAAAAATATCAGTAGGACTCCATCCATTTAAAATGCCAACACTTTTACCAAAATAAAGCCATAAAAACGTAAAAGAAAAATTATTAATAAACATTCCAATAATAGAAATAATAAACGCACTTTTAAGTTCACGAGCATTCAAAAAATTCTTCTTAATATTAATAAGAGCTAACCTTAAATTTCTCATACCTACCCTCCATTCACCATAGATTTTTCTAAGGCTTTTTTATAAATAAATTTTAATAAAATACCAAATACTAAAATCCATGTAATCTGTAATCCAATTCTATAAATAAATTCACTATTCCAAGTGTTTAAAACACAGCTAGTAGAAAAATTAATTGCGCCAAAAGGACTAACATAAGCCATTATCTTCATAAACTTAGGAAACATAGAAACAGGCAAATAACTACCGCCTAATATCATGACAAACTTATCAACAATCCAGTAAATTGGTCTAACATCAGTGATAAAAAATGCCAATACTCCTATAACAGAATAAAGAATTAAAGATAAAATAATGCCTAAAATAAAGCTAATAATAAAGGTTGGAATAAAGATACTTAAGTTTAAATTAGGAATACCTATAAATAAACACATTAAAATACTTCCAATAAAACTAATAACTAAAAATGAAAATAATCCTTGGCCAATAGACTTACAAAAATTTAAAAACAAATAATTAATAGGTCTATTAATAAACATCTCAACATTACCACTTCTAACCTCATCCATAATATTCTTATAAATCTTTCTAATATTAAAAGTCATAATACAAAAATAAATAAACATACTCCATAAACTAGAAACATAATCTGCTCCATTGATACTACCACCATTAATAGAAAAAACATATCCATATAATAAGAATACAACTAAACATCTTGAAATCATATTAATAACATCAAGAATGACGTAAGTCTTATTCTGAATCTGATTTTTCATAAAAATCTTAACAACACTAAAAGCAAATCTAAACTTCTTCATAAATTCCCCTAATAATATCTTCCAAAGACTCATTTTCAATATTCACGTCATCAATTTTGAATTTATGAGTTAACTCTTGTAATGCTTTTTGAGTTCCTATTAAATTTGTGTCAACAAAAACTACTATTCTATCTTTTGTTTTTTCTACATAGTTAATACCAGGAGTTAATTTTGGAAAATTATCAAAATAAGTTTCAGGAGTAATAATAATATTCTTGTTTTTTGCATAAGAATTCATTAGGTCACGTGTACTAGTATCAATAATTATTTGTCCATTATTAACAATAACGCACCTTTCACATATACTTTGAATATCCTCAGTATCATGGCTTGTTAGGAAAATAGTAACGCCTTCATCTTTATTAATTTTTAATAGTAAATCTCTTAGTTTTTTCTTAGAAACAACATCTAGTCCAATTGTTGGTTCATCTAAAAATATTATTTTAGGACTATGCATTAGTGAAACAGCTATTTCTGCCCTCATTCTTTGACCTAAAGACAACTTTCTAACGGGTTGGTTAATAAATTCTTTTAAATCGAATAATTCTGATAACTCATGAATTCTTTTTTTTATTTCACTATCACTCATATCATACATTAATCCAAACATTTCCATACTATCAGTTAAAGGTAAATTAGGTAACAATTGACTCCTTTGACCAAAAACAGTACCAATACTGTAACTTAACTTATCCCTATCCTTTATAGGAGTTAAACCGCAAATCTTAATATTACCACTAGTAGGATATAAAATACCAGTAAGCATCTTAATAGTAGTACTCTTTCCCGCTCCATTAGGACCAATAAACGCAATTGTTTCTCCCTCTTTTACTTTAAAGGAAATATTATTAACTGCTTTTACAATCTTAGATTTACTTTTGAATAATCCTTTTTCTTTTACACTAAATTTATATTCTTTTTTTAAATTAGATACTTCAATTATATTCATAAAAATCACCCTTTCAAATCAAACTCAAAACATACATCAGTATATAAAATATCATCTAGATAAAAAGACTTCTCACTAATAACAATTCCACCTTTATCAGAATAAAACTTCCTAGACTTATAATTATCTTTTAAACACCACAAAATCATTTTAGTTTTACCACATTTTTTAAACTCATTAACTACATAGTTAAATAACATAGTACCAATGCCATTACCCTTTAAATCAGGTCTAACATATAAAGCACCCAACTCACCTAAATAAGGGGAATCACAATCAAAAATATACCTGCAAAAACCAACAATTTCATCATTTACTACTGCAACAATAAAGCCATTAGAATTATAACTCTTATACATCTTTGAAGCATATTTATCCCTATCCATATTATCTAAATAATCATCAGAAATTATACCACGATAAGCACTTTGCCAACCTTTAACCTTGATATCAGCAACACTAACAATATCATCTTTTCTAACATCTCTTATTATTACATCCATATTATACCTCCTTTCATAAAATGATTCTATATAAAAAAATACAAAAAAATACAGAATCACACATAAGTGACTCCGTATTTTGATACGTGTAAGTATAAACCCGAGATAGCTCAATAATAATATCTTATATCTCCTCACTTGTTATAAATTATACACTATTTTTTTTATTTGTCAAATTATTTCTGTGCTTATCAATATTAGTAGTAAAATATTTATAAATGAAAATATAATAAATAATAATTTATTTGTTTTTCCATTAGATTCACATAAATTAAGGCAAAATCTATATTTTGATGGATAAAACAACGCTACTCCTTTTTTATTCAATAAATCTAGGATAATATGGCTTATGTAACCACATAAAAATGGTATTAAAATATTGTTATTAAATCCATAGGATAAAATTAAGGTATAGACAAAGCATCCTAATATTGAGTGGGTAAAAGATCTGTGACTAAATTTGCTTCCTAAGTATCCCATTATAATAAAGATAAAGACGCTGATAAGGTAATTGAAAATAATATTTAGTTCTTTGATTTTTTCATATATATCTATATCTAGAAAGTATTTAAGAAAAAAATTCATAGCAATTACTGTAATAAGTGAGGCCATTAATCTATCAAATAATCTATCAGTTGTTGAATCCTTAAGATCGACGTCTGGTAGTAATCCTCCTAAACTTGCGAAACCACAGGTAATGAGTAGGCTTGAAATGTTATTGGGTTTTACTAATCCAATTGCGATTATATTCGCACAAGCTACATGAGTTTTCTTTTCCATACTACCACCTTAATAATTATACCATATAAATAAGTGAAATAAAACTAGAGTTCATTCTCTAGTTTTATTCTTCAAATTGTGAATTATAAAGGTTTTTATAGAAGCCATTTTTTTTCATAAGTTCTTTGTGTGTGCCTGTTTCTATTATGTCTCCATCTTTCATTACTAGTATCATGTCTGCATTTTTTATTGTTGATAGTCTATGTGCGATTATGAATGATGTTCTTCCTTTCATTAATTTATCCATTGCTTTTTGAATTAGTACTTCTGTTCTTGTATCTACACTGGATGTTGCTTCATCTAGTATTAGTATTTTGGGATTTGCAAGTATTGCTCTTGCTATTGTTAATAATTGTTTTTGTCCTTGACTAATATTATTTGTATCTTCATTTAATTCCATATTATATCCATCTGGAAGTGTTTTTATGAAATAGTGTGCATATGCGCTAATTGCTGCTTGTTTTACTTCTTCGTCTGTTGCATTAAGGCGTCCATATCTTATATTTTCCATTATTGTTCCAGAAAACACCCATGTATCTTGTAATACCATACCAAAGATTTGTCTAAAATTGCTTTTATCAAATTTGTTTATATTGGTTCCATCTACTAGTATTTCTCCATCATTTAAATTGTAAAATCTCATTAAAAGTTTTACTATTGTTGTTTTTCCTGCTCCTGTTGGTCCTACTATTGCGATTTTTTGGCCAGGTTTTATTTTAGCGCTAAAGTTTTTGATTATTATTTTTTCGTCATAACCAAATTTTACATTTTTAAATTCTACGCTTCCTTTTATTTTTTCTATATCTATTGTTTCTTTTATGGAATTATCTTCTTCTGGTTCTTCTAAAAATTCAAATATTCTTTCTGCTGAAGCCATCATTGCTTGCAACATGTTTGATATTTGCGCTATTTGTGTTATTGGTTGTGTAAAGTTTTTTGTATAGCTTATAAATGATTGAATGTTTCCTATTTTAATTCTTCCTTTTATTGTAAAGTATCCTCCTATTATGGATATTAATACGTATCCTAGGTTTCCTACAAATGTCATTATTGGATGCATTAAACCTGATAAAAAGCTACTTTTCCAAGCTGATTCATATAATTTATCATTTTGTTTATTAAATTTTTTTAGAACGCTTTCTTGTGCATTAAATGATGTTATTATATTTTGTCCTGAGTACATTTCTTCTATGGAACCATTTATGTCTGCAAGGTAATCTTGTTGATTTTTGAAGTGTTTTTGTGAGAATTTTACTATTGTTCCTATTAGAATTAAGGATACTGGAACTATTGCTAATGCTATTAGAGTCATTAGTTTATCAATACTTAGCATCATTATAAGTATTCCAATTACTGAAATTGTACTTGTTATTAGTTGTGTTGCACTTTGGTCCATATTTTGACTTAATGTATCTACGTCGTTAGTTACTAATGAAAGTGTTTCTCCATTTGTTTTTTTATCGAAATATGACATTGGAAGTTTATTTATTTTTTCTGATATTTCTTTTCTAAGTTTATATGTTGTTTTTTGTGATATTCCAGTCATTATGAATCCTTGAATATATGTAAACAATGCACTTATTAAATATAGTATTAATAAGCATAATAGCATGGTTGTTATTTTTTGAAAGTCAATTGTTCCTGTATGTGATATTTTTTTGAACATTCCATTTGAAAGTTCTGTTATTGTATTTCCAAGTATTTTTGGTCCAACTATTGAAAAAACTGTTGATAGAGATGCGAATACGAGTACTGTTATGAGGCTTATTCTGTAGTCACTAATATAATTTAATAGTTTTTTTAATGTTCCTTTAAAGTCTTTTGCTTTTTCAAGTGTTGGTCCTCTTCTTGGTCCTCTATTATTTGCCATTTAGTTCCTCCTCTGTTACTTGCGATAGTGCGATTTCTTTGTATACTTCACAGTTTTTCATTAGTTCCTCGTGTTTACCAATTCCAACAATTTTTCCTTCGTCTAGTACAATTATTTGGTCTGCATTTAGTACTGTGCTTATTCTTTGTGCAACTATAAGTACTGTGCTTTCTTTTGTTATTTTTTTGAGTTCATGTCTTAGGTTTTTATCTGTTTTGAAGTCTAGTGCTGAGAATGAATCATCAAAAATGTATATACTTGGATTTTTATATATTGCTCGTGCAATAGAGAGTCTTTGTTTTTGTCCGCCTGATATGTTTGTTCCACCTTGCGATATTGCCTCTTCGTATTTGTTTGGTTTTTCTAGTATAAATTCTTCTGATTGTGATATTTGTGCTGCTTCTTTTAATCTTTGTTTATTTATTTTGTTTTGACCAAATGCGATGTTTGATTTTATTGTTCCGGTAAATAATACTCCTTTTTGTGGTACGATTCCTATGTTTTGTCTTAAATCATATAAGCTAAGATTTCTTATATCTATTCCATCTATTAGTATTTTTCCACCTGTTACATCAAAGAATCTCGGTATAAGATTTATTAGTGTTGATTTACCTGAACCTGTTCCTCCTATTATTGCTGTTGTTGTTCCTGGTGTTGCTTTAAATGAAATGTTTTCTAATATATCTTCATCTGCATCATGATATCTAAAATATACTTCTTTGAATTCAATTATTCCTTTAAATTTTTTTCCAATATCGTCTATTACTTCTGGTTCTTTTATTGTTGTATCTTTATCGAATATTTCTGATATTCTTTTAATTGATATCCATGCACGTGGTATCATTATTGACATCATCGATATCATTAGGAATGACATTATTATTTGCATTGTATATTGTATGAATGCCATAAGTGTTCCTATTTGTATTGTTCCTGCGTCTATTTTTTTTGCTCCGACATATACAATTAATACGCAAATAAAGTTCATTATTAATGTCATTGTTGGCATCATTGTTGTCATAATTCTGTCTACGAATAAGTTTATTTTCTTTAGTTTTTCGTTTGCTTCGTCAAATCTTTCTTCTTCATATTTTTCGTTTGAGAATGACCTTATTACTGGTATACCATTAAGTATTTCTCTAAATATTAAATTTACTTTATCTATTAGTTCTTGTACTACTTTGAATTTTGGCATTGCGATTGTAAATAGTATTATTACTAGTATCAATATAAGTGATACTGCTATTATAAGTATAAAGTTCATTTCATTGTTTATTACTTTTAGTAATGCTCCTATTCCTATAATTGGTGCATATACTGCTATTCTTAGTAGCATTGTTATAAACATTTGTACTCTTGATATATCGTTTGTACTTCTTGTTATTAATGAAGAGACTGATATTTCTTTAAATTCCTTGCTAGAGTATGTCATTACTTTTTCTACTATTGATTTTCTTAATGTTTTTCCTATTTTTGCTGCTAACTTACTTGTTAGGAATGATACTATTATTGTTATTATTGCAGCTAGTAATGCAAGTCCTAGCATGTTTATTCCTGTTTTTTTTATGTATGTGCTTTCTAGTTTTGCTATATCTACATTTGTGTTTTCGTATTGTTTTTTTACATAGTTTATTCCATATCGAATTTTATATTGTTCATCTATATTGTTTGTTTGCTGTTCTATTTTTGTTTTTATATTTGTTATTTCATTTTCATCCAATTTTTTTAGTGTTTTATATAATTTTTCTGGTGACTTTATTTTCATTTCTTCTAGTATATCTGTATTATTTTCTAGTGTTTGTACCACTATTTCTGGATTTATTAATATATTAGATAATGTTGTTTTTGTATATTCATCTATTTTTTTTAGATAGTATTTGTCTTCTTGTTGTTCGTAATTTTCATCTATTATATTTTTTTCTTCTGTAGACATGAATATTTTTAATTTTTCTAGTTCTTCTTTTTTTATTTCTTTTGGTACATTGTCTTCTATTCCATTTTGTTGTATTCCTACATCTACTATTTTTGATGTATAATCTGGGAGAGCTAAGTCACACATTGCTTGTATAAACAGGAATATTATTACTAGAATTATTGTTATTGTGTGTTTTTTTATGTGTTTAAAAAATGTTTTCATTCTTTACATATTCCTTTCTCTATTAATTTAATTTGTTTGTTTAGTTTTTCTTTTACTAATTCTGGATTTTTATCACTTATGAATATTTCTATTAATCCATGTAGTACTATTCCGACTATTATATCGATTATGTAGAAAAGTTCTTCTTCTGTTTTTATGTTTAGTTTTGTTTTATCTATTTTGCTTATTAGTTCTATTAGTCTATATTTATTATCAAGATCGCATTCTATTTGGTTTTTTATTGAAATGTTGTAGTTTATGTTTAAAAAAATATTTTTATATGTTGCGAGTTCTTTTGTGCAGTCTTGTATTACTATTTCATATATTTGTTTTGTTGTTTTGATTAAGTCTCCGTTATTTTCACTTATTGAGTCTTTTGCTAGTTTATAAAATTTGTCTTGATATTTTCTTAATGTATATATATATAGATCATTTATGTCTTTAAAATATGTGTAGAAGCTACCCCTTGAAATACTTGCATCTTTTATTATTTTATTAATAGAAGCATCTTTTAAAAGGACTCTTTTGAATTCTTTAATTGATGCTTCTAATATTATATTTTGTTTTTCTTGTGGTAAATTTAAAAATGTTTTTGTTGGCATTATTCGCTTCTTAATGCTTCTACTGGATCTTTTTTAGCTGCTACTTTTGATGGTATTAATCCACCTATAACAGTTAGGAATATGCTTATTATTAAAAGTGTTATTGCATGTTTTGGATTTAGTTTTGCGACATTTTTTAGGTCTGTTAATTTTTCTATTATGCTGTTGGCTGGGAATGTTAGTAGTTTTGCGATTAATAGTCCTATTGTTCCTGATGTTAGTCCAATTATGAATGTTTCTGCGTTAAATACTCTTGTTATGTCTTTTTTTCTAGCTCCAAGTGCTCTTAATATTCCTATTTCTTTTGTTCTTTCTAGTACTGATATATATGTTATTATTCCGATCATTATTGATGATACTACTAATGAAATTCCGGAGAATGCTATTAGAACTATTGTTATTGCGTCCATTATGCTTCCTGACATTGATGTTATAAGTTTTGCTTGATCCATATAAATTATTTTATCTTCTTCACTTTTATTTTCGTTATATTCGTCTAGTACTTTAAGTATTTCATCTTTTGAGTCGAAGTCTGTTGGATATAGTTGAATTGCTACTGGTGTTGTATCTGCTCCAAGGTATGATAACATCATTTCTTTTGCTTCTTTTCCTTCTTCTGATGATGTATCAAATATTTCTGTTGTAAGTACATTATAATCTTTTTCTTTTTGTGTTTTTACTATGTCTGATTTATTATTTTGTTCTATAATATAATCTGTTAATGAATTGTTATACATTAAACCTGTTCCTGATAGTTTAGCAAAGTCACTATCTTCTTTTCCTCTTATTATTCCAGATATTTTTAGTGTTATTGCGTCTTCATTTTTATATAATGAGTCTAAATCTGTATTTATTGTATAAAATTCTCCTATTTTTTTATAGTAGTTGTTATTAAGAATTACTTTGAATTCTTTTCCAACTATGTCTTTAAAGTTTATTTCTTTATCTGTTAGTCCTAATGCTTTTAATATTGATTCTGCTACTCTGTTTTTTTCATCAACTAAAAGTATTAAGTCTTCTTTTTCTGTTGATATATCTCCATATATTACATCAAAGTTATCTTTCATTACTGTTGCTTCTTCATTATCTAATGTACTAGGAATAGGTGCCATTATTGATGCGGCATCTATTTGTTTTATTTTTCCATCTATTTTTGTTAGTATGTTTATATTTGTCGCTCTTTGATATGCCAATCCTCCTATTAAATTTGGATTGATGCTTTCTATTTTTTCTATATATTCTTTTGTTATTTTATTATTATGCATAAGATTTTCTACTGTTTTTTGTGGGTGTATTATTTCATCTGTTGGATATTTTTCTAAATTATCTTCTTCACTTATGTTTGTCATATTATCCATATTCATTGATTGTTTTGAGATTATTATTGGTGCTTGTGATAATGTATCTTTTTCAAATTTATCTATTTGTAGTTTAAATCCATTTGAAAGTGATAATATTAGAGCAATACCTATTATTCCTATACTTGATGCGAAGGCTGTTAGTAAAGTTCTTCCTTTTTTTGTTTTAATATTATTAAATGATAGTTTTAGAGCTGTTAGATAATTCATTGCTGTTTTTTTAATATTGTATGTGTTTTCTTGTTTTTCTTTTTCTAATGGGTTCGAATCATCTATTAATTCTCCATCTCTAAATTCTACTATTCTATTTGCGTATACGTTTGCTAGTTCTGGATTGTGTGTTACCATTATTACTAGTTTATCTTTAGCAATTTCTGTTATTAATTCCATTATTTGAACACTTGTTTTTGAGTCTAATGCTCCTGTTGGTTCGTCAGCAAGTATTATGTCTGGGTCGTTTGCTAATGCTCTTGCTATTGCAACTCTTTGCATTTGTCCACCTGATAATTGATTTGGTTTTTTATGTGCATGATCTTTTAAGCCGACTTTTTTTAGTACTTCCATTGCTTTTTTATGACGTTTTTTTGAGCTTATTCCGCTTAGTGTCATACCCATTTCTACGTTTTCTAAAACGCTTATATGATTTATTAGGTTGTAGCTTTGAAATATAAATCCGATGCAGTTATTTCTATATGCATCCCAATCTGATGTTTTAAATTTCTTTGTTGATTTTCCATTTATTATTAAGTCTCCGCTATCGTATCTGTCTAATCCTCCTATTATATTTAATAGTGTTGTTTTTCCTGAACCACTTGGGCCTAATATTGCGACGAATTCATTTTTTCTAAATTCTAGATCTATTCCTTTTAATGCATGTTGAACGAATTCACCTGTTTTGTAACTTTTTTTTATTTTTTTTAGTTGTAACATTGTATCCTCCTCTTTTGACAACATATCAATTATATTATGACAGGTTGTCATGTGTCAATGTTTTTTTGTAATTACACTTATTTTATTCTTTTATTTTACATTATATGACAAAAAACATAGATATTTATTCTTGTTTTCTCGTAATTATAAAATCAAATATGATTTATACAGTTTATAGAAATATGGTTATTTTATGATTTTTTTATTTTAACAAATTTTATATTTTTTGAATTTTTTTTTATGCGGTTATTTATTTTTTTGTATACAGATTTTATTTATTTGTGTTTTTTTTGTTACTGTTTTTTAAAATCGCTTGTTTGTATTATATTTTTCTATTTGATATAGTGTGATTGTGGATTTAATTAGACGTCTAAAATCCTCTTTGAAGGGAGAGATTTTTTTGAATAATGAAGAACCTAAATTTGCTAGTTTAGTTTCAGATACGACATTTAAATATTTATGGAAGAATGAAAGAACTAATTCA
>ODAI010277250.1_pt1 | contig 13432 bp, 4 predicted proteins | sample 1539321 | NCBI WGS metagenome assembly ODAI01 (sample SAMN02144231, study PRJEB22623) | gut metagenome | biome: sheep rumen | host: Ovis aries | place: New Zealand
GGCCCCGGCCCTGCGGGCCGTGGCGCAGGCCGGCGGGCGGCCCGGTCACGGCAAGGGCGGGCGGGGGCGAGCCTGCCACCTGCAGGGGCAGGTTGGAGGACTGCCCCTTCAGCACGAAGCCGGTTTCGGATTCGTCCACGGGCGTGCCCAGCGCCTCGGTTTCGATGGTGGGCGCCACGGCCACCACCAGCTTCAGGGTCTTCTGGTCTGCGCCCTGCTCGTTGGTGGCCGCGATGGTCACGTCGTATTCGGCTGCGCGCGTGGGCGTGCCCGAAACGGCGCCGGTGCGCGCGTCGTACACCAGTCCGTCGGGCAGGCCGGTCACGGTAATGGCGGGCGCGGGGGCGCCCGTCGCCTGCACGGGAGCGTTATAGGGCTGGTTCAGCGCCGCCTGCGCAAACGATGCGGTGACGATGGCAGGCGCCGTGGGGGCGTCGGTAATCTGCACGGTGAATTCGCGGCTGGCCTGCCCGTTTTCGTTGGCGGCCGTGGCCACCACGCGATAGGTGCCCGCCGTGGTGGGCGTGCCTTCGACGGCGCCCGTCTCCGCGTTCAGCGAAAGTCCGGCGGGCAGTTGCGATCCTTCGGCCGCCTGCCAGCTCCACGTGGCCGGGGGATAGGCGTCGGCTTCAAGCGCCGCCGTGTATTCGCGGCCCTTCACGCCGCCCGGCAGGGACCCGGTAAGGATCTGGGGCGCGCCGCTCACGTTCACGCGCAGGTGCGCGCCCGAGCTCAGGCCCGCCTCGTTGCTGGCGAAGGCGCGCAGGTGGAACGTGCCCGTTTCCTCGGTCGTGCCCGAGATAACGCCCGTCTTCTCGTCTATCGACCATCCTGCGGGCGTATGCGACGTCCAGCCCTGCGTGGACGTGAAACCGTCCTGCAACAGGTACACGAACGGCTTCGGATAGCCGCTGGCCTTCACCTGGTAGCTGAAGGCCTCGCCCGTGCGCGCCGACATGTTCAGGTCCGCCGACACCGACGGTTTCTGGAACACCTCCAGCGTGAAATCGGTGCTGGCCGGCGCGCCCACGCCGTTGGACACGCGCACCGTTATCGGGTACGCGCCGCCCGTGCCCCGCTCGGGCTCGCCGGAAATCGTGGCGGTTTCCTCGTCGAAGGAAAGGCCGCTGGGCAGGTCGCCTTCAATCGTCCAGGTGAAGCTGCGCGGCGCGCCCGTGGCGGTGAACTGCACTTCATAGGGCGTTTTCGCATCGAGCATAGAACCCGGCGCCTGTGCGCGCGGCAGCTCGGTCGTGGTCAGGCGCGGCGCCACGGCAGTGCCCACCGTAACGCGCACGGTGGTCTGCGGCTTCGCGTAGTTGTAGTCCGGCGCGACACCGATGTTCTGGCCGCTCGGCCCCGACTGGTACATGGTGTAGGGAAACACGATGGGCACGTCCACCACGCCTTCGCTCTCGAACTTGGCCGTGGAGCACTGCACGTAGTCCGTTATGTCGCGCGTGGCGCCGTTGGCATAGGTGGCCTGCACCTTCATGCCCGCCGGGTCGAACGTCTCGCCCACGCCGTATTCCAGCACGGTGGGCTGCTGCACCACTTCTATCTTTTCGATGGGGCTGCCAAGCGCCATGGTGTATGCCGTGTCGTTCTTGAAATAGATGGTGCCGTACTCGTCGGCGATGGGGCTGCAGATGCAGTACTGCGCCTGCGGGCCGCGCGGGCTGAACACGACCTGCGCCATGTTGCCGTAGGTCGCGGTCTTGCCACCCACCGTGGCGGTTTCGGTGCTTACGCCCTGCGGGGTCGTCTGGCCCGGCTTGTCCTTGAAGCAACGCAGCTTGCCCGGCGAATAGTTGTCGAAGTAGTACACGTACACGTAGCCGTCTTCGTCCACATAGCCCGTGGTAAGCAGGCCCGACGCCTGCGCGCGGCCCTGCATGTTCACCGTGTAGGCCACCGTGCCCGTGGCCAGGTCCACCACGTCGATGCTCTGGCCGTCGTAGGCGTTGTAGGCCCCGTGATCGGCCCCCACGTAGGCGCGCCCGTTGTAGACGACCGGCGTGGACGTGGCCGATATGCCGCCGTCGGATGCATCGTTGCGCAGGCGAATGGCCTGCACCGACGAATGGTCGAAGGTGCCGTCGGCATTCACGGCCACCGAGCACAGGTATCCCGCGCGCCCGCAGTAATAGAAGCGTCCCGTCTGGGCATCGCGCATTACGGTGGAGCGGATGTTGCCCACCTTCACGCCGCCCGGATACTCCTTCACCGTGTCCAGCACCTGGCCCGTGCGCGCGTCCAGCGAGAACAGCGTGCCCGAGGCTTCGTTTTCCTTGTCCACCTCCAGGCCGGCGGTGATGCTGGCGTCGTCCGAGCCCACGATTACGTAGTCGCTGCCCGCCCAGGCGCCGGCCCAGTAGAAGCCGCCCTCGTGCGGATACGACCACAGCGCCACCTTGGCGTCCAGCACGGCGCTCATGGTCTGGCCGGGGTGCGCGGGATCGTCCACCGTGGCGCTGCCGGGAGTGGTCGGGTCCTCGTCGGCCACGGTCAGGCACACGAAATCGCAGGTGCTCGACCAGTTCCAGAAGCCCGTGTACACGCAGCCGTCGCTGTAGGCTATGGGGCAGTTGGGCTGGCCGCCGTGGGGCGAGGTGTACACCCACAGCGATTCCAGCGTGGCCGCGTTGAAGGCTTCCACGCGGCCGTTCGAAAGCGCCACGAACACCATGCCCTCGGCGTAGGTCATGGGCGTGATGGCAAAGCTGGACGTGCCGACCATCGTGCCCTGGGCCACGATTTCACCGGTAACGGTGTCCATTTTGTATATCTTGTCGCCTGCATAGGTATACAGGAATCCGTCCACCAGAATCGGGCAGCCCGCGGCGCCCGAATCCATGCCGCTGCCCAGTTTGGTGGCCCAGTACAGCAGCGGGTCGTCGGCCGGGTCGCTGGCGGGGATGGGCGTCTTCGCGCTGACCACCGCGTTGTTGTCGGCATCTGCGCGGAAATACGGCCAGTGCGATTTCAGGCTGGGGTCCACGGTGGGGTTAACGGGCGCAGGCGAAAGCGCCACGCCGATTTCCAGCCCGTCCGATGCCAGGAAGCTATCCGATTTGCCCACGTAGCCGCGCGCCGCCGCCGTGTAGGTGTACGAATATCCCGAGATAAGCTCGTAGCTGCCATCCAGCTGCGCGTACACGCGGTCGCCCGTCTGGTCGTCGGTTACGGTTATCGTGGCGTCGGCCGGCTGCGCGAAGAAGCGCACGGTTTCCTTGGGCATCTGGCGCACCACGATGCGATAGGTTGCATCGGGCGTCGCCGGGTCCACGTGGCGCACGGTAACGGCGATGGTCTGCTCGTGGCTAGCTGTGTCCAGCGCCACGTCCTGCGAAATCGTCGCGCCCGGCTGATAGGCGGTTTCCACGCCGTCCAGCACCACGGAATAGCCGCCCGACTTGGGCGATTCGCTGCTTATCGGCCGCGGGAAGGTGTAGCGCACCTGCAGGGAATCGGTGCCGGCCGGCACGGGCACCAGGTAGTCGCGGATTTCGCGGTCGAAGCCATAGGTGGGCTCGTCGCTAGTGGCCGTGTCCGCCACCATCAGCTTCACGGTGCCGGCCGCGGTGGATGCGCCCAGGCCGGCCAACGACAGCACGCGTTCGGCCGTTATGAGGTAGTCCTGCGAGAACACGGCCTTGGTCACGGCGTCCGTGCCCGTGGTAACGGTGAAGGTGGCCGTGTTGCTGTATCCGCTGACCGTGGTGAAGCCCTGCAGCCCGCCCGATATGCGCGTGGTCGCCGTCGCGCCCGAGCCGCTGGTCGCGGGCACGAACGACGACGAAGACGACGTCACCTGCACGCCCGTGTCTTGCCGCTCGTGCATGGCCTGGTACTTGTACTGCGTGCCCGCCGCCGCAGCCTCATTCGTGGGATACGCGCGCAGCCACGACTGGCTGGACCAGTTGTCGGGCACGTAGAAGCGCTGATCGTGCAGGGTGGACGCTGGGTCCTTCTCGAAGGCGCAGCCTTCGCCCCACAGGTTGTTGCGACCCAGGTCGAAGCCCGTCAGCGCCGGTTCGGTCGGAGGCGTTTGCGCGCGCAACGTCGCGTTGTTCACGGCCGTGAAGGTGCACGTGGCGTGGAAGTGCTCTTCCTTCGTGGCCGTGTAGGTGTAGCTGCGCCCTTCCAGCAGCTTGAAGGTGGTTTGCGTGGCCGTGCGCACCACGGGTTGCACCGTGCCGCCCGCGTCGTTGGCCACTTCCACCGTAACGTCCGCATCGTGCGCGATGTTCACGGTGCTCGCATTCACCTTGCGCACGTTCACGGTGTACGTGTTCGGGTCCAGGCCGTTCAGGGTTGCCACCACCTGCACGGGATACGGGTTCGTGCGTGCCGTTTCGGGCACGGCGATGGTGGCGGACTGGCCTTCGCGCACCGGGGCCCCGTTCACCCGCACCTCGTAGCCTTCGGCGGCAGCGCCCAGCGCCTGCGGCGTTATGGCAAGCTCGTCGGCGGACGTGTACACGTCGTAGCTGTTCGCGTAGGCGCTGAAGCCGGCCAGCAGCTCGGCCTGGCCCTCGGCGACAGACAGCGCCTTCAGCGTGGCCGACCGCGTTATGGATGCATTGCAGCGCTGGAACTGATAGGTAAGCAGCGATGAATCCGTGGAATGGCGCACCTCGTATACGAACTCGGCGCCCTGCGCGCCCGTTTCCACCAGATAGGGCGGGCGATACGTCAGGCTTTCGTAGGCCACGTATTCGTCGTGGTCGCCGCCATCGGCGCCGGCGTACACAACATGAAGCGGATATGCGGTTCTCTGGCTTCTTATGCTGTCGCCAGGCACGGCATATACGGCCAGGTCGGTTATGGGCAGCACGGCGTCGGGCACGATATTGCGCAGCGTCTGCGTCTTGCGGTTCACCGCCGACGTGCCCGCCGTGGAGCACGTGGCGTTGCCCGCAGCCCGCACGCGCAGGGTTATCGCATTGAACCACTCGCCTTCGGGCAGGGCAACGTCCACCGTGGTGCTTTCGGAAATGGCCAGCGCCGGGCAGCGCACGCCGTCCAGGCCATCGGCCGCCAGCACCTCGTAGCTGTAGGGCAACGCCACCACCTGCGCCTCGTACACGCCTGCGCCCTTGTGCACGGCCGACGTCTCGTTGCCGTAGATGTCGCGCAGGGCAACCTGGGCGTCTTCAACCGCGGCATCGCCTTTCTTCACCACGAAGGACACCGCGTGCTTGTCGCCCGCCATAATGGCGTCGTAGGCCGCGATGGCGCTTTGGAAATCCTCCGCAATGGTAACCGCCTGGGCGTTCGCGGCGGCGGGCAGGCCGTCCACCGCGCGCGCATAGGCCTGTGCGGCGTCGGGATAGTTCTTCAGGCCATCGCTGCGCAGCTCGTAGGCGCGGATGCAGTCCAGCAGGTCGGTGTGGCCCTGGGCGATGGCGCCCACGTCGGCCGAAGACACATAGAGCGCCGTAATGCTGCTGGCCTGCACGGCCGAAAGCATGCCGCTATCGCGGCTCTCGTAATCGGTGAAGGAATACAGGTAGGCCCCGGTCGCCGGCGCCACGCCGCATATCGATTCGATGGTTCCGGCCGTCGTGAACGCAAAGCCGATGTCTGCGCGCTGCAGCGCCGCCAGCACCGTGTCGCCCGGCTGATAGGGCACGTTCGTGGGCCGCAGCACATAGCTGCCGTCTTGCTGCGCCGCAGCCACGATGAAGGAATCGCCCAACTCGTCGGCGTGCGCGCGCTGCGCAGGAGCGGCAAGCAGGGCCAGCGTGGCCAGCACCGCGAAAAGCGCCGACAGCACCAGCGCTGCACGCGCGGGCGGCGCAGCGTGAGCGGCGGATGTGGTGGGTGCGGGCTGCACGAGCTGCGCAGCGCGAACGGCGGGTGCGGGCCGCGCCGTCCGCGTGGGGCGTGCGACGTGCGTCCAGCGCCTCGTATCGTTTCCGTTCATGGTCGTGCCTCCGTTCCCCGAAAAGCCCGGAAAGCTTTTCGGCATACAAAAAGGGCATGCCAGTCAAAGCGACGCAGCACACACACGAAGCCAGAAGCCCTGCTTCGTGTCGTGCCGGCTGTCCTTTTGGCCGACATGCCCTGTGTATGTTCGCCTCTGTAGGTCTTCCGGCTCGCGCAGTTGCCACCTGTGCGAAGCGATGCGTCCAATCTGGTTGGCGGCATCGCTCCCGCGCTGGATGGCTGCCCGCACCCTGCCTTCTCGGAGGACAGCGCCCCCAATGACCGGCCCTTCAGCCGACGGATGCGGGCCCGCGCATACGGCGTCGGTCCCCGCCCGGGGTTCTCACCCGGTTCCCTTGTTAAGCTTGCGCGGGCTGCCCGCAAAAACGCACAGACCGCGAAGCCACAGTAGCGTGCACCTGCTATTGCAAATGCACCAGCTAGTGTACCCCGCAGCAAAGCCCCATGTCAATCGTTGAATGGAACAACGCCCCAGCCCAGCCCTAACGCCGCAGTTCACTCTGCAGCGAAAATACGGCGATCTTGCTTTCGGGCATGCGCCCGCACAAAAGACGAAGCGCCGGGGAGCGAGTCCCCGGCGCTTCTGTGCGCGTTTGCTGCGGTTACGGTTGCAGCTTACTGCTGGCTCTGCGCTCCGTTGGTTCCCTGCGCGGTGCCGTTCTGCGCTGCGCCGTTCTGCGTGGCGTCCTGCGCGGTGCCCTGCGCAGTGCCGTCCTGCGCGGTGCCTTGCGCGGTGCCGTTCTGGCCATCGGCGTAGGCGGCGGCATTAGCGTCGGGCTGCGAGCCGATTTCCACGCCGCCCTGGATGATGTTGCCCTGCTCGTCGGTGTAGGTCGTGTGCTCCTGGCCGTCGGCGCCGATGGTCACGATGCCCCAATAGCCCTGGCCGTTTTCGCCCTGAATCCAGTAGTAGTGCCGGTATTGGCCCAGGCCGTTGTTCTGAACGAGCTGCTCGACGTTGAAGTCGGCGCCATCGTAGTCGGGGTTCGAGGCAACCTCCACGCCACCCTGGACCACAGCACCCGCTGCGTCGGCGTAGGTGGTGTACTCATTGCCATCGGAACCGCGCGTTACCACGGCCCAGTAGTACTTGCCGTCGGCGCCCTGCACGTAGTAGTAGCGCTGCAGCTCGCCCAGGCCGTTGTTCCAGGCAAACGAATAGGCATCGAAGCCCAGGGTGTTGCCCTGCGTCTGCTGGGTCTGCGTCTGCTGGGTCGTGGATGCCGCCTGCGGGTTCTCCGCGTTCTTCACGGCCTTCACGATGTCGCCGATGTCCTCGGAATCCATGGCCACCTTGTTGCTGCCGTGGCCTTCGATAGTCACGCCGTATTCCTTGGAGCCGTCTTTCCACGTGCAGATGGCAGCTGCGTTCTGCGTGTCGCCGTAGCTCGTAACCTCGAAGCCCTCGTAGGTGTTCTTCCACGACTGCGCGAACTCGCTCGTTGCGCGATCGGTCACCTGCGCGGTGTGGGTGCCTTCGGCTTTGCGCACGATAAGCTGGGCCTGGCCCGACACGTCGTAGGAGGCCTGCGCCACGTGCTCGGCATAGGAGAACGTGGGCTTGGTGAATGTGATGTCGGCGATTACGGTGCTCTCGGGCACGGCAAACGAGCTGATGCCCGCGCCCTTGGCGGCATCGCTCGCGCTGTTCGCCGACGTCCAGCTGACGGTTGCCGCGCTGGAAGCGGCCGACGATGTGCTGGCGCTGGCCGAGGCCGCGCTGGCGCTGGCGCTTGCCTCCGACGAAGCCGCCGACGAGGCGCTGCTGCTTGCCGCTTGCGACCCGCAGGCCGAAAGCGCCAAGGCCAGGGCCAGCGCCGATGCTACCGCTACTACTTTTCTCATGTGCATTCCTTCCCTTTTGCTTTTGCTGCATTTCCAGCTTTGTCACGCTTCATAACCCGGGGGAATTATAGCCCAATCGGACACGGCTTCAGCAGGTGTTGAAGGAACGTGAGGTAATCTCCAAACCTGTCCAAGCCTGTCCAAGCTGCTTTTAGGCCAGACCACCCGTATGGGCTTTCAACAAGGGCGTTTCCTTGTTATGCTGGGCACAGCTTGCTGGCGGTATACAGGAGAGAGGGCAAAGCGTGCGGCACGGCTGCGCAGATGGACGCATTCTGTTCGTGGGCGGGGGAACCTGCGCGGGGAAGACGACGCTGGCCGCATCGCTGGCGCGCATCATCGGTGCGCGCACGTTTTCGGTGGACGACCGTTTGGGCGATTACGCGCAGGCGGCGGCGCGCGATGGCAGCGAGGCGGCGATTGCCGGGGGAAGCGACGATTTCGAACGCATGTGGATGCGCGACCCCGCCAAGCAGTTCGACGAGATGCTGCGCTTCTACCGCGATGTGTTTCCCTATGTGATGAACGACGTTGAATCCGTCCTGGGGCAAGCCGTATCCGGCGTCTGCGCGAATGGCGAGCCCCGCTTTGCCCTTATCGCCGAAGGCGTGGCGTTCCTGCCCGAGCTGCTGCATGCCGCGGGCGTTCCCGCATCGTCCTGCGTTTTCCTTACCGCCGATCGCGATGTTCACGACGAACGCTATGCCCTTCGCGAATGGGCGCCCCTCATGCTGGAAGGCTGCACGGACCCCGATAGCGCCTTCGCCCAGTGGATGGACCGCGACGAGCTTCTGTCCCAACACGTGCGATCCCAGTGCACGCACCTGGGCTACGCGCACATCCACGTGTCGTCGCACGACACGCCCGACGACATCGTGCGCCGCGCCCAATCCTGTTGCTTTCCCACCCCGATCGACAACTGAGCCTCGGCCGACGCCGACTACGGGCACTGCTTACAGTTCCGCGGAACTTTGCCCCAGTTCACTCTGTGCAGTCCGGACGGCCGGCGCGTGGTAGAATCGATTCGTCGGATAGCCGCGCATTGGAGGTCGCATGGCCCGCTTCGTCCTGATGAACAAGAACACGCCCGTGCTCGCGTTCGAGTACGACCTGGCCACGCATACGGCCACGCGCATCACGCGCGTCGAAAACCCGGAATATGCACCGTTGGGCATGTTCGACCAGCGCGGTAACGTGTCGAAGCGCGAGCTGAACTACTGGTGGCGCCATCGCGCCATACCGACTTCGCGCGCGCAGATTTCGCGGCTGCTGGAAAACCTTCAGCTGGAAAGCACGCTCGAGCTTGCCGAGAAGAGCTTCGGGCTTTCGCTTTCGGACCGCTATTGGATAAACGACGAAGACGATCCCAAGGAATGGGCCGACATCAACTTCTTCGACAACGATTTTTCCGACGACCTGGGCTTCCTGACGCTTGGGCAGGACAGCTCCGGGCCGTCTTCCGATGCGCCGGACTACGGCAGCATTAACTTGTCGTCGCCCAACAGCACGCTGGGCGGCGACTTGCTGAAAAAGTGGAAGATCGTCGACGGCAAGCGCGTGCTGCTGAAGGCGGGCGTGGGCGCATTCAACCAGGAGCCTTACAACGAGGTGGCGGCAACCGACCTGCACGCGCGGCTGATGCTGCCCGGCGAATACACCCCGTATCGGCTATTCGAGGACGCGCGGCGAGTGTATTCCGCCTGCGAAGACCTGCTGGGGCCCGACGAGGAGCTTATCGCCGCTTGGGACGTCATCCGCAACGTGAAGCAACCGAACAACTTGTCCGACCTGCAATTTCTCGTGCGATGCTACGAAGACCTGGGGCTGGACGCCGAAGAGACCATGCGGCAGCTGGCCAAGATGTTCGCCTGCGATTTCGTGCTGGCCAACCGCGACCGCCATTACCGCAACTTCGGCATCGTGCGCAACGTGGAAACGCTGCAGGTTACACGCATCGCCCCCGTGTTCGATTCGGGGTCGTGCCTGTGGTCCAACGCCGAGCTGCTGGATGCGCCCATCGATTTCGAATACCTGGCCAAGCCGTTCAAGTACAACGGCATGAAGCCCGCCGACCAGGTGAAGCTGTTTGCCGGTCACTTCGAATGGCTGGACGCGCAAGCGCTCGACGGCTATCCCGAGCGGGTGGGGGAAATCCTGTCGCGCAATCCCAACATTACCGAGCGCCGCATTCAGACGGTCGTTGCCCAGGTGCGCAAGAACGCAGAACTCTTGCCCCGAATCGCGTGCTAGAAAGATGCCTTTTTCAGCTCGCGCGCCCTTCGCACTCGGTCGCCTGGGATGCATATCGCGAACGCCGCTGGCCGGGCCGTGGGCAGTGACTCGCGAACTGCACCAGAAGCATTCCCCACGCTCGTTTGCATTGCCTAAATGCTTGCAAAGGGGTACTTTATACGGTGCACTGGACTAAAAGGGGAAGCGAGCGCACGGCATGAAGCAGCGTACCTTCAAATTGGAAAGCTCCTATCCGGCAGCATCGTTTGCAGGGGCCATTCGCAGCACGGCGGGATACGAAAGCGCAAGCGACCGTCTGGTCGTCGCGTACATTCCGGCGGACATGGGCTCCGACGGCGTGCAGGCCTTCGTGAAGGAGCTTACGGAAGCTCTGCCCGAAGCGCATGTCGTGGGCATGACTTCGATGGGCGACTTCAACCCCAACTACTTCATCGAAACGCGCATCGTGTGCACGCTTCTGCTGTTCGAGTCCGCCACCGTGCATGCACGCGCCTACGATTGCGCGCAGGAAAGCATCGAAGACGCAGCCGAACGCTTTGCCAGCGAATTCGGCGGCAGGACGGACGTGCGCGGCGCGCTGTGCCTGTCGTCGCAAATCGGCTTTTACCCCCTGCCGTTCGTGAAACGCGCGGCGAATGCCCTGAAAGCCCCCGTGTTCGGATCGCTTGCGGGCATGAAGGACATGTCCGACCTGACCACCTGGGCGTTCGTCGACGGCGAAATTTTCGAATGCGGCATTGCGGCCGTGGTGTTCGCGGGCGAGGACCTGCACATCTGCGCCGACGGCAACCTGGGATGGCGCCCCATCGGGCGTGAGGTGGAGGTAACGGCGGTGGCGCCCGGCGGGCTGGTCAGCGAAATCGAGGGCGACCCGGCCACGACGGTGTACAAGAAATACCTGGACGTGGACGCCGACGAGGCCTTCCTGGACAACGTGTGCGCCTTCCCGCTGCTCATCGATGGCGGCGACATGCTCATAGCGCGCACGCCGCTCGGTTTCACGCCGGACGGCCAGCTGGTGTTCGGCGCGCCCGTGGAAGCGGGCGCAAAGATGACTCTTTCCTATTCGAAAAACGAGTACCTGCTGCAAGAAACGCTGGATTCCGCCAATGGGCTGGCCGCGTTCGGCGCCGAAGCCCTGCTGCTGTTCCCTTGCCTGAACAGGCGCATTTTCCTGGGCGACGACCTGTCCGACCGCGAAATAGCCTATTTTGCGAACGCGAACGACCAACTGGCCTGGCCCTATGGCTGCGGCGAAATCCTGATTACCCCCACAGGCGGCGGCGTGCTGAACAGCGCGCTGGTGGCCGTGGCCATGCACGAGGGCGACGCCGCGCCCAGCGCGCAGCCCTTCGCAGACCCCGACTTGGAGCCGAAGGGCCTGAAGCAGATTCCGCTGGCCAACCGGCTGGCCACCTTCCTGGAGGCCGCCACGTCCGACCTGGCCTATCTTGCACTGCACGACCAGCTTACGGGCTTGTACAATCGCCGGCGCATAAACGAGCTGCTGAAGCGCGAGCTTGCGAGCAACGGCGACGGCGATGCCGTGTACCTGATGATGTACGACGTGGATTTCTTCAAGAACGTGAACGACACCTATGGCCACGCCGCGGGCGACACCGTGTTGCGCGAGCTTACCGCCTGCGTGCGCAGGGCCCTGCGCCGCGACGACATCCTGGGCCGCTGGGGCGGCGAAGAGTTCATGTGCGTGCTGCGCGCACCCTCCGACGAGGACGTCCTGGCCATGGCCGAACGCGTGCGCCAGCAGGTGGAAGAGCACGACTTCGCAAACGTCGGGAGCCTGACCATTAGCCTGGGGCTGGCCCGCGCGCACGACGGCGATGCCGTGGACGACCTGTTCAACCGCGTAGACGCCGCGCTGTACCAATCGAAGCGCGCCGGCCGCAACCGAGTGTCGCTGGACTCGTAGCCCAAGAACGCGCCGTTCGCGATATGCGGCCCGAGCGGCCAGGCCAAACGAACGCCCCTCTTTGGCGCCCCGGGAAAGACGGGCTTGTCTAGCGCGGTACAATAGCGCGAAGGGAAGCGGTTCCGCAGGACTGCCGCTTCCGGAACAGCGAAAGGCAAGGCGGCATGATCGGCAAAGACGCTGCAGTGGTGAAACGCACGTTGGCGCGGTATTGGAATACGACGCGCGCGCACGGAGGGCTGTTCGCGGCCGACGTGCTGGCATCCATCGCGCTGAGCGGGCTGGTGTCGTTCGGCAACCCGTACGTTATGGCTCGCATCATCGACCGCATATCCGAAGGCGCGGTGGCCTCCGACCAGGTGGTCGGCGTGTTCGGGGGCGCGATTATCGCGCTCGTGCTTATAAACGTGGCCGGACAGGCGGCAAGCAAGTTCCAGGACTACGCCACGTGGAAGCTGCAGATATACGCGAACTTCGACCTGGCCACGCTGTGCTTCGACACGCTTTCGAACCAGTCCATGACCTTCCATTCCGAACGTTACGGCGGGGCGCTGGTCAGCCAGACCACTAAGTTCATGAACGCCTATGCCATGGTGCTGGAAAGCCTGATATACACCATAATCCCCATAACATGCGCCGCCGTGTTCACCGTGGCCATATTGGGACCGGTCGTCCCGCTGTTCGTGGCCATCCTGGCCGTGCTGCTGGCAGCCTACGTGCTGCTGGCGTATCACATGTACACACGCATCCTGCCGCTGAACACCGAGGCGGCCAAATCGTATAACCGACTGTTCGGGCGGCTGTCCGACAGCGTGACCAACATCATGGCGGTGAAGACCTATGGGCGCGAAGGGCGCGAGCGCAGCCTGTTCACCGAAGCCAACGAAGACGTGCTGGCCACCGATTCGCGCCGCATGCGCGCGTCCACGCTGCGCAGCGTGGGCGTTTCGTCCATCATCGTAGCCATGACCGTGTTGCTGGCCGTGTTCGCCACGGGCGGCAACGCCTGGTTCGGCATCGCGCCGGGCACGCTGGTGATGATGTTCACCTATACCTACACCCTGACCACGCAGTTCGACCGCATCGGGCTGATGCTGCAGCAGCTGAACCGGTCGTTCGGCGACGCCCACGAGATGACCGTTATCCTGGACGAGCCGTTGCTCGTGGAAGACGCGCCCGACGCCGCCGAACTGGACGTGCGCGAAGGGCGCATCGATTTCGAGAGCATCGGGTTCAGCTATGCGCGCGGGACAGGCGCAGATGGGGCCGATGGCGCGGGCGCCGGGACGGGCGCGGGCGCAGTTGCCGAGGCGGGTGCCGAAGCCGGCGAAACCTCCGCCAACGATGCCGGCTCCCCCACCTCCGGCAAGCTGTTCCATGACTTCGTCCTGCACATTCCCGCAGGCCAGCGCATCGGCCTGGTGGGCCGGTCGGGCGCGGGCAAGACCA
>ODAI011394739.1_pt1 | contig 13432 bp, 9 predicted proteins | sample 1539321 | NCBI WGS metagenome assembly ODAI01 (sample SAMN02144231, study PRJEB22623) | gut metagenome | biome: sheep rumen | host: Ovis aries | place: New Zealand
GTGCGGGTAGTTCATCCGCCTGAGCATATACCCCTCGCCTTCCCCCGGCGTCGTGATCGGCTAGAACGAGTCCTTGCCGTAGTGGTCCCAGTGACCCGAAGTCATGTACAGCTGCTTGCTTCCGATATGCGGAGTAATCACCTGCTGATAGCCGTAGCGTTTCTGTATCTTCTTCAGGAAATCCTCCAAACGCAAACGTAGCGCCGTTCCTTTCGGCAGCCAGATAGGCAGACCTTTGCCCACCATGTCGCTGAACATGAACAACTCCAACTCCTTGCCAATCTTTCTATGGTCACGTTTCTTCGCTTCCTCAAGCAGCGTCAGATACTCATCCAACATCGCTTTCTTCGGGAACGAAATACCGTATATACGCGTCATCATCGGCCTTTTCTCATCGCCGCGCCAATAAGCCGCCGAGCAAGAAAGTACCTTTACCGCCTTGATCGGCTCCGTGCTCAATAAGTGCGGACCTTTGCACAAATCGGTAAAATTACCTTGCGTATAAGTGCTGATCTTTCCATCCTCTAATTCGCTGATCAACTCGCATTTATAGCTCTGTCCCTTGTCGCCGAATGCTTTCAGCGCGTCCTCTTTGGAGATAGCGTTCTTCACCACCGCCTCTTTCTTCGCGCGCAATTCCATCATCTTGTTCTCGATGGCTGCAAAACAGGTGTCGTTGATCACTACACCTTGAGGCGGCATAACGTCATAATAGAATCCGTTCTCGATAGCAGGACCGATACCGAACTGAATACCCGGGTATAACTCCTGCAATGCCTCCGCCATCAAGTGACTCGATGTGTGCCAGAAAGCGTGTTTTGCTTCCGCATCCTCCCACTTGTGCAACTTAATTGCCGCATCAGCCAAAATTGGCTGATTCAGCTCCACGATCTGATCGTTGACGCTGGCGCACAAAATATCCTGTGCTAAACGACTGCTGATCGACTCAGCTACTTGTAACGGCGTCACGCCGTTTTCATACTCACGGACGCCTCCGTCCGGAAAAGTGATTTTAATCATATTAAATAAACCTACAAATGTTTATGCTCTTCCGACTCACAACTGTCTTCTGAGCAAATATGGTGTGTTGTTGTGATACATATTTCAAAAAGCGTGCAAAGATACAAAAAAAAATGCACATACGCAAATAAAAGTGCATTTTTTTTCAAATTCTCAATTATCAAGGGGCAATTCTCAATTATCAAAGCTCCATTTGATGCCCAAACACGGGTTGCACATGAACCCGGCGCCGGTGAAGTTGTAACTGAATTCGATCTCCGTTCCCACATGCAGGTTCGGGCACTTGAACCACCGCCCCACATTGTACCATATCTGCGGTTCGGTCAGCAGCACAAACGACTGCTGATTCGAGTCGGTAATAGTTCCGTTTTTGTAGTCCGGCACGCATAACTTCTGCCCCCATATATCTAAAAATCCGCAGAAACGCAAGCCCGGCGCAGTACAGAAATCCTCGCAGCCCCATACAAACGTGAACTGCAAAGGCGCGAGATTCTTGTGCTTGTTGTAGTCATCTACAATATATTTGTACAACAACTCCAAGTTGAAGATATTCTTGTAATCGGCGGTATGCAGACAATAATTGAATCCCACCAAAGCGGCGTGCTCGATGCCATAGCCGCGAATGTCTCCCACTAAGTCTTTGTATAACCCCAAACCGCCGTTGTATTCCACCTGCACGCTCAGATCCCGGACGGGTGTCTGTTGCCAGAAATTGAGACACCGCGCGATCTCCGTATAGGCGAGAAACGGTGTGTTCCTCGGGTCGGAAGGGTGAATATTGTAATCTATATCCACGAACGCAAAAGTACTGCCCCAATTGTCCGGATAGAACAGCTCCAACGTCGTTGTTACGCGGTTGGAGCGCTGGTTGTCGCACGCCGTATTGAGTGACCCGAAATCATAGAAAACCTGCAAGTTCGTCCCTGCCCACACGCATCCTGCCCATGCGCACAAACCCATAATAATCCACTTTCTCATGGTATCTTTCCTTTCCCTTTTTTGTTTCGGCTGCAAAAATACTACAAATTTTGCACATATGCAAGAAAAATGCGCATTTTTTGCATTTTCTCTTGCATATATCAAAAAAAAGTTGTACCTTTGCACCAAATTTCGAATTGGTTAACCAATTTATTGCACTCATGAAACACATTTTTTATAGTATTTTGCCCGTATTGGTAGTTACTCTTACTGCGTGTCATAACTCTGCGTATGATGCTTCATACGCGTATGCCAAGTCCGTGGCGGACGAGGCTCTTTCTCAACCGATCGACGTGCCTGTTCCTCATGATGCTGCCGGCGGTTATACGCATGAGCAGCATAAAAATAACTACTATGCGATGTATTATGCCGGTTTTCTGTATGATGATACGGGCGACGAGCGGTATGCCGCGTATGTGCGGGAGATGATGTTGCAATATGCCGCCATGTATCCTTCCTTGGGCGAACATCCTTACAAAGGCTCTCCTGTGCCGGGACGGCTGTTCTGGCAAACGCTCAACGAGTCCGTTTGGTTAGTGCATACCTCGCAGGCGTATGCGTACATATATCCTTATTTAAGTGCAGCCGACCGGGACAGTATCGAACAGAATCTGTTGTTTCCTGTCTGTGCGTTTATCGAGCGCGGAACAGAGGCTAATTATGCGACCTTCAACCGGATGCATAATCACGCTACTTGGGCGTGTGCGGCAGTTGGAATGACGGGTTACGCCACAGGAAATCGGGAGTTGGTGGACAAAGCGCTTTACGGCTCGAACAAAGACGGCCAAGCGGGCTTTTTGCTGCAAATGGAGCAACTCTTCTCTCCCGACGGGTATTTCACAGAAGGCGCATATTATCTGCGTTATGCCATATGGCCGTTTATGCTGTTTGCTCAGGTGATAGAGAAGAACGAGCCGGAGTTGCATATTTTTGCGCGCCGTGACGGTATCCTGCTCAAAGCGGTCAATGCTTTGCTGCAGCAGGCGTACGACGGAGTTATCATCCGCACGAACGATGCGCTCAAAAAGACTTACAGCACGCAGGAGATTGTTGCCGCGGTCGATATCGCGTATTGGGCGAGCCGTGACCCTCAGTTGCTATCCATAGCCGCGGAGCAGGGCTCGTTCGTTCTCTCCGAGGCCGGACGCGTGACGGCTCAAGCGATTGCAGAGGGTAAAGCCGTGCCGTTCCGCTACCGTTCAGTGGTCTATCACGACGGTGCTGACGGATCGCAAGGAGGTGTGGCTATTATCCGTGGCAGCGAAGCGAGGGATGGTTTTATGTTTACGATGAAAGCTACCTCGCACGGCTTGTCGCACGGTCATTACGACAAAATGACCATCGCCCTCTATGACGACGGAAATGAGATCCTAACCGACTACGGCGCAGCGCGGTTTCTCAATATCGAGTCGAAAAGCGGCGGCCGTTATACGCATGAGAACGACACGTATGCCCAACAGACGGTAGCGCATAACACAGCGGTGGTTGATTGCACTTCGCATTTCCACGCAGATTACAAGACCTCGATGCAGTATTCGTCGGTGATCACGTATGCCTCGATTACGGACAGCATTGCGGAAGTGTCGGTGCTGGACACTGCTGCTTATCAGAAAGAACGCGTGCGTATGCGCCGGACAATCGCCGTGATGCAACCCCAAATGGCGGGAACTGAATATCCTGTCGTGATTGATATTCTCCGTCTCACTTCGCCGGATAAGCATGTCTATGACCTGCCGTTCCATTTCAGCGGACATATGATCAACACTTCTTTCCCGGCTCGCAAAGAAACGGATCATCTGACCGTTATGGGCTCGTCATACGGCTATGAGCACCTATGGAAAGAGTGTGAGAGCGTGCTTACATCCGGCAATGTGTGGTTTACGATCCTTCAAGGCGAGCGTTTCTATTCCGTCACTACAACCATGGACGCAGAAGCCGGTGCTAAAGCATTCCTCGTGCGCTCCGGCGCGAATGATCCGGATAACAACCTCCGTTCCGAGCCTGCTGTCCTTTTCCGCCAAGAAGGCAAATCGGATCATGTCTTTGCTTCGGTGATCGAGCCGCACGGCTTGTTCGATCCGAATTTGGAACTGACCAAAGGCTATCTGCCTCAAACGGAGCATATCCGCGTGGTGGAGGACGACGAGACACATACCACCGTAGAGCTTTCTCTGCGAGGAAAAAAGCAACCAATTATTTACACGATAAACTATAAAAAACAATGAAAACACGTAGTGCAGGTTTTTGCTTAGCCAAAGACATTCAATGGGAAAATCCCGCTCCCGGTATTCGCCGTCAGGTAATGGCCTATGACGGTCAGTTGATGTTAGTCAAAGTGTGCTTTGAGAAAGGTGCAGTTGGTACGCCTCATGAACATTACCATTCGCAGGCGACTTATGTCGCCAAGGGTAAATTTGAGATGCTCATCGGCGAAGAGAAACGCATCATCTCTGAGGGCGATGCGTATTATATCGCGCCGGACGAATGGCATGGATGTGTATGTCTGGAGGAGGGTATTTTAATTGACACATTCTCCCCGATGCGTGCGGATTTCCTTTCATAAATGATAGTAACGTTATGAAAATCAAAGGTTTACGTTGGTGGATTTTGTCGCTTATAGTGATCGTCACCATCATCAATTATCTGGATCGCAACACGCTCGGAATCATGTGGGCGCATATAGTGGAGGATCTGGGCTTGATCGATCGCGAGGGACTGACCGATGCGGAATTCAACAGCCGCAGTAAGGAGTTGTTCGCGTACATCAATATGTTCTTCATGGTAGCCTATGGCATTTCGCAGATGTTGTCCGGCAAGTTATACGATAAAATCGGTACGCGTTTGGGCTTCACGTTCTCTGCTTTGGTATGGGGTGTGAGCGATGCGTTAATGTCGCTGTCAACCGGTGTCAAGTCCATCTGCGGTTTCCGTGCCGGCTTGGGTTTGGGTGTAGCCGGTCCATGGCCCGGAGCAGTGAAGAGCAACGCCGAGTGGTTTCCTCAGAAAGAGCGTGCCATGGCGCAAGGTCTCTTCAATGCCGGCGCTTCTATCGGAGCTATTCTCGCGCCGATTCTCATTGCGCTGATCTGTGCGGCTTTCGGGTGGAAGATGACTTTTATCTGTATCGGTATTATGGCGCCGCTGTGGGTGCTGCCGTGGCTATGGCTTCGCAAAACAGGACCGAAAGATCATCCTTATATCACCGAGGAAGAGAAAGAGTATATCCTTTCGGGTCAGCCGGAGTGCAAAGTAACGAATGACAAAGGTCTCAGCTGGGGTCAGTTATTGTCCCGCAGGAAGAGCTATGCTGTGATTCTGTCCCGTTTCTTCCTGGATCCCGTATGGTGGATGTTCGTTACGTGGCTGCCGATTTATCTTGGGCAGAAATACAACATGGACCTGAAAGCCTTGGCGGCACATATGTGGATTCCGTATGTGGGTGCAGCTTTAGGCTCTATCGCCGGCGGATGGATGTCGAGCCATTTGGTCAGTGCAGGCAAAACCGTCAATTTTGCGCGCAAGGCTTCAATCGTTTTAGGTGCACTAATTACCCTGCCGGCTTTGATCTATGTGGCTTTTGTTGATGATCCCATGGTGGCAGTGATCTGTATGGCGGTGATCCTCTTCGGTTTCCAGTTTACGATGAATAATATCCAGACCTTGGCAAGCGACATGTACACCGGCAAGAGCGTCGGTTCGTTAGCCGGTTTAGGTGGTGCTGCGGCAACATTGGGCACGATCCTCTCGATCTGTTTTATCCCGATGCTGACAGCCGGAGATAACTGGACACCGTTCTTTATCATGGGCGCAGCATTAGTGCCGGTCAGCGTTTGCTGCGTCTTCCTTTTCGGCCGCAAGATCGAACATGATCTATAATGTATTTAATTCACTTATCTAAATAAACATAGTTATGAAAAAATTAGAAGGCAAAGTAGCCATCGTAACCGGTGGCGCACGAGACATCGGACGCGCAGTGTCTCTGAAACTGGCTTCGGAAGGAGCTAAAGTAGTAGTTAACTATTTTGACAACGAAGAGGATGCCAAAACAACGCAAGGCATGATCGCCGAACTGGGCGCTGAGAGTATTATCGTTCAGGGCGATATGACCAAAGAGGCGGACGTGAAACGCATCGTGGCTGAGGCGCAGAAAGCGTTCGGTCAAGACATCCATGTGCTGATCAACGTAGTTGGCGGTATTGTAGGACGTAAGAAAATCACCGAGCAGGATGAAGCTTGGTATAACTTCCTTATGGATGTAAACATGAAGAGCTGCTGGCTTTGCACCAAAGAGGTCGTACCGTTCATGCCTCGTGGTGGCGCTATTGTGAACTTCTCCTCCCTTGCCGCCAAAGACGGAGGCGGTCCGGGCGCTTCCATGTACGCTACAGCGAAGGGTGCAGTAGCTGTCTTTACACGCGCTATGGCGAAAGAGTTAGGTCCTGACGGAATCCGCGTCAACGCAGTTGCACCGGGTACTATCGCTACCTCGTTCCATGACCGTTTCAATACGCCCGAGAACCGCGAGCGTATGAAAGGAATCTATCCGCTCCGCCGCGAAGGAGATGCAGGTGATGTTGCAGATCTGGTATGTTTCCTCGCTTGTGATGATTCGGATTACATCACCGGAACCAACATCGATATCAACGGCGGTATCTTCTTCTCATAAACCAGTTAAACGAAAAAATGGTCAGTTCTGCTGCGGCAGATAAAAGAAAAGGCGTCACTCGACGCCTTTTTTGTTTCGCAATGTTTCGGCAAACTGCAACATGCCGTCCAGATGTGTCTTCATCAATGTGGCACACACCTCGGGTCTCTGCTCTCTGATGAAGCGGTATAACAGCCGGTGTTCCTCCAAGGCTTTGGGGTCAAATGGCACACACATCTTGTGCTTTTGGTACGTGCTCATTATATCCGGCGTGATCAGCATGAGCATGGATCGCAAGGTGCTGTTTCCGCTTCCAGCCGCTATGCAGCGATGCAGTTCAAAATCCGTGGCATACATTTTCTCTGCGTCCTTGGCTGCAAAGGCCTCTTCGTAAGCAGTCAATGCCTGGTGTATATCTTCCAGCTCCTGCTCCGTCCGCCTCTCGGCGCAGAAACGCACAGAGTTAACTTCCAGTATAGCACGCATTTCCGCCAAAGACGCAAAATCAAAGGCATCCAGCTTGAGCACATCGGCGAAAAGGCCGTCCAAGGCGCTTACGTCCAGACCGACGATGAACGTGCCGCTCTGCGGCTTGGTTTCCACTATTCCGTAACTCTCCAGGGTCTGCAAAGCAGTACGTACATGTCCACGGCTGATGCCGAACTGTTCCGCTATTTTGCGCTCTGCGGGCAGCCGCATTCCCGGCTGCATTTCGCCGCTCTGTAACTGCTGGCGGATATGCTTGATAATGATATCCTGAGGTTGTTCTTTTTCCATTTCCGGCTGTATTAAATATGTGTGTGATGCGTTTTTTCCGGCTGCAAAGATACAACAAATTTTGCACATATGCAAGAAAAAAGTGCGATTTTTTTATGTTTTATTCATTAGGGAGTATGTAAAAGCCGTAAAAGGGCTAATGTCGGGGTAGCTAAAAAGCAGCGAGTTACCCTTATTACCTCGCACTTACCGCGCACTTACGACGCACTTATCACGCACTTATCACGCACTAATTTTTCGTGTTTAATGCTTTGGTATTATATACATAGTATATAATACTGGCATGTTGATGGTTTTGGAGGAAGAAAAGAAAAAAGAAAGCCTAAAAATGCACATAAAAAATAAAAAAGCAGGGCCCCACCGAAGTTTCTTCAAACCACTTCAAACCACTTTAAACGATTCCAAAAAGCACATTTCTGAGCGGTTTTTGGTGTAAAAATTGCTTTTTTTTCAAAAAAAATGCACAAATATTTGCATATATGAAAAAATTGTATTAAATTTGCAGCCGAATTGAATTGGTTAACCAATTTTGTATAGAACGGTCAATTAACTTTAAAAGTACAACCATGAAAAAAGTTTCCCTATTACTGGCTTTGTTTTTAGGCACGTATGTGTGCGCGTATGCCGATTACACGCAAACCCTGCCTTTGGACTACACGGATTTCTTCCGCGCGGAGGCTCTCAATGCAGACGGTGAACATTTGGAGGTGTACACCTATGCCAACTCGGATCAAAAGAGCACTTCCAAGCCAAATGGTGAGGATCTTCATGGCGACCAATGGAATTGCAGTGGTAAAGCAGCTGATCAAAAAGGCGAAAATCCGGTCGTGGCTACAAGTACCCTGGAGTACGGAAACTATGTAGATAATAAAAAAGGGAAAGAGATTATTTTAGCCAATCTCCCTCTTGAAGATGCAAACCCTGTTACTCGTGCCAGTATCTATAGTTTACAAAAGAGTTATGCCTACGCAGGGAAAGCTTATTATTTGGCAGCTTTGGTGCAAATCAATGAAGCGACAGGTAAAGGCGATATTCTGGCCATGGACGGAAACTATACGGCGAACGCGCAGCGCGCCCGCCTCTTTTTAGACAAGCAGGGTTCCGGCTATAAATTGGGTCTTGGTTGGAATGGAGACCCGGATACTTGGACAGCAGAATTGGCATTCGGTTCTACGCACTTGGTAGTTATCAAAGTAACCCCTAAACAAGCAGGAAATGTTACAGGTGATGTGGAGGAAGCATCATGGTGGTTGGATCCGGATCTGAGCAAAACAGAAGGGGAGAATGATGTATTTGCAACAGTAGATGGAAGTGGCGAAATTGTTACAAGCGGTTCAACCAAAGGTCTTAAATCGGTACGCGGTATTACCATCCGTCAACGCTCCAAAATCTCCGGCAAAATTGCAGGTCTGCGTTTCGGCGACAACTGGGCAGATGTAGTAAAAGAAGCAATTGTTCCTTCTGGTGATGCAATAAATTATGTGAAAACTGATTTTAACGATAATACATGGGGAGATATTACACCCAAATCCAGTGCATATGATTTAGGCACATATCCATCGTCTGTAATCAATGGTTTTGATTTACATGGCGCATATATGCTGGAAGGGACAAAGACTTGTGCGGAGACAAGCGAGCATTTTTCGAACCGAATTGCTGTGGATAAGCAAAGCGTGCAAGGTGCGGTAACATTGCCTGCGGTAAGCAATGCTGAGAAGATTATTGTTTATGCAAGCCATGGATCGAGTGAGCAAAATAAACAACTAACATTGCAAAAATATATTTATCAAACGGCACAATGGGAAACCGTTGAGACGTATACATTGGAAGCAAAAGATGTTTGCTATCGTTTTGAAACGATTCTTAATAGCAACGAACTGACTCGTTTGCGTTTGGCCAATGCGGATGGTAGTGGTAAGTATATTTGGAAAATTCAGACCTGTCCGTATCCGCCGACAGTAGAGAGAGCAAGTCTGAACTTTACTTTCGGAGATGAAGTATGGAGCGATTTAGGTGCTTCTTCCACTACGGCTACCGTGAATGAGGTGGACTTTACCTTGTGTTCGCGCCAAACGGGAAATTATTATATTCCGTCTGGTGAAAAATTAACGGGTCGTATTACGCTAACAGGTAAATCCGGTAATAATATGGGTATCATGGAACTGCCAGCGGTAGCTTCGGCGGCGCAAGTAGATATCTATGCAAGTGCCGGCTCTGCTGACAAATACTTGAAAGTACAACAATATAATTATGGATTGTTGGAATGGGAGGATGTACAAACACTTCATTATGAAGAGGCTCAAGTGTACTATCGTTTCTCTGTCACTTTGAATAGCGAAACGGCCACTCGTTTACGTCTTATCAATAATGTGGATGGAAGTGGAAAGCAAGTGGTTAGAATTGTCACCTATCCGACAGCTCCGACAGATTTGGCGGTACCGGCATCACCGGAAGTAGCGAATATTGCGGCTCATTCTTTCTCCGCCAAATGGACGGCTGTAGAGGGTGCAAGCGGATATCGGGTAGTGGTATTTAATGCTAACGGATCGCCCAAAACGACCCAGGAGATTGAAGGAGGAGATAGCTTCCAATATAATTTCAAGAACCTTGATCCTGCAACGGATTACACCTTTAAGGTATCTGCGAAGGGTGATGGTGAGACAACTATCGATTCCGAGTTGTCAGAGGCAGTTACCGTTACTACCGCGCCGGAGATTAATGACGTATACACCCGTTCGGTGACGAATGGCAATTACGGTACTATTTGCCTGCCGAAAGCATCTGAGAATCTCAGTACCGCCGGTGCGGTGTTCTTTGAAGTGGCAGGCAAAGTGATGGTGAATGACCAGTTGAGCGAGATCGTTTTTGACGAGGTTACTTCCCTGGTAGCCGGCAAGCCGTATGTGTTCCTGGCGAAATCCGACGAGTTGAATATCCCGCTGGTCGGTGATGCGGTAGATACTGTTGTGACGAGCGGTACAAAAGGCTTGAAAGGTTCGTTTACGGTGAGAAAAATAACAGGAACAGCGGATAGGTATGTGTTGTCCAATAACCTGTTATACTGCACGAACGGCCGCGAGTATTATGTGGGCGAGAACAGAGCCTATTTCGATATCAGCAATATGTCCGTCTTTGATCCGTCCGCCCCGAAAGCCCCGGGTCGCCGGCGGGTGAGCATGAAGGCTGAGCCCCAGCAAACGCCCACGGGTATCGGTGCTGCTGAGACCGGAAGCAAGCCTGCCAAACTGCTGCTCAACGGCAGCGTGGTGATCATCCGCAACGGAGTGCAGTATGACATAACAGGTCAAAGAATCCATTAACCCTTTAACAACTGATACGCTATGAAAACGTACATACACCCAATAACTACCACCGTAGTAATAACCAATAGTCAAATGCTTTGTGCCTCGCCGGTAGTGCCTGTTGGCGCTCCGTCCGTTGGCGTTTCGCTGGAGACAATACCACAATATGCTATAGGAGACTAAATTATGAAAAAACCATTAGTCAGTATTATCGTTCTGTTATCCTTATTCCTTAGCGCGCACGCGAGCGTGCTGTTAGTGGAAGATTTTAATTATTCAGCCGGCAGTGCCTTGGAGGGTCAGGGAACGCCGAACGCATGGACTGTGTCCACAAAGGCGGACAATGCGTACGTGGCGACACCGTCCTTCACGGTGAGCAGCCAGGGGATGACGATGCCTTATTACGGCGCAGGGGCGGAGGCACAAGGCTTAGGTGCAGTTATTCCGCAAGCCACGTTGGAGAATACCTCCAAACAGCGCGTGCTCTACAAGACCTTCGATACGAACAAGAGCGTTAACAGCGGTGCGGTGTATGCCGCTTTCCTGCTGAACGTAGCTACACCTTCTAATAACGCGCGCGACTTTATGAGTTTCGACGGCAGTACCGCCACGACGCAGCGCGGACGGCTCTTCACGAAGAAAGCCGGCACGGGATACCAATTGGGTGTCACCCGCGCAGGCACCAGTCCTATTTATACAAAGACTTTGGAGATAGGGAAGACCTATCTGGTCGTGCTCAAATATGAGTTTGTTGAGGGTTCGTGCAATGATGTGGCTTCTGTGTATGTGGATTTTCCGTTGGGGTACAAGGAGGCGAACGTAGCCGAATACGCGTCGGTGAGTACGGATGTGGATGCGGGCACGAGCGACCCGAGCGGATTGAAGGCGATAGACATGAAGATCCGTGATGGCGGTTCGTCCTTGCAGATCGCCCATCTTCGCATAGCGACCACTTGGGAAGAGGCGGTGAACTATACCGGTCCGGAAGTGCAGCCCGTAGAGCCGGAAGATGAAAACCAGCCGAAGACTCATTTTGAGGAGGGATTCGACACCAACGGGTCATGGACGATCACCGGTGCCGGTGCATCGACCAGCAAGAACCACGGCGATTACGGTACGGCGGAGCGTTCGATCTCGTTCAACAAGACCGAGAGCGCGGATAAATGTAACAACGCCCGCATGATTTCTCCGGCAGTGAAGACCGCCGGTGTACTGCGTTTCTGGCTCACGGGTAGCGCGAATGAGACGCGCGGCAATATCATGGTGAGCAAAATCATCGGCAATGACACCATTGATGTAGAATACTTGGAGGGCCCGTTCGGCAAGACCTGGACGGAGCACCTGATCATTATCAATGACGCTTCGGAGGCAGTCAAAGTGATGCTGACGGTCAGCGATTGCGGTTTAGGCGCAGGTACGCTGTATATCGACGATGTGTCGCTGACGAACTATGTTGCAGGCAGCAAGCCGTTTATCAGCGGTGTCGCCTTGACGCAGCCGTTCCCCTCAGCGGGCGACCCGACGCGTGTGAGTGCCGCGGTGAGCCCGGGCGAAGAGAAACGCACGATAGCGAATGTCAAACTGCTGTACGGCAGCGACGAGAAGACCGAAGACGGTCAGTTGTCCATGAGCCTTGCCGGAGATGTTTACCGCTCGGAGGCACTGCCGGCAGGAGAAGCCGGGAGCAAGGTCTATTACCGCGTGGTGGCATTCGACAATTACTATGTGAGCGATACGAGTGCCGTGTATGCGGTAACGATGTACGCGCGTTACAGCCACAACTTGCCCCTCCGCGTTTTAGCGGCAGGGGAGAGTGTGGTGTTGTCGGAAGGCTTGGAGGGTCTGCGTGTGGATTTCGGTCAGGCAGGCGGAACATCGTCGCTCTCCGTAACCGACGCGCAAGCGCAGGTCTATCCGTTCAGCGGCAGCGGCATGCAGACCACCGGCGATATGCCGTTTATAGCCGAGCCGGGTGCGGAAGTGACCATAACGAACACGGGCAGTACGGCGCTGCCGGTGAATGCGATCCATTATAATACCTTCCGTCCTGTGGTCTTTACCCGCCAGCCTCAGAGACTGCAACTCTATCCGCGCAAGAGCAATAACAAAGCGGTAGTGGAGATAGCGGGTGTAACGCAGCAGAGCGAAATCAGTCAGATCACGTTCAAAATGTACCGCAACAAAGCGGAGCAGGTGTCCCGCCCGGTCTCTGTGAGCAAGGGCGTGCCGTTTGCCGCCTCATTTGAGATAGAAGCCGAGCCGGCGGAATACAAGTTCACGTACAGCACGAACGTCAGTGGGGAGCAAGTGATAGCCGACAGTGTGGTAGCGGGCGATGTATATGTGATAGCCGGTCAGTCAAACGGCGCCGCCGCTGCCAGCGGAAACCCCGGTGTGACGAACCTCTATTGGCGCAATTTCGGTTGCGTGCAGAAGACGGTGGCCTATAACCCTTCGGACACGACATGGGGCATGTCCAACTCCGCCGGATGGGGGTACGGCAGACAGTACTACAACGGCTGGTCGGGCTATGTGGTGCAACGTAATTTGCTGCAGGAACAGAATATGCCGACTGCGGTGATCAATATCGCTATCGGCGGCTCGTCTCTTAACCAGAACATGCCGAATGAAGAGAACCGCGAGGATCTGAATACGTTCTACGGCGAAGGTCTGCACCGTCTGCGCAAAACCGGCTTGGCGGATGATATCA
>ODAI011892111.1_pt1 | contig 13431 bp, 18 predicted proteins | sample 1539321 | NCBI WGS metagenome assembly ODAI01 (sample SAMN02144231, study PRJEB22623) | gut metagenome | biome: sheep rumen | host: Ovis aries | place: New Zealand
GCCACGGGGATATGATACTGCTCAAAGACCTTTAGTATCTTTTCCGCACCATTGCCCATTCCGTATATGAAGATAGGCTCCTCCGCCATTCTCAGCCTGTCCCATGAGTTCACTCTCTCTGTTATGAAATCAAGCATGGTCATCACCGCCCTCAAAGTCATGGGGTTCGGGCATATCAAAGGTGTCATGGGGCATGGGTATGCCGCCGGTTATCATGTCACGCCCCCTTATGCTGTACTTGTCACGGGCTTTCTCTATCTGCTCATCCAGCATTTTCATGAACACCCTTGGCTGCTTTATGGACTTTACCTCCATAACAGGGGTATCCTGATCCTTTGAGTTGATGACCACCGTGCCGCAGCCGAAAAGCCTCTGACCGAAGGGCAGAGTGAGCTTCTTGTCAACGATGCGGTAGATGTCTATCTCGTCCTCCTCCACGTTGAAAAAGCCGTGCCTTCTGATAAACTTGTTCTCCGTGAGTATGTATCTGGTGAATGACCAGGGCCATCCGAAAATCGTCCTTTTCTTGTCGGTCCAGATGTAGTCAAAATCGATCTTCATAGCAATTCCCTTTCTCCTGTCAGTTAATGGCTGTTATGCCTGCCTTTGCAAGCTCCTCTGCTGTCTGCTCATCCGCACCGTACACCACTGTAAGTGCGGGCATATCAAAAAGCGGTGACATATCAACAATATCAAGCCCCTCAATATGGAGCACGGACAGCTCCCCAAGCTCTGTAAGGGGGGATATGTCGGTGATTTCCGTATAGGATATGTCAAGCTCTTTAAGCCCCTTGAGGGTGGCTATCACATTGCAGTCGGACACGGCACAGTGTGATATATCCAGCTTTCTGATGCCAAGCCCCTCGATGTAGGAGATATCCTTTACATCTGTGCAGTCTGCGTACTGCTCTTTTATCATGGTCTCTATCTGTGCCTTTGCCTCAGGGGGGGCATCGTCCTTTACAGTGCCCCGCATCGCCTCCCTGAAGGGTGTTATCTTCAGCTCCTCCAGGCGGGTAAAGTCCCTTATATGCTCCACTCCGTCCTCATACATGAGGGTAAGCTCCACGCTGCGGTCTGATACGGAGTAGGTGGTGCTGTCTATGACCACATACTGCCTGTCGAACACCCCTGCCAGCACCTTTGCAGCAAGGAAAAACAGGAGCAGCCCCGCCATGATGGCCACGGCTGTGAGCAGCCGCCTTTTTGTTCCTTCATTGTTTTCTTTCATTGTGCTTCTTTCCCTGCCAGGTGTCTTCCCTTGCCATGAGCTTGTCTATTTCGTTGAGCACCTGCATTTTTTTAAGGCTCCACAAGGGGGCTATGACCTCGCTCCACGCTCCGTCCCCTGTGAGCCGCTCTATGACAAACTCCGGCGGCAGCACCTCCAGCTGAGACACCACCGTGCGGACATAGTCCTCACGGGTCATGGCACAGAATGCGCCCCTTTCGTAGTCCGCCGCAAGTCTTGTTCCCCTCAGTATGTGCAGCAGGTGTATCTTCACGCTGTGCAGGGGAAGTGCTGCTATAAAGCGGGCGGTATCGATCATCATATCAAGGGTCTCCCCGGGGAGGCCGTTGATGATGTGGGCGCATATGTTTATGCCGTGGGCAGAAAGCCTTTCTGCGGCATCGGTGAAGTCTGCGCAGGTGTGGCAGCGGTTGAGCTTTGCGGCTGTTTCGTCGTGTATGGTCTGGAGCCCCAGCTCCACCACCAGATAGGTGCGCTGTGAAAGCTGCGCCAGAAACATCTCCATCTCAGGGGGTATGCAGTCGGGGCGTGTGGATATGCTGATGCCTGCCACACGGGGCAGGTTCAGTGCCTCATCCGTGAGCCGCCGCAGCTTTTCCACGGTGCAGTAGGTATTGGTGTTCGCCTGGAAATATGCGATATACTTACCCCGTCCCCACTTTTTTCCCTCCACCGCCCGGATGGCTTCAAACTGCTCCTTTATGTTCTTTGCAGGGTCGCCCCCGAATCGGGAGCTGCCCGCCTTGCAGAAGGCACAGCCCCCTGTGCCCTTGGTGCCGTCGATATTGGGGCAGGTCATATCCCCGTTGAGGGATATCTTCATCACCTTGCAGCCGAAGCGCTTTCTGAGATAGTAGCTCTGGGTGTGGTAGCGCTTGTTGCTGTCGGTATAGGGGAAGGGATTATCCACGGCGTTTAGGCTTGTCGGCAGTGTGACTGTTTTTCAGCGCCCGTATCTCCTCCGGGGTAAGCTCCCTCCATGTGCCGGGCTTTAGCATACCCAGCTTCACAGGTCCTATGGACACACGCTTTAAGCGTGCGACCTCAAGGCCTACCGCTTCGCACATACGCCTTACCTGGCGGTTGCGCCCCTCATGGATGGTGATCCTGAACACGCTGCGCTCCTTGGTGGCAAGCTCCACCTCCACCGTGGCAGGGGAGGTCATTTTGCCGTCAAGCTCTATCCCCTGGGACATCTGCGCCAGCTGTTCATCCGTGACGATGGAGGGCACAGTCACCCTGTATGTCTTGCTCACATTTCTGGAGGGGTGCATGATAAGATTGGCAAAGTCCCCGTCATTGGTGAAGAGCAGCAGCCCCTCGCTGTTGCGGTCAAGCCGCCCCACCGGGTACACCCTCTCCTCAATGCCCGTCAGCAGGTCGGTGACACACCGCCTGTCAAGCTCATCGGACATGGTGGTGACATATCCTCTGGGCTTATTGAGCATGATATAGAGCTTCCTGCGCTTCTTCGGGTGAAATATCCGCTCCCCGTCAACGGCTATTATGTCCCTGTCGGTGGCCTTGTCCCCCAGCTTGACGGGGCGGCCGTTTTTGGTGACCTTTCCCGCCTTTATCAGCTCCTCCGCCTTGCGTCTGGAGCAGTAGCCGCTTTCGGACAGTATCTTCTGAAGTCTTTCTTCCATTATTCTGCGGGCTCCTCAGCCTTGTCAGCAGTGACAGCCGCCTTCTCGGGGCTTTCCTCCGCCTGCTTTATCTCACCCTTGACCGTTACGGTATCAGCGGGGGAGGATTTTTTCACATCCTTCTTGAAAAGGCCAGAAATCTTGCTGAACACCTCGGGCACCATATCCACCATGGCGGATGTGTTGTCATACTTCATGTTTATCTGCAGCAGCTCTACCTTGCCGCCTGATATCACAAGAAATCCTAAGGGGCTTATGGTTATGCCCGCACCTGTGCCGCCGCCGAAGAACTCCTTATTCTCCTTTGTGGGCAGATCCGAGCCGCCCCCTGCAAAGCCGTAAACCACCTTGGACACGGGGATGACCGTCACGCCCCCATCAAGCTTTACGGGAGTGCCCATAACTGTGTTTGCATCTGCCATCTCATGGATCTTATCCATGGAGGCTGCCACAAGTTCCTTTACCTTGGTCTCTTCGCTCATTGGTTTTTACCTTCCTTTTTTAAAAATGTATCTGTGATTATCTTGTATTTTTTCAAGCCGAACAGGAATTTGAACACCAGCCCTGCCACATAGTTTGTAAGGCTGGCAGGGCGCAGTTTGATCCACACCTCTCCGTCGTAGACGGATTTTTCCGAGGGGGTGTCGTAAAGGCAGTCTATGGTGACGCTCTTCACATCAAGCTTTGTGATGCTCCTTATCCCTGCTATGACATTGTATGCGGCAGTATTCAGCGCCCCGTATGTGACAGCAGCCTTGAAGGGATCCTCATCTGCGGCTGTAAAGTCGAGAACGAGCCCTGTACCGTATATCTTCTTCAGAAAGCGTATGGTAGGCGCCTTGATAAGATCCACCGCTGCCAGCACCGCATCCTTCTTCTGTGAAAGGCTGTCAAGCAGTGCGATAAATCTGTCCGCCAGGTGGGGCTTTGCCTTTTTTGGCTTGTCAGAACGGACTTCCTCTTTTTCGGGCTTTTCTTCCCCGGCATCAGCTGCATCGGGCTTTTCAGCTGTATCCTGTGGCTTTTCGGGCTTTTCACCGGTTTCCTGCGGCTTCTCCTCCGCTTCCTCCACCGTCTCCTCAGCTGTTTCCTCCGGCTTTGTGTCGGGAGGGGTGTCTTCAACGGTGCTGTCACCGGTCACAGTGTCCTGGGGGGGAGTCTCCTCAGCCTTTTCCTCATCGTCGAAGAATATCTCATCCTCATCCTGCGAGCCGCCCGTGTCCTCCTCATCCTCAGAGCCCTTTCCGATGGCTTTCAGGTCTATCCGCTTGCTGAAGGGCTTTAGCCACAGATAGGATGCCTCGATGAATATCACCTTGTCGTAGAATGACAAAAAAACCTTTGCAGGGATATTCAGCAGCACTGTTATTATCAGCACCACTGCCCCTATGATGCATAAGGCGATCACATATCATCACCGCCTTTGCTGTCCTGTATGTCCTCATCCGCTCCCCCATCCTGTGCGAAGCTTGCGGCATCCGCCCTTGTAGGGAGGGGCGGCAGCTCATCAAGGCTCTTTATGTCAAAGCAGCGCAGGAATGTGTCCGTTGTGCGGTAGGCAATGGGCTTTCCCGGAAGATCCAGTCTGCCTGCCTCCTCCACAAGCCCCTTTGCAACAAGGGAGTTCACCACACCTGAGCTGTCAACGCCCCTGATGTGCTCCACAAAGCTCTTTGTCACAGGCTGGTTGTAGGCTATTATGGTAAGCGCCTCCATGGCAGGGGCGGACAGAGGTGCGTTTTTCTTCTCCCTGACTGCCGCCTGCACCACCGCAGCGTATTCCTTCTTCACAGCAAGCTGATAGCGGCCGCCCAGTACGATCACAGCAAGGGAGCTGCTGTTGTCCGTATAGCATTCGTTGAGCTTGTCCGCAAGCTGCGGCACAGCCCCCTTGTCTATCTGCAGCAGGTCGGCTATTTTCAGGGGATCAACAGGATCCCCGCTTGCAAACAGCAGAGCCTCCAGCTCCGCCGCCTTGTCTGTCAATGTCATGATATCTATCCTTGTTCACTTGTGTTAAGTGTTTCTGATGTACCGCTTTCCTCCGCCCCGTCACTGTCAAAGTCGGAGAATATGTCTTCACTGTATTCACTGTTGCTGAAGGTTATGCGGGTGTTGTCCTCATTGAGGAGGATGCGCCCGTTCCGGGTAAGCTCCAGCACCGCCAGAAAGGCTGCCACACGCTCGGATCTGTCGGTCATATCCGAAAAAATGTCCTTTAATGTACATTCCCCTGTCTGATACAGGTTTTTAAGGATATACACCATTTTCGTGGTGACAGATACGAACCGCTTGGACACGATGACCTGAAAGGGTGCCGTGTTTATCTTGCTGCCCTTTGCCTTTCTGCCAAGGGCGCCGTAGGCAGCAAGGAGCTCTGCTGTGCTGTGACGCAGGGAGTAGGGCTCGGCTGTGTCTATTTTAAGCGGTTCCCTCACGCAGTAGGGTGTGTCTGTGTACATCCCAGAAAGGGCTGCCGCACACAGCTTTATGGCAGAATACTCTATGAGCCTGCCCTCCAGCTCCTTTTTCAGCTTTTCCCCTTCTTCACGCTGGGGCAGCAGGGACACGGTCTTGATGTAGATGAGCCGTGCCGCCATTTCAAGGAATTCCCCCGCATATTCCATATCGTCGGATATGTCGGTTATGTATTCAAGGTACTGATCCACCAGCGAGGAAATGGGGATGTCGTTGATATTCAGCTTATGCTTGGAGATAAGGTGCAAAAGCAGATCCAGCGGCCCCTCGAACACATCCAGCTTGTAACGGATCTCAGCCATTATTTCATCAGCTTCCCCAGAAGCAGATTCACCCACCCTGTGAGAAAGTCCATAACGTTGAATATGCCGTCCTCTATGACCTGCAGGGGACCGTCCAGTATCCCGGTATAGATAAGAACCAGCACCGCCACGATGATGAACTGTTCATACCGCATGATACTGAAATAGATCTTTTCGGGGATGACCGCCCCGAATATCTTTGCTCCGTCAAGGGGCGGTATGGGGATAAAGTTGAACACCGCCAGTGATATGTTCAGCACCACCACCAGATAGAACACTATGGTAAGGTAGTAGGACAGGGACACATCAGATGAATAATAGACAGTGAAGAGCACTACCTTGTACACGATCATGGCAAGGAATGCCAGCAGAAGATTGGAGGCAGGCCCCGCCAGTGCGGTGAGCGCCATGTCCCTCTTGGGGTGCTTGAAGTTGTTGGGGTTGACGGAAACGGGCTTCCCCCAGCCAAAGCCCACGAACACCAGCATGATAGAGCCCCACAGTGTCAGATGTGCAAAGGGGTTCAGGGTTATGCGCCCCTGATTGCGGGGTGTGGGATCCCCCAGCTTGTCCGCTGTCAGTGCATGGGCGCACTCATGGACAGGGATGCAGGTAAAGAGCACTAAAAGACTGATGAGCGTCTTGAAAATAAAATCGGTCAAGTCCATTCGATTCACCTTTCAGCAATAAAGTACACACAGAAATTATACCACATTGAAATGATAAATTCAAGGGGTAATGCAAATTTAATGCAATTCCAATCCCCGGGGCGGGCAGAGGGCGGCGTATACCGCCTGTGGCTCTTAACAATTTTTAATTTAATTTTATTTGACAAGAGTATGAATATATGGTAGAATACCTTCAATGGGTACACAAGGTGCCCAAAAATAAGAAATGAGGGGTTTATATGGGAGAATTTTTAGCCGCACATGGGACGACTCTTATCGTCATCGTGCTTGTGATCGTGCTTCTTGCGATCATAGCGTCGGGTTACGTCAAGGCGCCCCCCGACAAGGCGTTCATCATCTCCGGTATCGGCAAAAAGGCAAGGGTCGTTATAGGTAAGGCATCTATAAAGATACCCTTCCTGGAAAGGCTCGATAAGCTGGACTTAGGGCTCATGCCCGTTGACGTAAAGACTGCCTACGCAGTGCCCACAGCCGATTACATCAACATCTCCGTTGACGGCGTGGTAAACATCAAGGTGTCCCTTTCCCATGACGGCATACAGCTTGCACAGCAGAACTTCCTTAACAAGGACAGGAACTACATCGTGTCCGTTGCAAGAGAAGTGCTCGAAGGCAATATGCGTGAGATCGTCGGCACCATGGAGCTGCGTGAGATGGTGTCCAACCGTCAGAAATTCGCCGACAAGGTGAAGGAAAATGCAGCTCCCGACCTTGCTAACATGGGTCTTGACATCGTATCCTTCAACGTGCAGAACTTCACGGATTCACAGGGAGTTATCGACAACCTGGGTATCGACAACATCTCCAAGATACAGAAGGATGCCTCCATTGCAAGGGCTAACGCCGACAGGGATGTGGCAGTTGCAAGGGCAGAGGCCAACAAGCAGGCAAATGATGCCAAGGTAGCCGCAGAGCTTGAGATCGCCATGAAGAACAACGATCTTGCCATCAAGCAGGCAGAGCTCAAGAAGGCATCCGACATCAAGAAGGCCGAGGCGGATGCAGCCTACAAGATTCAGGAGGAAAATCAGCGCAAGGAGATCGAGATCACCACAGCCAACGCCAACATCGCAAGGCAGGAAAAGGAAGTTGAGCTGGAGACACAGAAGATCGCCATTCAGGAGCGCAGACTGGATGCAGACGTTAAGAAGCAGGCTGAGGCCAACAAGTTCGTTGAACAGCAGAAGGCGGATGCGTTCCTCTATTCAAAGCAGAGAACAGTTGAGGCTAAGAAGTACGAGGATATCCAGCACGCCGAGGCGGAGCTTGCAGTAAGACAGCGTGAGGCAGAGGCAGCTCTCTATGCCGCCGAGCAGGAGGCAAAGGCTGCAATGGCAAGGGCAGAAGCTGCCAAGTACGCCGCCGAGCAGGAGGCTGAGGGTATCAGGGCAAAGGGCCTTGCAGAGGCTGAGGCAGTGCGTGCCAAGGCACTTGCAGAGGCCGAGGGTCTTGACAAGAAGGCAGAGGCTATGCAGAAGATGCAGGAAGCCGCTATCCTCCAGATGTACTTCGAGAAGCTCCCCGAGATCGCCCGTGCAGTGGCAGGTCCTCTCTCCGGCGTAGATTCCATCACCATGTACGGCGAGGGCAATGCTGCAAAGCTGGTAGGCGACATCACCAACTCCACCACCCAGATATCAAGCGGTCTGCTTGAGGGCATGGGCATTTCCCTGAAGGATCTGGTGGGCGGTCTTGTTACAGGCCGTGCCATAGGTGCAGGGATAGCCTCCTCAGCGCCTGCGGGCGCAGCTGCCGACAATGCAGCGGCAGATCCTTCCATTGACGTATCAGATCACGCACAGGAATAACACACAGAAACCACACAGGGCAGCCGTGAAAGCGGCTGCCCTCATTTTCCTGTCCATATCATACAGCCCGCAAGGGTATTGACATTTTATGTGTACGGGTGTATAATACATAAGGTAAGCAATAGCTAACGTTCGTGGAGGAGGTATGGTCATGCTGGTAACGATACTGCTGTCGCTTATGATGATGGCAGGGCTTTTTCTCATGCTGTGGAGCGGCGTGGGATTTATTCAGGATAAACGATTCTTTTCTTCTGCTCCGAAAGAAGCACAGGCAGTGGTCCCCGAAACAAAACCCGAAAGGTTCAGAGGGCAGCACGCTGTGGGCTGGTGTATGGCAGTCCTTTCCGTGATAATGCTCATCGCCCCTGTTTTCATCGGTGCGTGGAACGGGATCACAAACGGCTTTTCCTTCGGGCAGTTCTTTCTGCGCTTCCTCATTATGATACTTCTGCTCAAAGCCTTTGATATAGGCTTTTTTGACTGGATACTGCTGTGCAATAAGGGGTTCGGATTCTTTCCACATTTACCCCGAGATCACAAACGTCTATGGCAGACATTTGTTCGGCTATAATTGGAAAACACATCTTTCGCATATCATTGGTGCATTTCCCGTATCTGCTCTGTTGGCATGGATATGCACCCTCATAGGCTGAAAGGAGAGCATGAAAATGACCTGTAAACAGACCATAGCCCGTATGCGCCTTGTCATCCCCGCAATGCTGCTTTGCATCATCGGCGATTACTGTATCGGGGCAGAGCCGAAGGGTGCGGTGATGCTGGGCAAAATAGCAGGCTCCGGGTGGCTCACCATCGCCGACTGGAGGATAGCAGTCTCAAACATCACAGGGATGGTGGGGAGCGTACTTTATGCCATCGGAGCTACCGCCTTTGCACGTTTCCTGCATGAGCACATACGGGAGCAGGGAGACAGGCTCTGGGTGCGCCTTTACACAGCGGGGCTGGGGCTGGGCTGTGTGTCCTTCATGTACTTCCACATAGCCTGCGGCGGACTGATACAGCATTTTAGGGTGCTGTACGATGTGACAGGGGGCGATGCAGCACAGGCTGAGGAGGCGTGGCTGCGTATGCTCATGCCGGAGGCAGCTCCCTTCGTGGTCATGTTCATAGGCTTTGACGTGCTCACCTCTGTTGCATGGATAGCCCTTGTGGCAAAGGGGATACTGCCTGTTTCAAAGCTGTGGATACTCTCATCCCCGCTTATCGCCGTGGGGATAGGCTCTTTGCTGGAGCTTCTTCCCCTGCCCTTTTCCGGGATAAATTCCGGCTTTGAGAGCATGGGGTGGTTGGGAATGTTCATATGCGGCATTGGATACGTGAAGGCTGCTTCCAAATACAATGACAGTAAAAACGAAAAGTGATACCAAGGAGATCTCCATGAAGAAAAAATACACACTTGAAGAGGACGGCTTTGTGGGGTACTGGCACCCCTCGGACAAGCATGAGGGGCACGCATATCGTGTTCCCCGGGTCGGGGGCTGATTATGAGCTTACACGAAAGGGATCCCGCTTTCTCAGAAAGGCAGGCTGGAGCTGCCTTATCGTAGGATTTGCAGGCTGGGAGGGACTTCCCGAGGACCCGGTGCTCACCCCTGTGGAATATGGGGAAAGGGCTGTGGAGGTGCTTAAAGGGGCAGGCTATGATAAGATAGCCATGTACGGCATTTCCGCCGGGGCAAAGTATGCCATCACAGCCGCATCCCTTATCCCTGATGTGAGCCTTGTTATCGCAGGGTCGCCCTTTGACTACACCACAGAGGCATTCAGGGGCACAAAGGCGCTCAACAAGTCCACCTTTACCTGGAGGGGGAAGCCCCTCCCCTATGACCCCACTGTTACCCTCCACAGGAACATCATCAGCGTGCTCTTACGCACCGCATTCTCAAAGAAGTACGGCATGAGGCGTATGCTCAGGGGCTGCTATGAAGAGAATGTACAGACGGAAAAGGCAAGGATAAAGGTGGAGAATATGCACGCCGACATCCTCATGCAGTGCCCCGGCTACGACGACTGCTGGCCCTCGGATGAGGCTGTGCCGAGAATGAAGAGGAAGCTGGAGGAATGCGGCTACCCCTACAGGGTACAGGCAACAGTCTACGAAAAGGGCAGTCACCTGCTGTGCGGGGATCTTATGTCCTCACCCAAGTACTTGAAGCAGATGAAGGGCATCCTTCAGGCGGAATACACCGATCAGAACGCCTGCAACAAGGCAAGAAGGGACAGCATGAAGGAAGCCCTTGAATTTCTTGAGGGATGGAAGTGAGAATCGTGGAGAAAATGCGGGACCTTGCAGACAGCGAGCTTGACACTGTATCAAAACGCATAGCCGATGCATTCTATGATTACAGCTACAGCGATGAGGACGAAGGACTTGTAAAGTACATACACACCCGTGAGGATATGTACACATACATCGGCGCAATAGTCCGTGCAGCATACAGGAGCGGGCTGCTCTACACCACGTCACAAAGGCAGGAGGGGTATCTGATCCTTTCGGGAGAAGGCATAGGCACCATCGGCTTTATTGACGGGATGAAGATAATCTTTGCCGAAAAGAAGGCACTGGGCGGCTTTAAGAGGATGAAGGACTTCGTTTCCTCCTGCTTCAGCGGCGGCGGCACCATCGAAACGAGGATGAGAAAGGCTAAGCGGAAATTCATCAGGATAGAGGTGCTTGCAGCGCGCCCGGAATATCAGCATCAGGGCTATATGCGTAAAATGATGGAAGGCGTATACAGGCTTGCGGATAGAAAAAAGCTGCCGGTCATCCTTGACACGGATGACAAAAACAAGAGTCTGCGATATCAGCACCTGGGCATGAAGCTGGACAGGGTGAGAAACAGCGGTGAAAAGTTCCATATGTACGATCTTATAAGGGAAAAGCATCATGAATGAACTCTATGAAACGAAAATATCCGATGTTCGCTGGTGGGTATATGATATTCTGGGCAACATAGGCTGGATAATATGGTTTATCTGCACCGGGATCTCATTTAAGGACGGTGTGACCCTATTTTCCGTTCTTGCTGCTGTACCGGCGGTATTTATGCTTATCGGTATCATTGAGCTTGTCAGCGAAAGGATCACAAAGCTGGACAGGGTACTGCCCTTCAAGAGAGTACTCAGAGGCTTCGACGCACTGACCCTTGGCGGATTATTGGGTATAGCCGCTGCCGCTGCCGGTGTATTTATGCACATAGGCGGCATTTCCCCTGTGATGATGGCAGGTGCGGTATTGTGCTTTGTATTTGCAGGGGGACTATTCAGGCGCTACAAAAAGCAGGAGAAGGATGACACATGAAAATCGCTCTTATCATAGCCTTTATCGGGCACATCATCTGCGGAATAACGGACTGTATGCTCGCCTACACCTCGGAGGGCAGATTTGATATGTCAAGGGACACCAAAGACCCTGAGCGGATGAAAAAACTGTTTGAGAGAATGCCCCTCAGACAGATTGAACTTTCCATGCTGATAGGTGTGTTTGCCCTGTTTATGGCAGGCTTTGGCTTTGTGGGGCTTTCACTGTGGGCGGCGCAGTTTTCACAGGCGGCAGGAACGGTGATGTATATCTCCGGACTGTTCTTTATCATCCCCATAGCGGCGCATCATGTGCTGTGCGGTGCGGTGGAATGGTTCTACGTAAAGCTCGGGAGAACGGATGAAGCACTTGAAACTGCGCTCCTCTTCTTCAAAAGGACGGTTGCGGCAGCAGCCGCCTATGCGGGTCTGCTGGTATTCTGCGTGGCACTGTTCGTACTGACAGTATCAGGGAGGACTTATCTGCCCCGGTGGTGCTGTGTGTTCAACACCTTGGCTTTTTTCATTGTCCTTGCACCCACAAAGCTCCCCGCAAAGGGAAATATTGCAAATGCACTGATGTTTTTATGTCTTGCATTTGCCGTGTAGAGAGGGGGAACAAATATGGACTATAAATATCGGGATAAGCGGTGAATATGACAGGGACAGAGTAAAGCATCTGCTGAAAATAGGTATATTCTCGGCAATATTGGTGCTTATCGGGGATATGCTTCTCGGCTGGGGAACGACCGATGGATCACTTTCGGGTATGGAGCAGTATTTTTCACGCTATATCGGCGTGTCAGATGCAAGGATATTCTGGTCTGCCTTACTCGGTATGATAGGTATACCGATAGAGTGTCTGTGTTATTTTGCGATCTATCGCATGATCGCACCCAAATCGCCTAAATATGCGCACATCTACCGTTCAGGCATCTTCGGGATGCTCACCCTCGGGGCATATGTCCATGTTATGTGCTGTGCCGTGATATGGCATTTCAAGTCACATCTTATTTACACCGATACGGGCTGTGAAATGCAGACGGCAATAGACAGTGCGATGTCATTTGCGGCGGCATTTCTTCTCCCCGCCGCTGTAATACTATTCGTGTTCATGATGATTCTTTCCGTCACCCAGATAACAGCCTTTGCCAAGGGGCTTACGCCCTACCCGAAGTGGTGTCTGGTGTTCAACATTTTGTTTGGCATAACTGCTATTGTAATAATGCGGCTTTGCGGGAACCGTCCCTAGGCATATGCGATCTCCACCGGGTGGATAAGCATAGGCAACCTGTGGACATTCGGCGGCCTGCTGCTTACCAGCAAAAAGGAAGCGGATATGACCCGGTAAGAGATCCCACACACAAAACCTCCTATGGTTTCTATTATACCATAGGAGGTGATTTTTGTCACTGTCCGTTTTTACTGGTTCGGTTCACGTTTCCGAGAGCTTGCGGTTATTCAGTCAGTTCCAATAGGGCTTGTGCCTGTTGTGGTATGCTCCACAATTCTGATTATGACTTATACTGAACGGAAAACGGGTGCACCGGTAGGCTATGGTTTTTGGATTACTTACTAAGAGATCAAACTGAATATATTATAAATCTATCTTTTGCAAAAACGTCTTGAATATTCCAACGATTTGGTCAGGTATCTTGGTATACATCATGTGACCTTCATTTATCAAGTGTATTTCTGCATGGCAATGTTCTGCATAATCCTTTGCCGCCTGCTGCCATGAAAGAGCCTTTACCGGTGATTTCATATTGCTTACGATAAAACATGACGGACAGGATAAATAGCCAGTACTGTTTGCTTTTTTGGCATTTGCTTCTGCTAATAGAGACTCTTCAGATACTGCTTCATTTGTGATGTTTTGATAATAAACTGCCTCATAGGTCTGTTTTTCTTCCTCTGAAAGTTCATCACTATCCAGAA
>ODAI012191588.1_pt1 | contig 13431 bp, 29 predicted proteins | sample 1539321 | NCBI WGS metagenome assembly ODAI01 (sample SAMN02144231, study PRJEB22623) | gut metagenome | biome: sheep rumen | host: Ovis aries | place: New Zealand
AGCACTTTTTTATGCAAAAAAATAAGAGAGGAGGTTGCTACAAAGGTATTTATTAACCCTTTGATGCAATCTCCATCTTATTTTATAAACAAAACTCCTTTATAAGATCATCAGCCATTACGCCTCTGCTGAACTGTAAAGTAAATCCAGTGGGGAATCCTTTTCAGTTATCATATACAGATTTCCGCTGATATTGTGGTATGTGACAGGGACAAGCTCGCCTTTGTTTATTATGGCTGCTGCCATAAGACCATCTTCAATACTGATATACTTGTACTCTATGCCATTTTCAGCAAAAAAGTGAGCCATATCTGCATGAAGATACTCTTTTGTGAGCTTTCCGATAAAGTTAAGGAAAGGCAAAGGTTTCTTTGCCTTTCGTACATAACCATCCTCAAGCCAAGCCTTTGCAGTTATAGGACTTCTTTCAAGTGGCTGGTAAGCAAAGTTGGCAACTGTACCTGCCAATCTTGTTTCAAGCCCGTTTGCCTCTGCATGGAGCTGAGCCTTGTCTGTCCATACAAAACTTGTCATTAACATACTCATACCCCCTCTTAACTGAAAAATGCCTTCTTGTAGCCAAGCTGCTGCCTAGCCATGTTGATCGCATCATCCTCTGTATAACCTGACTTGTCTATGATGCTGATAGCAAGATCCGCAATCTTAAGAGCCTCGTCAGCTGTTATATCGTCTTTTGCGTTCTCAAAAACATATTCCTGCACGGCTGCTCTTCTATAATGCGATTTGATGTTGATCCAATCCGTAACATTAAGAATAGCCCCCTTTACATTAAGAGTGTTGTGGATAAGTAATTTGTTCATTTCTGACATAGCTTTCTACGTGCAGTGCCTTTAAACTGCACTTCCTCCTTTCAAATTTGTTTTAAGCTGTTATTATATATGCTTCGTTTGATAGAACTTCGTCTGGGCAAACAACGTTGGTATTCACGTCCTGTACAATGGACTTAAAAAAGTCAATGTCTTCCGCTCCTTCATCAGTAATAGGAACAAGGATAAACTCATGTATCGTGGACGGAATCGCCAGGAGCTTTTCTGCTCCGATATCCTTCGCAAAACGCTTTATAAGGGTTTTATTCAGTATTGCACTTGCGCCCCTGTTAGCAGAGCGGTTTGTGATGACATAAAGCGGTATGGGGCTTTCTTTCATTATTTCTGATATTTCCTTGTCGCTCTCTTCGTCATTACCAAAATATATAGGTACCTGTGACGAGTGCATAAGAACACTGTCCTGCGAGGTATTAAACAGAGCAATATCATAAGCCTCATCTACTGTCATTCCTGAAATACTCAGAACTTCATCAGTTACGTGCATGAACTTCATGCCTTCATCTGATGAAACGTCTGAGTACAGGTACTGAATAATTCCCTTGTATTCCGTTGGCCTTGTGATATAGTCAGCTTTTGCTTTTGACTCTCCTACAAGTCCGATCCTAAGTGTCTTTTCCAGGATCTTTTTTCTAACGAGTGTTTCAAATTCCATCAAATCTTTCCTCCTTTATAAAGTTATCCGAAATAGTAATACTGCTCCCCGATCTTGACTCTCATGCACTCATCGTCCATGACTTCGGGTGATATTGTCATTTCGTATTGCAGTTCACCAACGCCTTCAACTCTGACCATGAACTCTTTATCATCCTCTGTGCAGAACTCCCATTTATAGAAGTCGCTCAGCATTGGAAATATGGTAAAGTCTTCACCAGCAGTTAAACCGATGGGATAGTCAGCATCTTTATTATCTGTTACTCCCCATGAGTTTACATACTCTGTATAGTCAAGTCCGGTGCAATCCCAAGATATATCGCTTTCAATATCCTTTACTGTCGGGATTGGGGTGTCCTCTGCGCTATCAAGCCCTGCATCAAGGATTTCTTTCCTCTTTGCAAGCAGCTCTTTTATGTATGCTTCTGTTTTCTCCTTGCCTTTTTGGGTAAGGTGGCATCTAAAATCCATACATGTACCTCCTTTATGCAGCCTGTGTTGCTCTTGAAACCCATGAGATACCTACAAGGGTGTCTGCAATGGTTCTTGGTAAAGAGTCAGCGGATATTCTTGCGCCCTGCCAAGTCTTATGTGTATCATTGATACCGTTTAAGACCTTTACGGGTGTAAGGTCTGAGTTCATCTGCATGTCAATGAGATTCTTTGTGTAATCATCAATGAATACGTCTGAGCCATCAGGATCCACTTCAATGCCTCTTTCTGCGAGCGCATCAGCTTTGCTTGTGCCATAAGGAACAAAGATGAGGTTCTTTTCGGGGATATTAAGTCCCATGGTCTTAAGCCACATCTTCTTGTCCTCTACTGCAAAATCCGTTGATACTACCGCAGACAGGATATAAACTTCCGGTCTATCGCCGTAATACTCTGGGTTGTGGATAAGGAGCTTGACCGCTCTTACCATGTTTGTTATAGGGGCAAGATTCCTTGCATATCCGGGTGCTGACCATATATCAGGGCCAGCGTCCTTATTAAAGACGGATAATGTTCCGTCCATATCAAAAAACAGTTTCATTTCTTGATGTTCTCCTTTCTTTTTCAAGATAAAAAACAGCATCGGCATCAGCCGACACTGCTTTATCTTTTCTTGGGTTTTTAGTACCAAATACTCCTTTATTAAGTTGTCAGTGAACATGAACAAAGAGGCTGCCATTGAACTCCTCGGTGCCTACGTTGTCATAGTCTGACAGTGATACGACCTTTGGGAATACGCTGGCGCTTGTCCTGAACTTGACACATCGCTCTCTTTTGCGGGATGTTTCGTGAATTTCAAGCTCATAGTCTATGATCTCGTCATTCAAAGCTCCGCTGTCGATAAAGATGTGTCTGTACTTAGGCTCTCCTACTCCGAATTTCGACTTGAAGCCGTCGATGATATCATCCTCGATACCTTGTATCTCGTAATCTCTCATACTGCTGCCTCCTTATCGTAATCCCACATGGACTCATCAAAGTAGTTGTACTGTGCTTTCCAGCCCGGTACAGAGCGGCGCTTTATACAGTCATAAAGTCTGCTAAAGTGCCTGTCTTCGTCGTTCATGTTCTTATGGAACTCTATCATCTCTTCAAAAGTCTCAAACTCCTTAACGATGCCAGTTCCCTGTCCAATAAAGTATTTACCCATATATACCTCCCTTAGCAATCACAGTGTCTGGTGTGGCGGATAACGGTCTTGTTGTTGGTAGTATAAATACCAACAGAACTTGTAAACCATTTTCCTGTCTGTCTACCATCGCAATAAGGATCATAGAAAGGTTCCCAGATAAGTTGTCTAAGTTCCTCTTTCTGTTCCTTGGTTGCCTTAAATGGCAGCTCACAGACAAAAGTTGTTATGTCATAGGAGTTATCAGCATCGTCATGAGCAAATGGACGATACATTCTCCAGTTAAGGGGATATCCATTGTAGGTTTCAGGTTTCCTCTCCCACTGCTTTGCCCTCTCTGTTCTTTCAGCATAGTCCTTTTTGCATTTAGCAAGAAGTTCAGGAATGGTCAGCTTAAGAGCATTTTCCTTGCCTTCATGTATAAGCTCAATCCCCATCCAGTATGGCAGAAATGCCGCAGATGATTCACGGAGCTTATCATGTTCGCACTGTCCATCCCAAGTGATACCACTATTGAGCTGGAAAGCAGCGCTCTTGGAATATGGAAAACCCTTTTTCTTTTCTGCATGGTATTTTTTCCATGCAGCCGTTGAATTGTACTTGTAGAGATCTCTCATGCTGCTACCTCCCTAAGATATTCAAGATAGAGCTTTGCATTATCAAGAAGTAACTTGATATACTCAGCGTCCTGGTATTCGTTGGCTTCAAATTCCTCATAAGAGGTATAAAGGCCAAAGCCTTCATAACCGTTTGTCTCAAAAAGCCAATCCTCAAAGGAAAGGCCCTGATAAACGGTATCTGCTTCGCCGTTGTACGCATTTGGAATCTCGGTAAGATTTGGAAGATATTCCTCTTCGTACCAGTTCTTGTATGCGTCCTGCTGCATTCTTGTAGGAATCCGCATCATCCACTCCATCTTATAGAGTTCGTAGCAAAGAGAAGATATTGGACTATTGATTATGAACTGTTCAGCCATCACGCAACACCTCCTATTTCCTTGTCAACAAGGTCAAAAGGCTGTGCCTCTCTTTCTGTGTAGCCATAGGCTTCAAGGTTTTTCTTGATCTTCTGTGTATCCATATCACAATCCTCATCTGCTGATATCTTATAAGTTCCATCAATGTATGCAGGTTCGTCCCCTAAGGGAATCTCATCTGTATGGCTATTGATGAACTCAATGGCCTCTTCAAGCGAATCGGCCTTGATATTAAGATTCTCTGTTACAACCCATTCAACGGGTATTGAAAATACTTTATTTGCGTTGTTTCTTCCGTACATACTCATTTATGTACTACCTCCTTTGTCTTATAATAGTTAAGCCTTTCCTCTGTGAAAAAGCTCTCGTCATGAATAAAGATTTTTCCATCGAACATTTCAACGTGGGTCTTTCCCATTCCGTTATCTACATCAAGGGCATTCATATTGCCCTTACATCCGACAACAACCTGATAGTTCCCAAGCTGGAAAGTGTCGATATAATCCTTTAGCTGATTGCCTGTCACGACTATTCCTCCTTTATCATATTTAAGTGTTTAGTCATCGTAGCAGCCTGAGCAGGCAACTACGTCGCTTTCCCTAAAGGCTTCAAATGCTTCTTTGGGACTTCTTGCCTCGATAAACCACATCCCCTTGGTTATCCTGTCTCGGATAATGTAAAGGCCACTTCCACAGTAGTTGTAGTCGAAGTAAGGCTCATCCATCCCGACAGTCCTGAAATCCTGCCAGGGGATATTGGAAATCTCCTTATAAAAGTCCATTGCCAAAGTATCTGCTCTCATTTAAACACTCCTTTCAAATGGTGATCTGCAGAACAATGCCTCTTTCCTTTACGGTGTAGCCATGCTTTTTGAAAAAGCCTGCTGCCTTGTCGTAAATGGTATCAGCGACATTTCCGGGTGCTCCAAGAAGGGACATAAGACGCTTGCACTCCTGATAGTCAGTTAGTGACAGGTCTTCCTTTCTTAAATCTGCATCATCATAAATTGCTACAAGGGCATCATATGTCCTTGCGATTACGTTACATTTATCAGTGAAATTTCCCATACTTAAATCCTCCTTTACGCTGCATCTTCTGTCTCTGCCATGGTCTGCCTAACAGCCTTTTCAAGGCTTTTTAGGTATCTCTCATAGCGAAGAGCAAGTATCTTTCTGTAGTGGATGAGATAAAGCTCAATCCCTACAGTAACAACAAATGCTGCCATCAAAAAAATCAGAGCCGTTTTGGTTGGCTCTGATCCAAGCAGGAATAGCAAGAGAGCTATCACTAATTTCCCGTAATCAATGTACGTGTTAATCTTTTTCATTTAACACTTCCTCCTTTATCAAGTAAGAATCACATCCGGTTCCATATCTGCAGTAGTAATCTCATCAAGGTGGTTTAGTATGTTGTTCCATTCTGAAATAGTCCAGTCATACTCCCCGTCATAGACAAGTCTTTCTGCGATTGCATCAGCAAGAGTAAGCTGTTCCTCGCTGAAAACTTCCTGCTCAGGTGAATCAGCAATAAAATGAAGGGCGTTTCTTTTTAGAACGTCCTTTCTCATTGCCTTATACATTTCTTCTGCCAGCTTCTCATCAAGTTCCTTAAAGACTTTGACAAGTGTTTCGCCTCTCTGTCTGTAATCGCTACTCATGCTGCGCTCCTTTCAAGGAACTGCGGAACTTCTACAAACCCAAACGAGTCGCAAAAGTACGCACGATCTTTGCCAGCCTTCGTTACAACAACAACGTCTGAAACAGACATTGAGTGTCCTCTGAAGGTGTCAAGGTCTCTGCGGAGGTTAAACCTAGAGAACAACGCCTCTAAGTTGGTCGCTTCGCCGTAGTATCCCATATAAACGGGAACGTAATTGTTGGAATCAACCTTATACCCAAACTTTTCAAGTCTCTCCAAGTCTTCAAAGATGATTTGGAGTCTATCTTTAGCCTTGTTACTGATCTGATAGAGGGTAAAATGGTCTTTATCCTTCAAAAACTCCTTGACAGCAAGGTAATCGGCATAGCACTCTCCGCCCTTGTAATGTTCAAGGTAATGCTCCTGCCCGTAGCTATCAATAAATGACAGCTCATCGACTCTGAGGTAGTAATGATCCTTTGCATCGTCTTCGATATCAGCAAGGAAGAACCTCGCATCGTCGATTGCTTTAAGGATTGTGGGGCCATCATACTCCTGTCCTTCTCCATCCCAAATATAGGGAGTTTCAAAAGTAATGGAGATTTTTCCCTTTTCATCCCTGTTTGACCATGTAGTTTCCTCACGATCAAGTGTTACCTCTCTGCCATCCGGCATGATGAGAACAATGCTGTTAAGAAACAGCAGGTCACTGTTTGTGACTCCTTTAAAATTGATACGCATAACGTATTCGTGCAGAACCTTTAATCTGCACTTCCTCCTTTCTGTTATTCGGGCAGATTCATAAAATCCGGTGACGGCTTAACCTTTTTGCCATAGGCATAGTTGGTATATGTACCGTCTTCGTGGATTGTCTTCCCGTAGCTTTCGCCAAATCTTATGTACTGCACATCTTCATCGCTCCATCCCTGTTCTTCGGCATAATCAAATACCGACTCACGGGTATCAGGATTGATAATATGCAGCTCGTCATTTACATCAAGCCATGCAACTAGGCTGTAGGTGGGATATGTGAACTTTACAGGGTATAGCCAGCCTTTTGCGCTACTACGCACAGGGCCTATCGCCAATATTCTGCATAAATCCTCGTATTCTCCGTCCAGTTCTATGAACCGCTTAAATGCGTCAATGACTCTTTGCATCTCACTTAAAAACATGGATGCGTCCTCCTTTCTTGCAATAAAAAAGACAGCCATATAGCTGCCAAGTTACAGTTTTGAGTAGCGACTTTCTATCTCACTGACAGAATAGTTGCCCTCAGGTCTTTCCTGGATGATCCAGTTAAGGACACTTTTCATAAAGTCAATGGCTTTCTGACCGCTGTACCCGCCAAGAGCGTGTGTGTGCTGCCAAATCTCGCCACAGGCTTCATCTAGTTCCTCGTATGGATCCGCATCATAAAACTCTACATACTCCATGAAATCATCGTTTGACATGAAGAAATCTCCATTGTCAAGCTGACCTGTGTAGATGTAGATGCCGCCGCCTGAACAGGTAGCAGTTGCGGAATAGATCTTATCCATAAGCCTTCCTCCTTTATAAGTTGATATATATAGATTAAACGCAGGCATAAAAATAAAGCCTTATAAGGGCTTTTAAATGCTTTGCGTGTAATTTTCCTCATTTATAGGGTAATTGCCTCTGCACGAGGGCTTTGGGAAACGTCTGTAAGAAACTACAGAAGATAAAAATGCACATAAAAATATAAATCTATTCTAGCATTTTATAGTAGGAATACAACTGCCAAAAGGTGCAAAACAGTGCAAAAACTGTAGTGTTTTTGCCTTATTGGCGGTATGCTTATATCATTTCAAATCTGAACAATATTTTTAGGCACAAAAAATAATGGGAGCAGACCGAAGGTCTACTCCCAAGTATTTTTATTACGCAACTAACTTCATTTCTTTTCCCAGCTTATCCGGGTTAAAGAATGTCGTAAGTATGCAGTTATGTTTTTTGGCATATTCCCGTGCAGCCTTATCAACAGCAGGTACGTCAAAGGCTCTCTCATAGTGAGATGCAAGTATCTTTGAATCGTCCTTTCCGATAAATAAGTCAAATCCGTGGAATGTGCCGTTTCGGAAAAGTCCGTCTGTAATAAGGGCCATATCATCAATATCTTTCTCAAATGTCATTCCCTTGAAATAATCTTTGGTCATTTCATCAAGACAGTATTGATGGTTCAAGTCCTCGTAGACTTTTCCATCGTTGGTGATGATCACAGCGGTTTCCCGGTTGTAATCTCTCCAATCTATGATTTCCATCATGCAGCCTCCCTCTTTGCACGAATAACAAGGTCATGTACTGTATCAACGCTCTCTTCAAGATATTCCATGTGATTTCTAAGGTCAATGTGAAGTATGTACTTGTCATTGAAACCTTTGATCTGATACTCTGGAAGAGTTGAGATAAGGTCTATTATCTCATCAAGGCTCATCTTTTCATTCTTTTCGATAGCCTTTATCACATTTTCGGGAACCTCTCTTTTAAAGAATCCTTTGAAGAATACCTTGGGATCAAGGTACGGGGCATCCTTAGGTGAAACATCGTCCTTTACACGCTCCGGATGGAGAATGCAACTCACGATATCGTAGTACACGTTAAGCTGCTCGTTGTCTTTTTTGTTCTTCATAAGGAACTCAAAAGCCTGTCCGTAGAACCTTTTCTTGCGGTTAGGATCATACTCAAACCCATGCTCAAAAAGAGCAGTATCGACATAATCCTTGTACATAGCGTCATTGATGATATCAGGCAGACCGTCTACGCAGTAGAGTTCTTTTGTGGGGAATACTCCCTGGTCATCCACAACGTAAAAACGCTCCGTATATCCGTCCTCATCAAGGTGATCCTCTCTTGTAATCGTCATATCAAAGAATTTGGCAAATTCTGATGCTTTCATCTTTTCCTCCTTTATCAAATGCAATTCTTTACATAGAATAAGGACTTGCCATGCAGCAAGTCCTCTCTATAACTCCTTTATTGAGTGTTGTATGATGGGTAAAGGTCTTTGTAGTCAACCTTTTCCCTGATGGTTGTGATCTTTAAGGGATATGTGAGCGAATCATTGTCCTCGTCATAGCAGCACATCATTATTCCAATGTTGCGCTTCCATTCCTTGTACAACCAATCACGCCCCTCTTCGTCACCATACGCTTTCTTTACCTTGTTGTATGCAAAGTCTGTAACCTGTTCATCGGTTTTGCCCTCTGAAAGGAGCTTTGCACACTCGCAGAAGAAAGGCTCCTTGCCCTCGTATTTTTTTATAATACGTGGCAGGTCTTCCTTATTCATATCCACGATAACATCGTAGGCATCTACGCATCCGAACATCCCATCACCATGATAATAGCTTGTGGCATATTCTGTTCCATCAGGGCAGACAATCTTGGCATAACCACTGTATCCAATCTTGTCCTCTTCAAGCCAATCATAACCATCTTTTGTACGTCTAGGCTTTCTCCTAGCGTCCGTCCATGTAAATATTCCCATGAACTTCCTCCTTTCTACCATTTGGTTTTAGTCTCTTACATGATCTGTTTCGCAACCGATATGTTCCGGTTCGCACAGATAAACACCAGCTTTTCTTTTTCTAGGGAACAGCTTTTTAAAGCGTTCTGCATCGAAATCGGTGGCTGGGTGGAATGTTGACATTGCCACGCAGCTGTTAAAAGCTCTGTCCCATGTATGTGCCACACCAGCATTCTGCTTCTTATACTTATTCCAGAAGTAATTAGCCTCCTGTGTATCCTCTGCAAGAATGAAGGCGCTGAAAATGTTGCTAAAACCCTGTGGGTGCCATCTAAGCGCCCATAACTGATTATTCTGCATAATCTTCCTCCTTCATCAAATTTGTCATGCTGCAATATCAAGAACATCGTAAATGTTCCACTGCTTATATCCCAGGCGGAGTATTTCATCCCTCTGCTTAAGTGTTTCCTTTGTGTAAGGATTCCACTTCTTATAAGCAAGATCTTCATTTTCAAGCGATACATACTTCTTCCATGCTTTAGGATAAAGTTCTCTTATGTTCTGATGCTCTACCAGCTTTGCATAGGGGCAAAACCAACAGCCATCTCTTTTTTGACCTTTTAATGAGTATTGGGGACTTAACATGCCATATTCAATGCAGAGGTTTCTGGCATCTTCTTCTGTAAGACCATATCTTTCAAGAAGTGATACCTTTCCTTTCTGCTTATGCAGGCTTTCAAGTCTCTTTGGCTCATCTATTGCAAGGCCAACATATTCGATCCTCTCATCCGAATTGCGCTCAAACCACTTTTTCATTGGCTTTTCCTTAAGTTCCCGCTTTATGCCACACATTCCTTTTGATAAAGGAAATCCGTGCTTTTTGCCGACTCTTTCAGGAGCTGCCCTTTCATTAAGTGGATGATTAAAGAAGTCTAAGAAATCCTTGTACTTGCCATCGGCACGCAGGATCTCTACTGTATAACCCCAGGACTCAAAAACTGCCTTTTTCTCATAGATAAAATCTCTGATCTTAGGGTTTGTTCCCGGAATGTTCTTCTTTACATCAAACATGATCTCAGAGTAGAGGATGATAACCTCTTCTCCTTCTTTTAATAGTTCCTTTTCGTGTTCATGGAACAAAATGATGGTTGCGGTTGAATCCTTGCCACCACTCCATGAAATAACATGATTTCTTAACACAACTCACACTACACGGCTATCCGTTTGCGTGAGATACAAGTTACTGCTGTTTCTCCTTATTGAAAACCCATGACCGTCCTTTGCTTAAAGCTACCACGTTCATATTTCCCCAGCTTGTCATTGCTGGTTTTGGAGCGCCCTTGTCACAGCTCCCGTTTTCTCAGATTCGTGTATATAACTGTTTTACCCTGCTTTTAAGCTGACTTCATCGTAGGTAACAACTCCTACTTCAATCCCATCTGACTTAAAACTGCGCTGGTTAGGCGCAATCTTAAGAGTGACGCCCGGCAGCGCTACAGGAACCCCGTTTACGGGGACTTCGTGTTAATCCTTTCCTTTAAACGAATCAAGGACAGCACATCTAAGTATCAGACTTATAAAGTCTTTCGCTTTTGGCTGTCCGGGAACAATAATATCAGCCTTTCCATCAAGGAAATCGCAATACAGAGCATAAAGCTCTATTACGTTTAGGCTGTTCTGATATGATTTTGTAAACTCAATCATCAGATCCTCCTTTATCAAATTATTCTTCCGTATAATCGGAATAGCCATACTTAACAGCCTTGTATGGGTCAACCCCCAGCTCCTTGCACTTCATTCTGCAGCTTGTACCACCGCTATGTGATGTACGTCTAAGGAACAGTGAGTACATTATGTCTGTAGGATTGATATCGAGCTTAAAACGCTCATCCTCAGGGTACTCTTTAAGGTCAACTCCAAGAAACTCAAGGTAGCCATAAAACTCGTCCATAAGACCTTCCATAAGAGATAAGCATCCCTCATAGATTTCCTTTTCACTGTGGCTTTCTGTCATTTCGTATGCTACTCCATTGATTATCTCTTTCATCTTTTATTATTCCTCCTTTATTTCCAGTCTAAGATAGTGCCATCCACCTGACTTGCAAACCATTCAGCCTCTTCTTTTGTATCAAAGCTGGAAATCTTATAGTCATGTGTCCACTTGGATATGTATCTTACCCAATATCTTCTCTGATAGCTCATGCGGCACCTCCTAACACCAGCGGACTTTCATCATAAGTGCATGTAAGTCCTTTTTCACAGTAGGCATATTCAGTTGTATCATCCTTGGAAATCTGTCCGATATAGTGATGGTATGCGCAATGCTTAAATAAGCTGGGTATGCACTTACGATCATAGAGTCTTACTTTATCCTTATGTGCTTCATACTCTGCCTTGTTGACAGCGAGAGCCTCAGCGTCCATATCAGCGTAAGTCTCATATCCATAATGGACTAAATCATAGTACCTAAGGCTGCCAAGTGATGAATTGGAAAGGATGAGGGTGTTATATTCTCCCTCTCTTCCAAAGAACATCGTTGGATTCTTGCCAAGATACTTAAGGTCTCTAAAAACAGCCTTAAACTGTCCGTAGGTTAAGTCTCTTACCGAATAATAGTAAATCCTGCCATAATCGTGATACTCAATCGACACAGCAAACTCTCCCTCGGAAAGCCTATAAGGTGATATGTCCCTGCTAAGTTCAATGCCATAGTGTGCATTGACTTCGTCTACTATCCTCAGAGTAGATTCTGAAGAATACTTCCTGCAGTCATAGTAATACTCATTTGAACCTGACGGGTATGACTCTCTCTTGGGGGCAATCGCATCAAGCTCTTTTTTAAGTTTTACTGCAAAATCTGACGGTGTTCCGGAAAGAACTTCTATCTTTCTTTCGTGGAGCCTGTGTTCCTTTGCCTCTTTTGCAAGTTCTTCCTCTGTTGGTTCTTCGTACTGCCTTGGTACAAGATTTCCACAATCATCGTACTCGTACTCTTCTGCCATTACTCTATTGTATTCAGCAACAGAGCCATAACTTCTTTCTATGCTCTCTAAGCTGCATCCGTAATCTCTCATTAGATTACTTCCTCCTTTCTTTAATCTTCCTGTTTTATAACAAGCTCATGTCCGGTTTCTTTCTCATAATACTTACACACTATCTTGGCCATACTATCAATGATAGATGAATATTGTTCATTGATTATCCATGCTATTTCTTCCTTTTCATCGCTTGTCATGTTGTCAGACTGATAAACCTTTGTGATAAGGTTCTCATAGTCTGTAAACATGTTTACAGCGATCATCCAGCCATATTCCTTTGTATCTTTCAAAGGTTCCAAAACTTCCTTGAAGAAGTCGTATATCTTGCTAAGATACTCCGGTGCGTAAGCATGAGCGCTCCAAGCTCCCTGAGCTGTTATTTCGTTTACATATTCTGAATAGGTTTCTTCAATCTTTGCCTTTATGGTTGAATCCATCCTTCAGTTCCTCCTTTATCATATAAATCACAAAATTAAAGGGCATCGCATAAGCGACACCCTTATTGTTGTTGTAAAAACCACCTTATCTAAAAGGTAGTTCCTCAGGATCACAAAGTCCGTCAATGGAAAGGTCATCATCTAAAAGAATCTTTCCATCCTCTGAAACCGCAACAGAAAACCCCTCTGTGCCAGCGAAAAAGATATTATCTTTATTACTGAACTGTGTGAGGACTCCCTTAAGCTGTCCAACGGTCTTAATGCCTGATGCGACTTTTGTGTATGCCATAAAAGTCTTCCTCCTTTCTTATTATTAAGCAGCTGCAACTTCCTCATTCTCATGGAGCATTTCAAACAAATCCTTAAAGTATTTGTTGATCTCTTCCATGAGCCTATCATCATAAGGGTAAGCAAAGTCAATCTTGGAATCCGGTTTACAGATAGAGTTCTGCACTCCGAGTGTCCTTGTTACATACATCTCAAAACACCTAGCAAATGCTTCGGTCTTCATCAGATAGTATTTATCATTGTATTTGCCTTTGAGAGTATCCTTTGCCGTAGCTGACTTATGAACTGCATTGTAAAATGCACTTCTGTAAGCACTATAGCAACGATAGAAGTCTGCCTCATCTGACAGGTTCTTTCCTTTGGGGCCTACAGTGTTGTCGATACAATGACCATATTCGTGAATGAATGAATCAGGGTATCTAACATCAACACAAAGGCATCCAATGTG
>ODAI011719767.1_pt1 | contig 13429 bp, 12 predicted proteins | sample 1539321 | NCBI WGS metagenome assembly ODAI01 (sample SAMN02144231, study PRJEB22623) | gut metagenome | biome: sheep rumen | host: Ovis aries | place: New Zealand
GTAAGGGGTCAGGTACTATTAAATATCTGGTCATATAAAATACTTATTTTCTGGTGATTTTAATAATACCAAATATGTGATATTTTATGGAGCATAGAAATTGAACGGTTTCTATGCTCTGTTTTTTTGAAAATGATACGGGTCCCGTATGGAGATGAGGGAAAAATATGGAAGCTACAGTTAATAAGAACAAAAGATTAAAAGATATCAATAAAGTCAGATGGATCACCATCACGGCACTTTTCATGGGCTTGAATATTGCTATGTCAAGCTTTGGCGTACCTGTACCGGGAGGACATTTATACTTGTGTGACATCGTTATCTGCACTGCAGCACTTCTGCTTGACCCTTTGGCGGCATTTGCGGTGGGCGGTATAGGTTCGTTCCTCGGAGATATGATATTCTATCCTGCACCGATGTTTGTTTCGCTTGTAACACATGGAATCCAGGCACTTGTTATAGCACTTATCGTATATAAAGCACAAAAAAATGACCATAAGAAGTTTTTTGTTACTGCTCTGACGGCAACACTTATCGGAGCCGCTATCATGGTAACAGGTTATACCTTCGGCAGGGCATATATATACGGACGCGAAGCAGGCATGGCCGGCTCATTGGTCAAGCTTCCTTATGAAATAGCACAGGGACTTTTAGGCGTGGCAGGATCGCTTCTTTTATGCTTTAAGGGCGGACTTATCAAGTTGTTTAAGCGCATGGAATTAAACTGAAGTGTTTTAGGACAACAAGATTATTTTAATATATAATCAGGAGATCAGGATCATGGATTTTACAAAGATTACCGAAGAAAGCAGACAGGCTGTATGTGAGATCATAGAGAAAGCACATCTTAAGCCCGGCTCATTGTTTATTATCGGCTGTTCTTCGAGCGAGGTGCTCGGAAGTCAGATAGGCACAGCCACCAATATGGATTCCGCAAAGGCAATATATGACGGGATAATACCGGTGCTAAAGGAACATGGGATATATGCCGCAGCCCAGTGCTGTGAGCATTTGAACCGTGCACTTGTGGTTGAAAGGGAGACTATGGATAAGTACGGATTCGAGCAGGTAAACGCCATTCCCCAGCCCAACCACGCAGGAGGCGCATTTGCCACAGAATGCTACAACCGCTTTGAAAATCCGGTGCTTATAGAATCAGTTGAAGCAAAAGGAGATGCTGGTATAGATATCGGAGGTACCATGATAGGAATGCATATCCGAAGCGTTGTCGTTCCGTTAAGGATATCCTTAAGAAAGATAGGCGAAGCTCCCATTATCTGTGCAAGACGCAGACCCAAGTACGTAGGCGGCGCCCGTGCCATTTATGATGAAAGCTTGATGTAATTGTTTTTCCTTTTATAAGGGGTCAGATACCGTTTAATGGTACCTGACCCCTATACTTATAGTTTAATTCCATTGCATAATTAATTTTCTTTTCTCTTTAACACAATCCGTAAGATATAAGTTGATCAATGTCTGATACGGTATTCCGACTTCCCCGGCCTGCTTTTTGAAGTAATCAATGACATTGGGTGAAAGCTTGATGGTCACCTGTTTTTTTAGTTCTTTCGAGTATGGATTTTTACGTGGCTTTAAATTATCTATATCATATTCCTTTAACATATCTGCTCGCCTCCTTTTTTGTGGCTTTTCGGGCGGAAATAATTCTGATCACCGAATCGGATTCTCTGTAACAATGACATACAATACAAAGATTTGCCGCATCACTCATTCCTAAAAGAATAAATCTGTCCTCTTTATCAGAGTGCTCCGGATCGTCAAACATGATGGCAGCGTCATCAAAGAAAACAGTACGGGCTTCTTCAAAATTAATCCCATGTTTTTCTTTGTTTATCTTATTCTTATTTTCATCCCATTCAAAGTGAATCATCTATGATCCTTTCTTGTTCTATAATTATACTATATTTACATTATATTGTCAACAGGTTGCTATTATGGAAGCCACATATCGTCTTCTTTAATATCCCTCTGAATTAAAGTCTCGTTGTCGGAATGTGAAATTTGTTCTTCAACAAATATACGATATTGTTCCCTGCTCTGACCCGGAACTAGATTTAACACCTGTTCCGTATCAAGAAATTTAATACCTGTTTTTGGTTCGGTAAAAGCATAATACTTATAACTACTGTAGGCATAATCGATCGGGGTTTTTACTATTGCAGCTTTAACCGGATTTAAATGGATATAGCGGCTCACTTCAAGGAAATATACGTCATCTTTAATCAGACAAGAAGTATATCTTGAATCAAAAACATGTCCTTCAAAATCATATCTATTGTTAAACCATATCGCATAATTCTGCATGATAGGTTTCATAATTACCCAGATTGGATCTGATAATGTGGTAAGTTCAAGATGAAAATGATTTGTCATAAGACAGAATGCATGCAATAAAAAAGGATGTTTTTCTTTGACGTTTTTGATCAAGTTCAGAAATATACGGAAATCGTCTTCGGCTTGGAACAGGGCTGTTTTTCGATTACCTCTGGCCATAACATGGTAACAAGCACCCTCATACCATTCTCTGTTTTTTCGCGGCATAGTACTCCTATATAAGATATTTGTTTTTTGGGAAAATTAAGAATATTGGTTTACGAAAAATACTTGACTGTTTAATTGTTCGTGTAAATGTAAATCTCTTGTAAAAAATAAAAGATAAAAAATATTCCGCATGAAAATGCATATTATCTAAGCAAAACCTTATTGCATTACTAAAAAAATCACAAGCAGTCCACATACTACCCTTATGGAAGTACGCTTATCCAATCAAGCATAAAAATGCTATCATATTAAAATAATACATGTCAATTAAAAATAAATCATTTAATAAATATTTAATGGTACCTGACCCCTATACTAAAAGAATATTTTTAACAATCCCTGTCCCCTATTAATAATGCTGTAAAAATGTGTTATATTGTAATTGTCTCCTCCTGCTATTGCAAATACGGGAAGGTCCATATTATAATGGTCTCATGAGATATAATCCGTATTGGAGAAGGAGGTTTTACACTTATGATCTATTATGTAAATATCAATGCCGGAAAAGACGGCAACGGCTCAAAAGAGATGCCCTTCCGTCATATAAATGATGCGGCAAAGATTGCAAGACCCGGGGATGAGGTCATTGTAGCACCCGGTATCTACAGGGAATATGTAAATCCTGTAAACGGAGGCACTGCGGAAAAGAGGATAACATACCGTTCGGAGAAGCCCTTAGGTGCTGTCATCACAGGTGCTGAGGAACTGAAGGCCTGGAAAAAATACAAGGGCGATGTATGGAAGGCAGAAGTAGATAACGGAATATTCGGGGCATACAATCCTTATACCACATTTGTATGCGGTGACTGGTATTTCGCACCTACAGTAAGGCATACAGGCGCCGTTTTCATCAACGACCTTATGATGTACGAGACCGTGACACTTGCAGAATGCGTAGCCGGCAAGCCTGACCCTTGTGCATATAATCAGGAAGAGTCCGAATATAAATGGTTCACTGAGCAAAAGGATGGAAAGACCATACTTTATGCTAATTTTAAGGGGATGGACCCCACCAAGGAAAAGGTTGAGATCAGCGTAAGAAGAAATATATTTATGCCCGACAAGCCCGGAAGAGGATATATCACCGTATCCGGATTTGTTATTACAAAGGGAGCTACCACATGGGCACCTCCCGCAGCTTACCAGGACGGTCTTATAGGACCTCACTGGAGCAAGGGATGGATCATTGAGGATTGTGAAGTATCTAACAGCCGCTGCTGCGGTATTTCTTTAGGAAAATACCGTGATCCCGAAAATGACATGTATTTCTACACAAAGCATGTAAAAAGCCCTACCCAGATGGAAAGAGATGCCGTATGCCGCGGCCAGTTCCACGGATGGCTTAAGGAGCGTGTGGGAAGTCACATCATCCGCAGATGTCATGTTCATCACTGTGAGCAGACAGGTATCGTAGGACGTATGGGTGCAGTTTTCTCGACCATCGAGGACTGCCATATCCATCATGTATGTAATTCCCAGCAGTTAGGCGGTGCTGAGACCGCAGGTATCAAGCTTCACGCAGCTATAGACGTTACCATCAGAAGAAACTACATCCACAACTGTATCATGGGTGTATGGCTTGACTGGGAGGCACAGGGTGCGCGTATCACGCAGAACCTCATGCATGACAACTTCCGTCCCGAGGGCAGGACTCCCGCACAAGGTGCTATGTTCTCGAACGATATCTTCATCGAAGTAGGACACGGTCCCACACTTATCGACAACAACGTGCTGCTTTCTAAGGTATCCGTTGTTATCCCCAGCGAAGGCATCGCATGCGTACATAATCTCATGCTCGGTTCATTTGCGCTTATCAACTCAGGTGTTGACAGCATCGTAAACGGGCAGCGTGAGCCCAGATACACCCCTTATCATATCCGCCACAGGACAGAGGTGGCAGGCTTTATGACCATACTTCACGGTGATGACAGGATATATAACAATATCTTCGTACAGAATTATCCCGTTACCGACAAAAAGAAGACTCCCAAGGATAATGATTACGAGGTAGTAGGTACCTCCTGCTTTGATATATTCCCTTCATATGATGAGTGGATCGCACAGTTCATGATGGACCGTGAACCTGATATGGGTAAGCTGGCTCCTGCTCACTTCGGTCATCTGCCTGTATGGGTAAAGGGCAATGCTTACTTTAACGGTGCGGCTGTAGGAAAGCATGAGACTGACGGCTTTGAAAACAAGAAGAATAAGGTAAGCGTTAAGCTTGTAGAGAAAAACGGCAAGGTCGGCATAAAGACAAATCTTTATCCGCTGCTTGAAAGTTTTAAGGACGGCATCATAACAAGTGATATCTTAGGATGTGCTTTTGAGCCGGAGCAGAGATTTGAGAATCCCGACGGAACAGCTATCACATTTGACAGTGACTTCTTAGGAAACCACAGGGGACTTTCTACCATACCCGGACCATTTGCTGACGCAGCAGCTGCTGATAGTGTACTTTGGAATAAATAATTAAAAATATTTACAGGGGTCAGGTACCGTTAAAGTTTTATTAACCGCTTAATAGAATTTTAATGGTACCTGACCCTATATTTATTTATTGATAAATATCTATCCTGTGGTATAATATTAAAGGATATTTTTCAATTGGTTTTCATCGGTACCGCTGCAGGCACGACATCGATGTGTAAGCACGCCTGCTGCATGATACATATTATGAGAGTTCTGATCATAAGTGATTCACACGGGAAAACGGAAAACATAGAGTATTTAAAAGGAAAAGTCGGTAAGATAGATCTGGTCCTGCACTGCGGTGACGGGATATCTGACATAGATTACATCGGAGATATTTTTAAATGCAAAGCGGTCGGAGTATCGGGCAACTGCGATATGTTTTCAAGGGAACCGTCGATGGTCAACCTTAACATAGAAGGGAACCTGGTCCATATAGAGCACGGGCACAGATTGCAGTTCCGAAGTGATGTGGATCTGATCTCGTTTGCAAAGGATAACGGTTATAATGTGGTGCTGTTCGGACATACCCATGTGCAGAAGCTCCTTAATAAAGACGGCGTATGGGTGGTTAATCCCGGGAGCATATCAAGACCAAGGGACGGATATCCTTCGTATTGCATTTTGGAAGCAGAAGGACGCGGAAAGCTTGACTTTAAACTATTAAGATTATAACGATAAAATGCAGAACGCGTTTTTGAGGTGACATTGATCAAAACAGACCGAAAAAGGAGGAAGGGAACATGCCGTTTATAGATTCGAAAATAACAGTGGCTGTGGATGCAGCAAAAAAGGAAGAGTTAAAAGCTGAGCTCGGAAAGCTCATGGCTACTCTCCATAAAAGCGAATCTTACCTTATGGTGGGTATAGAGGATAAGTATGACCTGTGGCTTGGGGGAAAGAAGCTTGAGAAAGGTGCTTATGTGTCTGTGAGCCTATATGGCAATGCACCCTCTAAGGATTTTTCAACCATGACGGGGCAGATATGTGATGTATATTCAAAACTTCTCGGTATCCCCGGAGATGCGATATATGTAACCTATCATCCTGTAAATGACTGGGGCTGGAACGGAAGCAATTTTTGATGGAATCTGACGGAATCAATAAAAATATAACGGTACCCGAGCCTATATCGATATCGGTGAGGGAGCTGGTGGAGTTTGCAGAGCGGAGCGGCGACATAGATAACCGGACAGCACGCACTGACCCTGATGCTATGCAGGAGGGAGCACGGCTTCACCGTAAGATCCAGAAGGAGCAGGGAAGCGGGTACAGTTCTGAGGTGACATTAAAGTTTGATGCTCACGAAGAATACGATGGCGAAAAGATGGTTTTTTCCATCGAAGGAAGAGCCGACGGACTTTTTATCGAGACTTGGGCAGATGCGGTGAACAGACAGGGGAAGGCTGCAGTAGTCCTAAAAGCACCCGCACCCGGAGAAAACACTGCGCTTACCTTCGTGACTGAAGAGGACGGAAACATAAAGCTTGCCTCGGAAACCGAAAATTCGGAAATCACCTTTATAGATGAGATAAAAACTACATATAAAAAAGTGGAAAACATGGATGAGCCCGTCAAAGTACACCTGTCACAGGCAAAATGTTATGCATATATATATGCAGAGCAGAACGGCTTAAGTGAAGCCGGTGTCAGGATGAGCTATGCAAACCTTGAAAGTGAGGATAAGAGGTTTTTCTATTATCATTATACATTCGAGGAGCTTGAAAGCTGGTTTAAATCCATCACCCATGAGTATGCCAAGTGGATAGCCTGGCAGATGAAGTGGCAGCGGAAACGGAATGCGAGCATAAAAAACGCTGTATTCCCGTTCAGTTACCGTGAAGGACAGAAGGACTTGGCAGCAGGAGTATACAGGACGATACTCCGTAAGAAGAAGCTGTTTTTGGAGGCCCCTACGGGAGTCGGGAAGACCATATCAACCGTATTCCCTGCGGTAAAGGCCATGGGAGAAGGGCTTACCTCAAAGCTTTTCTACGGTACCGCCAAGACTATAGCAAGGACTGTAGCCGAGGAAGCATTTTCGGTGCTCATGGACAGGGGACTCGAGTTTAAGGCAGTCACCATAACCGCCAAGGAAAAGATATGTGTGCTCGAGAAACCGGCATGCAATCCGGATGAATGTCCGAGAGCCAAGGGACATTTTGACAGGGTAAATGACTGCGTATACGATATGTTAAATAACGAGGGCAGGATAACGAGGGACCTGATCCTTTCCTATGCGGAAAAGTATAACGTCTGTCCTTTTGAAATGTGTCTGGATGTGACTACATGGGCCGATGCGGTGATATGTGACTACAACTACCTGTTTGATCCGAATGTGTATTTAAGACGCTTTTTTGCGGACGGACCCGAAAGAGATTACGTTTTTCTGGTGGATGAAGCCCATAACCTTGTGGAGCGCGCCAGGGAAATGTACAGTGCAAGACTTAAAAAAGAGGATTTCCTGGCCGTCAAAAAAATGGTGGGAACAGCGGATTACAACCATAAACGTTTGTCCGGAGCACTTGAAAAGTGCAATAAAACCATCTTGGAGATCAAACGTCAATGCGACGATTTTACCGTATGGGAAGATGTGGATATGCTGTATGATACGTGCCTTAAGTTTATGGGAACGTATGAGGCACTTCCGATGGATTTCAGGGTGGAGGATCCGGAGATATTGTCCGAGCTGTATCTTAACGTCCGGCATTTTGTGAACATGCATGAGCGTATGGATGGGGATTACAGTATATATTCCGATTATTCTCCGGATGGAAGTTTCAATGTGACGCTATGCTGCATGGACCCTTCAAAGGCGTTAAAGGAATGCCTGAAAAAAGGCAGGAGTGCCATATTTTTCTCGGCCACGCTTATCCCGGTAAAATATTACATCGGGCAGCTTGGCGGCGAGGTTGCCGAGGATTATGCGGTATATGCACCGTCACCGTTTGATAAGGACAACAGGCTCATAATGGTGGCAAGGGACGTAAGTACAAAATATACCAGACGCAGCAAGGATGAGTACGGAAAAATAGCTGCTTATATCAGGAGCTTTATAAGTGCGAAACCGGGCAATTACATGGTGTTTTTCTCATCCTATAAGATGATGCTGGATGTGGCGGAAGAGTACAAATCGCTTTTCGAATCAGAGACTGTTGAGGTACAGATACGGTCCGGGCAAAATACAGATGTCGAAAAAGATAAAGCATCTGATTCTAATGGCTCGGATGAAGAGTCCGAGACCGGCAGGAGCGCTTACAAAGATGAAAACAGGCTTCAGGTTAAGCTTACTCCCGGAAAAACGAATCTTCTTCTGCAGCTTCAGGGAATGAAGGAGCAGGAAAAGGAAGCATTCCTTAAGGCTTTTGACGTGGCAAACGAAGGCACCTTAGTCGGCTTCTGCGTTATGGGCGGCATATTCGGAGAAGGCATAGACTTAAGAGCCGAAAGGCTTATCGGTGCCGTGATAGTGGGCACAGGATTGCCGCAGGTATGTAACGAGCGGGAGCTTTTCCGGAATTATTTTGACGGGATAAACGGAAACGGATTTGAATATGCGTATCTGTATAACGGTATGAACAAGGTACTGCAGTCTGCAGGGCGTGTGATCAGGACCTCCGATGACAGGGGTGCGATACTTCTCCTTGACGAAAGGTTTGCCGCGGAACAATACAGAAGCCTGTTTCCGCAGGAATGGTACCCGTATATGTATGTGGACCTGAAAAGTGTCGGAGAAATCCTGAAGCATTTTTGGAACGGCGTTTTGACATGAAAACAATAAAAAAGGTATTATGGAATTCTTGGCATAAGCGAAGAATCAAAATAAAGGAGGTATATTATGGCAGTTATCAACGTAACAAAGGAAAATTATGAAGAGATCAAAAACAGCGGGAAGACCGTTTTGCTTGATTTTTATGCAGACTGGTGCGGTCCCTGCAAGATGGTATCCCCCATTGTCGACCAGATATCCGAGGAGCATCCGGAATACCTGGTAGGTAAGATAAATGTTGATGATGAGGATGAATTATCCGAAAGCTTCGGCGTTATGAGCATCCCTACCCTTGTGGTACTTAAGGGCGGAGAGATCGCTGAAAAATCCGTAGGATTCACTCCTAAGGAGAAGATACTTGAGCTTCTTAAGTGAGCTAGAAAGGTATAATATAACGACATGGAATAATCTGTTAGTCACGGGGTTTATATGAATAAGAAGGTGTTGATTGGACTTGCCGCAGTGATCATAATAGGATTGCTCGCGGCAGCAGGTATAATCATTTATGATAAGATAGCGGAAAAATACCGCGAAAGTGATGTAAAGACCGAACTTTCGGCATACTATAACGTTCCGGAAGGGGAGGCTATGCTCATTTTTGATGAAAAAGTATATGATAAGAACGCCGTATACGAAAACGGGGAGTATTATCTGGACTTTTCTACGGTAGCTGAAAGGTATTCGACGCTTTTTCTGTGGAATCCTGAAGAAAACAGGCTGTATTATACTACAGCCTCGAGGGCTTACATTTTTACTCCCGGAGAAAAGGGGATGATAGTAAATGACAGCCCGGTGGAAAATGAAATTCCGCTTATTATCGAAAAGAACGGCGTGATCTATGTATCCATGTCATTCCTTACTACCTGCAGTTCCATTACATACCGGACATACCATGAGCCGGAACGCGTGCTTGTGACCTACAGCACTGACGAATATTTATGTGCTGCTGTTAAGGAAGAGACCAGTATACGTGTGGATAAAGACATAAAAGCAAATTATCTGGAAAAACTTCCCGTGGGCTCTAAGGTCAGGGTTATCGATGGCGGCGGCATCCAGGAAAACGGATTTATCAAGGTAATGAGTGAGGACGGTGTCAGAGGATATATACTGGAGGAAAAGCTTGACTGGGCAAACAGATTCAGTGAGGCGCCTTCATTTAATCCTTATGAGGCTGAAAAGTATAAGCATATAAAGAGTGACGACAAGATATATATGATCTGGCAGCTTGTATACAGCAAGGGACATATTCAGGAAATGCTGAGCTGTCTTGATAAAAATCCTGAGATAAACGTAGTATCGCCTACCTGGTTTTTTATGTCGGGACCAAACGGAGAGATGATATCCTACGGTGACAGCGAGTATGTAGCGGCTGCACATGAAAGAGGAGTAAAGGTCTGGGCAGTTTTAAAGAATGATGATATAGAGGGTTCTTTTGAGCATAATGCCGACTGTTATAAGGTATTGTCGAAATACGACTCGAGGAAAAAACTGATAAACAATCTGATCGATGCCGTATCGGAATGCGGAGCTGACGGTATAAATATCGATATAGAGACCACAAATGTCGATACAGGGGTATTTTTCATCCAGTTTTTGAGAGAATTGTACCTCAAATGCAGTGAAAAAGGTATAGTGATATCCGTAGATAACTATATACCTGAAAGCAACAATGCATATTACAATATCCCCGAGCAGTCCAAGGTAGCGGATTATGTTGTGATAATGGGCTATGATGAGCACTATAAGGGCTCGGATGCAGGGTCTGTAGCCTCTCTTTCGTGGTTTACATACGCAGCCGACCTCTCATTAAAAAAGTGTCCGGCAGAGCAGCTGATAATGGGCGTTCCTTTCTATACCAGACTGTGGCATGAAGTGGCCGACGGAGATAATGTAAAGACCTACTCTGACAGTATGGACCTGAACGCACAGGATAAGTTCCTGAAAGAGCTTAAAGAAGAGCCTGAATGGCTTGAGGATGCGGGACAGTATTATTATGAATATGAAAAGGACGGAGATACATATAAGCTTTGGGCGGAGGAGAAAAAATCACTGACGCTTAAAGCCATGGTCATCGGAGAAAAGAATTTCGCCGGAGCTGCTGCATGGGAAATGAGCGGCGGGACCGAGGGCCTGTGGAGTGCCATAAAGAGTGCTGTCGAGGGTGATCTGTCGGCACTGCTGGAAGATAATGCCACCCCGCAGGAGACCGGAGAAGCTTAAAAAGAAAATGCAGGAGGGTAACATGAATACAATAATTGAGTATCTGAAACAACTTGGAACAGATGTGGGACTGAAGATCATTTTCGGTATCCTTGTCCTGTTTATAGGATTTAAAGTAGCAAAATGGCTGGTTAAACTGGTAGCAAAGGGTAAGGCTTTTACAAAGCTGGATAAAAGTGTTCAGAGCTTCCTTTTAAGCTTTATAAAGATCATCCTTTATTCGCTTGTTATTGCCAGTGCAGCTATCATCTGGGGCATCCCGACCACTTCGTTTATGACGATATTTACATCTGCCGGTGTAGCTATAGGTCTGGCTCTCCAGGGTGCATTGTCGAATTTTGCAGGCGGACTTATGATACTTATTTTTAAGCCGTTTAAGATCGGTGATTTTATTGAAAACGGTGCTGTGATGGGTACTGTTAAGGACATCACCATCATCTATACCATTCTTTATACGGTTGACAATAAAGTGGTTACCATACCTAACGGTACTCTTACCAATTCAAATGTCATCAATTATTCCACGCTTCCCGAGAGACGTGTTGATATCAAGTTCAGTGCAGGATATAATGATGACATTGACAAGGTCAAGAGTGTGCTTATGAGCGTGGCTGAGTCCCATGAGAAGGTGCTTAAGGATCCCGCTCCCTTTATAAGGCTTACCGCACAGGCTGCAAGCTCACTGGATTATACCTTCAGAGTCTGGGTCAAGGGTGCTGATTATTGGGAAGTGTACTTCGATATGATGGAGCGTGTTAAGAAGGCGTTTGATGAAAACGGTATCTGCATACCCTTCCAGCAGGTGGATGTACATATGGATAAGTGATTGATGATGTAAGATATTTATGACGGCCGGGCGGAGTACCCGGTATGTTCTAAAACCCGTTACCACTTAGCAGGGATATACTAACGGTCATACTCATATTTCGGCTGCGGACGCTTGCAATCGGTCGTCCGCCCGATGCCGGACGACCTTGGGCTACGCTCAAAAATCAGTTTGGTAAACTGATTTTTGCCTTGCCTTCATATTCGTCTGACCGAAGTATATCCGCTGCACGCTTTATGGTTTTAGCCCATACCGGGTACTCCGCCCGGCTAGTATATGGTCCCTTTTTACACAACATGCATAAATAAGGCTTCCCCTTGAGGGGAAGCTGTCTGCGAAGCAGACTGATGAGGTGTAAAAAAGGGAGAAGTCGTGGTTTGATAATAAAAAACACCGGAAAAATGCAAAAAAGGCTTGTAAAATATCGAAAAGATGGTATTATTGTACTATCTTTTTTGTTTAGGAGGTTCAGAATATGAGAACTAAGATCAAACAGTTATTTAGAAACACCGCTGAGTATGCCGGAAAACAGGTCACCGTATGTGCATGGGTTCGCACAAATAGGGCACAGGCACAGTTTGGGTTCCTGAATTTGAACGATGGTTCTTTTTTCGAGAATCTTCAGGTTGTTTATGAGCAGGCTATAGAGAATTTTGAAGATATATCAAAGATCAGGGTCGGCATGAGCGTTAAGGTAGAAGGTACTTTAGTACTTACTCCCGAGAATCAGCAGCCTTTTGAGGTTAAAGCTGCAAAGGTTGAGGTGCTTGGTGATTGTCCGGAGAGTTATCCCATCCAGCCTAAGCGTCATACAAGGGAGTTCCTTCGTACCGTGGCGCATCTTCGTCCCCGTACCAATCTTTTCAGCGCGGTATTCAGGATAAGAAGTGTGGCAGCTATGGCTATCCATACTTATTTCCAGGACAGAGGTTATTTATATGTTCATACTCCTCTTATCACATGTGCTGACTGTGAAGGTTCCGACCAGATGTTTAAGATCACGACACTGAATCTGAACAAGCTTCCTTTAACCCAGGACGGTAAAGTTGATTTTAAAGAGGATCTGTTCGGCAAGCAGGCATTTATCACAGGTTCCGGACAGCTTCAGGGTGAGACATTTGCTATGGCTTTCGGAGATATTTATACATTCGGACCTACATTCAGAACTGAGAATTCCAACACTCAGACACATGCTAACGAGTTCTGGATGATCGAGCCCGAGATGGCTTTCTGCGATCTTGAAGGTCTTATGGATATCGAAGAGGAGATGCTCAAATTCATAGTTAAGTATGTAATGGAGAAATGTCCCGAGGAGATAGATTTCTGTGACAAGTTCGTATCAAAGGGTCTTAAGGATAAGCTCAATGCCATAATAAATGCCAAGTTTACAAGAATCTGCCACCATGATGCCATCGACCTTTTAAAGAAGGCTGATGTGAAGTGGGAATTCCAGCCCGATTATGGTGAGGATATTGCTAAAGAGCATGAAAAGTACTTAGTTGACTACTTCAACGGTCCGGTATTCGTTACCAACTGGCCTAAGGAGATCAAGGCTTATTACATGAAAGTTAACCCCGATA
>ODAI010054300.1_pt1 | contig 13428 bp, 17 predicted proteins | sample 1539321 | NCBI WGS metagenome assembly ODAI01 (sample SAMN02144231, study PRJEB22623) | gut metagenome | biome: sheep rumen | host: Ovis aries | place: New Zealand
AGGGTATAGATGCAGTTGGAAACACCAGAGAGTACACCTATGATGAGATGGGAAAGGTAACATCTGTAAAAGAAGCAGATGGAACTGTTAAGTCCTATGAAATGAATGTCATGGGGCGTGCTTCAAGGATTACTGATGAAGCAGGCTTTGTTACAGAAATCACATATAATGTAATGGGTAAGCAGGAAAAGGTCTGCTTGCCTAATGGTGGTATCATTAAATATGAATACGACCCACTAATGAGACTTACAAAGGTTACTGACCCAGAGGGCAGAACAACTGGATATGAGTACGATAAGAACGGTAATGTAACAGCTGAGTACTTGGGTGACATAAAGGTGCGAAGCCTTGAGTATGACATTCTTAACCGTATCACAAAAGAGATAGATGCTCTTGGTCATGAAAAGACTTATACTTATGATGAGAACGGTAATGTAACAGATGTAGTAGATACCTTAGGAAACAAAACATCACGAGAGTATGATCTTCTTGGAAGAGTAGTTTCAGAAACAGACCCTCTTGGAAATACAACAAGCTACTCATACACAAAGCTTGGTGATATAGCAAGCATTACTGATGCTGCTGGAAGAACAAGACATTTTGAATACACAGGTGGTGGAAAGCTAAAGGCTATCTATTTCTGTGGCAGGTTAGAACAGGAAATAAATTACGATAACGTTGGTAGAATTATTTCTCGCTCATTTGCAGATGGCTATAAGATTAATTACAGCTATGACGTTCTTAGCAGAGTTTCCAAGGTGGAAGGCTCAGATGGAAGAACTGTATTTTATGAGTATGATGCAATGGGCAGAGCTACAAAAGTAGCTGATGGACGTAGCACCACTCTTTATACCTATACAGCTACAGGACGCATTAAGAGTGTAATAGATGCCCTCGGAAATGAAACAGCCTACACTTATGATGCACTTGATAACCTAAGAAGTGTCCAAAGAGCTGAAGGCAGAATCAATGATGATAAGATGCCTGTAGTAGGTGAGGATGGTCACGTAACACTCTATTCTTACGACCTTTCAGGACAGCTTACAAAGATAACAGATGCCTTAGGCCAAGAAGAGACTTACGAGTATGACCAGTATGGACGCCTTAAGACAAAGACTGATAGAGATAAATACGTAACTTCATACAGCTACAATAACCTTGGTGCTGTGACAAATGTAGGTTATTCAGATGGCAGAAGTGTAGCTTTTGCTTACAATGAATTAAACCAGCTTAACGAGATAAATGACTGGCTTGGAAAGACTACTCTTGAGAATGATATCTTAGGACGTCTTACAAAGGTTACTGATTATAAAAACAGAACAGTAGCTTATGAGTACAACGAATTAGGAGCAAAGACTAAGCTTACATATCCTGATGGAAGAACAGCGGATTATACATATGATGCTGAGGGAAGACTATCAGGCATTACAGGAAATGGCGAAAAGACAAGCTACACTTATGATGCCCTTGGACGCCTTACAGAAAAGCTTTTACCAAATGGAGTAAAGCAGGCTTATTCATATCTTCCAGGTGGAAATCTATTGAGCATGGAAAGCTCTGATAAGGAAGGTGCTCTTGATAAGTACTTCTACACATATGATAATGCAGGACTTATCTCGGAAATCAACAGAAGCAGACGTGGTTTAGAAGCTGTATCTGGCCAGTATGATTATAAGTATGATGCAATAGGCAGATTGACAGAATCAAGCCATAACGGACAGGTTAAATCAGCTTACGAGTATGATGCTTTTGGAAATAGAACAAGCCTTGTAGAAGATAATACAAAAACAGCATACAAGTACGATGTCCTAGACAGACTTGTAGAAGCTAAGGAATTAAACAACAGTCAGGCTATTGTTAAGACATACGACTACGATAAGCGTGGTAACCAGACAAAAGAATTTGTAGACGGTCTCTTACAAAAGACCTTTACTTTTGATGCAACAAACATGCTTGCAAAAGTAACTGATGCCACAAAGGGAGAGTTAGAAAATCAATATAATGGTTTAGGCTTTAGAGTTGCATCTATTCGCCCAGAGGAAAAGATAGAGTATCTATGTGATCTTTCAAGAGATTACTACAACTTGCTAGAGCGTACCGTTAATGGTGAAACAGAAAGCTTCATCTATGACAACAACGTAATCAGCATGTCAAAGGCAGGAAGCAACTACTACTATCTTCAGGATGAACTAGGTTCTCCAATGTACATGACAGGTACAGATGGAGTCGCTGTAAGTTCATACGCCTTCGATGACTTTGGTAGAAACATAGACCCAAGAACAGGAAGACAAAGAAAACACGAATACAAGATAGATGGCAACATCATTCAGCCATTTGCATTCACAGGCTACCAGGAAGATGAGGTATCGGGGTTAAAGTTTGCCCAGGCGAGATTCTATGATGCAAACACAGGTAGATTCAAGAGTGAGGATAATGTAAAGGGATTTATAGATAGCCCATTTACATTGAATCACTATGGTTACTGCTGGGGCAATCCGGTTGGCTTAGTTGATTTGGATGGTAATTTACCCGCAAAAGTGGATGTTGCCATTGATGAAGCTAAGAGTTTTTGGAATAAATACCTTTTTGGTAAAGAAGTTACAGTTAGTTATGGTGGAAATATGGTTGATGTAAAAGGGGCTGTTGGAGTAAAACAAACAGCAAAGCATGTATCAACCGTATCAGATGACGGAAATAGACTTTTTAAGCTTACGACCAACACAGATTTAGACACTAATAAGACAACGTATACATTTAGTGTAAATATTAAAGGATTTATAGGCGGATCTAAGCATGAGACTGGAATGAATCTGAAATTGTCTACTGGTTTTTCTTCTGATTGGTCAATTAATGCAGGAGTATCAGGAAAAGTATCTATAGATGGTGCACATATTGATGCTAGTGGAAATGCATCGGCAGGTTTTGAAAAAGGGCTTACAGTTGATGCTAAGGGGGGATTTGGATATAGAGAAAACACAATCGGATTAGGTGCAGCTCTTGATGGTTTAAGAATGGAAGATACTTTTAGAGTCTACGGATATCATTCATACTATAAGAATGGAACAAGTATTACAACGCAGGTGAATGCATACATTAGAATGGCGTTAGCGTATATATTTGTTGGAATGGCATATTATCTATATAGTGGTAATCCGGAAGTATTAGAGAAAGCTCAATCATATTGTCATTTATAGAAGGAGATTCAAGATTATGTATACTGAAAATAAATATGTAATAGATAAAAAGAGCATAGGAATGGAAATATTTGAAGGATTGACTATCTGTAGAAAAGGAGCCATCCCTTTTGCAGTTTTTTGCATATTTGTGGTAATTAGTACGTTTGCTAATTTTTGTATGACTGCAGAGTCAGAAATGCTAGGCTATTTTGTATTGAGTCTTATAGTGTTTTTGGCTCCAATAGTAAGTGCAATTATTAAGGTATATAAGATAAGTGAGGAATATGGTAATAAAAGAATCACACATGTAGTACGAATTGATAATGAGAGAGTAACCGAAGAAATATTTGATGCCGATGGATTGTCTTTAGGCAAAAATCAATACTTTACAAATAATGTCAGTCGTTGTGCTAAAGGCTTCAAATATATATTTTTATATTTTTCAGACAGGGAAGTTTGTGTTCTTAGAAAAGACGGCTTTGAAAATGAGGATGCAAGAATTCTTAATGAAATTCTCAATAATTTAAAAAAGGATACTGAAGACAGAAGAGATTTTGTACATAAGGATGTTTTTAAAATTCAAAAAATTTGTCTTATTGTAGGGTTTATAGTTAGTATTATCATGACAATCTCATATTCAAAGATGGTTGGTTTTGAGGAGTCTGCATTTTTAAATTCAGTAAAGATGATTTTGGCAGGACTTTTGTTTTTCTTATGGCTTAGCTACGGCATTACTTTTTTTATTCAATGGTGGAAAAAACAAAAAACAATTATGAAAGTACTATCAATAGTTATGTACCCAATTACTACATTTATTTTTTTGTTATTAGCATTAATATGGGCTGTGCCTTATACGGTTAAAAGTTTTTCTAAATACTAATTAAGTATGATAGACATATTGGACCTGGTGGTGTTACAAATTAATTATACCAAGACAATTATACTGAAAAGTCAGATATATTAATTATTATAATTGCAGTAGTGGATTTGATTGGACAAATATCGAAATAAAATACTGCTCTAAGTACCTGACCCCTTTACGGAAAAATTGTAATGTAATAAATTCGTAAAGGGGTCAGGCGCCAATGTGATTGATTTTGGAGAACTGGCAGGTGCTACTGTAGAAGGTGCTGTAGTAGGTGGTATAGCTTCAAAAGGAGTAGGTGCAGGTTTGGCAGGAGCTATGCTTGCAGGTGGTGTCGGAGCGGCTGCAGGAAATGTCACCACGCAGTTAATTAATACAGGTAGTGTAGATGCAGGTCAACTGGCGTTTGCAACAGGTGCTGGAATAGTAGGCGGTGGCTTAGGCTATGGCATTGGAAAAGGTATATCAAAAATATCTTCTAAGGTTGCACCCAAGATTGAAAATAAGATAGACGATTTTGTAACTAAAAGAAGAGTTGCAAGGGGCGGAGCTTCTGTAAACACAGCAACTCCAAAGCAATGTAGACTTGAAATGGATTTGCAGTTCTTTGCAAAAGAGAGTGGATGTCCATTTGAGGGTGGCGGTTCGAAGGTTGATTTTTATGTTAAGCCAAATGGAGATGCTGTTCCAAGTACAGGATATCGATACATGAGAAAAGATGCCCCTTATTTGGAGACTTTAAGGAAAACAATGACAATATTAAGCTTTTAAAGAGTAGGAGAATGCCAAAGGTAAGAGAAAAACTTTTTAGGAAGGCAGCCAATGTTAAGAAAAAGGCTATTGATGGAATTTATGAGTACACAAGAAAGAATTTTGGCAAGATATTTGCTGGGGAATTACTTGGAAGCGCTAGAGATAATTTTGTCACAAGCTTTTCAATAAAGGGACATTCGATTAAATCGTTGCTGGAGTTCAAATTTGCTAGTGCAGACGTAATGGATATAACTGTGCAGGAGGAGTGTTGTTAATGAGTAAAGTAATAATATATAGGGAATATACAATAATATTGATGCTTGTAGGATGTTTGATTTTTATAACTGCAAAAATAATTATTAAAAAAAGGTTATTGACTTATTTGAAATTTACTAGTGAAAAAGCGAAGTTAATAATCAATATGATATGTATTCCTATTGTGTATGCTGCACTAATATTTTGTCTGTGGGAATATTATCCGCTAATGTTAGATATACCAAATGCTATTTCAAAATCATATTGTGTAGATAACGCTATTGCCAGATCCTATGATCATAGTAATCCAGGGTTTGTTGAAAGACGATACATTGATATGGAAATTGATGGTAAAATTGAGCATATGACTTTATACGCATATGGAATAAACGAAGGAGAGAAATATACGGTTATATATCTTCCGCATAGTATGCTTGGAACAGCTGTACCAGTAGAATAATTTTTTTAGAAATGGAGTAATTCAGATGAAAAGTGGAATTATAAAGATGGCGATAAATGCTATAGCTATACTTATAGTTTTCTTCTACGCGACAAGAAAAAACAGGCATATTTCCGATGAAATAAAAACTGTATATGATATTACTGTACCAGGATTACTAACAGGTCTTTGTGTGTTTTTTCTTGTGTTTGGAGTTATCTTTTCAACAACAATGATTATAGCATCAAAAAGTACTGATACAGTTACAAATGGGCATTATTATATAGGATTAACGATGATTCTTATTGGAGTCTTTGGATTTATTGCTTGTATGAATTGGAAAGTAAGTATATCAGAAAAATATATTTCATACACAAATATTTTTGGAATGACAAGTAAATACTCAAAGGATGAAATAGTTGATGTATCTATTGGAAAAAAAGATGAATTAACAATCATATTTACTACGGGTAAAATTGTTATTGATCCTTCGACTACAAATTATTCATTATTATTTGGTGAATTAATGGGAGAACAATAAATTTTTTCAACACTGTGCGTAATAATGTGCACTTTTGTAAGCTGCAAAGCCAACTACAGACTTTGCAGTTTTTTCATAGTTACAAATTAAAATCAAAGAGCATAAACATGGCGATACCACGGACGGCAACATCATCTAGCCATTTGCCTTCACAGGCTACCAGGAGGACGAAGTATCTGGTCTTAAGTTTGCACAGGTGAGATTTTATGACGCAAACACAGGAAGATTCCAGAGTGAGGATAATGTAAAGGGATTTATTGAGAGCCCATTTAAATTGAACCATTATGGCTACTGCTGGGGCAATCCAGTTGGATTGGTTGATAATGAAAGAAGGCAAGGAGCTAGACAATTAGCCAAGTACTCACGAAAAGCAGCAAAAATAGCTGAAGATTATGTGAATAATAGTTGGATAGGACGTACAATACCAGGAGCGACTTTGTTGGGAACAAGCATTGAAGAAGAAATTTGCATAGAATAGGGAGTTTTATGGATTCAATAGTTATAAGGCAAAAAAGAAAAAATAGGATATGGAACATGTTAACTATTTTTGGAATTAGCATGGTATACATTTATATATTTCTTGCATTTTTGTTTTTACAAAAATGGTATATTGGGATTTTTGGTGTATTTTGTTTTGTATCAACCTTACCATTTATTCATCTTCTTTACGAAGAATTATTCATGATAGTAACAATACGAGATGGAAAAATATATATTAGTTATGATCGGAAACATAAATCAGATATGATTATTGACTGCGAATATTCTTGCAACCAAATTATTGAAGGTAATATAAGAGGTGATATTTTAACTCTGAAATACGATCAAAGACATTTTATAAGCTTAAATGAGAGACAATGGGATAATTATGATGCTTTATTATTCTATATTGTAGATAATAAAATAAAGGTAACAACAAATTATCCAGATGAATTTTCAAAATTGAAAAAGAAAATTGTAAATAATACTAGGCTGAACAACTCTATTAAAGCTGATAATAACGTAGATACTAAAATTGGAATTAGAGAAAGAATACTAATATTATTATTGAGTTGTTCATATGGTGGATTTGGGTGTTTCATTATTTTTAGAGTTATATCTGATGGTGCTATTTCGTATAAATCTATAATAGCTGTTATCTTTGGCGTTTTATTGTTATTGATGAGTATAGTAAGTCCATCTATTATCAAGAAGAAACTATAAGCTTGAAATTTATTGTGACGATGCTTAAAAAGGGAAAAATTAGGAAAATGATTTAAACAACTGAATGCGATTATGAATGGGGCTGGCATATGATTTGTCTGCCGTGTTTATCTAAATGGAAGAGCAGCTGTATACACATATGATAAGGAAGACAGACTTGCAGGCATTACTGGCAATGGAGAGAAGGCCAGTTGAAGGATTTCATGTGGGCTACTTAAGAAAAAGCCCAGATGAATCCTGCTTATGTGACATTTCAAGAGACTATTATAACCTCTTAGCGCGAACAGTTAATAGTGAATCTGAGACCTATACTTATGACAGTAACGTAGTAAGCATGTCAAAAGCAGACAATGATTATTTCTATATGCTTGATTAACTTGGAACAGGAATGTACCTAACAGGCACAGATGGCATAGCTACCTCGACCTATGCCTATGATGAATTAGAACTGAGTTGTTAGGCTTTTCAGGAAAAACTTGGAAAAAAGTTCTTTGCTGTGCATTGCTAGATGAAACAAATATGACAGGATTTATTTCTAATGCGGTTTCAACCTTTGCATCTGATGTGGTTGATTGTTTTATCGAATAATAGCAACTGTAAATTTTTATTAGGAGATACAAGTATGATATTTAAATATAATAGGTATGATATAAATGAAAAGAACTTATATTATTTATCAATGGTTACGATGCTAAATTACGGAATATTTGTTAATTTGTTTTTTGTGCTCGGAGCAATGTTACTTGTTTTGCAGACAGAGACAATTGATTTTATGACAATAATATATGCGTTAATTATAGTATTGTTTGGAATTAGCTTATTTGTTATAGACGCAATATACAGGATTGTAATCTTAAAAAAAGAATTAGAAACATTAGTAAAGTTCTGGATATTGACGTTTTGGGAAAACTTTCTGGTAAAAAGCTTGATAAGAACTTGATTTATAAAGATGAGGAATGGTTTATCGCAGTGCCTTCTCCAGAATGTATTATCGTAAATAAAAAATATATAGAAAAAGATATCGAGACGAAAACTAAAGCAAAAAGTATAGACGTATCAATTAGAACAGTTGATGGAAAGGTTATAGAGTATCAAATTGATGATAAGTGGAAATATATTGTAGCTCAGTTGAAAAAGTGGATTAGGAATAATGGGTAAAAAGAAGATGGCAATAAGCATATTAGCCAATATGGCTTTTGGGGTAATATATTTCGTTTTATTAAGGTTAAGCAATACAGTTTCGATATCTCAATCTGAAAGTAATATAATAAGAAAAAGTGGCTGATAATGCAAAGCATAGATTGAAAGTAGCTTGGAAAGAGATGTTAGATAATCAGGAAATAATTGAAAAAGAAATAGCCGATAATGTCAATTTGTTAAAAGCAATTCCATTTGGAATTTATCCATCAATAATAAGGGGGATATATGATGAAGCAACAACCTGTGGTGATTAAATCAAAAGATAAAGGGCCAATAATAGGTATTCTTGTACTTATTCCTATATTAGGGTTACTGTTTTATTTTACACTATATATGAGAGAAACTGAAAAATTATTAGATTATTGGATGATATTGGTCGTAATGGTGTTTGCGCTTGCTATTATGGTGTTACTAATTTGTAGTGTTACGAAGAAGGTCATAATATGTGGTGATGATATAGAAGTGTATTATGCGCCGTTCATAGTAAAAAAGGAAGTTACCAAATACATTTATGATAAGAACTCGTATAAGACATTAAAAGGAAAACTAGTTCCAACAGAAACGATTACAGTCAAATCAGGTATCTTTACTGCTTTCTTTAATAGTGTGGATACACAAAATTTTAAGACTTTATTTAAATATATGGTTAATAGCGACATTCCGATTATAACTGAGGATGAAGACTATATATTGGAATTCCGTTCACGTAATAAGAATATGTAAATAATTCAAATCTAATGATGAAGCAAATGAATTATGTGAAGATTAAGGATAAATAAGTATGAGAGTTTTAATATGTGCTGTAGTTGTAGTTATATATTAGGTGTAACAACTGTGGCAATATGTAATGGCGTACCTAAAGCAGTTTTAGGGATATTATTATTCTTTACAATGATATGCTTTTTATTTTGTATTATTGGATTTCCAAAGGATAGAAGAAAATAAATATTGCTTTTTAGGCTGTCAGCTATTATTCATAGAAACTGTTGGCAACATCAACCAGCCATTTAATAGGAGCAGCTTCTGGAGCTGTAATAGCAAAGTGGAAATTACAATTAATAAAAAGAAGTTAATAGGCATAAAATGTCGATGTTCTTACAAGGTGGGCGATGCAAGATTTCTTGCATTGCCCTTTTTCCTGTAATATAATTATATTTCCAAAATAATTAATGAGGTATTATATGGCTACTACTACAGATTTAATTTCAAAAATTAATGAGAAATATGGCAGGATGTCAAAGGGGCAGAAGCTGCTTGCTAATTATATTATTGATAATTATGATAAGGCTGTTTTTCTGACTGCTGCCAAGCTTGGCGAGATGCTTGGAGTATCGGAGTCTACTGTTGTGCGTTTTGCATCCTTCATAGGCTACAAGGGATATCCTGAGTTTCAGCAGGCTTTAGAAGCTCTTGTTCGTGCAAAGCTTAATGCATCCGACAGAATAGAAATCACAAGCGGTGGAATAGAGCAAAATGGAGTGCTTCGCACAGTGCTTTCTTCTGATGCTTTAAAAATTAAAAACACCATGGAGACTATTGATGAAGCAGCATTTGAAAATGCAGTGGAATCTATTCTTAATGCAAGACGTATTTACGTTGTTGGTATTAGAACCTGCGCACCTCTTGCATCATTTCTGTCATTTTATCTTAATATGATTTTTGATAATGTGGTTAACCTTCAGACAAGCTCTACATCAGAGCTGTTTGAACAAATGATTCATATAAATGAAAAGGATTGTATTATTGGTATATCATTTCCAAGATATTCAATGAGAACTCTTAAGGCTTTGGAATTTGCCAATAACAGAAGAGCGGATGTTATTACCATCACTGATTCAATCCATTCCCCAATGAACCTATATAGCTCTTGCAACCTTATTGCAGAAAGTGATATGCATGCAGCTGTTGATTCTTTGGTTGCGCCACTTTCTGTAATTAACGCTTTACTAGTTGCATTATGTAATAAGAAGCAGGCTCAGGTGGCAAAGAACCTTGAAATGATAGAAGAGGTTTGGAACAATTATCAGTTCTATGAAAACGACGAAATAGATATGGTGGATGATTCAATCAAAATGTATTATCCAGGAGAAATTTAATGAGTAATGTAATTGTAATAGGTGGCGGCGCTGCTGGAATGATGGCGGCCTATGCTGCAGGAATGTGCGGACATTCTGTAACTCTTTTAGAAAAGAATGAAAAGCTTGGTAAGAAAATCTATATCACAGGAAAAGGCAGATGTAATTTTACAAACGCTTGCAGCGAAGAGGATTTCCTTAAAAATGTAGTTTCTAACCCTAAGTTTTTATATAGTGCAATCTATACCTTTAATTCAGATGCAATGATAGATTTTGTAGAAATGCATGGCACTGAGACAAAGGTTGAAAGAGGAAATAGAGCCTTCCCAGCATCTGACCATGCCTCAGATATTACAAAGGCACTTAAGAATGCCTTGCAGGAAGTTAATGTTGACATTCAGCTTAACACATCAGTTTCAAAGCTTATCGCATCAGGCGATAGAGTAACTGGCGTGGAGCTTAAGAATAACAAAAAGCTTTCAGCAGATGCAGTTATTCTTTGCACAGGCGGTTTATCATATCAGACTACAGGCTCAACAGGTGATGGACTGAGATGGGCTAAAAACATAGGTTTAAATGTCACTGACACAAGACCAGCCCTGGTTCCACTTAATACAAAGGAATCATACATCAAAGAAATGCAGGGACTTGCCCTTAAAAATGTTAAGCTTTCTATATTTAATGGCAAAAAGAAGCTTTACGATGAATTTGGGGAAATGCTTTTCACTCATTTTGGTGTTTCAGGTCCACTTGTTCTTTCTGCCAGTTCTATAATAGGAAAGAAGCTTCAGGAGACAGGAGAGCTAAAGGCATATATCGACCTAAAGCCAGCCCTATCCTTTGATGAGCTTGATGCTAGAGTTCTAAGAGATTTTAATGATAATATGAACAAGCACTTAAGCTCAGTCTTAAGAGGCTTACTTCCATCTTCAATGGTGCCTGTTGTAATAGACATTTTGGACTTTGATGATATGAGACAAATCAATTCCATTACTAAGGAAGAAAGAACAATTCTTGTTGAATTGCTAAAGGCCTTCCCATTTACTATTACAGGCCTTAGAGAATACAAGGAAGCTATCATTACACAGGGTGGAATATCCATAAAAGATATTGACCCATCAACTATGAAATGTAAAAATATAAATGGATTATCTGTCGCAGGTGAGGTACTTGATTTAGATGCCTTCACTGGTGGCTTTAATCTTCAAATAGCATGGGCTACTGGCTATCTGGCCGGTATTTCAATAGATTAATAATTTGGAGGAATGATATATTATGGCATTTAATGTTGCAATCGATGGTCCTGCGGGAGCAGGAAAATCAACTATAGCAAAAGCGGTAGCTGCTAAGAAGGGATATGTATACGTAGATACAGGTGCTATGTACAGAGCTATGGCTTTATATTTCCTTCGCGAAAATATTAGCAAGGATGACGAGGCAAAGATTTCTGCATCTGTAGATAATATTAAAGTATCTATTAAATACGAGGATGGAGCGCAGCATGTCATTCTTAATGATGAGGATGTTACTGGTCTTATTCGTACAGAAGAAGTAGGAAATATGGCTAGTGCAACTTCTGTTTACAGCGCTGTTCGTACAAAGCTTGTTGCTTTACAGCAAGAGCTTGCAAAGACTACAGACGTAATTATGGATGGAAGAGATATCGGCACTGTAGTATTGCCTAATGCTGATGTTAAGGTTTTCCTTACAGCATCTGTTGCTTGCAGAGCAAAGAGAAGATTTGACGAGCTTACAGCAAAGGGCGTAGAGGCTGACTATGATCAGATTGCAAAGGATATTGAAGAAAGAGATTATAGAGATTCACATAGAGAAATCAGTCCATTAAAGCAGGCTGATGATGCAATCTTAGTAGATAGCTCAGAAATGACTATCGATGAGGTTGTTAATACTATTATTGATTTATGCAAATAGGTGACTGACGAGGTATTTTGATGAAGGTTACATTAGCTGAATCAGCTGGCTTTTGCTTTGGCGTGCAAAGAGCAGTTGATGTTGTTAAAAAACAAATAGCAGAAGGCAAGGGGCCTTTATATACCTATGGCCCTATTATTCATAATGAAGAGGTTGTAAAAGACTTTGAGTCTCATGGCGTTTCTGTCATGGATGAAAACAGAACTTCAGATTATGAGCCTGGCACAGTTATTATCCGTTCACACGGCGTAACAAGAGCTGTTGAAGAGGATTTGAAGTCAAAGGGACACAATGTAATAGATGCTACATGTCCTTTTGTTAAGAAAATTCATAGAGCGGTAGATGAACACTCAAAGAATGGCGAATTTATCGTAATTATTGGTAATCCAGACCATCCAGAGGTTAGAGGTATTGTTGGTTGGATAAACGGTGATGCATATACAGTTATTTCAGATGAAAGAGATGCTGAAAATTTTTCAGTTAATTCTGATATAGACGTGTGTATTGTTTCGCAAACCACCTTTAACCATAATAAATTTCAAGAATTAGTTGAAATTATAACCCAAAAAGGTTATCATATTATTGTTTTGAATACAATATGCGATGCGACTAACAAAAGACAGGTTGAAGCGGCAGATATTGCATCTTCAGTTGATGCTATGTTAGTTATTGGAAGTAAGAATTCTTCTAATACGCAGAAGTTGTATGAGATATGCAAAACACGATGCAACAATACTTACTATATACAGACGGCTGATGATTTCCAGCCATCTGACCTTAGTTCCATTGAAAGTGTAGGTATTACCGCAGGGGCATCCACCCCAAACAATATTATTGAGGAGGTTCAAAAGAAATGTCAGAAATGAGTTTTGAACAAATGCTAGATGAAACATTTAAAACTATACACAATGGAGAGGTTGTAGACGGTACCGTTATTAGCGTAAAGCCTGACGAAATCGTTTTAAATATCGGTTACAAATCAGATGGTA
>ODAI010222793.1_pt1 | contig 13428 bp, 10 predicted proteins | sample 1539321 | NCBI WGS metagenome assembly ODAI01 (sample SAMN02144231, study PRJEB22623) | gut metagenome | biome: sheep rumen | host: Ovis aries | place: New Zealand
CATTGATTTCTATAAAGAAGCGCTGAAGGAGGGGATTACCCCGATTCTCGGCTGCGAAGTTTATGTGGCACCCAATTCCCGGTTTGACAAGGAAGTGACCGGAGGGGAAGAACGCTACAATCATTTGATTCTCCTGGCAGAAAACAATCAGGGATACCATAACCTTATGAAAATCGTTTCCCGTGGTTTCACGGAAGGTTTTTATTACAAACCCCGCGTGGATATGGAGGTTTTAAACGAATATCATGAGGGCTTAATCTGTCTGTCCGCCTGCCTTGCGGGTGAAGTGCAAAGGCTTCTTGCAAAGGGATTCTATGAAGAGGCAAAGAAGGCCGCAAAGAAGTATTACGACTGCTTCGGTGAGGGAAATTATTATCTCGAACTTCAGGACCACGGCTATGCGGAGCAGCAGACCGTAAATGCCGGTCTGATTAAGATGCACGAAGAAACCGGATATCCGCTTGTATGTACCAACGACGTGCACTATACCAATGCGGAAGATGCCGAGAGTCACGATATTCTTCTTTGCATTCAGACGGGCAAACGGCTTTCCGATACGGACCGTATGCGTTATGAGGGCGGACAGTTTTATTTAAAATCCGAAGAAGAGATGCGCTCACTTTTCTCCTATGTTCCCGAAGCAATCGAGAATACGAACGCCATCGCCGAGCGCTGCAAGGTGGAGATTAAGTTCCACGAAACGAAGATTCCGCACTTTGACGTGCCCGAAGGATATGATTCGAAGAGTTATCTTTTAAAATTATGCAACGACGGTTTTGAGGAGCGCTATCCGAATGACGACGGCACCTTAAGAAACCGTATGAATTACGAAATCTCGGTCATCGAGACCATGGGCTATATCGATTATTTCCTGATTGTATGGGATTTTATCAACTATGCGAGAGAGCACGGCATTGCGGTCGGACCGGGACGGGGTTCCGCGGCAGGCTCTCTGGTTTCGTACTGTCTTCATATCACGAACATCGATCCGGTTCGCTACCAGCTTCTGTTTGAACGTTTCCTGAATCCGGAACGTGTATCCATGCCCGATATCGACGTCGATTTCTGTGTGGAGCGCCGTCAGGAAGTAATCGACTATGTGCACCGTAAATACGGCGAGGCCAATGTGGCGCAGATTGTAACCTTCGGTACATTGCAGGCCCGCGGAGTCATCCGCGACGTGGCCCGCGTAATGGACCTTCCCTACAACGTGGCGGATGCCATTGCCAAACAGGTTCCGATGGAACTCGGCATGACGCTCGAAAAAGCGCTTGGAATGAATCCGGCCCTGCGCGAATCCTATGAAAGCAGTGCGGAAATCAAGTATCTGATCGATATGGCAAGACGTCTGGAAGGTTTGCCGAGACACACCGGCATGCATGCGGCGGGCGTTTTGATTTCTCCGAAACCGGTTGAGGAATTCGTTCCCTTAAACTTAGGCGGCGACGGTGCCGTCACGACGCAGTACACGATGACGACACTCGAGGAACTGGGCCTTTTGAAAATGGACTTTCTGGGCCTTCGAAACCTGACCGTTATCCAGAATACCGAAAAGAGTATCTCCAAGCGTCTCGGCAGAACCTTTACCTGCGACGAGATTGATTATAATGATCCCAAAGTCTTTGCCTACATCGGCACCGGTCAGACGGAAGGAGTTTTCCAGCTCGAGTCCGCCGGAATGAAGAGTTTCATGAAGGAATTAAAACCGAAGAGTCTCGAGGATGTAATTGCGGGAATTTCCCTTTATCGTCCGGGTCCCATGGATTTTATTCCGCAGTACATCCGCGGCAAGAATGCCCCGGACAAGGTAAAATACTTATGTCCGCAGCTGGAACACATTCTGTCCCCGACTTACGGCTGTATCGTTTACCAGGAACAGGTTATGCAGATAGTGCGGGATCTGGGTGGTTTTACCCTCGGAAGATCCGATGAGGTGCGACGCGCCATGTCTAAGAAAAAGACCTATGTCATGGAGCAGGAACGTGTCAACTTCGTGCTCGGCAACCGTGACCTCGGCATCCCCGGCTGTGTGGGGAACGGCATCACCCAGGAAGTGGGCAATGAGATATACAATCAGATGATTGATTTTGCCAAGTATGCATTCAACAAGTCGCATGCGGCGGCATATGCGGTGGTTGCATATCAGACGGCATATTTAAAATATTACTATCCGCTGGAATATATGGCGGCACTGATTTCCTCCGTCATTGACAACCCGGGCAAGGTTTCGGGCTACATCATGACCTGCCGCAACATGGGCATTCGGCTGATTTCGCCGGATATCAATGAGGGCGAGGCGGATTTCACGGTATCGAACGATGCCATCCGTTATTCCTTAAATGCCATCAAGAACGTCGGCCGTCCCATCATCGATGCCATTGTGGCGGAGAGAGAACAAAACGGTCCGTTTACCTCCCTGCAGAATTTTGCGGAACGTATGAGTACGGACGGAGCAGTCAACAAACGTGCTGTTGAGAATTTTATCAAGGCGGGATGTTTCGATGCTCTCGGCGGAACCAGAAAGCAGTTTATGCAGATGTATCCGCTGCTTATGGACCGTGCGGCGAAGAACAAAAAAGGCAACGTAAGCGGTCAGATATCGATTTTCGACATGGGAGAAGCGGAACAGAAAGCATTTGAAGTGAAACTTCCCGATGTCGGCGAGTTTGATAAGGAAACCAGGCTTTCCATGGAAAAAGAAGTGCTCGGCATTTACGTCAGCGGCCACCCCATGGAGAATTACGAAGAGCTCTGGCGCAAGAAAATCACCAACGTAAGCTCCGACTTTTATCTGGACGACGATACCGGTAAGTCCGTTGCCCAGGATGATGAGAAGGTTACCGTGGGCGGTATCATCGCGGAAAAGACCGTCAAATTCACGAAAAACGACAAGGCCATGGCTTTCCTGACACTCGAAGATCTGGTCGGCACCGTGGAAATCATCGTTTTCTCCAAGCAGTTCGAGCGTTACAATGCGATTTTAAACGAAGATGAGAAAATCTTCGTCACCGGCCGCGTTTCCTGCGAAGAAAACAAGGACTCCAAGGTTATCGCGGAGAACATCACGGCATTTAAGGATGCGACAAAGTGTTTCTGGATTAAGTACAAAAACCGCGCCGAATATAATGAAAAGGAGCCTGCGGTCCGTGATCTGCTTGATGTTTCCGACGGAAAGGATACCGTAAAGATTTATCTGGAGGAAGAGAAGATGTTAAAGGAGCTTCCGCCTTCGAGAAACGTTCTGGCGGGAGAGGAACTTAAGAACTCGGTAGAGGAAATTCTCGGCGAAGGTCGCGTAAAAATTACGTGGTAGGACCCGTAAGTCTTGAATATTACGTGCGATTATAGCATAATAGATGTGATTTTTTTAAAACCGGTATGCAGATATTCTGCAAATGAAGGAGTAATATGGCAGATCAGATTAAAACAATCGGAGTACTGACGAGCGGCGGTGACGCTCCGGGTATGAATGCCGCCATTCGTGCGGTCGTAAGAAAAGCGCTTGCAAACGGCGTAGCGGCAAAAGGAATCAAAAGAGGATATGCGGGACTTCTGGCCGAAGAGATTATCGACATGGGCCGGAAAGATGTATCCGACACCATCCAGCGCGGCGGAACCATTTTAGGAACCGCAAGATGTCTGGAATTCAAGGAACCCGAAGTTCAGGCACAGGCTGCGGAAATCTGCAGAAAACACGGCATCGACGGAATCGTTGTCATCGGAGGCGACGGCTCCTAAAGAGGGGCACAGGCGCTTGCACGGCATGGAATTAATACCATCGGTATCCCCGGCACAATCGATCTGGATATTGCCTGCACCGATTACACCATCGGTTTCGATACGGCGGTTAACACTGCCATGCAGGCCATTGACAAGGTAAGAGATACTTCATCTTCCCACGAAAGATGCTCCATCATCGAGGTTATGGGTCGTAATGCCGGCTACATCGCATTATGGTGCGGTATCGCAAACGGCGCCGAGGATATTTTACTTCCCGAAACATACGACTATAACGAGCAGAATATTATCAACAATATTATTCAGAACCGTAAAAAAGGTAAAAAACACCATATCATCATCAATGCGGAGGGAATCGGTCATTCGACTTCCATGGCAAGAAGAATCGAGGCGGCAACCGGCATCGAGACCAGAGCAACGATTCTCGGTTATATGCAGCGCGGCGGCTCACCGACCTGTAAAGACCGTTATTATGCATCCATCATGGGTGCTTATGCGGCAGACATCCTCTGCGAAGGAAAATCGAACAGAGTTGTGGCATACCGTCACGGCGAGTTTACGGATTACGATATTGAGGAAGCCCTGAACATGACGAAACAGATTCCCGAATATCAGTATATGGTAAGTAAGACGATTTAAAGCCTTATGATTACATCACCCGGTAACGAAAAAGTAAAATATGTCCGCGAGCTTGCGGCAAAAGCGAAGGTACGAAAAAAAGAAGGCTGTTTTGTTGCAGAGGGCATTAAGATGTTTCTTGAAGCACCCGAAGAGGAGATTCGAAGCGTCTATGTATCCGAGCATCTTCACACACTTTTGCACTCGTCGGCGGATATTCCGAAGAATTACAAAGCCTGTCTGAATAAACTGGACCGGCTGGGATTTGAAATCGTTTCGAATCCGGCATTCGGGCGAATGGCCGAAACCGTGACGCCTCAGGGAATCATAAGCATCGTTTCCGAAAAAAAGTATTCCCTTGAGGAGCTTTTGACAGGAGACAGAAAGCTTTTTGTTATCCTGGAGAATCTGCAGGATCCCGGGAATCTGGGAACCATCTTAAGAACAGCCGAGGCAGCGGGAGTTGGCGCAATCATTCTGGGTAATGACTGCGTGGATATTTATAATCCAAAGGTAATCCGTTCCACAATGGGAGCAATCTACAGGGTTCCGTTTCTTTATACGGATGGGTTGTCTGCGACAATCGGATTATTAAAGGACCGGGGCATTCGGGTTTATGCGGCAACGCTTTCGGATCGGGCGAGAGAGTATGACGGTTGCAACTATCTTGAAGATACGGCATTTGTAATCGGAAATGAAGGAAACGGTTTAACAAAAGAGACGATATCCAAGGCATCGGAGCAGGTTTATATTCCCATGGCGGGGCAGGGAGAATCCCTGAATGCAGCCATGGCTGCCGGAATTCTGATGTATGAGGCAAATCGCCAGAGACGCAGGGAGGGGATTTAAAATGGCAGCAGCAAAGAAAACGGCGGCAGGTGCCGGTACAAAGGTAAATACCGCAAAGAAAGCACAGAAGGACATGAAAATCGGTTTCATCGGCCTCGGAAACATGGCCAGAGCGATTATCGGCGGAATCATTGAGAAAGGAAATATCTCTCCGAAGGATATTATCGGTTCCGATATCTCCATCACTGCCGTAGAGAATGCCAAAAATGATTTCGGCATCAATGCCTGCATGGAGAATGCCATGGTGGCGGAACAGGCCGATGTTTTGGTTCTTGCGGTAAAACCTCAGTATCTGGAGTATTCCCTTGAGAACGTAAAACCGGTACTGAAAAAGAAAGTAATCATTATCTCCATTGTAGCGGGCAAAACGCTTGAGTATCTCGAGAATCAGCTTGGAGCCGATCACAGCATCATCCGCTGCATGCCCAACACACCGGCTCTGGTCGGAGAGGCCTGCACCGCTTTTACCCCCAATGCAAAGACCGGTGAGTCGCAGATTGACATTGCGTCCACTCTGCTTTCCTGCTTCGGCAAGGCAATCCAGGTTCCCGAAAGTATGATGGATGCGGTAGTCGGAGTCAGCGGAAGCGCTCCCGCCTATGTCTTCATGTTTATCGAAGCAATGGCCGACGGTGCGGTTGCGGAGGGAATGCCCAGGGCGATGGCATATGAGTTCGCGGCCCAGGCGGTTCTTGGCAGTGCAAAGCTCATGATGGAAACCGGAAAGCATCCCGGAGAACTGAAGGATATGGTCTGCTCTCCTGCGGGAACCACAATCGAAGCCGTAAGAGTACTTGAGGAAGGAAACTTCCGTGCCACCGTTATGGATGCGGTAATCGAGTGCGCAGAGAAATCAAAAATGTTATAAATCCATACGGTTACCTGCCGGGCGGGTGACATGGAATAAAAAAGAAGCAAAAAGCTATGTAAATTTTAACTAAATTTTACATGGCTTTTTTTGTTTTCGCCGACAAAAGGCTGAAATAATGCCGAAAAATTGACACTTTCCATTCGAAATGATAGTATACGATTGTAACAAAAATGTAACAATTTACATAAAAATGTAATTTATGTTGACCTCCGTATAAGGATACGGAGAAATGAAAAGGACAAAACGATGCTTAAATTTATGCAGAAGCGAATCATTCCCTACGCTGTAATCACGGTATCCACCGTGAGCGTGGTTTTCTCGGGAATATCCGCGAAAGCAAAAGGAGATGCCGTCTATTCTTTGGCCGCCGGTGCTGCTTCGGACATTCTGGTGGAAGATATTAATCCGGAGGTTTCCGATCTTCAGCTTTGTGCCGGTGCATCCACGCATGTGCGTACGGACCTTCCCACGGAAGAAGAACTCGAAGAATTAAGACAGCAAAGAGAGGCCGAGCTGGAGGCGGAGCGGAAAGCTTCGTTCACCATGGTGATGGCGAAAACATCCGATTACGTAAATGTCCGGAGCAATCCTTCCACGGAAGCGGATAAGGTAGGAGTTTTATATAAAGACTGCGGCGGTGAGATTTTAGAGCGCGGCGACGGATGGACCAAGATTCAGTCCGGAGAACTGGTAGGATGGGTAAGCAACGATTTCCTCTATTTTGAAGAGGCAGCCGAAGAATATGCGAAGACGGTTTGCAAAACCTATGCAACCATCGACACCCAGGCACTGCGTGTTCGAAGCGGCCCGAGCGCAGATGCGGAGATTATCGGACTTTTGGAAGTCGGTATTGATTTAGAGACCGTTCCCGAGAAGGAAGCAACCGAAGGCTGGATTGCAATTCTTTACCAGAACAAGCTCGGTTATGTATCTTCCGACTATGTGACCCTTCATTTATCCATTAACGAAGGCGAAACCATTGAAGAGATTGAAGAGCGCGAGCGTCTGGCGGCATTGGAGAAAGCAAAGCTGAAAACCAAGTATGCTTCCATCAGTGCGAATGTTGATGATATCACATTACTGGCAGCCCTCATTCAGTGTGAGGCGGGCAACCAGTGTTACGAAGGCAAACTTGCGGTTGGCGCGGTTGTCTGCAACCGAATTCGCAGCGGCAGTTATCCGGGAAGCTTAAGAGACGTTATCTACGCGCCTGGCCAGTTCGGTCCCGCTGCGAACGGCATGCTGGATAAAGCCCTGGCCAACGGTGTCAGCGAAAGCTGCAGACAGGCGGCCATCGAAGCATTCGGCGGAGCCACAAACGTAGGCGGTGCATGTCACTTCCGACGTGCAGGCAGCAGAGACGGTGTTGTCATCGGAGATCACGTTTTCTACTAATTACAGAGATACTTTATAAACTACAGAAAATACCCGCACTGAAATGAGTGCGGGTATTTTTGCATACCGTAAAATTCCGTGACAGTCCGCGGAGAATGTGGTATGATGTTTCTATCTTTTTTCAAAAAGGAGGACACACCGATGGCAGTTAGTTTAAAGGGCAGAGATTTCCTGACACTGAAGGATTTCAGCGCGGAAGAAATCGAGTATATGCTGGATCTCGCGGCAGATTTGAAACAGAAAAAGAAGCAGGGCATTTCCACCAAAGATGCTTTGGCGGGAAAGAACATCGTTCTGATTTTCGAAAAAACATCCACCCGTACCAGATGCTCTTTCGAAGTGGCCGGCTATGACCTTGGTATGAATGTGACCTACCTTGATCCCGCGGGCAGCCAGATCGGAAAGAAAGAGTCTATCGCGGATACCGCCCGTGTTTTAAGCCGTATGTATGACGGAATCGAATACCGCGGATACGGCCAGAGTATTGTGGAGGAGCTTGCAAGATACTCCGATGTTCCCGTATGGAACGGACTTACAAACGAATATCATCCGACGCAGATGCTGGCGGATTTACTGACCATCCGTGAGCAGCTGGGCCGTCTGAAGGGTGTAAAACTGACTTATATGGGAGATGCACGGTACAATATGGGCAATTCCCTGATGATAGCTTGCGCAAAAATGGGCATGCATTTTACGGCATGTGCGCCGAAGGCATACTACCGCAATCAGGCTCTGATTGCCGAGTGTGAGAAGTTTGCGAAGGAAAGCGGTGCAACACTGACTTTCGAGGAAGATGTAAAGAAAGGAACCGAGGGAGCGGATGTAATCTACACCGATATCTGGGTTTCCATGGGTGAGCCGGATGAGGTATGGCAGAACCGTATCGATGCCCTGCTTCCTTACCGTGTGACCATGGATGTGATGAAGAACGGCGCGGACGATGTGATTTTCTTACACTGCCTGCCTTCTTATCATGACCGCAACACGACAATCGGTCAGGCGGTCGGCGAGAAGTTCGGACTCATGGAACTGGAAGTAACCAACGAGGTCTTCGAGTCCTCTTATTCCCGTGTCTTTGACGAGGCCGAGAACAGAATGCATACCATCAAGGCCATGATGGCGGCAACACTGGGAGCGTTTGAACAATAATGGAAAAAACAGTCATTTGCGGGGCGAATGCCTACGAGCAGAAATACTATTTTAATCCGGATTTCGGGAAAATTCCGCCTTCGTTGCAGGATGATCTGCACATTATCTGCGTGCTTTTCACGGAAGAAGTGGGCGGTGTTTTCACGATTGGATTTGATGAGGACGGCGAGTTGCTTTTAGAGACCGATGCCGAAGAGGATGACATCTATTATGATGAGATTTCCGCGGGTATGCTGGTGAAGAAGATCCGTGATTCCCGTCAGGAACTCTTTGAGGCTTTAAGTCTTTACTACAGGGCAATTGTGTTAAAAGAGCCGTTGGACAAGCTGCTTTTGGAAGAAGAGTAGGGCAGCGGACAATTTGACGGAGTAAGAAAGCAGGATAGATATGATTTTAGTCGTAGATGTAGGAAATACCAATATCAATTTCGGTGTATACGAAGGTGAGAAGATGCTCGTCATGTTCAAGCTGACGTCAAAATTAAGCCGTACCTCGGATGAGTTCGGCGTGTCCATCCGCGAACTTCTTTCCCTGAACGATATTGATTATAAGGACATTAAGGGATCGATTATCGCTTCGGTTGTGCCGAATGTCATGCATTCCCTGACAACCGCAATTGAACGTTACTTAAACTGCAAACCCTTGATTGTGGGACCGGGCATCAAGACCGGTATTAAGATTAAAATCGAAAACCCCAAGGAACTCGGTGCGGACCGTATCGTGGATTCCGTTGCTGCATATGAAAAATACGGAGGACCGGTTCTGATTCTGGACTTCGGAACCGCAACAACCTACGATCTTGTGACGGAAGACGGTTCCTTCGTAACCGGTATCACGGCACCCGGCATCCGTATTTCCGCGAAGGCTCTGTGGGAAGATACCGCTAAACTTCCGGAAATCGAAATCAAGAAACCGGCATCCATCCTGTCTCAGGAAACCGTTTCTTCCATGCAGGCCGGCCTGGTATACGGTCAGATCGGACAGACCGAATACATCATTGACAAGGTGCGCGAGGAGAGCGGCTTTACCGATATGAAGGTTGTTGCAACCGGAGGTCTCGGCAGCATCATCAGCGATGAAACGAAGAAAATCGATGTTTACGATAAGTTCTTAACGCTGGACGGACTTCGCATCCTCTATGAAAAGAACCACAGACAGGCTTAAAAAGGGACAGAGTATGGCATGCAGAATCGGAGACGTTGTTCTCCCCAACCCTTATATTTTAGCTCCCATGGCAGGTGTGACAGACCTGCCTTTTCGTGTGCTCTGTGCCGAAATGGGTGCGGGAATGGTTTGCACCGAAATGATTTCCGCAAAGGCCATTTCCTTTAAGAACAAGGCAACCTACGGGATGTTAAAAACCGTACCCGAAGAGGGAATCGTGTCGCTGCAGATTTTCGGATCCGAACCGGAACTGATGGGTAAAGTCGCCGAAGAACTAAACGATTATCCGTTTCATATTCTGGATATCAACATGGGATGTCCGGTTCCGAAGGTGGCGGGGAACGGAGAAGGCAGTGCTTTGTTAAAAGACCCTAAGCTGATCGGGCGCATCATGAAAAGTGTTTCCAAATCCAGTACGAAACCGGTTACGGCAAAGATCCGGCTCGGATTTGACAAAGATCACATCAATGCCGTGGAAGTGGCCAAAGCGCTTGAAGAAAACGGTGCGGCAGCAGTTACCGTACATGCGAGAACCCGAGAGCAGTTCTATTCGGGAAATGCGGACTGGGAAATGATAGCCGGAGTAAAAGAAGCCGTGAGTATTCCGGTAATCGGAAACGGGGATGTTATCGATGCCGCGTCCGCGGCGAAGATGTTTGAAATGACCGGATGCGACGCAATCGCGATCGGAAGAGCGGCGCGCGGGAACCCGTGGGTTTTCAGGGAACTTACCGGCGGAGAAGGGAAACCCTCATGGCCGGAGGTTGCGGACATGATTCTGCGTCACGCCGACATGCTGTGTAACGAGAAAGGCGAGTATACCGCAGTCCGGGAAATGCGCCAGCATATGGCCTGGTACAGTGCCGGTTTTAAGGGCAGTGCATCTTTTCGAAGGGCCGTGAACGAAGTCGATACGATAAGCAAATTAAAAGAGTTGATGGAAGCGGGTACAAATGCCTGATTTTGTTGACATTTCCCACGTCTTTCGATATAATCATACAGCGCGTAGCGCATCTTATGCATAAGGGGGGAGGCAGTTTTAGCCGCCCGGGTGTTAAGAAAAGGAGATTTTATCATGGCTGAAGAAGAAAAGAAGAATCTGTTAACCCGTGAAGGACTTCAGAAATACGAAGATGAGCTTCATGATTTAAAGGTAAATAAACGTAACGAAATCGCAGAGAAGCTGAAAGAGGCTCGTGCACAGGGCGACCTTTCCGAGAACGCGGAATACGATGCAGCCAAGGACGAGCAGCGTGACATCGAAGCAAGAATTTTCGAACTCGAGCAGCTGTTAAAGAGCGCAGAAGTTGCCGATGAAGAAGACGTTGACAACAAGAAAGTTGCGTTTGGTATGACCGTAGTAATCCTTGATAAAGAGACCAAGGAAGAAATCACCTGCACCATCAAGGGAGCTACCGAGGCAAACAGCCTTGAGGGAACCATCTCCAACGAGTCTCCTCTGGGTAAGGCTTTAATCGGCGCAAAGAAGGGACAGACCGTTGAGGTGGAATGCCCCGCCGGTGTAATCAAGTACAAAGTTTTAAGTTTCTCCCGTAACTAAGCAGAAAGAAAGAATATATTATGGCAGACAATAATCAGAATCAGAACAATCAAAAGGGAAATGCTCCTGCAGAGCAGGATATCGGACAGCTTTTAAAGGTTCGTCGCGAGAAACTTGCGGCACTTCAGGCAGCGGGCAAGGATCCCTTCGTGATTACAAAATATGACCAGACACATCACTCTACCGAAGCAAAGGCTGAGTACGAGGAGCTGGAGAAAAAATTAATCGGCGACCGTCCCGCGGTAAATACCGAAGGCATGGAAGAAGCGGATGCAAGAGCTGCCGCAAAAGCCGATTATGAAGAAAAGCGTGCGATTATGGACGCAAGCCCGATTCACGTATCCATTGCCGGACGTCTGATGAGCAAGCGTGTTATGGGCAAGGCTTCTTTCGGAAACGTGCAGGACAAACTCGGAAACATCCAGATTTATGTATCCCGTGATGCACTCGGAGAAGAGTCTTACGGCGATTTTAAGAAATATGATGTGGGCGATATCGTAGGCGTTGAAGGTTATGTTTTCCGCACCATGATGGGCGAGATTTCCATCCATGCAGAGAAAGTGACGCTGCTTTGCAAATCCTTACAGATTCTGCCGGAGAAGTATCACGGCCTTACCAATACGGATATCCGTTATCGTCAGAGATATGTTGATCTGATTATGAATGAGGAGGCAAAGGATACCTTTATCAAACGTTCCAAAATCATTTCCTCCATTCGCCGTTATCTTGATGATCAGGGATTCATGGAAGTGGAAACCCCGATGCTTGTGGCAAACCCCGGCGGTGCAGCCGCAAGACCGTTCGAGACTCACTTCAATGCGCTTGATGAGGACTTAAAACTTCGTATTTCCCTGGAACTTTATTTAAAGAGATTAATCGTCGGCGGACTGGAAAGAGTTTATGAAATCGGCCGTGTTTTTCGTAACGAAGGTCTGGATACCAGACACAATCCCGAGTTCACGCTGATGGAGTTATATCAGGCATACACCGATTATCACGGCATGATGGATTTAACCGAGAACATGTTCCGTCATGTGGCGCAGGAAGTTCTCGGAACCACCACATTCAAGTACGGTGACATTGAACTTGACTTCGGAAAACCGTTCGAGAGACTGACCATGACAGAAGCGGTGAAGAAGTATGCCGGTATTGATTTTGACGATCCCGCACAGGTTCCCGATACCGAAGCCGCAAAGAAGCTTGCGAAGGAACATCACATCGAGTTTGAAGATTTCCATACCAAGGGACATATTCTTAACCTCTTCTTCGAAGAGTTCTGCGAAGATAAAATGGTTCAGCCCACCTTTATCATGGATCATCCGATTGAGATTTCTCCCCTTACCAAGAAGAAACCTTCGGATCCCTCCAAGGTTGAGCGTTTTGAATTGTTTATCAATGGTTGGGAAATGTGCAATGCTTATTCCGAGTTAAACGATCCTATCGATCAGCGCGAGAGATTCGCTTTGCAGGATGCCAATGCGGCAGCAGGTGACGAGGAAGCGGAGCATACCGACGAGGACTTTTTAAACGCACTTGAAGTCGGTATGGCACCCACCGGAGGAATCGGCTACGGCATCGACAGATTGACAATGCTTCTGACGAACAGCCCGGCGATTAGGGATGTGCTGTTGTTCCCGACTATGAAGACACAGAAGGAACAGTAATCCAGTGTTTATGCGGGTTTGCAGGTTCGAATAGGGGCAAAAAACCGTGTTACAACCATAGTTTTGTTACACTTTTGTTACAAATGAGCCGAATTTCCACGTGCAAAGACGTGCATTGGCGGAGATTAGGCATAAGCATTTAACGGAATACTTTAGTTGATTAAGACACTTTTCTAGGAAAAAACTTAGGGAAGTGTCTTTTTTGTTACTGTCAAGTCTTAAAGCAATCCGAGTAAAAAGAGGAAGGGAGAGGCAATGTTAAAATTAAAAGTTTCCGGCACGAAGAATGATTTGAAATCATTCCGAACGTGGTTAAAGAGAGCCACGACTATTTTGCCGAAATATGGGATGTATTTTTGGATATATATTTTTTTGTTGTAGAATTAGGTGTACATTTTATATACAAGTTACGCATATGC
>ODAI010725573.1_pt1 | contig 13428 bp, 10 predicted proteins | sample 1539321 | NCBI WGS metagenome assembly ODAI01 (sample SAMN02144231, study PRJEB22623) | gut metagenome | biome: sheep rumen | host: Ovis aries | place: New Zealand
CGTCTTATTACGATCATGTCGGTTATCTTGGTTATCCTATTGCTATTCTCCATCGTGGCTATCTATTACTATTTCCTGCAAAGAGCCCGTCTCATCGAGGAACGCAACAAGATGGAACGCGAGCAGCTCGACTTCTACACACAGGTAAGCCACGAACTACGCACCCCATTGACGCTGATTCAGGGACCACTGGAAGAGCTGGCAGACACCAAGGAGGTTGAAAATGCAAGTCCTGAGACTAAAGGATTGTACAATATACTCCGCCGAAACACTTATCAGCTCACGGATATTATCAACAAAATGCTCGACGTTCAGGCAAAAGGCCTGAAGAGTCTGAAGTCCATTGAGACAAATCTTACCCAAAGTACAGAGGCTGCTGTCGAACAGCCCTTAACAGTCGAGACAAAAGATAACGAGAGTTCATCAATCAACGAAACTGTATTGATTGTCGACGATAATGCAGATATCCGCGCCTACCTGCGCACCATTCTGCAAGACAAGTACCAGATCAGTGAGGCTGCCGATGGGCAACAGGGGCTTGCTTTGGCTAATGAAATCGTACCCGACCTCATCGTCTCCGATGTGATGATGCCCGTGATGAACGGTCTGGAATTCTGTCAGCGCATCAAGAGTGGAACAGCCACTTCCCATATCCCCGTCATCCTCTTGACGGCCCGCGCCCTCAATCATCATCAGATAGAGGGTTTTGAGAGCGGTGCAGATGCCTATATCACCAAGCCCTTCTCATCCGAACTGCTGCTGGTCCGCATCAACAACCTCTTGAAGAGCCGCATGAAGCTGAAGGATCTCTTTGGGCATCAGGAAACCAAGACCCCTGAGGATCCTTTCCTCCTGAAGTTCCGCAACTACATCGAGGCGAATCTCACCGACAGTGATCTGAATGTGGAGACCATCGGTGCCGAACTCGGATTATCCCGCGTACAACTCTATAGGAAAGTGAAAGCCCTCACAGGACAATCACCCGTGGAACTACTGCGCACAGCCCGTCTCAAGAAAGGTCGCCAACTACTTCAGACCACAGGCAAGACAGTCTCTGAAGTTGCTTATGAGGTAGGGTTTACAGCTCCGTCTTACTTTACCAAGTGTTTCAAAGACGAGTTTGGCATCAGTCCTTCTGATGTAGCCTCATAAGAATAATAGTAATCAACATAAACAACTATGAATAGAAGAACAATTCTTGGTTTGATTGCCCTGACAGTGAGTTGTCAGATAATAATGGCTCAGAAGAGTATCGTAATCCTTTATGAGAACGACGCGCATTGCAGAATCGACGGCTATACGAAGATGGCAGGACTGCGCGACGCCATTAACAGCTCGGATACGGCCTATGCAGCTGCCGTCTGCTGTGGTGACTTCCTGCAGGGCAACACCACTGGCGCCATCTCGAAGGGACAATACATCGCAGACATCCTGCGCCTCATGGACTATCATGCGCTGACACTGGGCAACCATGAGTTTGACTACGGTGTGCCTCGCATGAGGAAGTTGTTGGAGGATGCGGGTACCCCTGTGACCTGCGTCAATCTCTACGAGGCAGGAGAGCCAGAACCCATGTTTGCGCCTTACGTTATCCACCAGTACGGCAACAAGAAGATTGCCTATATAGGCGCCTGTACTCCTGAGACAATGATTCTCGAAGGCTATTCCTTCTACGACACCAACGGTATTCTGCTCTACGACCTGAAGCCCAAGACGTTCTACGCATTAGTACAGCAGGCTGTCGACGCAGCACGCGCAGAAGGCGCAGACTACGTGGTGCTACTCTCTCATGTGGGCGAAACGCCTCAATCGATGGGATTCAGTTCACATCGCCTCGTGAATAACACCAGAGGCATTGACATCGTGCTCGACGGTCATTCCCACGAGGTCATCGAGGGCGCGAAGGTAAAGAACCTCGATGGCAAGGAGATTATCGTCACACAGACAGGTACGCAGTTCGCCCATGTCGGAAAACTGGTCATTACACCTGACGGGCGTTTCATCAGCCAACTCATCAAGTACCATGATATTCCCTATGAGAACACCAAGGTCACAGCTACCGTCGACAGCATCCGCCAGAAGGTGAAGGCTGTCACCTCAGAGGTGGTAGCACATAGTGACTACAGACTGGTAGTGAGCGATGAGAACGACCAGTGGGTGGTTCGCGGAGAGGAGACGAATGCGGGCGACCTCGTCGCTGATGCCTATCGTTATGCCTTGAAAGCTGACATCGGATTCGAGAACGGTGGTGGCATCCGCAACGACATCCAAGCTGGCGACATTACCTATGGCAACATCATCGGTATGCTGCCTTACGACAATACCCTGAGGCGTATCATGGTGAGTGGAGAACAGCTACAGCAGATGCTGACACGCTGCACGGCGCTCGTACCCGTGCTCGACGGCAATTTTCCGCAATGCTCTGGTTTGCGGTTCACCATCCACAGCAAAAGCCACACCGTCAGCGACATCGAGATTCTACAAGAGGATGGCAGCTATATCCCCGTCGATATGAAGCGCTCTTACAGCGTGGCGCTGACAAACTACAACCACGAGGGAGGCGGTTTCTTCGACTGTTTCAAGAAATGTGTTGTGCTCCAGGAGAGTTCGCTACGCTATTACGAAGCATTGGCCGATTACATGAGGAATATTCTTGGCGGTACTACTGGCGACACCTACGCCAAGCCTCAGGGGCGTATCAGAATCGTCATGGATTAGAAACACCTTGCCGACGGCCGTAAGAAATTGTTAAATACATTTAAATTACCATTCATTACCGATGCTTTTTATGGTAAAGAACGATTTTTTATAGGATTTGAAACATTTTTTATTGCCATCTGATAATAAAAGATGTACCTTTGCGGCAGAAATTAATTTTCATACAGACTTAGGTTAATGGTTTTTGTTAATAGTAGTATTAATAGGTTATTGGTTTATTGGTTTAATTAGTAATAGTGTTTACTAGATTGGTTAATCGAGATAGCGCTGCTCGCGACGAGTGGTGCTTTTTCGTGTATACGGGTACCACGTCGCCCACGTCTTTTTTTTGATATGTCGGAGTGGCAAAAAAGTTGTTCCAATACAAGTTTTTAAATACTTTAACGCAAAAAGGAACTTTCGAAAGTGAAATATTGCTAATTCGCAATTGTCAATTCGCATTAATTTAGTATCTTTGCACCGCAAATTTGATAACAAAGGACAATATTCACAATTTAAACAAATAGTTAGTAATATGGCAAAGTTAGATTTAACTCAGTATGGCATCACTGGTTCTACCGTGATTGCTCACAATCCATCGTATGAGTATCTCTTCAATGAAGAGACCAAGGAAGGGCTGACAGGTTACGACAAGGGCGTAAACACCGAGCTCGACGCTGTTAACGTAATGACTGGTATCTACACTGGTCGCTCACCTAAGGACAAGTACATCGTTGACGATGTACAGAGCCACGACAAGGTATGGTGGACAACTGAGGAATATAAGAACGACAACCACCCCATGAGCGAGGAGGTTTGGGCCAAGGTTAAGGACATCGCCATCAAGGAGCTCTGCAACAAGGAGCTGTATGTCGTTGATGCATTCTGCGGTGCCAACGAGGCTACACGTCTGGCTGTACGTTTCATCGTAGAGGTTGCATGGCAGGCTCACTTCGTAAAGAACATGTTCATCCAGCCAACAGAAGAGGAGCTGGAGAAGTTCGAGCCAAACTTCGTTATCTACAATGCTTCTAAGGCAAAGGTAGAGAACTACAAGGAGCTTGGTCTGAACTCAGAGACATGTGTTGCCTTCAACACAACAAGCCGTGAGCAGTGCATCATCAACACATGGTACGGTGGTGAGATGAAGAAGGGTATGTTCTCTATGCAGAACTACTATCTGCCTCTGCAGGGTATTGCTTCAATGCACTGCTCAGCCAACACCGACATGGAGGGTAAGAACACAGCCATCTTCTTCGGTCTCTCTGGTACAGGTAAGACCACTCTGTCAACTGATCCAAAGCGTCTGCTTATCGGTGACGACGAGCACGGATGGGACGACGAGGGCGTATTCAACCTCGAGGGCGGCTGCTATGCCAAGGTTATCAACCTCGACAAGGAGAGCGAGCCCGACATCTACAACGCTATCCGCCGCGATGCTCTGCTGGAGAACGTTACTGTTGACGCAGAAGGCAAGATCGACTTCGCTGACAAGAGCGTTACCGAGAACACTCGCGTAAGCTATCCTATCGAGCACATCGAGAAGATTGCCAAGAAGGTTAACGGCAAGAGCGCAGGTCCAGAGGCAAAGAACGTTATCTTCCTCTCTGCTGACGCATTCGGTGTACTGCCCCCAGTATCTATCCTGACTCCAGAGCAGACAAAGTACTACTTCCTCTCTGGTTTCACAGCTAAACTGGCTGGTACAGAGCGCGGTATCACAGAGCCTACTCCTACATTCTCTGCTTGCTTCGGCCAGGCATTCCTCGAGCTGCACCCGACAAAGTATGCTGAGGAGCTGGTTAAGAGGATGGAGAAGAGCGGTGCCAAGGCATATCTCGTTAACACAGGATGGAACGGCACAGGCAAGCGTATCTCTATCAAGGATACACGTGGTATCATCGACGCTATCCTCGGTGGCGCTATCCTGAACGCTCCTACAAAGAAGATTCCTTACTTCGACTTCGAGGTTCCAACAGAGCTCGATGGTGTAGCATGGGGCATCCTCGATCCTCGCGACACATATCAGAACCGCGCTGAGTGGGAGGAGAAGGCTAAGGATCTGGCTGCACGCTTCATCAAGAACTTCAAGAAGTATGAGGGCAACGAGGCTGGTAAGGCTCTCGTCGCTGCAGGCCCGAAATTGTAAATTCCAATTTTTATATAAGAGATTGGCTGTGCCGAATGGTACAGCCAATCTTTTTTTGATGTAGGTCAAAAAGTCCATGCGGCGGCAAAGAAACTTCTCACTTTTCACTTTTAACTTCTCACTTCTTCGTACCTTTGCACCACATAATCGTGAGATTATACATTATTCATTAGGTTAGTAGTTAATAGATTTTTTAAGGTAAAGATTATGTTATTAGATTTTCAAACAACGGTCGTGTTAGCAACTGTTGCTGTGGCAACGATACTAAGTGTTTTTACCTTAGTTAATACTAACATCCGTTGAGAAGAGCGCGGGGTGAGTGATTCATACCGCGCTCTTTTTTAGTCAGAAAACACTAAACTTACTTAAATTCCATCAATTTATAACATATTTTCTTTAATTATAAGGTGAAAATGTTCAGAATTTGCAGAATTGTGAGTAAATTTGCAGCCAAATTGCGATAAAATTGAATTTCAGCTCGATGAAAAGATATATTCATGTGATCTGCGCCGTCCTGACATGTGTCGTGCTTTATACCTCATGTATGAGCAACGACGACAATAGCAGCGCGACCGTTTACGACGATATGGCCATAACGGGATTCAGGTTGACAAGCATCAACCGCCTAATTCAAACCAAGACGAAGGCAGGCAAAGACACTGCCTATAAGAAAGCGTTGGCAAATCCCGCCGTCTTCACCATCAATCAAGAGACTTACGAGATCTACAATGTCGACTCTCTGCCTTATGGCTGCGACACGAAGCATGTGTTGGCCACTATCACCAGCAAGAACAATGGTCAGATCATGATCAAATCTTTCGTAGGCGACACACTGTCGTTCTATCGCAGCACCGACTCCATCGATTTCTCAAAGCCCCGTGTGCTGGAAGTTTACACCTCCGACCTCAAGGACCATCGCTCCTACACTGTGGAGCTGAATGTCCGCCAGTACGACAACAGTACAGTGCTGTGGGAGCCAATGACACTCGAGGATTTGCCGAAGTACGACGAGGATGCCGATAACTGGGAGGGGAAAATGGCAGAAGCAGGACTTCGTAAATTCATCGGCGAAGGAACCGTCGAGGCCTATGCGTTCAGCAACGATAACAAGATTATGGTAAGCACAGACGATGGTGACACCTGGACACCCGATAGTGTCAATGGCGACACCAGCCTGCTGCCAACGGTTAGCTCAGCCTTCATTTCACTGCCCTTCGGTGTCAACGACTCCACCGACTATCAGCTGATGGTGGGCTCCAGCGAGAAAGAAGAGCACTTGAGCGTGGTATGGCGCAAGATCGCAGAGTTTGGCTACGACTACGATCCCTGCAAGTGGGTACAGATTCCTATCGACCCCCGCAACGAATATGCATTACCGAAGATGGAGCATATCAACCTGCTCTACTATAATGGACTCATTCTCGCCATCGGTAGCGACAAGAATATCTACCAGAGCCGTGATAAAGGCATCACATGGAAGATCTCTAAGGCCTATGCCTTACCCGAGGGCTTTGATTCGAAAGATTTCATTGCCTTCTCCGACTATGAGTACATCTGGATCTATGGGCGCGACACGGGAGAAGTGTGGCGCGGCATAAAGATTGAGTGACGTGAGGAAACTGTTGGCAGCCGTACTCTTCATGACAGCCTCCATGGCTGCCCGCGCCCAGGAAGAGCCTGAGTACAGGCTGGAATTGGGAGCAGCTGCAGGACTGGTGACTTACGTAGGCGATTTCAATAGCAGCCTCCTGAAGGGTATGCAGCCCTGGGGAGCCCTCGTGGCCAAGTACCGTCTGAACCCGAGGATGGCCGCTGCCCTGGATATCGGCATAGCCAAAATCAAAGGCTCTACCGACAATGTGACGACGCACTACCCCATCGAGCGCTACGAGTTCAGTCACAGCATCACAGAGGCAGACCTGCGCTTCGAGTATAATTTCTGGCCCTACGGCACAGGTGAGGAATACCGAGGAGCGCGACGGTTCACACCGTTTGTCACCATGGGAGTAGGAGCCACCTGGTATGGCGGCGAGCACAAGGGGATGACCTTCAACCTGCCCATTGGAGCTGGCGTGAAATACAAGATCGGCCAGCGGCTGAACCTCACGGCAGAGTGGGTGATGCGCTTCACAGCGAGCGATAACCTCGACGGGAAGAAGGATGTCTATGGCATCAAGAGCAGCGGACTCTTCAAGAACACCGACTGCTACAGTGTACTGCAGGTGGCACTCACTTACGACCTCTGGACCAAGTGCAAAACCTGCCATAAGGAGTGATAATTAAGAATTAAAGAGATATATGAAAGAACTTTTGGACATGAACCGCATTCCGCAGCACATTGCCATCATCATGGACGGCAACGGTCGCTGGGCTACCGAGCGAGGGCTGGATCGTACATTTGGACATAAGGCCGGTCTCGACACTGTGACGAGAATTACCGCAGAGTGTTCACGCCTGGGGGTTAAATACCTCACGCTTTACACCTTCTCCACGGAGAACTGGAAACGTCCTGCCTACGAGATCGAGGCGCTCATGGGACTGGTCCTCAATTTCCTGGAGATGGAGCTGTTCAGCGACAATAATGTCAAGTTCAAGATGGTGGGCGACTTGGAGAGCCTGCCTGAGAGCGTACAGAAGAAGATCCACTATATGGAAGACCTGACGGCGAAGTACGACGGCATGACGCTGGTAGTAGCGCTCAGCTACTCCTCGCGCCTGGAACTGTCGAGCGTCACCCGTCAGATTGCCCAAGATGTCAAAGACGGCAAGCTCAATGCCGACGATATCACTGAGCAGACCATCAGCGACCGCCTCTGGACGAGCTTCATGCCCGATCCCGAGCTGCTCATCCGCACTGGTGGCGAGTTGCGTATATCCAACTACCTGCTCTGGCAGATAGCCTATTCAGAACTTTATTTCTGCGATACATACTGGCCTGACTTCATGGAGGACGACCTTTACAAGGCCATCGCCAGCTATCAGAGCCGCCAGCGCCGCTTCGGCAAGACCGAGGCCCAGGTAGAGGAGGATGAAAAGGTAAAAAAGTAAAAAGGTAAAAAAGTAAAAAGGTAAAAAACAGTAAAAGGGAGAAAGAAAGTGACTTTCAATATATATATAAATAAGGTATTAGGTATGGTAAAATGGGTTTTACCTTTTTACCTTCTTACCCTTTTACCTTTAAGCCTCGCTGCCCAGGATAAGATTATCAATCCCGACATCACCTATGCCGGCACGCCGCGCACCTGCGAGATCGGAGGCATTGCCGTCGAGGGTGTCGAGGGCTACGAGGACTATGTGCTCGCAGGACTCTCAGGACTCTCCGTCGGACAGGAGATTGAGATACCAGGCTCACAGATCACCGAGGCCGTGAAGCGCTATTGGCGTAACGGACTCTTCTCGAAGGTCAGTATCACAGCCGACTCTATCGTGGGCAGCAAAGTCTATCTGTGTATCCACCTCGGCATGCGCCCGCGCATCACTGGCATCAACTACCACGGCATCAAGAAGGGCGAGCGCGAGGACATGGAGTCCAAGCTGGGTATGGTCAAGGGCATGAGCCTCACGCGCAACATCATCGACCGTGCCAAGATCCTCGCCAAGAAATACTTCGACGAGAAAGGCTATAAGAATGCCGAGATCGACATTGTGCAGCGCGACGGTGACAAGCCCAACGAGGTAGTCCTCGATGTCAACATCGACAAGAAAGCCAAGATGAAGGTCCACAAGATCATCTTCGACGGCAACAACAAACTTAAAGACAGTAAGATTAAGGGAAACCTCTTCAGCAAGGGTGCTTTCGGAAAGATCCACGAATCAGGCAAGCTCATGAACCTCTTCAAGTCGAAGAAGTTTACTGACGAACGCTATAAGGAAGCCAAGCAGAAGCTCATCGAGAAATACAACGAGCTGGGATTCCGCGACGCCACCATCATCGTCGACTCCGTATCACCTTACGACGACAAGCACGTCGATGTCTATGTCAAGCTCGATGAGGGCGACAAGTACTACATCCGCGACATCACGTGGGTGGGTAATACCGTTGTCACCACCGACTATCTGAACGCCGTCCTCGGCATGAAGCGCGGCGATGTCTACAACCAACGCCATATCGAGAAGCGCCTGCGCGAAGACGACGACGCTGCTGGCAACTACTATTACAACAACGGTTACGTGTTCTCAAACATCGAGCCCGTCGAGGTGAATATCGACAACGACTCAATCGATCTTGAGATGCGCATCACCGAGGGTCCACAGGCACACCTCAACCGCGTGACCATCTGGGGTAATGACCGTCTCTACGAAGAGGTGGTGCGCCGTGAGCTCCGCACGAAGCCAGGCGACCTCTTCAACAAGGAAGCCCTGCAGCGCTCTGCCCGTGATATCGCCTCCATGGGATTCTTCGACCCAGAGAAGGTGACACCCGAAGTGAAGCCAAACTACGAGGACGGAACCGTCGACATCAACTGGACGCTCGAGCAGAAGAACAACGACCAGCTGGAGTTCTCACTCGGATGGGGACAGACAGGTATCATCGGTAAGGTGGGTATCAAGTTCAACAACTTCTCCATCCGTAACCTCTTCGGCAAGAACAAGCTCCACCGAGGCATCCTCCCATACGGTGATGGCGAGCAACTCGGCTTCAGCTTCCAGACCAACGGCTCCTACTACAGCTCGCTGAGCATGAACTATGGTACCAACTGGTTTGGCGGCAAGCGACCCAACAGCCTCAATGTCGGAGCCTTCTTCTCGAAGCAGAGCGATATCTCGAGCTACTACCGCAACAACGCGTTCTACAACAACTACGCGATGTACAACTACGGCTATGGCTCGTATAACAACTCTTTATTCAACTATGAGTCTATGCTTGACAACGACAAGACGATGACCGTCTTCGGAGCCTCTCTGGGATGGGGAAAGCGTTTGCGCTGGCCTGACGACTACTTCCAGTTCTCCGCACAGCTCGGCTACACCCGCTACATGCTGCGCGACTGGAGCTACTTCTATATCCACAACGGTAACTGTAACAACATCAACCTCGGCCTCACGCTATCGCGTACCTCTACCGACAACCAGCTCTTCCCGCGCCGTGGTTCAGAGTTTACCGCCTCCGTGACACTCACGCCGCCTTGGTCGCTCATGGATAAAAAGGACTACTCCACCCTGGCAAAGAACCCCAACTCTGCCACTTACGAAGATGAGCTGCAGGAAGTGTACCGCTGGATTGAGTACCACAAGTGGAAATTCAAGCACCGTTCGTTCACCGCGCTCACCAACGGCCAGAAGTGCCTCGTGCTGATGACCCGCGTCGAGATGGGTTTCCTCGGAGCCTACAATCAGGACAAGCGCTCACCCTTCGAGACCTTCTACGTCGGAGGTGACGGCATGAGCGGCTACTCTTACGGATACGCAGAAGAGACCATCGGACTGCGCGGTTACGAGAACGGATCACTCTCCTACTCCTCTGCCTACGAGCAGATGATGAACGGCCGCAGCATCTCATCGTATAACTCCTATGCCTACGACCGCTTCACGCTCGAGTTGCGCTACCCGTTCATGCTGGGCAACACCACCATCTACGGACTCGGATTCCTCGAGGCTGGTAATGCTTGGGCCGATGCCAGCGACTTCAACCCCTTCAAGATGAAGCGTTCAGCAGGTCTCGGTGTGCGCATCTTCCTCCCCATGGTAGGTCTGATGGGTATCGACTGGGCCTACGGCTTCGACGAAGTCTACACCAACCAGAGCGGAGCCACCTCTCGCGGCGGCAGCAATTTCCACTTCATCCTCGGACAAGAATTCTAAGGGCTTCCGCGCTCATCAGTAACTCTTCTGAAATAATAAATAAAAAGAAAACGACAATGAAAAGAAAAGCAATTGGGAAACGAATGATGACATTAGCCATGCTAATGATTCTTCACTCTACACTCTTCACTCTTCACTCAATGGCACAGAAGTTTGCCCTCATCGACATGGAGTACATCCTGAAGAATATCCCTGCCTACGAGCGCGCCAACGAGCAGCTCAGACAGGTGTCGAAGCAGTGGCAGGCAGAGGTCGATGCCCTCACCACCGAGGCACAGACCCTCTATAAGAACTACCAGAACGAGGTGGTCTTCCTCTCCAAGGAGCAGAAGAAGCAGCGTCAGGATGCCATCGTCGAGAAAGAGAAGCAGGCTGCCGATCTGAAGAAGCAGTACTTCGGCCCCGAAGGTGAACTCTTCAAGAAGCGCACCGCTCTCATGTCGCCCATCCAGGAAGAGATCTACAACGCTGTGAAGGATGTAGCCGATCTGCGAGGCTATCAGCTGGTGCTCGACCGTGCCAGCGATGTCGGCATCATCTTCGGTTCCCCCAAGATCGACATTTCCTCCGAAATCCTCAGGAAATTAGGATACTAAATCCTATAAAACCCTAGGATATAGGACATCCTTGGAAACCCTATAAATACAAGAATATAATCAATAATAAAAAAAAGAAGAAAAATGAAAAAACTGATTATTTGCGCTTTTTGCGCTATCTGCGGTTTCACCACCGCCAACGCACAGGCCAAGTTCGGCCACGTCAACACCCAGGAGATCATCCAGGCCATGCCTGAATACAACAAGGCTAAGACTGAGATCGATGCCCTCCAGGCACAGTATGAGGCAGACCTGAAGTCAATGCAGGACGAGCTCCAGAAGAAGGGCGAAGCCTTCGACAAGGAGCAGGCTAATCTGCCTGAGAACATCAAGCAGCGCCGTCAGACCGAACTGCAGGAGATGTACCAGAAGATTCAGCAGAGCTATCAGGACAACCAGCAGGCACTCCAGAAGGCATCATCAGAGAAGATGCAGGCCATCCAGGCCAAGGTCATGGAGGCCGTCAATGCCATTGGCAAGGATGGTGGCTATGTCTACATCATGGAGCTTGGTTCACAGCTTTACATCAGCAACACGCTCTCAACCGACGTTACTGCACAGGTTAAGGCAAAACTCGGTCTGAAGTAATATGAAACGACTTGCAAGTCTACTGCTATTCATAAGTGTTTTCCTGAGCCTGGAGGCTCAGGAAAACAAGCTTTTCGGCTATCTTAGCTACGAGGCTGCCCTGAAGTCGATGCCCGATTACGCCATCGTCGAGAAGCAGATGGCCGACCTCCGCGCCCAGTATCAGGCAGAGACGAAGCGCGTCGAGGACGAGTTCAACCATAAGTACGAGGATTTCCTCGACGGTCAGCGCGACTTCCCCAAGACCATCCTTCAGAAGCGCCAGACAGAGCTTCAGGAGCTGATGGAGCGTAACATCGCCTTCCGCCAGAAGAGCCTCGAAGAGCTGTCAGAGGCCGAGCAGCAGGCCATGGCCCCGCTGCGCATCCGTCTCATAGAGACCCTGGGCAACATCGGGCGCGAGCGCGGCTACGCCTTCATCGTCGATACCGACCAGAAGGCACTGCCCTTCATCAACCCCGCCAGTGGCGAGGATATCAACGAGTTGGTACAGAATGCTCTCAAGTAATCCCGGCCCCATCGGCATCTTCGACAGCGGCTACGGCGGCCTTACCATCCTGCATGGCATCCGCCAGCTGCTACCCGAATACGACTATCTTTATTTGGGCGACAACGCCCGTGCACCCTATGGACCACGTTCATTCGACGTGGTCTATGAATTTACGCGCCAGGCCGTGTTGAAGCTCTTCGAGATGGGGTGCCACCTTGTCATCCTCGGCTGTAACACCGCCTCCGCCAAGGCCCTGCGCACCATCCAGCAGCACGACCTGCCGCAGTGGGATCCCGAGCGCCGTGTGCTGGGCGTCATCCGCCCCACCGCCGAGGTCATCGGCAGTCTCACGCAGAGCCGCCATGTGGGCGTGCTTGCCACCGAGGGCACCATCCGCAGCGAGAGCTACACGCTCGAGATCCGTAAGCTCTACCCCGACATCGAGGTCACAGGCGTTGCCTGCCCTTTCTGGGTACCCCTCGTCGAGTATAACGAGGCCGACTCCCCTGGAGCCGACTATTTCGTCAAGAAGCGCATCGACCAGATCATGCGCGAGGATCCCCAGATCGACGCCATCATCCTCGGCTGCACCCATTATCCGCTTCTCATGCCGAAAATCCTGAAATACCTCCCTTCTGGCGTGCGCGTCGTCCCCCAGGGCGAATACGTGGCCGACAGCCTGAAAGACTACCTTGAGCGCCATCCCGAGATAGCCAGTCGCTGTTCCCGCCAAGGCCAGGTACATTACCTCACCACCGAGAACCCCGACAAGTTCAAGGAGTCAGCCCAGATCTTCCTCCACGAATCCATCGACGTCGAAAACATCACTTTAGAAGCCTCACGATAGCAGCCTCAGATTGATACTTCTCAGAAAATAAGAGAATCTTATTTTTCAGTAAGAGCCATTTGTCAAACTGATAAATGGCTCTTATTAGTATAATACCCAAAATACATGGATATAGATCTTTATAGTCAACTTTCCTAGTAATAGCGTCAACAAAGGCAGGTATATGAGTCAACGTTATCAGTACAAAGATAAGGGGGTTCAAAGGTTCAAAGGTTCAAAACGTGTTTGTAGAAGGTTCACAAAAAGTATAATATTTATA
>ODAI014711373.1_pt1 | contig 13428 bp, 10 predicted proteins | sample 1539321 | NCBI WGS metagenome assembly ODAI01 (sample SAMN02144231, study PRJEB22623) | gut metagenome | biome: sheep rumen | host: Ovis aries | place: New Zealand
AAAGAAAACAAAAGAAAACCTGTTTTTTCTTGTTTTTGTTCTGTTTGGCTTCGCCGAGCTAAAGGTTCTTGACTGTTTTTCTAATTGGCACCTTAGTGCAAAACAATAAGCTTACAGGTCTATACAAATCCATTCTCCAAAAGAATGACGAGACACAACATAATATTGGCAATCTTCCTGATTCTTTGCGCCACGGCAAATGCACAGAACAGCGAGCAGAAGGTGCACAACCTGAATGAGGTAAGCGTCTTTGCTGGTCGCAGGCTCAAGGATGCAGGAATAGAGAAAATGACGCTCGACACGCTTGTCCTTCACGACAATGTGTCACTCTCAATGGGCGACATTCTCTCACAGCACTCATGTCTCTTCATCAAGAACTATGGTAGAGCTACAGAAGCAACGGCAGAGTTTCGTGGTACCTCACCATCACACACACAAGTATTATGGAATGGGCTAAAGTTAAACTCACCAATGATTGGAACATTCGACTTCTCCACCATTCCATCCTACTTCATCGATGAGGCTAATCTTTACCATGGCGCTTCTTCCCTAAACGTGACAAGCGGAGGACTTGGCGGTGCGGTCGAACTCCTTACACAGACACAGGGTAGGGAAGGCACTCACGCCCAATTAATCCAAGGCATTGGTTCGTATGGGACATACGACGACTTCCTACGTCTTGACTACAATAATAAACGTCTTTCTTTAACCACAAGAATTGTGTACTCAACATCTGACAATGAATATGATTACACAAATTATGACAAGAAAGTGGACGAGAAAGATGAATATGGTAATACCATACGTTCGTACCATCCAACAGAAAGAAACAGAAGCGGATATTTCACCGATATTCATGCCATGCAACAGATAGGGTACAAGATTGATAGTCGCAATAGCCTTGCACTTAATGTGTGGTACACTTACTTGAAACGTGGACTTCCATTTCTTAGTGTAGATTACAAGGAAGCATCGGATTTCCGCAACGAGCATAAGGACAACACTCTACGCACGGTACTCGCATGGGATAACCGATCAGAAAAAGGTTCGCTTTCAGTCAAAGCGGGATGGCAACATAGCAGTACCGACTATCAATACTATACTCTGCGCCAAGGTACTCGTAATGACATTACTGTTTCAGAAAGCAATACCAATACAGCTTTCATGCTTGCCGACTATGACATCACTCTCACGTCTAAATTCATGATTAGTGCAGGATTATCAGCGTATTTGAATAAGGTAAACAGCAAGGATAAGTCACCTTTTCACATTGGAGACAACATCAATAGACAACGCTGGGATTACGAAGGAAACATACAAGCACGATGGCGACCAACAGATGTGATAGCACTTGCCATGGCTCTCCGACAGAATTGCTATGGCTCTGAATTTACATCTCCAGTGCCAGTACTCTTTGCCGACTATGTAATCTACAAACCATGGAACATAGTTTTTAAAGCATCTGTGACACGCAACTACCGCTACCCATCCATGGACGACTTATACTTTCAGCCGGGAGGAAACAAGGACCTTCAACCAGAGTCTGGCTTCACTTACGATGGGGGAGTGGAAATGAAGAAGACAACATCTTCATGGAGTATAAAGACAAACGTCACGGCATTCAACTCATACATTAACGACTGGATTCTGTGGACACCAAATGCACGAGGATTCTGGCAACCATCCAACGTGAAGAAAGTTCATAACTATGGTATAGAAGCTATGGCTGATTTGTCGCTTAAACTGACAAAGGAAACAAAAGCTTCCATAGTCATGAACTATGCTTGGACTCCTTCTATTAACGAAGGCAAAAGAATGAACTCTAACGACGAGAGCTATGGTAAACAATTGTGCTATGTTCCTGAGACTTCTGCCAACATCAATCTAAGACTTTCACATCGTTCATGGATACTGCAATACCATTGGATTCACTATAGTGAACGGTTCACAACCACAAGCAACGAAGTGTCATACATCACAGGCAAGCTAAAGCCATACTACATGAGTAACATCTCATTGGAGAAAGACATAAGACTGAAACATTTCACTCTTTCTGCAAAGGCTGTGGTCAATAACCTATTCTCTACAGAATACGTTACAGTACTCTCACATCCAATGCCAGGACGTAACTATGAATTATTCATCAAACTAAACCTCTAAAGCGATGATTGTACGTACATTCTTGATTACACTTATTGCCACTTTACTTTTTTCATGTGGCAACAACAATGCCAATGGCAACTCTGAAGGCTCTGCCATTGAGATGAAATATTCCGAGCTGCTCAACATGAAACAATGCGATGGCTATGTTTATGTTCAGGTACGCAATCCTTGGGATACAACAGCCATACTCCATTCTTACGTCCTTATTGACCGTGCTGCAGAGATTCCTGACAATCTTCCAAAAGGTGATATTGTGCGAACTCCTTTGAAGAAAACTGTTATGTACACATCAGTCCATAGTGCAATTCTTATTGAACTTGGAGCATACGATTGTATTAAAGGTGTATGCGACCTTAATTACATCAATAACGAGTGCATCATCAAGGATTGTGCAGCAGGTAAGATTGCAGATCTTGGCGAAGGAACAAGCCCAAGCATGGAAGGGATAATCAATCTATCACCTGATGCTATAATGCTTTCGCCTTTCCAGAATAACGGTACTTACAGCAAGCTTTACAAGTTAAACATTCCTGTCATAGAATGTGCCGACTATATGGAAACATCTGCTCTTGGACGTGCAGAGTGGATTCGTTTCTATGGACACCTCGTTGGACGAAGCCACGAGGCAGACAGCATATTCGCAAGTGTAGAGGCAAGCTACATGAGGCTTAAGGAACTGGCATCCACAGCAAAGGACAAGCCTTCGGTAATAACAGACTTGAAGTTTGGCAGCACTTGGTACGTTCCAGGCGGCAACAGCACCATGGGACGACTTATGAATGATGCTGCAACTAATTACGTGTTCCGTGAAAGGCAAGAGAGTGGAAGCATCCCACTCGACCCAGAAGCAGTATTTGAGAGAGCTATGGATGCAGACATCTGGATTCTGAAATATAATCAGGCATCAGCAAAGACTTACGACGAGATAGCTGGAGAATATGCCAACTATTCAAATATGAAAGCCTTCAAGCAAAAGAACATATTCGGATGCAACACGTCAAAAGTACCATTCTACGAGGAGACGCCATTCCATCCTGACCGTCTGCTTAAGGACTTCATTAAGATTTTCCATCCAGAGCTTCTACCAGATTATTCATTACGCTACTATCATAAATTATGAGAAAAATAATTTTGCTCATCATAGTAACCATATTGTTCTTCATACTCAGCCTTTTCCTCGGTGCTGTCCACATACCCGCAGAACAAGTTTGGACAATCCTCACAGGAGGACAGGCAGAGAAAGCAAGCTGGACATTCATCATACTTGACTCACGCCTACCACAAGCCGTAACAGCCATGCTATGCGGAATGTCACTTGCTGTAAGTGGGCTTATGCTTCAGACATCATTCCGTAACCCTTTGGCTGGTCCTTCAATACTCGGAATAACAAATGGTGCAAGTCTCGGAGTGGCTGTAGTCATGTTGCTTTCCGGTGGAGTAATCTATGAGGGAAACCAACTAAGGCTTGCTGGTTTTCTTGCCGTAATAGCCGGAGCGTTTATAGGAGCACTTATAATACTCCTCATCATTCTTGTACTTTCTGCCGTAGTCAGGAACAACATAATGTTACTCATAGTAGGAATCATGGTAAGCCATCTTGCAGCCTCTGCCATCTCCCTGCTTAATTTCTTTGCTGCTTCTGACAACGTCATTTCATATGTGTTATGGGGTATGGGTAGTTTCAGTAATGTGTCATTCCAACAAATGCCGTGGTACATTGGTGTAAACGTAATAGGTCTTATACTTGCAATATTGCTTGTAAAACCTCTCAATGCACTCTTATTAGGCGATGACTACGCAAGCAACCTTGGCATCAACGTACAACGCACACGTATGCTCCTATTGCTATCCACAGGTTTGCTGACAGCCGTAACGACGGCATTCTGTGGACCTATCGCGTTCATAGGACTTGCTGTTCCACACATTACACGTATGATTATTGGTTCAGAGAACCACCGAATACTTCTTCCTGCAACTATATTCTGCGGCTCAGCAATAGCCTTGCTCTGCAATATTCTTTGCACTCTACCTTCTGACTCAGTCATTCCTATAAATGCCGTTACTCCAATGATAGGAGCACCTGTAATTCTATATGTCATCATGGGAAGGAACAAAAAAATGAACTAATAAGACAATATATCATGTTTTCTCTTCGCTGGATTCACACATCAGATATTCATGGTGCCTTATTCCTTGAGGACAAAGAAAAGAGCCAACGGGAAACACGTGACACTATGGATAAAGACATACAGTCAGACAACATTATTCTAAGTGATGGCGGTGACCAGTTGCAAGGCAATGCCGTTACCTACTATTGTAACCATCTGTCTGATGCCTCACAGCCACATATTATTGCTGAGACCATGAACAGCATGAAATATGATGTTGCATGTCTTGGTAATCATGATATAGAGGCAGGAAAGGAAGCATGTAACAGATGGATTGATGCTTGTAATTTCCCCATATTAGGAGCCAATGTTATTGATGAAAAAAGCGGAGAGCCAGCCCTTAAGCCATATACCATAATCGTTCGAGAAAACATACGCATAGCCGTACTTGGAATAGTAACAACTGCTATTCCGCATTGGCTACACAATAATCTCTGGAAAGGCTGGAAGTTTGCAGATACCGTTGAAACATCAAAGAAATGGATTGAAATACTACAGCGTGACGAACACCCAGACATGATTGTGGGACTCTTTCACACTGGATGGGAAGGGGGAATGTTTCACGAGAACGAGACACGCCGTATAGCAGAGAATGTTGCAGGATTTGACCTTATACTTTACGGTCACGACCATCATCAAGCCACTCATACAGTCAGGAATAGTGAAGGCAGGGATGTGCTATGCTTGGCACCATCATCCATGGCTTCATCTGCTGTCGTTGCGGACATCTGCATCAACAAGGAAAAAGAAAACAAATGTGAAATACTAATCAACCATAAAATTGTGCCTTGGGACGAAGTGGAGCATCTGCTTCCTCATCAAAAGATGCCACAATGCGTTATGGAATGGCAAAACAAAACGGTATGTACACTTGAAAATGACGTATATGAACGTGATGCTTTTTTCGGCTCATCTGCATTTGTTGACATCATGCACAATATGCTTCGTGCCACGACAAAGGCACAAGTGTCGTTCGCGTCTCCTGTTTCTTATGACACAATCATCCGTCATGGAAAGTTAACAAACCGTTCCATGTTCGGGCTTTATCCTTTCGAAACGCAGACATACATAATGCGAATGAGCGGAGAGGAAATAAGGAAAGCACTTGAATACAGCTATTCATTATGGGTAAACACAATGCAAAGTCAGGAAGACGATGCACTCCTACTTGACTATGTGTTTGACGAAGGGAGTCGCAAGGGATTAAAGACTCTCTCCTTCGACCTTTTGTCTGCAGGTGGAATACGCTATTCCGTATGGCTCAACCAAGAAGTAGGAAGTAGAATAAAAATTGAAAGCATGGATGATGGCACACGTTTTGACTTGAATGCAACTTACACGGTAGCTATAAACTCATACCATGGTAATGGGGGAGGAGACATCATGACAATTGGTGCTGGCATATCCCACGAAATGCTTGTTCAGAGAATTGAACAAATACTTCCTCTCAGCACGCGCGAGTATCTTACAAGATACCTACAATCACTTCAAAAAGTAACGCTCAAGGCATCTGACAACTGGTCTTTCATGCCAGAAACCTTAGTCACTCCTGCACTTGAACGTGAAAAACACTTACTGTTTGAAGAATGTAAATAAACACTTAATATCTCTCAGTGTCCTCAGTGCTCTCTGTGTTGAATAAAAAATGAGTTGTTCCTATTTTTGACATTAATTACAATTTTGCATGTCTTAAATGTATATGCTTGTCAGAAATAAGACAACGGAAAAACGTCTCAAATGTAGTTTGGGATATTTTTGTGCCGAGAGTGAAAATGTAATTTTGCAAATGCCCATATCTTTGCAGTGTTCAAAAAATAATAATAGCTTTTTCTTAGTTCATCAGTTTTTTAGATATATCCTTACTCCAAATATCCATGCAGAATTATCTGTTAAGACTTTTGGGAAAACAGTTGCTACTTCGTCGAGAAGTGGCAACTTTTTTTGTGATAGTGTGTGCTACACAAATAAAATCAGTGTGCTTTTTGAATATGGATTGGTTGAAGGAAAATGAAAGTAGGAGGAAAACCTCTTCGTTTTTCCTCTTACTCGTTTATTTCCGTATAAATTATGAATAGAACAAAGGTTTTACTTAAGTGCCTATTGTTATTACAGATAAAAAGTGCTGTTCCTGTTACAAAAAGTTCAAACTACCATTACAAAAAGTCTCTTATACTACGATACAAAATCGTTCCGTGGGCTTTGAATGTTCGTTCATAGCCTTTGAACGAACGTTCACAGCCCTTGAACAAACGTTCAAAGGCTTTGAATGTTTGTTCAAAGTCCTATGAATAATCTTTTATGGCGTATAAGGGAACTTTTTTATATGGTAGTAGGAAGTTTTTTTAGCGGTAACTCGAAGTTTTATTAGCAGGAATGTGTTGTTTACTACTATTGTCAAGCAGTTTAATGGTACGAAAAAAGTGGTTAGCATGACACTAACCACTTGTAAGGTTGTAACTTATGTTTACTATGAGATGTCAAAACAACTGTTTGAATTGTCTAATGGACATTAGTCGATGACAGTCATAGTCATGATGATGTCCTCCTTTGGACGGTCACCAGGGAGAGTGGCTGCGTTCTGAATCTTCTCAACGATGTCGAGTCCTTCAGTTACTTCGCCAAACACGGTGTACTGACCATCGAGATGAGGCACTCCACCAACTGTTGTGTATGCTTCCTTCTGTGCTTCTGTGAGACCTACCACGCCTTGTTCCTTAGCGATTGCCTTGGTCTGTGCGATAAGGTCATTCTGAAGTTCCATAAGACCAGCTTGGTCACGGTTCTTGCGGAGCTTGATGATTTCGTCACGGTGCTCCATTGCAAGCTTATTGAGTATCTGCTGCTGTGCCTGTACCTCAAGCTGCTTGGAAAGCTGACCGAGTTGTCCTTGATTATATACCTTACCCCAAGAAATATAGAACTGGCTTCCGCTACTACGACGTTCTGGATTTACCTCATCGCCCTGACGTGCGGCAGCGAGTGTACCACGCTTGTGGAAGATGCCTGGGATAATCTCTGCTGGGATGGTATAGTCAGGACCGCCAGTGCCATAGTGTGCTCCCGGCTGTGGGTCACGACTGTTTGGGTCGCCTCCCTGAATCATGAAGTCCTTGATTACACGGTGGAAGATTGTACCATTATAATATCCTTCCTTTGCAAGTTTGAGGAAGTTGTCACGATGGAGCGGAGTCTCATCGTAGAGTTTCACGGTGATATCACCGAGTGATGTTGTGATTTTTACTTGTGACATATCTTGTTTTTTTGTTATTGTAGTAAATAGGAGTAAAAAGAAGTTAAAAGGAGTAAAAAGACGAATGGCTGTCCGCTGTTATCTGGAAACGAAAATTTAGGAAATATGCAATTGCATTAGTCACCTCCCCATAGAGGGGTAGGTCTTACACAAAGAACAGCGTAACTCCAAACACACTTATGATTGCTCCTATGATTTCCTTTATCGTAATCTTCTGATGGAAGAGGAAGTATGCTGGAACGAGGATGAGTATTGGAGATATTGCCATTATGGTCTGTGCGATGCCCGGATTGGTGTAGAGCGTTGCCATGAGTGAAAGGCTTACTCCAATAAATGGACCGAACATTGTGAGTCCTGCCATTGCTGCCATTGCCTTGCCGTCATGTGTGGCACGAATGACTGTGCGTGTCTTGCGTGTGAACAGCATCACGAGGGTGAAACCAATGAGTCCTGTTACAGCACGCATGAAGGTACTTGCAAATGGCATGATGTTGAGTACATCTTCGGCAGATGACGGTATGCACTGCTCATAGTAAGTCATTCCGAGTTTGCTGAGAACAAGTCCCAAGCCCTGTTCTATACCTGCGCCGATACCAAATATGATTCCCTTGGCTGGCAAAGAGGTGTGGAGACGACGGAAACGTGAGTGTGACTTTGCCTCGTCCTTGTTTTCCTTTGACAGGATACTGATGCCGATACCCGACATGGTGATAATCATTCCGAGGATAGCTATTCCAGACATCGTCTCACCGAATATGAGCCAACTTGCAATGGCTGCCGTAGGTGGTGCAAGCGTCATGAACAACTGACCAAAACGACTGCCTATCAATATATAGGCATTAAACAAACAGTAGTCGCCGAAGACATAACCGACAAAGCCGCTGAGACTAAGCCATAACCATGTGTTTGTGTCTGCGTACTTAGGTATTGGACTTCCTGTGAAGAACAGCAATGTGAGTGCAAGCAACGACAGCGATGCCACCATTCGTATTACATTCACGGATAATTGTCCAATTCTCTTGCTTGCCGCTTCTGCGCATAGTGCACTTAGAGTCCACGAAACGGCAACGATTAGTGATAGTATTTCGCCTTGCATATTTTTTGTAAGGAGTTATAGAGTAGTTATAGTGGAGTTAAAAAGGAGTTAAAAAGACGATACTCCTTTGCTGATTGTTCTTGAAATTACGAGGCGATAGACATTCGTCTTTTTAACTTCCTATATAACTCCATTTTAACTACAATTTAACTACAAGCTAAACTTGAATAACTTCTCTTTAACTACAAACTATAGTTTTGTTTTTCTATTTCACTACTGCTGGAATAAGTTTGACTGGTGAGTTAAGTCCTGAAGGTACAGTCTTCCAGTCGTTGTAGTGAGTCTTCTTGTAGTTGAGGTCAACTACGTTTATCTCCTTGAACTTGCGCCATTCCACACCTTCACGGTCAAGCTGAGCTATGCGGTTGGCAGGAAGATTAGTCACTTCCACACGGAGTGTGTTGTCGCCACCATGGAGATAGTCCGTGATGTCAAGTCGGTAAGGAGCAGCGAATACCGTGCCAACCTCCTTGTCGTTGATGAATACCGTGGCAATCTCACGCACGTCGCCGAGGTCGAGGAGCATGGCTGCTGCACCTTCCTTGTGGTAGTCACGCTTGAGCGACCATGTAGGGTCCATGCGGAACTTGGTTGTATATATGCCTGTCGCCATTGTGTTGCGCAATGTGTCGCTGCCTATCTCGCCGAGGTCTGTCCAAGGCTTAGCACCGTTGAAGCGGTAGCGTTTGGTGATAGGAACAGGCTGAGCATTCTTGAATGACAAATCCCAAACACCATCGAAGGTGAATGCGCGATACTCAAGTATGTCGAGATACTTGTAAGGCTGAAGCTTTGGATATTCTGCCAAGAGGTCTTCCTCCTTGTCGAATGTGCGGATGATGATTGACTCGCCTGAGTAGAGTTGTATCTGAGTGTTGCCAAAATCGTCAATCCTTCCTCGTGTCACCTCACCAGTCATAGGATTGAAGAACACGACACCAGCACATCTTACACTAAGTGGTACCTTGCAATCGACGTTCTTGTCCTGCAGATTGGAGATGAAATAGTGGTAGCCCTTGTCGTTCTTGCGACGTATGCAACTCAATCCGTATTTGTAACGCATCTGTTCACTTGATGCGTTTGTAAGGTCAAGAGCATTGGCATAGTTGTTTGACAACTTGATGTTCTCAGGCATATTCTTGATAAGCTTGGCAAACTCCTTCTGTTCTGCCTTCTTATTGTAGCCCGGAACGGATGTAGGATACGAATTGGCAAATACGATTGTAGCACCGTTGTTGGCAAGTGCAATAATCTTCTTGAGCGTTGCGAGTGGCATGAACTGAACATCTGGAACGATGATGGCAGAGTAGTTGCCACGCTTACCGTCAACCTTGAGAGCGTTGTTGCTCACCTCAAGTCGGTTGAGGTAACGGTCAGAGATATAGTCCACATCATAGCCATTCTTAATGATGGTCTGTACAGCCTCGATGAACTTAGGGGCACGCTCTGCCATGTGATGAATGTCGAAGAGTGCAGCTGTTCCCGGCTGCTCGTATATCATATCATAGAAAGGAAGATAGACGAGGAGGTCATTATCTGGCTCGCCCCATTGGAGGAACGACTGACAACGTGCAATGTAGTCGGAGAACTTAGGCATTGTTTCCCACCAGCTGTTATATGGACTCATGTCAACACTTGCATAGAATCGCCATCCTGGCCACTCTGCACCCTTAGGGCTGTAGCATGAACCGTGGAAGAAAACGTGGTTCACACCTGCTATGAACATGAGGTCAAGGTCAGGCTTACACTGTGAGAGCGATGTGCGGAAGTGTTCTGTGAGCCAAGTGAATGTCTCGCTTGACGTAAACTTTGCACCGCTAAGATGTGCACCAGACGAAGCGTACTTTAGCATTGAGATGTCGGAGTCATTCTTCTTGGTGAAGCCTTCGTCCTTACGCAATCCACGGATGCCGAAGTCGGAAAGTCCGAAACCTTCACACTCTGGGATATCTACGGCTGCGTAGAGGTCTATGAGGTTGGCAGGAGAACCATGAGCCTGATTGCGTGTCTTTGAGCCATGTTTGTGTGCCCAGTCCGTCCACTGCGTCGTGAAGTTCTCATAGAGAAGTTCGGCAAGTGTCTCACGATAGTCTGATATGATACGTTTGTCCTTGTCTGTCCTCTGCTCATTCGGTACCTGCAATGAACCCACGAGCGGCTCGAGGTCATAACCTCGGCGTGCCTTGAACTCCTCAAACAGCTTTGGAGTCCAGTCTGCACCATATACTTCGTATGAATCATTGAAGAAATTGGCAGGAACACTTACCTTCTGATTGGCAAATGCTGTATCGAAACGTGCAAGATAATGTGCTACGGCATCCTTGTCAAAGTGGTCGATGACAAGTCCCTCGCCACCAGGAGCAGCACGTTTAACCTTCTGCCCCGTGCGTCCTATCTCCATCTTACCATCCTTGAACACCATCTTGCAGGCAGCCTCACTCTCAGGAACGAGCGGACCACCGAAAGGCCATCCTGTGCCTGTTGCCATGTCGGTCTCAATCCCGAGGCGTGCACCTTCTGCCTGAGTGTGGCGCAACATATCCATCCACTTAGGAGAGAGATAAGGAATCTCGTTGGCATCATTGCCCTGTACGCCATATATAGGCGTAATCTCCACTCCGCCTATGCCAGCCTTCTTGAGTTCTTCAAGGTTGTATGTGAGTCCTTCCTTGTCAACTGCGGAACCGAGCCACCACCAACGAGTGTATGGCTTAGCCTCCTGTGGTATCGTTATCCATGACTGCGCTACAGCTTGCGTGCTTGTGCCCAACAATGTCGCAAATGAGATTGCTGATAGGATTTTATGCTTCATACGCTTATTATTTAGTGAATTTGTGGCAAAGTTAAAAAAAAAATTCGGACATTTGCACCATTATGATTTACATAAACGATGACATATATGGTTTTTCTGCTGAAAAAATAGCGGAATGTATAGAAAATCTGCCTTCACAACGTCGTGAGGTTGCACTCAGATTCAAACATGATCTGGGTCGCCGCCAATGTGTGCTTGCATATCAGCTCCTGTGTGATGGACTTGAACATGAATACGGTATAACGGACAAGCCCATCTTCTCGTATGGCGAACATGGCAAACCGTCAATCATCGGTCATGAGGATATCCACTTCAATCTCAGTCATTGCAAGACTGCCGTGGCATGTGCCATAAGCGACAAGCCCATCGGCATAGACATTGAGAGCATCCGTCCTGCCAAGGAAACCGTCATCCGCTACGCCATGAATGATGCGGAGACACTGCGTATTATGGAGTCATCCAATCCCGACCTTGAATTCACCCGTCTATGGACAATGAAGGAAAGCGTACTCAAGCTCACAGGCGAAGGCATCAACGACAATATGAAGTCCGTTCTCTCACCCGACAACCTTCGCGGAATAACCATTGAGACCATTGTCCGAGATGAATATGTCTATTCCGTGGCGAGAGGGAAATGATGAATGAGGAATGATGAATGAAGAATAAAGCGAAACGGTCTCACTGACCTAAGGGAAGCAAAATCGCATCTAAATATAATAGCCGTTCGGACGCTTGTTCCGAACGGCTAATTATTTTCTTGTGGTCAGCAAATTAAACCAAAGCAACTTTACCTATACTGCCAAGGTCAAGCATTGCATTTACGCCCATAGCTCTGAAAATCTTCGCGACAGTATGGAATGTTACGTTAGCCCCATTCTCAATCTTTGATATCTGAGCCTTTTTTACTCCTATTAGTCCGCCAAGTTGTTCCTGAGTCAGATTCTTTGCCTGACGTGCCTGACGAATTGCTTCGCCTATTAAGAACTCATTCATCTGAGCGTCATATTCTGCACGTTCTTTAGTTCCCTTCGTACCGATAACCCTGTCAAGAGCTTCTGATTCCGTGTAAAATGTCATTGCCATATTATGTTCATTTCTTATTGTCAAAATATTCTTTTCTTATCTCGTTTGCCCTGTCAATTTCTTTTTGGTGTGTCTTCTGAGTTTTCTTCACAAAACCATGTGTGGTGATAACAAACGTATCTTCCTCTCTGTCCCAAAAAGCCAACAACCGATATTGAATGCCATCATATAGAGTCCTAAATTCCCAAATGTCTGTTCCAACTAATTTCTTGAACAATTTTGGATCTAAGTTGTATCGAGCCTTACCAATATTAAACATTATCTTTGCCTTCGTTTTTGTTGGCAAGGAATCGAGGAAATCTATAACTTCCTTAGAATATAGTACTTCAAATTTCGGTTTTGCTTCCATGACATAAGATATTTTTGTTGCAAAAATATCATATAGTTTCCATATAAGCAAACTTTCTGCATTCTTTTTTCATTTCATACGGAATTTTATTAAAAACTTGATTATGAATATATGTTTTCTTCTTACGAATTTTATAGTTCTGTACATCGAAAACTTATAAGCCAGCCAATTTGCTAATAAAAGACAAGACCCTCTATACGTATTTAATGAAATTAGCCGTTCGGACACTTGTTCCGAACGGCTAATCACTTTATTGCGGTCAGAGAGACCGCTTCGCTTAGTTATCAATTATCCATTTTCAATTATCAATTAAGCCATAGGCTTCTTGGGCTTCTTATCTCTCGCAGACGGCACGCACACTCATACCGGCGCAACGGTTGAAGATGACTTTGATGTCACGGTAGCTCGAATCGAAGTTGAGTCTCCATGCGTCGTTGCTGTAGCTCTCGTTGAGCGAAGACAACCAGTAGTAGCCGTGCAAACGCACATCGCTGAGCGAACCGTTGA
>ODAI011922776.1_pt1 | contig 13427 bp, 15 predicted proteins | sample 1539321 | NCBI WGS metagenome assembly ODAI01 (sample SAMN02144231, study PRJEB22623) | gut metagenome | biome: sheep rumen | host: Ovis aries | place: New Zealand
CTCAGCCAATCGGCGGGGAAGGGGATGCGCGCCTCGGCAAACTCCGACGTTCCCACTCCCCGCACCCGGTAGACCACATCGTCATCCACAAAGCTGACCACGGCATCAAGCGGGCCGTGGCCCCACGCCCGCACATTCTCTTCGGGCTCGACCCTACGCCCCTCGGGCACGGGGAGGTGCACCGTGCAGGTAACGTTGCGCGATTCGACATCCCAGCCATCAGAGACAAACTTCCAGTAGAGCGTCGAGACGTCGTCATAGCGCGCCGCGTGGTTCGTGTTGGTATAGCCAATAACAAAGGTGGCGTCCTCGTACTCGTGCGCCGAGTAGAGCTTGACCTCAATGTAGCTGCCTTGGTCCCTCAGCTGATAGGTGTGCTCGTCTCCCAGATACGCCTCGGTGAAGGGCACATAGGAACCGTCGACCATCTCACCCACATCGGTGATGGTCGTCTCGATGGTCCGGCCGTCATAGCTGCCCGTAGGAATCTTCCAGTACACCCCATGAAACGACCCATCGAAGTCGAAGGTGCGCGATTCGATCACCGAGAGCGAGCCATCGGGACTGACAGTCGCCTCAATGTTCACGCTATCGATTGAGTATTCGTCAGCGTAGGCGTTGCGGGGAAGCAGGACGAGCAGTGCGAGGAGCACCGCCACAAGGCCGCCAACAAGATGGCGTGCGCGTAGTTTTAGCCTGAAAGAGAGCATGTGACCTCCTAGCCTCAGATGCCCCATAGGACACCTGAGGGAAGGATACCAGAGTGCCCGCATGCCACCGACCCTTGTCAGACCACGCAGCGTGCAGGCGCATCAAACAATACGCGCAGCGCACGGCTCAGCCGCCTTCGCCCACGGCAAGCGAAAAGGTCACGCCGCATACGGTAAGCACGCTCTTGACGCCAAAGGGCGCGGTTCCCTGGAGCGCGACCCCATCGAGCTCCGCCGGATTGGTTGCGCCAAGATCTTCCACGAGCAGCCCGGGTGCGCCGCGCAGGACACGCACGTGGTGGCGTGAGACGAGCCGCGAACGCAAGATGACATCGTTGTCGTCACCGCGTCCCACTGAGAGGCCCTTGGCACCAAGGGGTACCAGCACCTCAATGTCCTTGGCGCTTACGCGAACCCGTAGGTCGCCCGATAGTCTCTCGGGTGTGCCGAATACCTGCGTAAGACCCTCCTGCGCCAGGTCGAGCGTATCGTCAGCCGAAGCGGCGTCCCTTCGATGCCGCGGAGCTGTCTCGGGCGCTACGTTCGCGGGCTCGTCATCGACCTCATCAAGATCGTCAAAGTCGAGGGGAGGTACGAGCGCCTCGCGCGAAGCTACCTCAGATGCGCCCGCAGGATCGAGGCTTACGGGAGCGAGCGCCTCCCTATAGCCACGCGCATCCTTGCTGAAATCGTACAGACACCCATAGCAGACGTCCATGTCGGCAAAGAGTACCTCACCGCACCGCGGGCACACCTTAGTGGTGGGAGGCACCTCCGACTCCGAACGCCCGGCAAACACGTAGCGGGCACCACTGGCCCCCTGCTTCCGTTCCATGTCATCCTCTTATTCTCTTAATCGTCGCCTCCTGGCGACTTTCGTCCACTCCAAACACTTACAAAGCCGCATGCGTGATGCGCACCCACTCGCCCTTTACAAACCACCCTCCCCGCTGATGCGGCCGCTCCAGAACCACCTGCGACCCAGGGTGCGAGAGCACCCGCCCCGGCGGCACCGCATGCCACACCGCAAGAACCGTCCAGTCGGAAGCCACAAAGGCCACGTCAATGCGGTAACGCATGCCAAAGGTGTGAATCGACGAGCACCCTACAAGCGCGACAGGCTCTGCCTGCGGCGTTGTTCCCAGAAGCCCTCTCAGGCGCTGCAAGGCCCCCGTAAGAGCACGAAACACGAGGGACTTCCCGGAAGACTCGGCGCGCTCGACGATGATTCTCTGGGCCACTCAAACCACCACCCCTGGCCGATAGCGGTCGACCACCAGCCGCCGCTCATGCGTAAGCGCAATCGGAGGGCTGAACGGCACACCTGCCATCACAAACGAGTGGGGCCAGGGGTGATAGCGCAGCGTGCAGGTATAGGTTGTGAGCAGCGGCGACACTGGAAAGCTCAGGCCTTCTCCTCGCGAGACGGGCTCTGCTCCGCTCACCTGCACCGTCACCTCGCAGGAGTGCGCCGCGAGAGCCTGGCTGATGCACGACTGGACCTCTCCCGCAGAGGAGAGCGCGCTCTGCTCCCCCGCAGGCGAGACCCCTTGCGAGATGACCGCATCGAGTGCCACGCGATCGAAGGTAGCGCAGACCTCCACAAAGCGACAGAGGTTATACACGATAAGTCCCACCACAATCCCCACCGGCACCAGCGTGGCAAGCTCGACGGTCATCTGCCCCTTCTGGCCCCGCGCGATGCGACGACGATGGCGCCCCCACCGGCCTTGTCGCGACGGGCAGCACCGCTTTCCCACACCCCTTGGTTCACTTTCTCCCCTACAGCCTGCGCAGCCTCCAACGCGTGCTCGCAAGCCCTCTCGTGCGCCTCTCATGACGGGCCCATCTGAGAGAGGTCGATGGTGAGCGGGATGCTCACTCCCTCGAGACCAGGAACCGGCACCTCGGCGATGGTGAACGTACCGCCGCCCAAAAGACTCCAGACGCGCTGCTTGAGGTAGGCCACCAGCTCCTGCGGAGAGCCAGGCAGCTCCTGTATAAGCGTACGTACCTGCCCAGCCTTCTCGTAGCCCGCCTTGTCGAGTACCGTCTGGCTGTTGACCAGCACCGGCTTGCGCAGGCGCAGGTCGGCTGGCGCAAGACCCGTCGTCGAGACCAGACCCGCAAGCTTCGAGCGCAGCCATGTAGCCACCTTCTCTCCCATGAGGCCATCCACCCCCTCGATGAAGCGCTCCGATACGTCCTTGAGGCTCCCGTACGCCGAGCCGTATCCCACCAAAAGACTGCTCCACAGACCCGTGACGTCGCCCACCAGGTCGAGCGCGAGATTGTCGTGACCCAGGTGCAGGCCATCGAAGGCGCGTGCGATGACCGTGTTTTGGGCCGTGGCCTCGTCAGGCGCGAGCGTGGCAGCAGACACGGCGGCACCAGCCGGCAGCTGTGCCCCCTGCAGGAAGGAGGCCGTGAGCTCGGTGGGGACGCTCGCCGCCTGCGGACGGCACACCACGCTGACGCACCCCCACGCCCCCGGTGGACACAGTTTGGGGCGATCCACCGACAAGATCTCCATCGCCTTGTCGAAGGCGCTCTTTCCCTCGTCGGCCGCTTTCTGCATGTCCTTCTCGGCGGCAATCTCGGCAAGACGAGCGGCCTCGTAGGCACGCGACGCCTCCACCACGATGCGCCAGTAGTGCTCGAATCCGTTATCGATGTTGGTCGAGGCATCGGCAACATTGCCCATCGCGCGCGCATCCATGCGACATACGGGGCAGAGCAGCGCTCCCCCGCGGTCGACGTCAGCAAGCGAGGCGTTGCCCGCATAGGCACCTGCGACACCTGGACAGGCAAGCGAGCAGTGCAGCGTTCTTCCCTGCTCCTCTTGGGTGCAAGGCCACACCACATCGGTGTAAAGTCTGGTATCACGCACCATCGCGGTGGTGTGCGGCAGCACATCGAGGTCCATCTTCACCACGGTATCCGTGTCGGTGCAGCTCATGCGACCCACGGCCTCGTAAGCGTAACCATAGAACTGCTTGCGCGCGCAGGAGCGCTGCAGGGCGTCGGGAGTGTCTCCGCTACAGGGCTCGTGAGCATAGCGGACCCCGTAGTAGTTGTGGGCACGCACGCGGGCATACTCAAACTCCCACGTATCCACCGAGGGATAGTGGCGATTGAGCGCACCGTTGAGCCCAGCAAGCGACGAAGCACGGCTCCACAGGCAAAGCGGGTCGTTGACGTTATCCGCACGCCAGGCGCGCTCCTTGGCTGCCTCCGCCTTCTTGTGGGCCTGATCCTTGCGCTTTGAGGCCGCTCCGAGCTCCTTTGCCTCCTGCTCCATCTCGTCGGCATCGAGGTCGTCGTCGAGAAACGACCAGTCCGATTGCGAGGTTGTGGGAAACGGCACTGCCATACCCACGTAGCCCACGCCATCCGCACCGTTGGCCGCCGCACATGAGGCGGAGTTGGCCATGATGAGTGCGGGGAGCGCCACCTCGAGCTTTTTGAGCCCGGCTGCCGCCGACTTCGAGAACTTCTGGCGCGCCTGGAGGACCGACTTTCCCACCTTCATGATGGCAGGCGCCTTTGCCTGCAAGGGAGGGATGGCGGCAACCACCAGACCGGCTCCGCACACCACGACGCCAGCCAATCCCATCGTGAGCACGCAGGCATCAAGCACCTGGGCAACCGTGGAGAACGCAGCCACGCAGTTAGAGCCAGCCATGGCCGTCGCGTCGGCCACCTCCTGGACATCGGCCGCACGCGCCATCGACCAGTGCGCGGCAGCGGTGCCCAGAGCAAGCGTCACGCTGAGAAGGAGTGCCAAGGCCATGGCCAGCGAGGTGAAGCCCCCTTCGTCGTCCAAAAACCAGCCGAGACCCACACGGCCCTTCTCAACCCGCACGGAACCCCTGCAGAACACAGGCCGTGCGTTTCTATCCCCAAACTGTCTGCCACGCATCGTAGTCACCTCCCAGCCAGTGAGGACGGCCCTCTACCGAGAGCTTCGCCTCGAGCACGATGCCTGTCCCATCTCGCTTCCATGCCGCTGACGCAAGCGCGCCCATGAGGGGAAGCGGTCGAGCGTGCCCCACTATCTGCACATCCGCACGGTTTCCCACGCAACTGACCCGCACCTTCCAGTCATCGGGGCCTCCCACGTGAAAGAGCGGCACCTCCGGCACCGCCTGCAGCCGACGGCGCGCGTACGCCTCGCAGCTTGCCATGTCGGCGTGGTACGCCGTTACGGCAGCGCGGGCAGTCTCGGCGGCGGCCGCGCGCATCACCGAGCGGCTGTAGCACAGACAGACCGGTTGGAGCATCAGCGCAAAGACCAGCATTACGGCTGGCACGAGCACGGCTGCCTCAACCGTAGCCTGGCCACTCACACTCCGCGAGCGCTCCCGCCCATCCGATAGGGCAGGCGACGCACCCGCAGCACACGGCTCACTCGCTCCCCGGGCGTGCACGCACTGAGCGTCAGCCAGCGGTGCGAAGGCAGCACGGCGCACGGAGGCCCCGGTGCAATCAGAAGAGCAGGATGTCCCTGAACGAGCCCAGAACATCGCCGCCGCCCAGCTGGTGCGAAGAGGCCCCCACGGCTCGATCAAGCAATGCACCGTCGCGGACCCCGTGCCAGACAACACCCCAGGCCAGCACCATCGAAAGAAATGCCAGCACCACCAACACGTATTCGACGCTGGACTGACCGCGCTGCCCTCTGGTGGGCAGCTTCTGTTGCCGCCAGCAATTGCACATACATCCACCTCGCTATTCGCCATCTCTCTCCACCCCCTCGAGTTCCATGGCCACCTGATCACGGTCGAGACGCATCACTCGCACGCTGCTCGCCTGCTGCGCCCCGCGCACCACGCACACGTCAACCCACCCGTCCCCGGCGATCACGCACCCCCACGTGTTGCCCAGAAGGTCGAGGTAACCTGCCTGGGCAAGCACGCAGGGACCGCGCGTGCGATAGGTTTCGAGCAGATTGGAGGCGGTGCGCTCCAGCTCTTGCTCCTCGTCCCACGAAACGGTCTTCGATCCGCACGCGTCGAGCAGAAGGAGCGCGTCTTCGGCACGGGCACACGTTTGCACCTCTCGGCCCTCTCCCTCGGGCAAGGGCGCTCCGCCAGAACCGCCGGTGTTGGCGGAGCTGCCGTTGCCAGCAGCCCCCGCCACGCCTTCGGTTTCAGATGCTCCCGTGCCTTGCGATGCACGCGCATCCTCCCCCGAACCACGCTGTGGCACATCGTTTGCGCCGGAACCTGCCGCAACACCCGCTACAAGAGCCAAGAGAAGCACGCCCGCCGCGCACCAAGCTGCCACGCGAGCGCGTCGCTGCGCCTTAGCGTGCCGCATGACTCGCCTACAGGGAGTTCATGCCACTTACGATGGCATCCCAGAGCTCTTGGACCTTACCGCGGAAGGCAATGATGGCCAGGATGGCGATGACCACCAGGACACCCACCAGAATCGCGTACTCGGTCGTTCCCTGTCCCTTCTGGTCTTTCAGCAGGTCAACGCCCTTGCGCTGTGCAGCCAGCACCTGCCTCTTTGCAGTCTCCATAACAATGCTCCTCTCTTAAGAGCCAATACGACAAAATCGAAGGACACCCCTGCCTCAAGGCGAGTGGCACCCCCAGACAGCGGCCCAAAACCGGACGACGCTCCCGTCGCAGGGCAGCGTCGCTTCCTGCAGCGGCCCGCGGCACTCCTATCCCAGGGCCAGCGACGCCCCCAACAGCGGCCCCAAGATGGCCAGCAACATCGCCGGAACGATGAGCGTCCCGAGCGGGATGAGCATCTTGACCGGCACACGCTCGATCTCTTCCTCAATCTGCGCCCGTTGCTCCTCGCGGATTGTCTGCGCCTGCTGCTCAAGGGTGGTAGCCAGCGGTGACCCAAAGGCCAAGGCCTGACTCACAACACCCGCAAAGCGAGCGAGGGCGGACACACCCAGACGTTCGGCAACTGCCGTGAGCGCGGCTTCGCGCGTGGTTGTTCCCAGGCGCCACGAGAGCATGGCGTCGCGCATGGCCCCAGACAGCGGATCGCGATAGCGCTGGCAGTACAGTTCGAGCGACGAGTCGAACGAGAGCCCCGCCATAAGCCCCAGCGTCACCACATCGAGCATCACGGGCATCTGCTTGAGGCACGACCCCCTGATGCGCACGCTCTCGGCACTGCGTGCCATGCGCGCCAAGGGCGGCAGGCGCATGAGAGTCGTCAGGGCGTCCCCCACCACGTCGCGACGAGGGCCGCCCGCCGGGCCTTCGCGCGCGCTGCACAGATAGGTGGCGCAAAACGTTGACGCAACAACCACCGAGCCACACCCCACCAGCAGTACGTCCATCACATGACTCCCCTCATAAGACGCCTGATAATCAGCAGTGCACCCCCATCCATGACGGCAGCCACCAGCACGCTTGCAGTGCCGGGCACCGTGGCAACACCCTTCTGGAAGTCGACCGAGATGAGCGACAGCAACGCCACAAGCAGCAGAGGCAAGAGGCAGACGATGCGCACCGAGAGGCGTACCTGGGCCGTTTTGACCGCAAGCATCCGCTCGTACTCCCCCTGACGTTCCACGAGCTGTGCAGAGCTTTGGAAGAGGCCACGCAGAGGGCTGCCTGTGCGCTGGGCAATCACGAGCGCCGTGGTGAGCAGGCCCACGCCCGGTGCCTCGAGCTCCTGCGCGAGCGCCTCCATCGCCTCCTCCGTCGATGCCCCGCAGCGCAGGCGGAGCGCCGTGTGCGCAAATGCGCGCCCGGCATAGCCCCGCTCGTGCACGCCCACGTACTCGATGGCCTGCGTCAGCGTCTCACCCGACCCCAGCGCCATCGCAAGAGTCCGAAACACCTCGGGCATCTCGTCGATGAGCGCACGCTCGCGGGCACGACGCACCGACGAATCCCAGACGGGAGCGCCCACCGCCATTCCCAGCACGCCCACCACAAGGCCGATTACCGAGCGAGAGGCCCAAGCCAGAAGCAGCGAGACCACAGCTCCGCCCATAAGGGCACAGGCGCATGCCTCGCCCCGTCCGACGCGCAGATCGTGGCTGGAGAGACGCTCACTCAAGGCATCGGCTAAGGCCTGCCACGAGGGCAGGGACAACAGCAGCGTAACGGGCGGGAGAACAGCCAGCACGCTGGTGAGGACACGCAGCTGGCGTACCAACGCCCGCGTACCCCAGCCCTCCGCATGCGGGCGCTGCTGCGATCCGCACGCGCAGCAGACGGCACACCACACCGACCCACAGCACGCTACCAGGCAGAGGCTCTCCATGCCTCCACCTCCTCCTTGGCAAGAAGGCCCCGCGCCACACCCTCCGCCACAAACGAGGGCTCGGCCACAAGCTCCCATGCATCCGAGGTGAGGTCGTAGGCCACTATGGGCACCAGCTCGACGCCACCGCCCGCTGCGCGTGTCACCGACGAGAGCGACGTGATGCGCCGCGAGCCATCAGCCAGGCGCGACGACATCACCACCAAGTCGAGCGCACTCGCCACCTGCTCCTCGATGATCGAGGCGGGGAGGTCCATGCCAAAGCGCGCCATCATAACCAAGCGCAGAATGGCCTCGTCGGCCGTGCCGGCGTGAAGCGTTGTGAGCGAGCCATCGTGGCCGGTATTCATGGCCTGCAGCATGTCGATGGCCTCAGAGCCTCTCACCTCGCCCACCACGATGCGGTCGGGCCGCTGACGCAGGGCGTTCTTAACCAAGTCGCGAATCGTGACCTCGCCTGTGCCCTCGATGGAGGCATCGCGCGCCTCCATGCGCACCACGTGCGCTCGGGGGTCAAAGCGCAGCTCCGCCGAGTCTTCGATGGTAATGACGCGCTCGCCGTGATCGATCTCGCACGAGAGGGCATTGAGTAGCGTCGTCTTTCCCGAGCCCGTGCCGCCCGCCACGGCAATGTCCTTGCGCAGGCGCACCGCCCACGAGAGAAGCGTGGCGTACCAGCGCGGAAGCGAGCCCAGCTCGACGAGCCGCTGAAGTGACGTGATACGGTTCGAAAACTTGCGGATGGTCACGTACGGGCCGTCAATCGCGATGGGCGTTGCCACCGCGTTCACGCGGTCGCCGTTGGCAAGGCGCGCATTGACGATGGGCGAGCTTTTGTCGAGACGGCGTCCCAGCGGAGCCAGAATGCGGTCGACCACCATCAGGATCTGGTCGGGTGATTCAAAGCTTAGTTCCGACTTGTGCAGCAGGCCATCACGCTCGTAGTAGAGCGCGCCGCAGCCGTTGACCATGACCTCCGAGACCGTGTCGTCATCCAGCAGCGGCTGGATGGGCCCGAGCCCCACCACCTCGTCGAGCACCTGCGCCGTCATGCGCTGGCGCTCGAGGGCGGTGAGCTGGGCAAACTGATCTTCGTTCAGAATCGCCTGGCACGTCACCCGCATCTCGGCGCGCGTCTGGCCCACATCTGTGGCAGCCACCATCGAGGCGACCGTCGCCAGGCCCAAGCGCCCCACCAACTCGCGCTTGAGTAGGGTGGGCAACTCGTTCTGCGGACGAGCAACGGCGTCGACGGCTCCCCCCACTCCGCGGGCCTCCTGCTCGCGCACACGCTCGAGCACCGACATCACGCCACCTCCTTCGCGCGTCCGAAGAGCTTGCGGTGGCGCTTGGCGGTGCGCATCTCGGCGGCCTTCTTGGCGCCCTCGTCCTCAGGCAGGCGTCCAAGCTCGGCGAGCGTCTGCGCCACAAGGGCAGCCACGCCCGACGTGAGATCGGAGTCGGCACGGGTCAGCTCGTCCACCTTGCCCGAGGCGAGCAGCTCCTCGGCCTCGATACCTCCATCCACCACGCGATACAGGCGCGCGGTCTCGAGGCCCACCTCAGCGCGGCCCTCGAAGGCATTGGGGCGAACGCGTGGATCGCCCAGGTTGATAACGCGCACGATGCGGGTGCGCGCCACGCCCAGACGCACGGCCAAGGCGCTCATACGCGCGGCCGACCCAACGGCCCCCGCACGCTCATCGTGCACCACGAGCAGGCGGTCGCACGACTGCACCGCCTGTGCCACGGCGTCAGTGAAGGTCGTAGACGTATCCACCAGCACAAGGTCGTAGTGCGTCGAGAGATACGAGAGCAGGGTCGCCACATGGGGCATCACCGTCTCTGCCATCTCGGGACGCTCGCAAGGCCCCCAAAGCTGCACGTGATCGTTGCAGCGTACGCTCGCATGGGCCATGAGCTCAGCGGTCGGGGCGCCACCTCCCGTCATGCGCACCAGATCGGGCGCCTTGACCACGCCAAAGCAGCTGTACAGGTTGCCGCACGAAAGGTCGAGGTCGACCACCGCCACGCTCATGCCCCAGCGCGCGGCCACCGAGGCCGCCAGGGCCACCAGCGCCGTCTTGCCCACGCCACCGCGCCCCGAGACCACCGTGAGTATCGGACACGGCGACTGAGCGGCATCCGGCTCATACCCACGCGCCGGTCCCCTGTCGCGCTCCTCGGCATGCGGAACCTGGGCCAAGGCCAACTGACGGTCTCGCTCCGGTGCCGGGGCGGGCTGGCGGGTACGCGCACCCTGCGGCTCTTCCGCACCATCGGGCACAACGCCAAACGGCGGGGCTACCGTCGCATCCACCACCTGCGAGACACCCGCACGCTGAGCACGAGAGCGCAGAGACCCACTCGCCCCGCGCGCCACAAGCACAACCTCGCTCGCGCGGCCGTCACGTACCAAGGCAGCTGCGAGATTCATAGCCGAGACGCCGTCGGAGGTGTGGCCCACGATGGCACCCACCGTCCCCGGTTCCTCGTCGAGAAAGCGTGCGCGAAGGTCGTCGGCACTCTGGGCAAAGATGACCGCCGATCCCGGCGCCACCTTCTTCAGCGCCATCAGCACTTCCCGTCGCCCTGCACTCTCCGCATAGCCAAGCCAGAAGTCCGCCATCAGAGCTCTCCCTCCTGAGTCATCTCAACTTCGGCGGGAGGAGCCGCTGCGTCCTCCCCCTCCTGCGTGGGCGTCTGCGCGCCCACATCGTCTGCGGGTATCACCAGGCGCAGGTCACCCGAGGCACTCGCACCGAGCACCGCCGTCACGTCCTGGGGCAGAACGGCAATCGTCACCTGCTGCGAAGCCACGATGCCCGTTGTCGAGCCCAGCTCAGAGAGCACCTGCACGTCGGTGGCAATGAGGCGCGGGCCGTCTTCGGCAACCTCGTAGGCGTTCACCCGCGCGCCCCGCGTCACACCGCGCGCAATGCCCAGCTTGTCGGTTACCGGTACGCTCAGGGCCACGTGGCCAGCCGGCACTTCGGCAAGGGCCGATTCGTCGCGAAAGTTGAGCTCGGTGAGAGGCGCACCTTCGGCCGCAGGAACGCTCAGCTGGCGCCCGATCGCGTCATCGAGCGTGGTGATTACGTCTGCGGGAGCAAGGTCGGCAATCCAGTCGCGCACGGTCACGTTACGCTCGGTGATGACCTCGCCTGCCTCGAGCGTCTCGGTGGCCACCACCACGCTGGCGACCTCACCACCAAACCGCTCGATGGCGTCAGCGCGTACGCGCGCCGCCTCATCGCGCACCGCCTGGGCATATGCCAGACACGCCACAAGCGCAAGCAGCGCAAACGCCGACGAGAGAACAATCCTAAAGCGTCTGGACATGCGCACCTCCCCATCGTGTCCTGCAGGCCGGATGACCCGCATGGCCATTGTGGGGGCACGACACCGCATCAGAGGTGGGTTTGAAAAGTGTGGTACGCGCGAGGTTGGCACCAGGTTGCACTACGCACGCACGCCGGTAACGCCGCAGGTCAGACCCCTCGGCGAGCCCCAGCGTGCGACAGTCGCACGTGTTATGGCATGGCGCCTTTATGAAGCGCGCCCCACCACCAGACACCTGGCAGCGGGGCGCGCAGCAGCCAAAACGGCTCCTCTGACCTCGTCAAATAACAATATCGGGATCGAGCACCGCGCGTGACGTGCGCATCTCATACGCGAGCGCCAGATAGGCGTCGAGCCGTCGGCCTTCGTATCCCTCGTCGCGAGCGTGCTCGCGTACTGCGCAGCCCGGCTCGTGCGTCTGGGTGCAGTCCCTAAACCGGCAGGCAGCGGCCTCGTGGGCGATGTCGGGAAACACCAGCGCCAGTCCTCGCTCGTGCCCCACCAGAGGAAGGCTCCTCAGGCCGGGCTCGTCCACGATAATGCCCGCATTTGGCAGGGCCACCATGCGCCGTGCAACCGTGGTGTGCCGCCCCGCGTCGTCGGCTTCGCGCACCGCGCCTGTCTCGAGCACCACCCGGCCCAAAAGCGCATTGAGCAGCGTCGACTTTCCGGCCCCCGACTCTCCGAGCACGATGGCCACGCAGCCCTCAGGCACCAGCGCACGTACGCCATCCTCGCCAAAGGCAACGCCCTTCTCGGCGGCAGCACGGGCAATGGCCTGCGCATCTACCGCCTGCGTAGCCCCTGCCATCGTCACCACAAGGCGTAGCGTGGGTCCGAGCACCTCGTGCAAGGCATCGATGTCGCGTGCCACGCCCGCCTCACCCGCACGGTCGGCCTTTGAGAGCACGACCGCCAGCTCGGCTCCGCAGTCGCGCACGATGACCGCCGAGCGTGCGATGCGCGCGAAGTCCACCTCGCGCTCCCCCAGCTGCTGCACCACGATCACCAAGTCGACGTTGGCCGCCAGCGTCTGGCGCTCGCCACGGTTGCCGCCGCGCCACCGGGCAATGTCGCTCTCGCGCGGCAGAATCTCTTCGATGAGGCCCATCTCGTGCCCAGCGGGGCGGCGGGCGCACACCCAATCGCCCACGGCAACGCGGGAGAACGAGCCCTTAGTAAGGCGCGTGGAGAACTCGGCCCTAAACGTGGCGTCTGCGCAGACAACCGCCGGGTAGCCGCGGTCGAGGCGCACGACACAGCCCAGCGTGAGCTCATCTTGCGCTGCGCCGGCCTCGATGGCCCGCGCAACCGCCTGCTCATAGGCCGCCCGCTGCCGCTCGCTCGCCGCAAGCTGCGCAAAGGTCGGCAGCTCGGTGAGTGTCGAGAGCGCTGGTAGCGACTCGGCGTTGCGCCTGTCACGCACCTCGCGCACCCGGCGCGCCTTTGCCTTCTTCGCCATAGGGCCTCCCTGCTCGCACAACTGCGTTACTTACATAATAGCGGGCGGGCGGAGCTGCCACCAAGGAAGCAGGTCCGCCCGCCCAGACACACGTTTAAGCTGTGTACGCTATTCCTTCTCAACACCACGCATGATGGCCTTGTAGATCTCGATGATCGGGATGATCGAGAAGGCCAGGCCCATGGCGATGCCGTAGTGCATCATATCGAGCTCCGCAAAGTTGAACAGGTTGGAGAGCGGGGTCTCGATGACGATGTAGGTCAGCACCAGCGACAGCGCGAAGGCACCCCACGCCCAGCCGTTCTGGGTGGGCAGGGTGAACACGGAGCCGCGGCGGCTGCGCATGTTGAGCGAGTGGAACATCTCGACCATCGACAGCGTCAGGAAGGCCATGGTCATGCCCACCAGCGCCGGCTCGGCACCCGCCTCGGCGTAGCGCACGCCGATGAAGTACGAGACCAGCGTGAGCACGGAGATGACCACGCCCTGGAAGAGCGTGTCGATGCCCATGCCGTTGGCAAAGATGCCGTCCTTGGAGTTGCGCGGCTTGCGGCGCATGATGTCGGGCTCTGCGGACTCCATGCACATGGCCAGTGCCGGCAGCGAGTCGGTGATGAGGTTGATCCACAGCAGGTGCGTGGGCTCGAGGATGGTGAAGCCGA
>ODAI014617788.1_pt1 | contig 13427 bp, 7 predicted proteins | sample 1539321 | NCBI WGS metagenome assembly ODAI01 (sample SAMN02144231, study PRJEB22623) | gut metagenome | biome: sheep rumen | host: Ovis aries | place: New Zealand
CGAGGAACAGGCCGTAAAGCTCTCGAAGCTCGGCGGCACCGAGTGGGCGCGTACCCGCTCGCGCGCCAAGAGCGCGGCCAAGGACATGGCGAAAAAGCTGATCGCCCTGTATGCCGAGCGCCAGCGCCTGCCGGGCCACGCTTTTTCGCCCGACAGCGAGTGGCAGAACGAGTTTGAAGAGAATTTCGGCTATACCGAGACCGACGATCAGCTCAAATGCACTTATGAGATCAAGCGCGACATGGAGAGCCCGGTCCCGATGGACAGATTGCTGTGCGGCGACGTGGGCTTCGGCAAGACCGAGGTCGCGCTGCGCGCCGTGATGAAGTGCGTGCTCGACGGCAAGCAGGCCGCGATCCTCGTGCCGACCACCGTGCTCGCGCAGCAGCACTACCAGACCGCCCTGCAGCGTTTTTTCGGCTTCCCGGTGAATATCGCGGTGCTCAGCCGCTTCCGCACCGGCGGACAGGTCTCGAAGACGCTCGCGGAGCTTGCCTCCGGCAAGATCGACCTTGTGATCGGCACGCACCGGCTGCTGAGCAAAGACGTGAAATTCAAGGATCTCGGATTGCTCGTCGTCGACGAGGAGCAGCGCTTCGGCGTGACGCACAAGGAGCACATCAAGGCGCTCTCGCGCGGCGTCGACGTGCTGACGCTCTCGGCCACGCCGATCCCCCGCACGCTGAACATGGCGATGTCCGGCATCCGTGACATGTCCACGATCGAGGAGCCGCCCGAGGACCGTCTGCCCGTGCAGACCTTCGTCATGGAGCACGACTGGGGCATCCTCACCGACGCGATCCGGCGCGAGCTGCAGCGCGGCGGCCAGGTCTACTACCTGCACAACCGCATCGACGATATCGAGCGCACCGCGCGCAAGCTCCAGGAGCAGCTCGGCGACGTGACGATCGCCGTGGCGCACGGGCAGATGGACAAGACCATGCTCGCCAATGTCATGGAGAGCGTCTCGAACGGCGAGATCCAGGTGCTCGTCTGCACCACGATCATCGAGACCGGCATCGACATCCCGAACGTCAACACCCTGATCATCGAGGACGCCGACAAGATGGGCCTTGCGCAGCTGCACCAGATCCGCGGCCGCGTCGGCCGCTCGACGCGCCGGGCCTCGGCCTATCTGACCTTCCGGCGCGACAAGGTGCTCACCGAGATCGCCGAGAAGCGCCTCAACGCGATCCGCGACTTTGCGCAGTTCGGCTCGGGCTTCAAGATCGCCATGCGCGATCTTGAGATCCGCGGCGCGGGCAACCTGCTCGGCGCCGAGCAGTCCGGCCACATGATCGACGTCGGCTATGATATGTATATGAAGCTGCTGAGCGAAGCCGTGCTCGAGGCGCGCGGTGTGGCGGCGCCGCAGCGCGCCGAGTGTTCGGCCGACCTCGCTGTCGCGGCCAACATCCCCGAGCACTACATCCCCTCCTCCGAGCAGCGCATGGATATCTACCGCCGCATTGCGCTGATTCGCAGCGAGTCCGATGCCGACGATCTGACCGACGAGCTCGTCGACCGCTTCGGCGACCCGCCGCCGGGCGTCAACGCGCTGATCCACGTCGCGCTGCTGCGCGGCGAAGCCGGAGCGGCCGGCATCACCGACATTACCCAGAAGGCCGGGTATCTCCACTTTGTTGTCAATAACTTTGACATGGAAAAGGTCTCGCGCCTGTACGCGAGCAGCGAGTACAAGGGCCGTCTGCGCGTCGAGGCGGGCAGCAAGCCCGCGCTCAGTCTGCACATCCGCAGCCGTGCGCGCGTCATCGACGAGGCCCGCGCCTTCGCAAGAGCCTGGGCGGGGCAGAGTGAAAAAACTGTGAATTCCGCCGCCGGGACTTGAGAAACGCACGGCGGCGTGATATAGTTTTGAACAATATCTATTTATGTTTGCATCCGCCTCAGATTCTGCATCGTAGGGGCCATTCACGAATGGCCCGTGCAAAACACGAATTCGCCCGGGTAAAGTGCAAAACGTGAAATGATTGCCGCCGGGCGCTTCATGAAGCGCCCCTACGGCAGAGGAGATACTTGAATTAATTATTTTACGAAAGAAGGAACCAACCATGTGGAAATGCAATAGCTGCGGGGCCACGAATCCCGACGAGAGCGACGTCTGCAGCGGCTGCGGCGCCCAAAAGCCCCGCGAGACCGCCGCGGAGAACGCGCCGAAGTCAAACGGCATGAAGGTGCTCGTCGCTATGCTGGCGGTCGCCTGCGTGGTGCTGATCGGCGTCATCGTCTATCTCAGCAATCAGAATAAACAGGCAGCTCCGGAGGCCGCTCCGATCGACACCACTGTCACCGAGAGCACCGATGCTGTCGAGACGACGACCGAACCCACCGCACAGGCCGAGACGACGACCGAGCCCACCGCACAGGCCGAGGCCACGGCCGAGCCCAGCGCCGAGCCCGTCGTCATCCAGACGCTCGACCGTGAAAAGCTTTTTGCGACGCATGAAGCCGACGAGGTCATTGCCACGGTCGGCGGCATGGACCTCCTCTGGGAGGAATATTTCTATTTCCTCTCCAACGAGGCCTACAGCGTCGAGAACTATATCGCCACGATGGCGATGTACGGCGGCAGCATCACCTGGTCCGACCCCTGGGGCGACAGTGAAAACCCCGACGAGACCTTTGCCGAGTACGCCGTTCGCTCGAGCGAGGACTATGTGCGCCTGATGGTCGCCATCACGGAGCTCTCGGAGGAGAACGATGCGGGACTGACCGACGAGGATATGAGCGCCGTGGCCGACACGATGGCCCAGACCTTCACCACCGCCATCGGTGAGAACCCCACCGACGAGCAGATCGACAGCTATCTCAAGGATCGCTATATGACCCGCGCGATCATGGAGCGTCTTGTGAGCATGGATTATCTCTATAACAACACCTACCGCGCGCTCTACGGCGAGAACGCCGAGAAGGTCAGCGAAGAGGACGCCCTGAAGTATATGTTTGAGAGCGGCTATATGAGCGCCAATCACATCCTGTTCATGACGGTCGACCCCGCCACCGGCGAGGCGCTGAGCGAAGAGGCTGTCGCCGAAAAGCTCGAAAAGGCGCAGGCGATCGCCGACGAGCTGCGCGCCATCGAGGACAAGGACGAGCTGCTCGCCCGCTTTGCCGAGCTCAAGGACGAGCTCGACGAGGACAGCGGCAAGACGGCCTATCCCAACGGCTATACCTTCACCCCCGGCGTCATGGTCAGCGAGTTTGAGGATGCCACCAAGGCCCTCGGGGACTACGAGGTCTCCGAGCCGGTGCAGTCGAGCTACGGCTATCACGTCATTCTGCGCCTGCCGCTGAAGGCGGACGCGGAGCTGATGAGCGCGAGCGGCGGCGCCGCGACCGCGCGCGGCCTGTTCGCCACGAAGGACTTCTCCGAGAAGCTCTACGAGCGGATGGACAACCTGAGCGTCGACTTTGTCGAAGGCTTTGAAAAGCCCGATCTCCTTGCCTATCTGACCGAGACCGAAATCGGCTGAGAATAGTATAAAACAGACAAGTCGGCAGCCGACGCCCTGGAGCGCATTGGCTGCCGACATTTTTTACGTCTTTCTGCTGACGGAGGGACTGTATTTCACGCAAAAAGCATAATTAAAATAGTATAAAAATCCTTAAAAATATTTGTCAAAATAGAAAAAATAACCTTGACTTTTTTATGGTTTGGTTGTACATTATAGCCAGAATCCGGCCGCAGAGCGGCCGGAAATTCGCAGTATAAAACATAAGGAGGAACAAACATGAAAAAGATTCTGGCAATGCTTCTGGCAATGGTCATGGTTGTTGCGCTCAGCGGTGTAGCGTTCGCCGACACGCCCAACTACGAGAAACCCGTGATCTGGTTCAACCGCCAGCCTTCCAACAGCCAGACCGGCGAGCTGGACATGGACGCGCTGACCTTCAACGGAAATACCTACTATGTCGGCTTCGACGCTGTGCAGGGCGCTGTCCTGCAGGGCCAGATGATCGTCGATTATCTGCAGGCCCAGGGCGCTGAGATCGACCGCAATGGCGACGGCATTATCGGCTACGTGCTCTGCATCGGCGACGTCGGCCACAACGACTCCATCGCCCGTACCCGCGGCGCGCGTCTGGCTCTCGGCACCGCTGTTCCCGACAGCGCCCAGGGCAAGACCGAGGTCGGTGACATCAACGACGTTGATCCTACTCCCATCGGCACCAACCTGGACGGTGCCGCCTCCAACGTGAAGGACGGCTCCATCGTCATCGGCGACAAGGAATATGTTGTCCGTGAGCTTGCCTCTCAGGAGATGAAGAACAACTCCGGCGCTACCTGGGACGCCCCCACCGCCGGCAACGCCATCAACACCTGGAGCGCCGCCTTCGGCGATCAGATCGACGTAGTCGTCTCCAACAACGACGGCATGGGCATGGCTGTGTTCAACGCCTGGTCCAAGGAGATCGGTGTTCCCACCTTCGGCTATGACGCCAACAGCGACGCTGTCGCCGCCATCGCAGACGGCTACTGCGGCACCATTTCCCAGAACGCCGACGTGCAGGCTTATCTGACGCTCCGCACGCTGCGCAACGCGCTCGACGGCGTGGACATCATGACCGGCATCAGCATCCCCGACGCCGCCGGCAATGTCCTGTCCGACGACCTGTTCTACTATGACGAGGCGACCCGCTGCTTCTACGCCCTCAACGGCGCTGTCACCGCGGCGAACTACGAGGCTTTCCTGGATGCCACCGCCCCCAACCCTGCCTTCAGCAAGCAGCTGAGCGAGGAGGATGCGCCTGCGAAGAATGTCTGGCTCGACATCTTCAATTCCACGGATAACTTCCTGAATGCCACCTATCTGCCCCAGCTGCAGAACTATGACAAGGTTTTGAACCTGAATGTCGAGTACGTCAAGGGCGACGGCCAGACCGAGGGCAACATCATCGACCGCCTGGCCAACCCCGACGCCTACGAGGGCTTTTGCATCAACATGGTGAAGACGGACAACGCCGCTTCCTACATGGCGAAGCTCATGCAGTAATGACTGCGATTTTATAAACCCTAATCCCGACTGAGAGGACGGGTCATCAGGAAGTCCTCTTCCTGATGACCCGTGAGACTGTCTAAAATGCGAAGCAATAGACTTCAGACGATTGAGCCGCGGGGGAGCGCGAGGGGGTAAGGCCCGCCTCGCGTTACAATCACCGCCAGCAAAAAGCCTGTGTCAGCAGGCGTTTGCCGAGCACAGCGAGATTTTTCGTGATATACGGATTCACGAAAAATGTGGCGGCTGAAGCGCAGTCAAAAAAGTCCATCAGGGACTTTTTTGACAAGCTGACGGGTCATCAGGAAGTCCTCTTCCTGATGACCCGTTTTCCTATTTTTCCACCAATAAAGGCAGGGAAGAATGTATGGCTGAAAATAAAGTGAAAAATGTCCTGTCGATCCGCGATATGTGCAAATCCTTCGGCCGCAACCGCGTACTTGATCACATCGATCTGGATGTGAAAGAGGGCAGCATCATGGGACTGATGGGCGAAAACGGCGCCGGGAAATCGACCATGATGAAATGCCTGTTCGGCACCTATCAGAAGGACGAAGGCACGATCCTGCTCAATGGCAGGGAGGTTAACTTCTCGGGACCGAAAGACGCACTGGAAAACGGCGTCGCTATGGTGCACCAGGAGCTAAACCAGTGCCTGGAGCGCAACGTTCTGGACAATCTGTTCCTGGGGCGCTATCCGAAGAACTCCCTGGGCATCGTGGATGAAGCCCGCATGAAAAACGAGGCGACCGAGCTTTTCCGCAAGCTGAACATGACCGTGAACCTCACGGCACCGATGAAGACAATGTCCGTCTCGGCCAGACAGATGGTCGAGATCGCAAAAGCGATCTCCTACAACGCCAGGCTGATCGTCCTGGACGAGCCGACATCCTCCTTAACGGTCAAGGAGGTAGACAAGCTCTTCGAGATGATGCGCAACCTGCGCGCGCAGGGCATCTCTTTAATCTATATCTCCCACAAAATGGACGAGATATTTGAAATCTGCGACGAGGTCTCCGTCCTGCGGGACGGCAAACTGGTGATGACCCGCCAGACAAAGGATACGAATATGAACGAGCTGATCGCCGCCATGGTCGGCCGGTCGCTCGATAACCGTTTTCCGCCGGTAGACAATACACCGGGTGACACGGTGCTCTCGGTTCAGCATCTGTCCACCAAATTTGCACCGAACCTGAAGGACATCTCCTTTGACGTCCGCGAGGGAGAAATCTTCGGCCTGTACGGCCTGGTCGGCGCGGGGCGCTCCGAGCTGCTGGAGACGATGTTCGGCGCACGGACCCGCGCGGCGGGCCGGGTCTATTACAAAGGCCGCCTGATGAACTTTGAAAGCCCGAAGGACGCCATGGCGCACGGCTTTGCCATGATCACCGAAGAGCGCAAAGCCACCGGCCTGTTCCTGGAAGGTGATCTGACCTTCAATACGACCATCACGAATCTGAGCCATTACAAATCCGGCTTCGCGCTCTCCACCGACAAAATGGTCAAGGCCACCGCCAACGAGATCAACGTCATGCACACCAAGTGCATGGGCCCCTCGGATGCGATCACCGCCCTCTCCGGCGGCAACCAGCAGAAGGTCATCTTCGGCAAGTGGCTGGAGCGCGACCCCGCGGTGTTCATGATGGACGAGCCGACCCGCGGCATCGATGTCGGTGCCAAGTATGAGATCTACGAGCTGATCATCAAAATGGCGAAGCTCGGCAAGGCGATCATCGTGGTTTCCTCGGAGATGCCGGAGATCCTGGGCATCACCAACCGGATCGGCGTCATGTCCAACGGCCGCCTGGCGGGCATCGTCAACACAAAGCAGACCAGTCAGGAGGAACTCCTGCGACTCAGCGCAAAATATCTGTGATCGGAGGCAGAAGAGAAAGCATGGAAACGAAAAACAGTGTCATCCTCTCCTTGGCAGAGGAGCAGCAGCTGCTCGCGCCAATCAATGAAACCATCGGCGGCCTTCAGGAAAAGATTAACGCGCTGCGCCTCGAAGGTACCGACAAGGTGGTCTCGCTGACCAACCACATGGCGATCGTCAAGGAAAACGCCAACTATACCAAGAAGGAGAAAGCGGCGATCATTGCCGAGGACAAGGCGGCCCTGACCGAGGCCAAGGCGGTGGAGGAAAAGAACCGCGCCGAGATCAAAGCCCTGATCGGCAGTGCGGTCGGGTATCTCGACGAGCACTATGACAAGGAATACTACAGCAAGGTAGTCGCATCCTGTGCGGCGCAGAAAACCGAGGAAAACGCCCGCTACGACGCAGAGCTGCAGGAGCTGAAGCGTCAGCATGACAACGAGCTTGCCAAACTGAAGGACAAGGGTGAGATCAAGGACGAAAAATATGTCTATAAAAATCGGCTCTTTGATGCAAAGCTCAAGCACGACGCCACTCTTCAGGAAATCAAGGACCGGCAGCACGAGGCCTTCGCCCACCGTTATCATTTGATCGACCTCTTGCGTCTGTCCCGCTTCACCTTCGCGGAAAAACAGAAGCAGAAATGGGAGGCCTACAAATACACCTTCAACGTCAAGCAGTTCTTCCTCACCAACGGCCTGTACATCGCGATCGTCTGTGTGTTCATTCTGCTGTGCATCCTGGCCCCTGTGGTCAAGCACACGCAGCTGCTGACGATGAACAATATTCTGAATATTCTGCAGGCGGCCTCACCGCGTATGTTCCTGGCGCTGGGCGTCGGCGGTCTGATCCTGCTCGGCGGCACGGACCTCTCCGTCGGGCGCATGGTGGGTACCAGCATGGTGCTCGCAACGATGATCATGCACAAGGGCATCAACACCGGCGCGCTGTTTGGACATATCTATGATTTTTCCAATCTCCCGGTCGGTGTGCGCGTAGTGCTGGCGCTGGTGGTCTGCTGCTGCGTGACTACGGCCTTTACCACCTTTGCCGGCTTCTTCACCGCCCGCTTTAAGATCCACCCCTTTATCTCCACCATGGCCAACATGCTGATCATGTTCGGTCTTATGACCTTCGCCACGAAGGGCGTCTCCTTCGGCGCGATCGAAATGACGATCCCCCGCATGATCATCCCGAAGATCGGCAAGTTCCCGACCATTATCCTGTGGGCCGTGGCGGCGATCGCAATCATGTACTTTGTGTGGAATAAGACGACTCTCGGCAAAAACATGTACGCCGTCGGCGGCAACGCCGAGGCGGCGGCGGTCTCGGGTATCTCGGTATTCAAGGTGACGATCACGGCTTTTGCCATCGCGGGCATTCTCTACGGCTTCGGCGCCTGGCTTGAGTGCATCCGCATGGTGGGCTCCGGCTCCGCCTCGTACGGGCAGGGCTGGGAGACCGACGCGATCGCGGCCTGCGTGGTCGGCGGTATCTCCTTTAACGGCGGCATCGGCAAGATCCAGGGCATCGTCGTCGGCGTGCTGATTTTCACCGCGCTGACCTATTCGCTGACGATCCTCGGCGTGGACACCAACCTGCAGTTTGTGTTCTCCGGCATCATCATCCTCGCGGCCGTCACCATTGACTGCCTGAAGTACGTACAGAAGAAGTAAGACAAATCAAAACAGCGTATTTGGGCGCTCCCCGGCTGAGGAGCGCCCAGACTTTCGGCAAAAGTATCGACCTGGCGGCCTGCTCGCCGGACATGCGCAAGTATCTCGTCAAGAAATAAACGCCCTAAAGCCGGGCCGATGCTGCGGCAAATCCGGCGCGGGAGGACATAAAACCGATAACTGTCAGCGATCAAACGCAGGTTTCTTTGCCCGCAGGGAGAACGGAAACCGTGTCCGACACGCAAAAATGCCATCTGGAAGCATTGCCCTTTTTGGATTTCTGTGATACGATAAAAAAAGAGAGTCAACGGCGATCCGTGCACAGCGCCGGATCGCCGTGTTCTACAGAAACCGAACGGAGGAAAACACGAAATGGCAATACCGGGCATCTGGCTCCTTCTGGGAGCTGTCGTGCTGGGTGTGGGGATCGTCTGGCTCCGGAGGCATCACGCCTTCAACCTGCGGCAGAAATATGCGCTCAATCTGGTGCAGCTGCTCATTATTACCTTCTGCGCCGTGCAGCTGCTGTATTTGTGTTATCCGACGCTGAACCTGCCGTCCATGCTGGTGGGCGGGTCGGCACTGGTGGTGGCGATCGTGGGCTATGCCGCGCAGCCGGTCATCATGAACATGATCAGCGGCCTGCTGCTGAGCTTTGACAAAACCATCGAGGTCGGGGACAGGATCGTCGTGGCGGGCGAGGAGCCGGGTATCGTCGAGGATATCACACTGCGGCATACCGTACTGCGAACCTATGACGGGATCCGCATCATCATCCCCAACGGCGAGCTGAATGCAAAGACGGTGACCAGTCTCAGCTATCATATGAAGGACCGGCGCGGCATCCACCTGCGCTTCAGTGTCAGCTTCGACACGGATATCGAGAAGGCGATGGAGATTATCCGCGACTGTGTGGCGGAAAGCCCCTATACGCTGGGCTTTGAAGCGGACGGCATGAGCGAGGATTCCGGCTGGGTCTATTTCCTGGAGATGGGCAGCAGCGCCGTCATTCTGCGCACGACGATCTGGATCGACAGGCAGACGAATTCGCATCTGGCAGCGACGGATGTGAATTTGCGCGTGTTCAACGCTTTCAGGCGCTACGGGATCGAGATCCCCTATCCCTATGTCAATGTGATCGCGCAAGGGAAGACGGATCGGCCCTCGGCGGAGATCGCCGTCAAAGCCGCCCCGGCATCCCCCCTGCGTCACCGCAGAAGCGAGACAGTGAGCATGCCGTGCGAAGAAAACCGCGTCGAGGAGGCGGTCAGGGCGGCCAGGACCTTTGCGCTGCAGCAGAACCTGAAGGAGCAGGACATCATGCAGGTCGAGCTTCTGACGGAGGAGATGACGGAGCTGATGCATCGGCTCCTCGGCAGGGCGCAGCGGGACTTCTGGGTCGATGGCACCGGGAAAATCCTGCGGCTGCATGCGCGCGCCTCCACGAAGCCCGGCAGCGTGGAGGAGTACAAGAAGCTGGTGGAGCTGTCCTCCTCCGGCCACAACGACGGCATCGGTACGTTGAATCAGCGGATCATGGAGGCAATCATGCTCGGCCGACGCCGTATCGAGGAGAAGGGGGATAAGCACCGCTTCGAGTGGAGTCTCAGCGGCGATGAAATCAACGAGGACGAAATCGGCCGCTCGATCCTCACCAGCCTTGCCGACGATATCCGCATCAGCGTAAAGGAAGACAGCGTGGAGCTGCTGGTTGTGAAAACGATACCGTGAAGCAAAACGGCGCGGCCCTTGGATGGCTGTCCGAAGAAAACAATAAAAATGACAAACGGGGCTGTAGCAATGGTGTTACAGCCCCGTGTTTTGTAATTATTTACAAATTTCCGTGGGGGCCGACGCCCTCGGCGGCCCATTTTCAGCTAAACCTTTTTCCTCCACCGGCCGATCAGCAGGCTCCCGGGCAGCAGTACGAGCGCAAGGCTCATGGCGACGAGCGGGACGACGCGCTCGGAGAGGAGCGCGTAGCTCCCGGCGCTGCGGCCGAGAAAGCAGGCGAGCACGGCCGCGGCAATGCCGCCGAGCACTGCAAGCTGCCGCTCCGTCCGCTTCAACACCGCGGAGAGGCATCGCCCGCACGCGAGCAGCGAGCACGAAACCAGCAGAAAATCGGGGAAGACCCACAGCGCCACGACCAGGGCCTCGACGCGCTCCACATCCTGAAAGAACACGAGGTTGCGCACCAGATAGAAAAACGGCCGCTGCAGCGAGGCCGTGAGCTCGGCGCCGAAGTTCCCCACAAGCGCAATGCCCAGCAGACTCAGCTGCAGACACAGCAGCGCGATCCAGCCGGCGCCCGCCGCAAAGCGCCCCGGTTCTTCCGGCATCGAAAGAAAGAGCGACACAAACAGCACGAGCGCGACTGCGTCGATCGAGGGCGAGGTTCCGCGCAGCGCGCTCAGCGCGTCGCGCGGCCCAAGCGGCAGCAGGTTATCGACCCGCACCGACGGCAGCGCGGCGAGCAGGACAAAGCCCAGCGCCAGCAGCAGCAGGGGCAAAATCACCTTGCCGCAGCGCCCCAGGGCGCGTTTCGGTCCCGCGGCCGCCAGTGCGGCGAGGGCCCCCATGCTCAGCACAAAGGGAGTGGGCTTTGCCTGCGGGAAGATCGTGGTGATAAAGCGCTGCGCGCCGCTGCGCAGTGTGAAGGCCGCGTAAAACAGGAAAAACAGTCCGATCAGAAATGCCGCGGCGCCCCCGGCGCGCTCTCCCAGCGCGCGGCGCAGCAGCGTGATGGCATCCTCCCCCGGCAGCCGCCGGGCAAGCAGATGCCGCAGCAGCCAGCCGTAGCCCAGCAGCACCGGCAGCGCCAGCAGCGGCGACAGCCAGGCGGCCTGCCCGGCCAGTGCCGCCGTCCGCGCCGGGTAGAGCCGCATGACCGGGGCGAGCAGCAGCACGGCGCCCAGTGCGCGCAGCTCGGATGCGGACAGGTCTTGTTCTCTCATGTCAGATCCTCCCGCAGATCACCGGTGTGTGTCAGCTGCCCGCTGACGCTGACCTGAAAGCTCAGATCCTTGAGCGCGTCCCCGAAGGGCTCGTCCATCGCGTCGATGCGGGCGGACTCTGTGCGCGACAGCCGCTCCTCCAGCCCCAGAAAGTCCGTGCCGAGCTGCCGCTCGAGTGCCAGCACGGCGGCGATGCGCGCGGAGAGCTCCTGCTCGAGCAGGGCTGTCAGCGACTGTTCGTAGTCTTCCCCGAGGCCTTCCCCGCTCTCGCTGAGGATGGCCGCGGCGCGCACGTCCACCTCCAGACCGACCAGCGCCCCCTCCTCGTCCCAGACCGGGCGCAGACGGCTGCTGCCGTCGGTCAGCGTCAGGGTCAGCGTCTGGCCGTTGCGGTCCTTGACCGGCAGCTCGCAGAGACCGGCTGTGCCCGTCAGCAGCGCCACGCCGACGGCGTTTTCCCGGTCGATAAAGGCGGCGAGTGTATCCCCGGCCAGCACGGCATAGCCGTCGGCCGCCACGGTTTTCAGTTCCTGTTCCTGTGAGGCGCCGCCAGCGGCGTCCTCCTGCGGCCGCTCGGCCGAGGGGATGCAGCGGACCGCGCACACAAGGGCGCTGCCGCGGCGCGAGAGATCCTGGGCGATCTCGGCCGCACTCGTGATGCGCCCGTCGCCGCGCAGGCGGATGTCGCCGTCCACCGCGTCGAGCGCGTCACAGACGCCGTGCCGCTCGTCACCGACGCTCAGCACGCACTCCCCGGCCGTTGCGCCGCGGACGATATACATCGGCACGCTGATGCGCAGCTCCGGCGAACGGCAGATATAATTGAGCAGCTCGCCGACGCCGCCCTCGGCCGCCTCTTCGCCGATCAGCACATGGCTGATGTGTGCACAGAAGAGCTCGGTCTCGTTGCTGCCGCTTCGGATCGTCTCGATCGCCGCGGTGATCGAGGGGCCGTCGCCCTGCATGCGGGTCGGATGCTGTATGTCGCTCGCCCCGGCAGTAGAGGCCAGCGACAGCCGGACCCCGCTTTTGCTGCGGTCGAGCCCCAGCGTCTGAATGACCAGCATGTGCTCCACCTCGCGCGCCTTGGCAAAGATCCCGCAGCCGCCGAGCGACAGCGCGCAGATTATTATAAATAGTAGAGACAAAGCTTTTTTCGTTATAACCCAGCCTCCTGTTGTATGGGGAGTTCAGAGGGGCTATCCCCTCTGATTTTCGCCTCGGAAGGCGAAAAAAGTTCTAAATGCGTTTTTTCCGGGGACATGTGCCTCGGAAAAAACTCTTCTCAGCCTGCCAGTGTGCGAGCGTCCCCCGCAAGCGAGTGCATGCAGCAGGCTGCATCCCCTCAACGGAAAGCCCAGCGAAGCGGGTTTCCGTTGAAGTGTCAGTCTGCGATCATGGACAGGGCGGCGGCAAACCAGAACTTGCCGCGGCGCACGAAGACCATCTGATCGGCATTCCGCTCCGAGGAGCTGACTTCGTCCACCCAGGTGGAGGAGGTCTTGTCCAGCTCGAATTCCACCGTGCAGGTATAGCAGTCGTTTCCGATGCGGTGGAGATTGTCGTAGTGCAGATCCTGATTCTCCACCGTGCTGTTGGCGGCCCACTTCATGGCCGCGTTGGACTGGGCGATGTAGATCTGCAGCTGGGTACCGCCCAGGGTGGCGTTGAGCAGCTTGTAGTAAATGCTGCTGTCAAAGGAACGGGTGGTGTAGGCCACATAGGCGTCGAAATAGCCCGTCGCCAGCTCCCATAGGTGATCCAGCTCCTCCTGGTCGGCCTCGTCTGCGGCTGTGTCCGTGGGATGGAAGAAGTGGTAGCTGTTCTCCGCCGTCATGATCGGGCGCAGCTCCGTTCCGTCCGCGGCGTAAGCTCTGACCTCCGGCGTCGTATAGAGGCC
>ODAI011156840.1_pt1 | contig 13426 bp, 11 predicted proteins | sample 1539321 | NCBI WGS metagenome assembly ODAI01 (sample SAMN02144231, study PRJEB22623) | gut metagenome | biome: sheep rumen | host: Ovis aries | place: New Zealand
CAGACACGGATGGGCGACCATTCTTGGCAAGTAGTATGGCTAAGGGTCGGAACCGCTGGTCCACACGGGTCGTGAGGATATTGGAGGACAGAAGGCGTTTCAGAAGCCCTGTATCCTCCGCCTGCATTCGTGCTTTGAGCAAATGATGCTTGCGCTCGTAGTTGCGGCTGCTTCGCCAGTTGATACCGAACTGCAGCCACAAGAGCACCACCACACCAAGCAGCGTCAGTAATATGATGGTGAAAGGGTGCATATCAGTTCTGCCATAACGGTTTAAGAGTTTAGCAATTTTACTACAAAAAATGTGCCATATGCAGGAAGATTCATTGTTTTTGCTGCTCTTTGTACTTGCCTATAAAGAAGTACAGTAAACAGGTGATTAGGAAATATGCTCCGCTGAGGCTCCATAAGGTGATATATTCCGTCCGTGTGGTCCAAAGGGTAGCCCCCATGGAATTGATATGAATGAATCCGTGCGCACCGGCAGTATATGGGATGATATAGGACAGATAGCGCCATGCATCGGGTATCATTTCTTTCGGCCATGAGATACCGGCAATAAAGAGGAAGATAAGCGAAGTGGAAATCAATAACACAATGCCTGTTTCCCTGTTGCGAATGAAGACGCTCATACTCATTGAGAAGAAAATCGTTGCCAAGAGGAAAGGTACAATGAACCTCAGCAAGTCACCTACCTGACCAATATGCGGCAGATTGAACAACCTTGGCATAGCGATTAGCAAAACAACTGCCAATGCATAGTATATCATGAAATATACTGCCGAACGTCCCAAGACCAACCTGAATACGGAGTAACCACGTCCCCGCCCCGGAAGACGGTATAATTCTTTGTTTTCCTCACGTGCGGTTCCGCCCAGCATACAGATACCGAACAACAAGGTCTGGTGAAGAATCATTACCAACACCGCAGGGATAAGAAACGAGCCGTAACCTCCTGTAGGTGTGAACAATGCCGTCTCGGTATAGGGTGCATCCTGTACTAGTGACCATGCCAATTCCTTACCCATTCCCATCTGTTCGTAACGGTCAATCTGGATAGCATTCATCGATTCCAGCATCACCATATTGCAACTAAGATAAACTCCTTTCATATAGAGGAAGGACGACATGTCGCAGTAGAGCGACAGATGCGCCTGTCCGAAGGGATCTGCCAACTGTGCGGCGAAATCATGCGGGACATAAAGGATCCCGTGTATCTTCTGGTCGCGCAGCAACTGCTCTGCCTCTGCCATCGAAGTGCAGGAATATGCGACCTTAACTTCCGGGGCTGCGTTCCATTTATGGATGAACTCACGGCTCTCAGGCGAATGGCTCAAATCCACCACCGCCACAGGAATATCGGTAATCTGCTCGTTCCAGTAAATAGCCTTGTAGATAACCGGGTAAGCCAGCGTGGCGAGAAAGAAAATAACCATCACTCCCGGGTCTCGGAAGATGCGTCTGAGTTCGGCAATAAAGACATTCCATGTGTCTAATGTCTGCAACCAAAGGTGCCGGAATATATGTTTCATTTCAATGGATAGTTTTGATAGACCAACGCTTTGTGCAAGCGTGGAGAGACGATGAGTGCCAGCAACAGGAACGCACAAAGTGACAGAGCCGGAACCATGCTGTTGCTCCATGGAGCCGCCATCAATGCTTCGTTCACATAAATCAGATAATAATGTCTCAAAGGCTCCAGCCAACTAAGTGCCTGAAAAGGCGGGAGCATGTTGGACACCGGATATGTGAACCCCGAAAGCGAGAAGCCCAGCATGGAATATAATGCGCCGATAGAAATGGCATCCCGTAACGTAGGCACACATCCGATTAGGGAGATACCGGCTGCCTCCATGGCAAAGATATACAGCAGCAGCCCTAACAACAGCCGTGCATGGCTGCCATACACGGGGAAGCCTGCAAAACCGAACATCATTGCGTAGCAGCCGAAGCCGAGCACCACAAACATAACCGTATAAGGAATGAGTTTGCCAATCATCGCCACGGTGTAATTGCCTCCGGCGGTACGCAACCAATCATGCGAGGTCTGCGCCTTTAACTCATATCCAATCGCAAAAATGGTGAGCATGATACATACCAACCCCAAAATGCCAGGCAGAATAGTGCTGACCAGATAAATGGAGTAGTTGTTCCACGGGTTGGCAATCATGTGCCCCTCGACCACTAATGGCTGTATGCGCCGCATGATCATGTCATCCGACATTCCTTTTTTTCGCAGCACTTCGCGTTGGAACGCGCCGGACACGAGGTTTGCGACGGTGAGCATCTGTTTGTATGCGGTGTTGCCGCCCACGGTATAGGCGTTGGTTACGTAGAAATCCAACTGCGGGCGTTTGAGCGACACCAAATCGTCGTAGAAACTCTCAGGAATGACGAAGATACCATATATGTGTCCTTGCTGCATCGCTTCGCGCGCCTCGGAATAAGAGGATGTAATGAGGCATATATCCACGGATGGAGTGGCCTGCATCTCGTGACACAACCTGCGTGAGATGGCAGTCTGGTCTTTGTCCACAACTGCCATTGGCATTTTCTCCGCATTCCCTTGCCTCATCAGCGTGATAAAGAAAAAGGTGGAGAGGAGCATCACGCCCACCGAGGCAAACATATACAGCGGTCGGGCGAACATCTGCTTCAATTCCCTGCGCATCACATGCCATATAGAAATAACGTAATTCACAGCTTTTGACTTTCGACTTTTGACTTTCTGCTACTTCACTACCAACGCCGTCATACCCGGACGCAGATTAGGGATAGACTTCTGCGGACGGCATTTGACATCAAATGTGCGTACATCATATCCGCCGTTCTGTTTCGTAGTACGCCAAGTGGCATAAGTGCCCATTGCCTTAATATGTGTAACGACAACCGGATACCGAGCATCACCAAGTGCAGGAATCTTAATCTCCAAGATGCTACCCATGGCAAAATTGGAGAGCATGTCTTCACGCACGGCGAAGGTGAACCACACATCATTCAGATCGATGATGGACATCACAGGACTACCCTGTCCTACCAGTTCACCCACTTTAGGGAACAATTCGCTCACCTCGCCATCACAGGGTGAGAGCAAGTACCTTTCTGCCTCGGCTGCGGCAACCTCTTGTAAAATACCGTCCACCTGTGCCACTTGTGCTTCGGCGGCGGCTTTATCCTCTTTGCGAGCACCTGCCAGCGCCATGTCATACTGACTTTTGGCAGCACGGACGGTAGCGGAGGCTGCCTTGTACTGCGCTTCTACCTCATCGCGTTTCTGCTCGCTTACTACGCCTTTCTCGTACAACCGCTGTACGCGTTCATAGCTCTTGCGGTAGATTTCTTCGCCTGCTTTGGCTTTCTGATAGAGTTCGTAAGCACCGGTTATCTGCTCATGCTGTGCGCCGTTGTGGGCTTTCTGGTTTACTGCCACTGCCATGCTGCGGGCGGCTAAAGCCTGTGCTTTCTTCGCCTCAACTTCAGGAGAGTAGATAACAACCAGTGTGTCGCCTTTGTGTACCTGCTCGCCTTCCTCGTAGAGATACATCTCTATACGTCCCGGCACCTTGCCGGACACACGGTACTCTGTCGCTTCCGCCTCTCCTTGAATAAGCGTTTCTTCCGGGCGGAGGGCAAACACTCCCACCAACGCCACAATAATCACTACTGCCAACAGGGCTACCAAGCCCAATAACAGTCCTCCTTCTTTCTCTTTTTTCATTGTTTCTAATTGTTAAAACCAATATATTGAAGCAGTTTTGCCTCATTCATTTTTGCCTCAGTCTGCGCGTCCACCAGGTCGGTAGCAGCGGACATCCAAGCCGTTTGTGCCTGCATCAGTTCCGATGAAGAAATCATTCCGGATGCAAACGACTCTTCCGCCATACGTAGCACTTCCGCAGCATTGCGGCAGGTCAGTTGCGCTACGGCGATTTTCTGTTGCGACTCCATCAGCCGCTGGTTGGCCTGTGTGGTCTGCAGGGTCAGCAGTTCGCGCGTTTCTTCCGTCTTGAGCGCTACGGCATTGGCGGCGTGCTTGGCGGCCTTGTACCGTAGAATATCGTCCGCATGCGCGATGGGCACGTTCACCACTACTCCTGCGGAGAAGAACCCGTGTCCTTTCCAATCGCTCCGCACGCCGTTCTCCATGTTCGGGTTGGTATAGACATAGCCTGCGGAAGCAACGATGGTCGGTTGGAGAGTGGCGGAAGCCAACTTGGCGGTACTACGGGCAATTGCTTCCGCTTCTTGAGCAATCTGTAGTTCCTTGCGGTTGGCTACTACACTTTCCGCATCAATCTTTTCAGTAACCAAAGTAGTCTGCTCCAGACCGCTGGCATCCACGGTGAACACTGCACTCAACGGCAGCCCGCATAGTTGCGCCAGCGCCATTCGCGAGAGGGTCAGACCGTTCTCCGCTTGCAGTTTCTTCACTTCCGCCTCACCTCGTTTGGTTCGTACTTTCAGCAGGTCGGACTGAGTAGCCATTCCTTCGTTTGCCAACTCGGTAACATCACTCTCCAATTTGCAAAGCAACCGATAGTATTCGTCTGCCAACCTGTGTTTCTGCTCCACACTCACCACACGCCAATACGCTTCATCCACTTTGGCAATCACCTCGTCCTGCTTGGCTTCGGACTGCAGGGCGGCAACATGCTCGGTGGACTTGGCAATCTTGTAGTTTTGCGTTAGAGCTCCACCTGTGTAAATAGGTTGAGTGACCCCTGCGCGCGCCACGACAACGTGTGTCATGTCTATGGTGAGACGGTCGTACATCTGTTGGTAGGCATTGGCAATCTGTTGCCCCGCCAAGTCTTGTGCATCCATAATCGGTTGTTGCAGACGAGTCCCTTGCAAGTCATTTGCCAAACGGCTCATAAAACTGTTACCACTCCAATTGAAATATCCCGTCCCATCTGCGTTCACACCCGCAGTGCCAATGTCGGAAGTTTCCTCATTGGCCAACAGATGGATATTCTCTGAATTCCACATATACGTGCCATTGACTGCCACTTTCGGGAACATCGCAGCCAACGCGGCTTTGCGGTTCAGTTCTGCGGCTTTCTGCAACTCCTGTTGTGAGCGGTTGGTGCAACCCTGACTCAAAGCCATCTGTCTGCACGCCGCCAAAGTGTATTGTATGGTGTCATCTGCATGTCCTGTTTGCGCATAAATCAGAACACATAACAGACACCAACCTACAAAAAATTTTCTTTTCATTATTGTCCTTGTTTTTACAATGTTGCATAATTCATTTAAGGGCTAACCGACCTTTGGGATTTATAGTCCAAGCGTTTTCTTATCAAATAATATGCCATATGCTGCTTTTGTCAGTTTTCCAAAATTCCACAATAATTAACTTTTGTGTCAAATACACCACATAATATGCCTTTTGGAAAACTTTTTAAGAAGAAATACTTGCATAAATGAAAATTTTTCACTAACTTTGCAGCAAAATTGACAACTATGCTAAATCAGGACATTACCTTTTCGGAAAACTTAGATGAACTATTGACACGGTTCAGTAGCGAGAACGACTGTGTGTTGATAATCTACTGCACAGCCGGCAAGTTACAGATAGAGATAGACGGACAGCAATGCCTCATCAGTCCTCATGACTTGCTGCTTTGCCGCCCGGAATTGATTATCGGCAATTACATGCGTTCGCCGGATTTGACATGCCAGTTGATTGCTATACGTCAAAATGCGGTAGATGATATTTTCTATCTGTGCATGCGTAAAGATAATAAGTGGTGGGAGAAGTCGAACTATATTCTTCATCATCCTATCATCCACCTCAACGAGCGGCAACAGGAATTGGGAAAACTGTTCAATCGTCTTTTTCAGTTATATATGGAAGACAGCAATTCCGAGTTGAGCGAAAATATTCGCCGTATCTTTGCACAGGCTGCTATTTTTGAATTGCTGAATTGGCTGGAGGGCAGTGTTGAGACACAGGAAGAGACACCTAAACCGGGAAGACAAGCAGTGCTGTTCCGCGATTTTATCAAACTGCTGCAAGAAACCAAAGGTCGTCAGCGCGAGGTACGATGGTTTGCCAACCGCTTGGCTGTCACGCCGAAATACCTTTCCGTAGCGTGCCATACCAATACAGGTAAAACCGCCCAAATGCTTATCAACGAGGTAACTACGCAGGAGATTAAGCGTCTGCTTCGCCAGACGGATATGAGCACTAAAGAAATCTGCGGAAAGATGGATTTCCCGAGCCTCAGTTTCTTTTGCAAGTACGTAAAGCAACACCTCGGCATGACTGCTAACCAATACCGTCTTTCTTACTGCACTTCAAAATAGTTAACTAAGTTGCTCCATACTATTTATTAGTTACTGCTTTTTCTGAATTGCGCAATTTATATGTTGTTTTCAGCACCCATTAGTGTATGAGTCCCAAGCGACCGAAAGCAATAAAAATGAGCGCTCATTTGATTTTTACAAATAATATCAATACGGCTCATCCGACATTCGCGTTTTCTTAGCACATGCAGTGATTGTCCGAGCATGAGTGAAGAAAGCCTCCGGTTTGCAGACGGTTTACGGACCATACAGGACACTATTTTTTCAGTTCGGGGTAGGCGATACGGTGGTGGTTCATGGAAACCAACTTGCGCGTGAACGTCTGCTTGATTGCGCGCAGGTCCTGAAAGGTGAGAGGTGTATCGTCGAACTGGCCGTCTGCCATTTGCGAATCAATCATTTCCGAAACCATGGCCGAGATGGTTTCCTCGGTGAAAGTGGCGAGCGATCGGCTCCTTGCCTCAATAGCGTCCGCCATCATGAGTACCGCTGTTTCCTTGCTGTTAGGCTTGGGTCCGGGGTAGCGGAACAAGGACTCGTCAACAGGTTCTCCCGGGTGCTCGTTGCGGTAAGTGTTGTAGAAATATGCTGTGCGGGTGGTACCATGGTGGCGGCGGATAAACTGCTGTACCACTTCAGGCAAGCGCATGCGTTGCGCCATTTTCACTCCTTCCTCCACATGGGCGATGACGGTCTGTGCCGCTGTAATACAATCCATCTGTGACAAGGGGTTGATGCCGTCCTGTTGGTTCTCGGTAAAGAAATGCGGTGATGCCATTTTGCCGATGTCGTGGTAGAGCGCGCCGGTGCGTACCAAGAGCGTGTTGGCACCGACAGCTTTCGCCGCCTCCATCGCCAAGTTGCTGACTTGCAGCGAGTGTTGGAAGGTGCCGGGGGCTTTCTCGGCGAAAGAAACCATCAGTTCGGAGTTGATATTGGTCAGTTCCACCAAGGTGATACTGCTGAGCAGGTGGAATGATTTCTCGAAGATATAAATAAGTCCGTAGGCAAAGACTACCAGCAGTGCATTGGCAATGAAATAGATGTACATCTCCCAGCGCAGCATGCCGAAATCGGCACTGACGGCAAGGGTGAAGGCGGTGTAGCCCAAGCAATAGGAGAACAGAATCCATCCCGCCGTCTGCACCAATTGTGAGCGTTGTGCCATGTCCCGCAACGAGCCTACCGCCACCATGCCGGCAGTGATTTGCAGCAGGAGGAACTCAAACGGAGCTGGGGCGACAAGCGAGCAAATCAGGATGGTTATGAGGTGCAGGTAGAGAGCAGTGCGCGAGTCGAAGAAGACCCTGATAATGACGGGCACCCACACAAACGGCACTATGTAGATACTCAGGTCGGTATAGTTGACCACGGCGCATGCGATTGCCACTATCGTACTGACCAAAATAGAAAAGAAGAGCAGGGTGTTCAGGTCGTGGAACAGTTTGGGTCGGAACACATACAAGTAGAGTATCAGTAGCACGACGAAAGAAAGAATCAGTGTGAAGTTGCCTAACACCGCCACCCAAGCGGAGCCTTGATAGGCGCCGTTCTGGTCCAATGCCAACTGCAGGGAGCGCAGTTTGCGTGCCTGATCAGGCGAGACCACTTCGCCCTTGGAAATGACCGGTTCGCCAGCCATTACCATGCCCTGAGTAGGAGCCACCTCGGAAAGGAGTGCCTCACGCATGTTGTTGCTGGTCTGTTTGTCCAATGTCAGGTTGGGGAGCAAGTAGGAATTGAGGTCCAGCGACTTGATATGCTGTTGCGCGGCAATGGGAGCACTGGCAAAGAGGATGTCGTAGGCGCTCTTGGGGGTGTAGCAATACGCCAGAGGGTACGTACTGGCGACGTGACGCTGATTGACGATAGTGATACGGGTGAACCCCTCCGTCTGCAGTTCCTCCATGTCCGCGAGGGATAGAATACCCTGTTTGTAGATTGCTTCCACCTGCTGCGCGAGGTAGTTTTGCGTTTCCTGCGGAAGCGACTGTGCCTGCGCCGCCTCCAAGACGCGCTCTAACTGTTGTTGTGCGACGGTGTAATCAACGTTGTAATAGGGGGCAAACTGCTTGAGCACTTCCTGTTGCTCACTGCGCAGTTGGTCGCTCGCCTTGTATATGGGAAAGTCGAAGGGGGCGTTTATATCCTCGTGCTCCCACACTTGTCCCTCCACGATACGGTACGTAAAGAGTGAGTTACTGCGGGGAAAGATTTGGAAAATCAACACAACCAGTATCAAGAGAATACTGATTTTCAGGGTATATTCCCAAATGGGTTGTTGTGTGGAGGTATTGTTTCGCATGGAGGTGGAAGAAGTTTGAAATTGTTTGGTATTGTTTGAATGCCCTGCGGCGTTTCTTTCCTCGCTGTGCTTCGGACGATCGCTTCGCGTGGAGGTTGTTTGAGGTTGTTTGAGGTTGTTTGAGGTTGTTTGAAGTTGTTTGAGGTTGTTTGAGGTTGTTATCGTTTGGACAGGAAGAAGGTCTGCATGAGTTGGCGGCATTCGTCCTCCAAGACTCCGGCGGTGACGTTACACTTGGGGTGCAGTGCACGGGGTGCATAGGTGCGATAACCGCGTTTGTCGTCCGGCGCGCCGTACACCACCCTGCTTATTTGCGCCCAGCCGAGGGCTCCTGCGCACATCACACAAGGCTCGATGGTGACGTAGAGCGTGCAACCTTGCAGGTACTTGCCTCCCAAGGTTTGTGTGGCAGCAGTGAGTGCCTGCATTTCGGCGTGTGCTGTCACGTCCTGCAGGGTCTCGGTGAGGTTGTGTCCGCGACCTATGATGGTGCCGTCACACACAATAACACAGCCGATGGGTATTTCGTCCCGACGGAGCGCTTGTTCCGCCTCCGACAGTGCCAAACGCATGTATTTTTCATCGTCTTGTTGCATATTTATCCTCCATTCTTGCCTGACAGAAGAGGGGTATCTGTTCAGGGTGGTTCTCGAAGTGATTGCCAATCACTACTATATCCGCACCGGCGTCATACGCTTGGTGCATCTGTTCGGTGGTGCGGATTCCTCCGCCGACAATGAGCGGGATATGCAGCCGGCAGCGCACTTCGGATATGGTGTGAGCAAAAACAGGCACTTTGGCGCCACTACCCGCCTCCAGATAAACACTCTGAAAGCCAAGCAGTTGAGCCGCAATGGCTGTATCGACAATATCGTCGATTTTTGCTAACGGTTCGGAGAGGGTAGCAAGCTCTATTGAAGACCGTCTGCCTCCGTCTATAAGAATATACCCCACGGACAGGGTGTCTATCCGGCTGTCAGCGATACGTCTTGCCGCCTTGACCTGAGTGCCGATCAGCAGTTCGGGATTGCGGCAGGAGAGGAGAGAGAGCATGAGCAGGGCATCGGCAGCGGGAGTGAACTGTGCGGCATTACCGGGGAAAAGGACTACGGGCACGGAGGTGTCGCGCTTGAGGGTAAGGACTGCGTCCTCTATACGGTTGCCGGTACTGCCCCCCACGAAAATAAAATCGGGCTGTCCCTCGTTTATCAGCGTACAAAGGCGACCAAGCGATGCAGCGTCGGCTTTCTCGGGATCGACCAGCACGGCAAGCATTTTCCGCCGGCGGGCGATATGGTCGGCTATGTAAGACTTTATTGCCATTGGAACGACTCGATAAAAGTGCGGACATCCTTACCCAGGTAGTCAATGACGGGGGCGAGGGAGTCCTGATTGGGGTGACAATTGAAATAGACCGCCGCGCGAAAGAAATGCGTGGTGGAGTCGGTCAGAAAGAACTGGTATGGAGAGGCAGTGTTCCCGCGCAACTCGTAATAAACGCCAAAGACGTGCCGGTCGGGGTCCTCGTATCCCTGCTCGGGTATCGCCGTGGCTTTCCCTGCGTGCTTGAAAACAAAATCCTGCGCATCGGCGGACAGTTGGCGCAAGTTCCGGTGTACAGGTTTGTAACTGCAGTGAATACGTGCATCAAAACAAGGATAATACACATCCAGCCAGTACTGTTCGTCCGCTTCCTGTCTGGGACGTATTTCGGCAAGGCGGGAATAGGTGAACATATAGGGATATCCGGGCAGGGAGAACGTCTGATAGGTGTTCTCCGGCAGATCCACGCGGTAATAGCCGTAGGGTTTGGGCACGAAGGTCTCACCGCAACCTGCGAGGCAGAGGCACAACAGGCACCCTATGTAGTGTTTGGTTTTCACTGTTCTTTTTCTGTTTCGACGGCAGTATGTTTGGCATAGGCATCCACGATACGCTGTACAAGCGGGTGCCGGACGATGTCGGTCTGGTCGAACCGAACGGTACTAATTCCCTCGATTCCATCGAGTTTCTCGAGGGCGTCACGGAGTCCGGAGTGTACACTGTTGGGCAGGTCAATCTGGGTGAGGTCGCCCGTGACAATCATCTTGCCGCCCAACCCCAGGCGGGTGAGGAACATCTTAATCTGCGGGACCGTGGTGTTCTGCGCCTCGTCGAGGATAACCACCGCCTCGCTGAGTGTTCGTCCTCGCATGAAGGCGAGAGGGGCAATCTGGATGACTCCTTTCTCCATGTACTCCTCCAGTTTGGCAGCGGGAATCATATCCTGCAAGGCATCGTAGAGGGGCTGCAGGTAGGGGTCGATTTTGTCGCGCATGTCTCCGGGCAGGAAGCCGAGTTTCTCGCCGGCTTCGACGGCGGGACGGGAGAGGATGATACGCTTCGCCTCCTTGTTTTTGAGCGCCCGTACGGCAAGGGCGATTGCCACATAGGTCTTGCCGGAGCCGGCAGGTCCGACGGCAAAAAGGAGGTCGTTCCTGTCAAAATCACGGAACAGACGTTGCTGGTTGGGCGTACGTGCCAAGATAGACTTGCCGTTCACGCCGTGCAGGATGAGGTTGTCGTGACGGTACGCGGCGGGTTGTCCGCCCTTGATGATTTCCAGCACGAGGTCCTCGGTGAGGGTATTGTTGTCGATACAGAACTGCTCCACCTTGCGCACATCTTTCTCGAAAGCCTCGATTTCATCGGGACTGCCGCTGACCTTCAGGTGGTATCCGCGAGCCACCACACGGACCTTGGGGTGCATGTTCTTCAGGCAGGATATGTTCTGGTTGTTCACGCCGTAAAAGGTGGCAGTGTCCAAGGTGTCATTGAGTTCGATTAGGTAGTCTGACATAAATGAGAATATAAAGGAATATCCGGCAATTGTTCGTAGGCGTCTTCCAACACTCTGCATGCGCAGTGGACGTTTCCGTTGGAGAGGAAAAAGTAGCGCACTCCCAAGCGCCTGTTATACACCGCCACCTGGTCGAATACTTTCTGTGTCAGTTTGACCGTAGGTGCCTTGAACTCCACGATACAGAGCGGCTGCAAGGCGGAATTATAGACAATGGCATCGCAGCGCTTGTTCACCTCTCCAACGGTGATTGCCGCTTCAACAGCAATCAGACTGTGCGGGTAACCAAAGTCCTCCACCAGTGTGTGGAGGAACTGTTGGCGCACCCATTCTTCCGGTGTAAGGCGTACATACTTGCGTCTCCAAGTACAGAAAATATAGTCCTTGCCGTTTCTTTGCTCTATGTCGGGAGAGAAGTGATTCAATTAACAATTTGTAAATTAGTAAATGCGGGGTGTTACTTTTTCCAGTTGTCCTTGAGACTTGCCGTGCGGTTGAAGACAAGGTGTTCGGCAGTGGTGTCGGGGTCAACTACAAAATAACCTTGCTTGAGGAACTGATAATGACCAAAGTCATTTACAATTTGGTCATTTACAATTTGACCATTTATTTGGGCATTTTTCATTTCCTTGCGGAGCGAAGCCTCCACTTTGCAGGAAACAATCTTGAGGCTGTCGGGATTGAGCAGTTCGCGGAAATCGCCCTCTTCGGCAGAGGGGTCCTCGCAGGCAAAGAGCCGGTCGTACAGACGAACCTCTGCATCGATGGCACTGTTGCACTCCACCCAGTTGATAGTCGATTTGGTCTTGCGGTTTCCGCCCTCGGTTCCGGATTTGCTGTTCAGGTCCACGTCGGCATAAACGGTAGTGACGTTACCGTCAGCGTCCTTGTCGCAACCGGTAGCGCGAATGATATAGGCATTCTTCAGGCGCACCTCGCGCCCGCCGGGGCTCAGGCGGAAGAAATCCTTTGGGGCGTCCTCCATGAAGTCGGCGCGCTCTATCCACAGTTCCTTGCCGAAAGGCATCTCGCGCGTACCCAATGCCTCGATTCCATCGATGTTTTGTGCCACAATCGTCTCGGAGCCTTCGTAGTTGTTCAGGACAAGCCGGACGGGGTCGAAGATGGCGCAAACACGCGGTGCCTTTTCCTTGAGGTCCTCGCGGATAGTATGCTCGAGCAGTCCTACGTCAATCATGCCTTCTACCTTGGTGTAACCGATCTTGTCGATGAAAGCGCGGATAGCGGAAGGAGTATATCCGCGTCGGCGCAGCCCGCAGACTGTCGGCATGCGCGGGTCGTCCCAACCGCGAACCAGTCCCTCCTTGACCAATTGGAGCATCTTGCGCTTGGACATCACGGTGTAGGTGATATTCAGGCGGTTGAACTCGAACTGGTGCGGACGGCTGTTCTCTGGCACTCCCCAGTCAGCCGGAGTGGACATGCTCAGCATCTCGTCAATGAAATAGTCGTAAAGGGGACGGTGCACGACAAACTCGAGGGTGCAGATAGAGTGCGTGACGCCCTCGAAATAGTCGCTCTGACCGTGTGCAAAATCGTACATGGGATACACGTTCCATTTTCGTCCGGTGCGATGGTGTGGATGCGAGGTGATGATGCGATACATGATCGGGTCGCGGAAGTGCATGTTGGGGTTCGCCATGTCAATCTTGGCACGGAGCACCATCTTGCCCTCCTCAATCTCTCCGCGCTGCATGGCTTCGAACAGGCGTAGGTTTTCCTCGATGGGCCGGTCACGGTAAGGTGAGGGTTTGCCCGGCTCGGTGGGAGTACCTTTCTGCTGGGCAATCTGTTCGGCAGTCTGTTCGTCCACATAGGCCTTGCCCGCCTTGATAAACAGGATTGCCAACTTGTATAGTTTGTCGAAATAGTCGCTGGCGTAGTAGATGTTTCCCCAGCGGAAACAGAGCCAACGGATATCCTGGGCGATAGAGTCAACGTCCTCGGTACCC
>ODAI011215479.1_pt1 | contig 13426 bp, 11 predicted proteins | sample 1539321 | NCBI WGS metagenome assembly ODAI01 (sample SAMN02144231, study PRJEB22623) | gut metagenome | biome: sheep rumen | host: Ovis aries | place: New Zealand
AGCTCCTCGATGCCCTCCGGCAGGTTCAGCTTCATGAGGCCGCGCATGTTCAGGAAAGCACCCTTACCGATGACCTTTAATGTATCCGGAAGCACGACTTCATGGATGTTCTCCGTGTTCGAGAAGGCGCCCTCGCCGAGGACCTCCAGGTCGCCGGGCAGCTCCACCTTCGAAGCCTTTGTCTGATAGAACAGATGATCCGCGGAAAGATCGGCGCCGTTCGGGAAGGAAATGGTCTCGAAGGTGCTGTCCGCGAAGCAACGGCGGTCATAGGCCGCGGCGCTTCCCGTGAAGGTGCCCTGTCCGGACTCCGCGAAGGCGGAGGCGCGGACAAAGGTCACGCTGTCCGGAAGCTTCACATCCTTCAGGTTCGGGCAGTTCCGGAAGGCGTTCACGTAGACGAAATTCAGCGTGTCGGGCAGGACCACCTCTTCGAGAGCGGTGCAGTCCTCAAAGGCGCCGCCCTGGATTTCCGTCACGCCCTCAGGAATCACGACCTTCTTAAGGGTCGTATTGCCCTTAAACGCGTTGCCGCCGATGTAGACCGTATTGTACTCGCCGATCATCGCCGGGATCTCAAGCTCGGTGTCCGTGCCGCTGTAGGAGCGGATGGAGCCGCTGGAGGACAGGATCCCGTTCACCTCGGCGGTGCCGGGCTGGTGCCACGCGGAGGGATCCAGCTTCACGGAATTCATGAGGGCCACGAACTGCTCGTTGTCCAGGAACTTTTTATAGTCCTCCGGCTGCCAGCTGTTGCTGCTCACATGGGTGGAGGCGCACATCTTGTCGTTGAATTTGCTGAACAGGTACATGCTGTGGACAATCGTCGGCTCTTCTCCCTCACCCCTTTCAAAGGTGTGCTTCGCGATGACGCTGACCCATTCATTGTCCCCGTAAGTGCGGGTAAACTGCTCGCCCTCGTACGCGTCGACGTGATGCTGCAGATCCGTGTTGTACTGGGTGGAGATGGTGATTCCGCCGCTCAGCTCACCGCCCTGGAGAAGCGCGACCATGCTGCTTTCGCCCGCTTTCACCGGCCAGCGCGCGGGGAAGGTGGCGGTAATGCCGTTGGCCGTGTACTCCTTGCCGTCGGGTGTCTTCACCAGCTCGAAGCTGTTCAGGACCGCGCGGAGCTTACTGTTGTACAGGTAGTGGTAGATATTCGTGTCGTCCTTCGGCTCCAGGGCCTCCAGACGGATCTGCATGCCGAGCCACTCGCCCACCAGCGTGTCGCCGTAATCGAGGATGATGTCCACGGCGGGAGCATCGCTCTCGTTGGCGGGGTGCAGCCATCCCTTGCGGATGTTGTTGGCCCAGACGCGCGCCGGGACGCCTGCCAGGGTCGTGGAAACATCCCGGGACCAGTCTTCCTTGATATTGTTCCCGGCATAGATCACGGTGCCATCGACATTGTTTATCAAGTTGTTCAGGGAGAAATTGTTCGGACGGAACATCAGCTTCCAGCCGTCCTCCTCGTCGGTCACGGTGATATGGCCGGTGTTCTCCCCTCTTCCCTCATTGACGGCCGTTACGCCTTCGGGCAGCCGGAGAATCAGGTTCTCCTCCTCAAAGGTCTGCTCCGTCAGCTGGTACTCCTTGTTGATTCCAGGAATCGGCTGGGAAGCGTCCAGCTCGTTCTTCGGGGGTTCCTCCTCCACGAAGGGGGCCTCCGCCTGGGTTCCCGCCTGGGTTACCGCCTGGGCCGCCGTGGTCTCCGCGGGCTTGTTTCCTCCGCCGCAGGCCGCAAGACCGAGGACCAGAGTTCCCGCGAGCAGAACCGATAATGCTCTGTGTCTCATTTTTCTTTCCTCCTCCCTTTTGTGGTGACGCTGTGTTTCCTGCTTTTCACTGCTTCTCACTGCTTCTGATGCAGGATTGACCTGTTTTCGGGCTGCTGCCGGATTCATCTGTTTCTGTGCTGCTGACAGTTTGCCTGTCCGGAAACGGCACAGTGCCGTCCTTTTATATTTTACGGTATACCGCACAGTTTTTCCCCTATCAATATTGATAGGTCCTTATCATTTGATACTATTCCGTACCGACCACAAGTCCCTCCGTCCGGGCCCGCACCGCGAGCTGCGTCCTGCTGCGGAACCCGGTTTTCGAGAGCAGGTTTTTCACATGGTAGCGCACTGTCGTCACGCTGACATTCAGCCGCTCCGCGATCTCCTGATCCGTGGCCCCTGTCGTGAGCTCCCGGAGAACCTCCATCTCCTTCGGCGTGATTTCCACGCTCTGGCAGTTTCCCAGCGTCAGCTCCGGGGCGCTGTCGGGGTAAATGCTTCCGCCCTCCATGGTCCTGTCCAGAATTTCCAGCAGCGGTTTTTCCTGCACCTCCTTGTACCAGAAGCTGTCCACGCCGGCCTCCCGGGCCCGTTCGAGAAAGCTTGCTTCCGGCATGCTGGTGACCGCCACGATCTTTGTCCCCGGCCGCAGCTTCTTGATTTCCTCTGCCGCCTCCAGGCCGTTTCTGCCGTTCAGCATCACGACGTCCATCAGTACGAGATCCGCCGCCCGGGTCCGGCACCAGGAAACCGCCTCCTCCGCGCTGGCGAGGGAATCGGCCGCGCGGTAACGGCCGCTCTGGTTCACCAGCATGGTGAAATACTGCCGCGCCATCAGCTGGTCATCCACAATCAGTACGCTTGTCATCTGCCGCGTCCCCCTCATTTTTTTTATCCGGAACCGTGATTTCCAGAACAAATTCCGGCGCGGAAGTAATTATCATGCTGCCCCCGCAGGCCTCCGTCTTCTGCCTGAGTCCGCCGAGACCGCCGCCCTCTTCCACCGGGCCCTCCGGCGCCTTCCCGTCGTTCCGGAAGACAAGATGCCAGCTTCCGTCCTCCTTCCGGCTTTTCACAGAAAGCCGGCGGCCTTCCGCGTGCCGGAGCGTGTTCGTCACGCAGATATTCACGGCCAGCACGGCCAGGTCCTTTGCGGGCGAGGTTTCTGGCAGAATGCCTTCCACCGCCACATCCACCCCCATTAAAAAGGCGGAGCGGACCGCGTCCACATATTCCAGGCGCATGGCGTTCGGGCCTTCGTTTTTCATGATGCCGATGACCCGCCGCCATTCCGAAAGCAGCGCGCCCGTGTCGACCGAATCGGGGGCGTAATACCACCGCCGCGCGGTCAAAAGCAGCCTTCCCCACTCGTCGTGAAGCCGGGTTTTCGCTTCCAGCGTCTCTTTTTCCACCGTCATCGCCGTAATGGAACGGTTCAGCTCCTTCAGTCTCCGCCGGACCGCGTCCGCCCGTTCCTTCTTTTCCTTCAGTTCCTCCCGGACCAGGTACTCTTCGGTGACATCGACCGCGAGGAGCTCAAAGCAGGGGGTGTCCTGAAGCATCCGCTTTTCCCGCCGGAAGCTGTAAACGCTTCCGTTCTTCAGCCGGAGCACCGGCTCCGGCCCCGTCCGGATTCGCTCCGCTACGCAGGGACCTTCGCCGGTCAGCGCGCCGTAAAACCGCTCCGCGTCGTAAAGAGGCGCTCCCGTCACTTCCATGCAGATTGCCTCCATCTTTTTGTTGGTGAGCTTCGGGAATCCGTCCGCAAAGGAGCAGCAGATGCCCGCCGGCAGCGTATCCACGCCTTCTTTTACCGACATCGAGGTCACATGGGTCCTGGCCCAGCTCCGGATATTCCGGTGCAGCAGGAAAAAGACCGCGGTGCAGAAAAGAATCACCGAAAGCACGGCAGCAGCCGCGGGCGAGCTTCCGGTCCCATAGAATAACAGCGCATTCTCAGGATTCCACTCGAGCATCCGCTGAAGAAGGCCGTAGATCCCCGGAAGGAAAGCTGCCGCAAGGAGAGCCGCGCTCCGCTTCTGTTCGAGGAGCCTTACTCCGGCGTAAATAAACGCCCCCAGCAGGAATATGGTCCACCCGAGCAGCAGAATCCGCGCGGAGAAGGGAAAGTTTTCATACAGGATATTCTGAGGCAGGGTCATGCTCCGCTTCCTCCTTCTGAAAAGGGAAAGCTGAGCCGGATCCTGAACTCTCCGCCCTCTTTCTCTGCGGCAAGGCTTCCGCCCTGTTCCGCGATCTGCTTTTTCTCCCAGTGCTCCGGCGGCAGGTCTCCTTCTCCCTCCGCGAGGATCGTCATCTGCTCCGCGTCTCTTAAGTCAAAGCTCACAAGTATGCCGGCCGGGGCCAGCTTTAACCGCTCCGCGGCCTCTTCGAACAGGTCAAAGAAAAGCAGGGCCCGCGGCGCGGGGATGGCGCGGTTCTTTTCCACCGCGGCCGTGCATTCGGCCCCGGAAAGCTTCAGGTATTCCATCAGTTCCCGCACCGCGAGGGCAAGATCCTCCCCGGAAAGCTTCCCCTTCTTTTCTTCCGCGAGGATCGTCAGATTTCCGCGCTGCTTTACATAGGCCGCGAGGCAGAGGCAGCGGGGCAGGGTTTCCCTCAGTGCGGATGCATCGGCCGCGTGGTCCACCAGGCGTTCCAGTTCCTCCAGCTGGCTGTGGGTCCTGTAGGAAATCTCATTGTAGAGCCGGTTTTTCGTCCCGTACCGCGTTTTCTCTTACAGGATGCGGTTCTCCTCCAGAATCAGTTCGTTCTCCTCTTCGATCTGCTGGGTCGTTTCCGACAGCTCTTCGTTCATCCGGTTCATCAGCCGGTGATCCTCGGTCCACCGGACCACGCCTCCCGTGACGGGCGCGCTGCGGCATATGAAATCCGTTCCCGCCGCTTTCCGTAAATCCGTTCCGGCCGTTTCTTCTTCCGCTCTGTCCTCCGGCTCCGGGCTCAGTTTCGCCCCGCGGAACACCACATTCCCGTCCACATCCGCGATCTCGGCCTGCAGGCCCGATACGGCGAAGATCTCCTTGTAGCCCGTGTTCGAGGTCACCAGCCCGATCTGAATGCAGACCTCCCAGAAGCCGATCCACGCAAGAAGATAGATCTCCTGAATCTGGTAAAGCTTGAAGCCGAAAAGCATCGGACTTCCGCCGCCCGCCGCATATACAGACAGCAGAACCACCGCGCAGGTCACGGGGATCATCGGAATCCACACCGCATTTTTCCTTGCGGAACGGCGGCAGCAGCGCAGCATGGCAGAGAGCGACCACGCCATCAGTACCAGCTGCCACAGAACACCAGGCAGGTACAGCGGCCCGAAATGGTGATGCGAAGGGTCGGGCATTCCGGTGTCGGAAAAGAACACAAGCCCGTGCAGGTCGTTCGTCAGTACGGCCGCCGAAAGAACGCACCACAGCGCACAGAGGACTGCGGCATGTCCTTCCCGCATCCCTGCCGCCTTTCCCGGTTCCCCGCCGCCGGACAGGAAGACGCCGTCCCTGTTTCCGGCAGACGCCCGGGCCGCCAGCACGGAGAACAGCGGTACGGCATAAAGCGCCGGATAATACCCGTACCACAGATATCTGCTGAGCGCCGTTTCCTCCGGGACCACGGTATACCGCAGCACGCGGAAAAAGAACAGGACCGCAAAGCTGACCGCTCCCCCCCTCATGCATCTCCGGAAGGTGGGATTGATTACCCGCCGGAACACCATCAGAACCCAGCACTCCAGGATCGCCGCATACATAATGGTGCTGATGTTCCGCAAGGGAAAACTCTTCCCCAATGGGGTTGTGAGAAAGGCAGCTGTAATTCCCGCCGCAAAGAACAGGATATTCCGTTTTGTCTCGCGTGTCGTATAGAACATTCTGCCTTCTCCGCCTTTTCTTTCCGCCTGCGTTCTATCGCTCCGGCCGGGATGTCCGGGAGAAAAAGCCCGCCTGATACCTGGTACCAGTGCGGGCCGTTTTTGTCATCCCTTTGCCATCCTGTAGATTTCCGCCATATCGGCCTCGTAAAGCACCTTCGCGCTGCCCTTCTTCCCGCCGGCCGCCCTGGCGCAGGACGCCGCCATGGCGAGGATCTGCTCCTCGGTCACCTCGAGTCCCAGCTCCTTCAGGTTCGCTGGCATGCCGATCCTGTGATAAAAGTCTTCCATGCGGGCAATGCCTGCGAGCGCCATGTCTTCGTCGGACACGCCCTCTTCCCGGACCACTCCCATCACCTTCTCCGCGAACCTCACAAACCGCGGCAGCACCGCCTCTCCTCTGCAGACATAGCGCGCCCAGGAGGGCCAGACCGCGGCCAGTCCCGCGCCGTGGGTCACGTCGAACATGCCGCTGAGCTCGTGCTCCAGGCCGTGGGACGCGAAATCCCCCTCGCTGATGCCGCAGCCGGTCAGCCCGTTGTGGGACAGGCTGCTGGCCCACATGACAGAGGCCCTCGCCTCAAGGTCCCCGGGGTTGTCCCGGAGTATCTCCGCGTTCTTCATGACCGTCCGGAGAAGGCCTTCCGCGATTTCATCCGTAATATCCATGGTCGTGCCCGAGACGAAATACCGCTCCATGGTGTGCATCATGATGTCCGCGCAGCCCGCCGCCGTCTGGTAAGCCGGCAGGGTCATGGTGAGCTCCGGATTCATCAGCGCGAATTTTATTCTTCCAAGATCGCTGTTGCAGCTCCGCTTTTCCCCAGTCTCGTCATTCGAGATGACGGAGCTGTTGCTCATCTCGCTTCCCGCGGCTGAAATGGTAAGCACCGCGCCCACCGGGAAGGAACCCGAAGGCATTCTCGTGTGGGCATAGAGCTCCCAGACGTCCCTGTCCGGCTCCGCCAGGCCGTAGGCGATGGCCTTGCAGGAGTCAATGACGGAGCCGCCGCCGACCCCCAGGATGAAATTGAGCTTCTCTTTCTGAACAAGAGCGATGCCTTCGCGCACCTTGGAAATCCGCGGGTTCGGCACCACCCCGCCGAGCTCGGCGTAATAGATTCCTTCTTTGTCGAGGGCCGCCTTCACCCGGTCAATCAGCCCGGATTTCAGCGCACTTTTTCCTCCGTAATGAATCAAAACTCTGGTGCCGCCGAACTCCTTTACCAGGCTGCCCGCTTTGAGCTCCGCGTTCTTGCCGAAAACCACCTTGGTCGGGGTGTAATATGTAAAACCGTTCATTCAAATCCTCCTCTCCCGGATCACGCCCACGGATTGCTGCTTTCCGGCTCCCGGATCCCCGCCAGGAGGAACTGCTCCCAGAGGTACCACTTCCCGTCCTTTGCCTGCCGGAGCTGCACGGCCCTGGGGCTGTCGGCGCCGCCGGACTGAAGATAGAGCTTTGCGTAGCCTGGATCCTGATAGGAATACGGATTCTCGCTGACTTCGATCACCGCCGGGACGTCCGGGGTGTAATCGTTGCCCGGCACGGCACCTTTGAAATAGGAGCGCGGAACGTAGTCCTTGTCCATGAAGCGGTCCCGGAGGAACTGCTGCTCGTAGGGGCTCAGTGTTCCGGGGCCCTTCAGGAAATCCAGCATGGAGAGCGACATCTCCCTGTCCTTCGGATAGACCGCCAGTGCCGCCACGGTCAGCGCGGCAGTGTCAAAAGGTGTGGAAAGAGAAGCCTGGGGCAGACGCTTCATCGCCTCCAGGGTCTCCGGCAGTTCCGCAAATACTACTTCAACCGTTCGTTCCATACCACATACCTCCTTATCTCAATTCAGACATCATTCCCGATCATGTCTTTCAAAGCTCTTCTCCGTTGCTTCTGATCACCTTCTGATACCACCAGAAGGATTCTTTCTTTTCTCTCGTCAGGTCTCCTGTCCCGTCGTCGAACTTGTTCACATAGATGAAACCGTATCGCTTGGCCATCTCTCCGGTGGTCGCGCTGACGAGGTCGATGCATCCCCAGGGCGTATATCCCATCAGATCCACGCCGTCCCTGACTGCTTCCTTCATCTGTTCGATGTGCTGCCGCAGGTAGTCGATCCGGTAGCTGTCATGGACCACGCTGTCCTCTCCCTTCTGATCGTAGGCGCCGAGTCCGTTCTCCACTACCATCATGGGCAGCCCGTAGCGGGCGTAGATCTCGTTCAGACTGAATCTGAGACCCTTCGGGTCGATCTGCCAGCCCCAGTCCGAGGACTTAAGGTATGGATTCGGCACACCGGAGATGATGTTGCCCCCGGCAGCTGCCGCGTCGTTCTTCGCGGTGATGCAGGTGGACATGTAGTAGGAAAAGGTGTAGAAATCCACCGTTCCTTCCTTCAGGATCTCTTCATCTCCCGCTTCCTTCCGGATCGTGATGCCGTTCTCTTCGAAGAATCGTTTTGCGTAGAAAGGATAGGCGCCCCGCACCTGGATGTCCGAACAGAACCAGTTATTCATGTTCATGTTCTGCTGGTTCTTCAGCACGTCGTCCGGGTCCGGCGACAGCGGATAGGACACGGAGAAGAGGTTCATGTCTCCGATGAGAAGCCCCGGATAATGGTCGTGGGCGTATTTTACCGCCAGCGCGGAAGCCAGGAACATGTGGTGCAGTGCCTGGAAGCGCTCCTGCTTTTTGTCCGGAAGCGCGGACACCGGCCCCTCAAATCCGCGGATGGTCCCCGTGTTCACCACAGCACCCAGCGGCACCACCGAGGAGTTGATCTCGTTAAAGGTCAGCCAGTACTTTACCTTGCCGTGGTATCTGTCAAACAGAGTCCTGGCGTAGCGCACATAGCAGTCGATCAGTTCCCGGCTTTCCCAGCCGTTGTACCGCTCCACCAGCGCATAGGGGAGCTCATAGTGGGAGATGGTGACCAGCGGTTCGATGCCGTACTTTCTGCAGCAGTCGAATACTCTGTCATAATACTCCAGGCCTTTTTCGTTCGGCTCTGTCTCCATGCCTGTCGGGAAGATCCTGGTCCAGTTGATGCTGAGCCGGAAGCAGCGGAACCCCATCTCCGCAAAGAGGGCGATGTCCTCCTCATAGCGATGGTAAAAATCGATGGCTTCATGGGAAGGGTACAGACGGTCCGGCCGGATCTCCGTCGTCACCCACTTCGCTTCTTTCGCGGAGCCGTTGGTGCACATGTCCGGGACCGACGGTCCTTTTCCGTCCGCGTTCCATGCGCCTTCGCACTGATTCGCCGCCACGGCGCCTCCCCACAGAAAATCCTCTCTCAGTACTGACATTTATTTCTCCTCTCAAACGTCACCTGCTGTCACAAACCGCAGCTTCCTCAGGAAAAGACTGCGGATATTGTCATCATAACATATTCTGTGGTCCATCAGGAAATCTGTTCTGATCATCTTCAGAAAATCTGTTCAGAGGTTCTTCAGAAAGATCTCGATTCCGATCAGGACCAGGATGCACCCGCCCAGCACCGAAGCCTTCCAGGAAAGCGCTGTTCCTGCCTTTCTTCCGATCAGAAGGCCCCCGATGCAGATGATGAAAGTCACAGCCGCAATGATCAGCGAGGCAATAAATGCCAGGATCAGAGCATACTCCGCGATGGCGAACCCAACGGACAGCGCGTCGATGGAAGTGGCGATCCCCTGCAGCAGCAGGTCCTTCCCTGAAAGACATGGCCCTGTCCCGCCGTCACTGCCGCTGTTCCTCTCCTGCACGCCCTCCAGGATCATCTTGCCGCCGAGATACAGAAGAAGCCCCAGTGCGATCCAGGGGATCATCTTCCGGAAAGCGGAAAACAGAACCGCAATGGTATGGATACATGCCCAGCCGGTCATCGGCATCAGAAACTGGAAAAAAGCGTAGACCCCCGCGATAAAGCACATCCGCCCCCGGGGCATCCGAGGCTCATGGAGACCGTTGGCCAGGGAGACTGAAAAAGCATCCATGGCCAGCCCGACGCCCAGCGCCGCGCTGTTCAGAAAAAAGACCAGATTCATACTCATTTTGCGAACCCCCTCAGCATGCGGATCTCGCCCGCGTAGCCGTCATTGTCCTCCTGAGGCGTCTCCAGAATAAAAGGAAGTTCCCGCAGATCCGGATGCGTGACCACCGCCCGGAATGTCTCCTCACCCAGTGTCCCGAGGCCTATTTTTTCATGCCGGTCCTTGTGGGAGCCGAAGGGATTTTTGCTGTCGTTGATATGGACCGCCTTCAGCCATTCAAGCCCGATGACCCGGTCGAATTCCTTCAGTACGCCGTCAAGATCGCGGACGATGTCATAGCCCCCGTCATGTACGTGGCAGGTGTCGAGGCACACGCCCATTTTCTCCTTCAGCTCCACACGGTCCAGGATCATCCGCAGCTCTTCAAAAGTGCCCCCGACTTCGCTTCCTTTTCCGGCCATGGTCTCAAGCAGCACCGTGGTGTGCATCTCCTTCCAGAGAAGTCCATTGAGCGCGTCGGCGATCATGCGGCACCCTGCTTCCGTCCCCTGCTTCATGTGGCTGCCCGGATGAAAGTTGTAGCAGTTTCCCGGCAGAAATTCCAGGCGCCTCAGATCCTCCGCCATGGATTCCTTCGCGAAGCTCCGGTTGGATTCCTTGTCAGAGCACAGATTATATGTATAGGGCGCGTGGGCCACCAGCGGCGCAAAATGGTGCTCCGCCAGAAGCGATGCCAGCGCCTTCGCGTCTTCTTCGTCCATGGGCTTTGCGTTTCCCCCCCTGGGGTTCCTGGTGAAAAACGCGAAGGTATCCGCCCCGATCCTGAGGGCTTCCTGTCCCATGGCGAGATATCCTTTTGTGCTGGACAGATGACATCCGATATGCAGCATGATCCTGCTCCTCCCATCCCGCGGGCGGCAAAGACACTTTCCTGCCGTCCCGGTTCCCATTATGTTATCATCTGGCCGCAATACTTTCCATCTGTTTCTGAAACATCCTGCTGCGGATCCCGGGGCAGGAACTCTTACCGCCGCGGATCCCGGGACACATACTTTTACCTGGGCGGACCTCGTAAAAAAAGACCGCCGGGCGTATAATGACCCCAGGGAGTACAAGCGGACTCCCGCGCCGCACACGTCTGTCTGCGGAAAATGGAGGAGATCTATGGATGTCGTCGTCATCGGAACTGTCGTGATGGATATCACCGCGAAGTCCATCGCGGAACAGAATACCTGGAAAGAGAAACAGCGGATCGGCGGGATCCGGCTCTCTACTGGCGGAGACGCCGCCAATCAGAGCATCCGGCTGGCGGACCTCGGCAGGTCCGTTTCTGTTGCAGCCTGTGTCGGGAAGGATCAGGCCGGACTGCTGGCCAAGGCCGCCATGCAGGAGCGGGGCGTGGACATCTCCCGCGTGACGGAATCCGCGGACCGGGAGACCGGTTCCTCCCTGATCCTTGTGCGGGAGGACGGCGAGCGGAACATTTTCTCCAACAACGGCGCCCACGGTCAGGTATTCAGGGAAGACTGCGCCTGGATCCCGGAAGCGGACCCGAAAGCAGTTTCCATCGCAAGTCTCTTCTGCGTTCCGTATCTTGAAGAAGACGGCCTCAGCGAACTGCTGCAGGAATGCAGGCGCCGGGGCATCCTGACCTTTGCGGATCTGGGCTCCGACAAAAAGCACCAGGGTCTGGAAGGGATCCTTCCCTTCCTGCCGTATCTTGACTACTTTCTGCCCAGCGAGGAGGATGCTCTCAGCATGACCCGCACCTCCACTCCGGAGGAAGCCGCCGAGGTCTACCTGAACTGCGGCGTCTCCTGTGTGGTCATCAAGTGTGCGGCCCGGGGCGCGTTTTACCTCACCCGGGAAGAATCCGGCTGGGTCCCGGCTCTTCCGGTGGTCCCGGTGGATACCACCGGCGCAGGCGACTGCATGGCAGCGCATTTTATCCACGGTATCCTGAGCGGCCTTGATCTAAAAGAAGCCTGCCGCCTCGCCTGTGCTGCCGCTTCCTTAAGCACACAGCAAAGCGGAGCCTCGCTGACGAAGCTCCGCCTGGATGACCTGTAAATATACAGAACCCCGGACACTTATCCGGGGTTCTGATTAATAAGTGAATCAGCATATATCCATGTCATGTCTGCGGTATTTGTGCGCCGCTGAGGACTTTTCCCGTCTGGATGTCGAAGCTGTACTCCTTCACGTTCTCTGCCTGTTCCGCGGCCTTTACGTCCACGCCCGACATTTCCGTTGTCTCGCTGAACGTAAGCACTTCACTGTCCAGGCGGAGGATCTCCGCTGTGATCCGGAGTTCCTCAGAGAAGGCGGAATCTCCCAGGTTCAGCGCGCTCCTCCTGCTTTCCTCCAGATATGTCTCCGCCCTTTTTCTGACGTCCTCGTTGTACTGGTGAAGGCTCTCGTAGAGCTCCGGATACTTTGCCCAGTCCGTTTCCACCAATGAAATGCAGGCGGTACAGGAACCGTTCTCAGAGACCTGTATCACGGGCATTCTGAGATCTCTCAGGTATACCAGCGGATAATCCGGCGCCGGCATTCTGAAAAGTTCCGGGTGATCTTCATAACGGATCAGCGCCCGCTGCTCAGAGAACCCAAGGCCCAGCACATAAGGCCCGAACAGGAACTCCAGTCCTTCCGGCGTAAGATACCAGCTGTCGACACCTGTTTCTTCCCCCTTTTTCAGGATCTCTTCAATGATCTTCTCCGGATGATCGTCGTCCGAGATGAGGGACAGTTCCTCATGGTACTCTTCCTCCATCGCCTCGACAATAAGATCCGGCAGTGCCTGTCTGTTCTTCACAATATCCTGAAGCTTCAGGATATCACCCGTTTCCGGATCCAAAGTCCAGGCTCTGAACTCCCAGTAGTTATGGGCGCCGCCGATATCCGTTGTGGAAGTTCTGAGGAAACTCACCGCATGCTCATCCATCCGCCCCAGGGTCAGACTGATCTCTTCTGTGAAAGGACGCGCGTTTTCTCCCAGGCTTTCTCTCAGTTCTTCCGCGTCGGAGAGAAGGGCGTCCCTGGCTTCCTCAGAGATCTGCAGTTTTTCCCGGCTGATCCTGTCAAGAGTCTCCGCAAGCTGCGGCCTTTTATTCGCTTCTTCCCCGGAGAGCATCACCTCCGCTGACTGCACCATGGCAGCCTCTTTCCCGCTCTCAGGGAGGTAAAGGTACTGCTGGTCTTCGGAGATCCTAACGTCGATCCTCATTGTTCCGGCGGCCTGCTCCTCATTTTTTTCTGCTGATCCGGCTTTGCTTTCCTCTGCCGCAGCTCTGATCCCCAAAGGATCTTTTTCTCCCGCCGCTGCTTTTTCTTCCGCCGCAGACTTTGTTTCAGCTGCTGCGATCCCGGCTTCTGCATTTCCAGCTTCCGTTTTTCCGTTTTCTGCGTCTCCGGCTGCTGCGGTCGCTGTCGTCTCCGCTGCCTTTGCCGGTTCCGCGGCCTTCTCTTTCCGCCCGCAGCCGGACACCGCCGCGGTCAGGATCAGCACTGCAGCCGCATACTGCATCCATCTTTTTCTCATATCGTCTCCTCCCGGCATGTTTTTCTGACACTTTTTCCGTTTCGTTATATACAGAAAGATTTCCCAGTTCCCAGGTCACAGCAGCCGTTTCAGGATCTGCTCCCGGTGATTGATGAACATGGCTGTGACCTGATAACTGTCTGTCTCCTCATAGCTGCAGGGATGGACAGGTCCGTCGTCGAAACTCAGGATCTCTGCCCCGGGCAGCCCCAGAAGGATGGGGGAATGGGTCACGATCAAAAACTGCGC
>ODAI011229195.1_pt1 | contig 13426 bp, 10 predicted proteins | sample 1539321 | NCBI WGS metagenome assembly ODAI01 (sample SAMN02144231, study PRJEB22623) | gut metagenome | biome: sheep rumen | host: Ovis aries | place: New Zealand
GGGCCCGCTTAGTGCTGCTTTGTTCCCAATCTGACACGGTTCACGGGGAATCATTGCGTAAGACCCAAACTTCATCACAGCAAGCGGCAGGCAGCTGTTAAGGCTCCGCCCCGAAGAGCAGGACGGAACGTGCGGGTGCATACCGCACCCACACGTGTAAATATAATAGTAGATTCAATTGGTAAAGTCAATCAAAAGATTTAATTGACCGGCTCATCACTGACAGGTTCATCGCCAACAGGTTCACCCTGTGCATCGTCGGCAGATGCCTGCAGCTTGCGCAGTTTGTTGCGGCGGCGCAGATCTTTGAAGAATGTCTGCAGGATCTGCGTGCATTCCTCCCTCATAAGCCCGCTCTCCACTGCGATCTGATGGTTGAACTCATTGTTTTGCAGGATATTGAGGAGCGTACCCGCACAGCCGGATTTGAAGCTGGGGGCGCCGATCACGACGCGGTCGATCCGGGACTGCACGAGAGCGCCCGCGCACATCTGGCAGGGCTCCAAAGTGACATATAAGGTGCAGCCTTCCAGCCTCCAGTCACCGACTTTCCTGTTGGCTTTGCGGATCGCCGTGATCTCGGCATGCGCGAGCGTCGTGTGATCCGTGTTGCGCCGGTTGTATCCCCGGCCGATGATCCGTCCCTCCGAGACGATCACTGCGCCGATCGGTACTTCTCCGAGCGCCAGCGCCTTTTCGGCCTGCTTAAGGGCGGCTTTCATATACCTTTTGTCTTCACGGGAAAAAGTGCTGTCTTCTGTCACCTGCGTGACCTCCGTTCCCGGCATTACTTATCAAACTGCGTCAGGTTGTAGGTGTTAAGGACATCCATCGTGTGATCGACATAGAGACTGCCGGTGGCGTATCCGTCGTTCTTAATGTTCTGCAGATACTGCCGGGGGCTCGTGACACCCTTGAGGTTGGAGTATCTGGGCAGCTGGATGAACTCAAAGTATCCTTTCACACCCTGTTCCAGGTTGTCATAGACGCGGAAGTTGTCACGGATGGTCGTGAGTGTTCCTGCAGAGTATTCTTCTTTGGTCGAGAGGTTGACGCTCTTGCCTTTCCATGCGGTCCCGCACTTGAGGCCGAAGTAATTGTGGTACTTCCACGCGAGAGAGGACTCGCCCCAGCCGCTCTCGTGAATCGCCTGCGCGATGATGGGACTGTAAACTTTAATACCGTACTGAGGCGCATATTTGCGCACATATTTGGCAATATCAAGCACGAATTTCCTTCTGGATTCCGTGACATTGTTGAGCTTTCCGACTACCTTTGTGATCTCGGCTTCCTTCTTTTTCTGAGCAGCTGTGGACTGCGATGTGCTGCTCTTGGTATTGCTTGCGGATGTGCTGTTATCTTTCTTCGTGTTGTCCGATGCAGTATTGGAGGAGGATTTAGCCGTACTCTCACTCTTTTTGGAATTCTCGGAAGCTTTGGATGCCGCTGCATCGGCTGCCTTGCTGTCCTTGGCAGAGGCTTTGGAAGCGGAAGAAGAAGTCTTCTTTGCCGAGTCGGAAGACTTTTCACTCTGATCCGAGTTATTTTTGGCCGCTTTGACGACCGAAGAGGGGACGGAGCCGGTCAGTGCGCCGTTCTCCGTAAAGGTGTACTGCTTGCCCTGGACCGTTGTTTTTCCGGTGGCCATCACGCCGTTGGACTGGAGATAGTAGTATTTCCCGCCGTAAAGGACCCACTTATTGCGGACGACGTCACCGTTGGTGTCGATATAGAACCATTTTCCGTTCTTGGCTTCCCACGCGGACCGGACATGTCCGTTCTTTGTGAAATAATAGTACTTCATGCCTATTTTATACCAGCCGGGACCCTCGACCATGGAGCCGTCTTTTCTGAGGCGGAACTTTCTGGTTCCCAGTTTCAGCCATCCGGTTATCATATGTCCGTCTTTTTTGTCAAAATAGTACCATTTGCCGGATTTTTGCACCCATCCGGTCTTTTTGACACCATTTGCATCCAGGCAATAGGTCTGGCCGCTCTTTTTGACAAACTGTGCGGTCGTCTGCTTGGATGAGACGGAAGCTTCAGCCCGGTCTGCCGGCGCTGCAACCGCAGCGTTTGCGGAAAGAGCGGGGATCGAAGCCGGAACAGTGGTGATCAGCATCGCGGAAGTTAATAAATAAGCACAAGTTCTTTTCATCATAGTATCATCCTTTTCTCAGCTTTATGAATCGGGGTCTTTGGCTGCCGGCCTGCTGCGCTGAACACTTGATCATTTGTCGAAGCGGGTCAGGTTCTCACTGACGAGCACAGCATATGTATTCTGAACGTATCTGCTGGAAGTCGCGTAGCCGTCTTCCTTGATCTTCTCGAGATACCGATAGGGATTGGTCTCGCCGATCAGGTTGTTATACCGTGTCCTGTTCCTGAACAGGAACTCGAAATACCCCTTGACGCCTTCCTCCATGTTGTCGTAAGCGCGGAAGTTAGCGGAAATTGTCGTGTAGGTCCCGGGTGTGTACTCCTCGCCGGTGAGCATGTTCACGCTCTTGCCGGTCCAAAGCGTGCCGCACTTGAGGCCGAAGAAATTGTTGTACTCCTTGCTCAGCCTGGATTCACCGGAAGCGCTCTCTAAAATTGCTTGAGCAATGATCGGGCTGACTACTTTTACGCCGTACATGGGAGCGTATTTCTGGATCAGGGGAGCAATGCACTCGATGAACTCTTTGCGGTTGCTGTAGGAGTATGTATTGGGAACCAGCGCCCCGTCGGAAGCGAAATAGTATCTGGTCCCGCCGATCGTGTGATACCCGGTGAGCATGACGCCGTTCTTGTTCAGGTAGAACTTCCTGGAACCCAGCGTGAGCCATCCGGTCATCATCTTGCAGTTTTTGTCAAAGTAGTACCATTTGCCGCTGAATTTCTGCCAGCCCTTGGTATAGGCGCCGTCTTTGCGGAGCAGATACTTGCTGTTTCCGATATATCTGCAGCCGGTCACCATATTGCCGGACGGGCGGAAGTAGTAGATCTTGCCGCTGGGCTTGTACCATCCGGTCATCATGACGCCGTTGCTCTTAAAGAAATAGGTAAGGCCGTTTATGATTTTCCAGCCCTTGGCGGCGTAGCCTTCGGAAGTGAGATAGTATGTGGATGAACCGTATTTGAACCATCCCGTCCGCATCTGGCCTTTGTCATTGAGGAAGTAGGTCCTGTTATTCACGATCAGCTTGCCGGTCTTCATGATGCCGCCGCCATCGAAGTAGTACCAGTTGCTGCCGTACTTGAGCCATCCGGTCTGCAGGGTGTTGTCCTTTTTGACAAAGCACTTGCCGGCTGAAGTCGTGACGAAGACCGGTCCGGTCCTGCGCCTGCCGGCATCGGAGAAGACATACAGTTTGCCGTCGACTCTATGGATACCGGTGTATCTTGCAAAGGTTTCGGGATCCAGATAATAGCGGGCGTCGTTGTAGGTGAGCCATCCGGTCTTAAGTCTGCCCTCATTGTCGGGATCGGCGTAATAATAATTCTTTCCCACTTTGAACCATCCGGTCTTGAGTACGCCGTTCTGGTCCAGATAGAATGTAGAGTTTCCTAAATTCAGGAATCCGGTCGCCTTGCTTCCGTCGGCATTGATATAGCTCCACTGTTCATCCTGTTTCACCCATCCGGTACCGATCTTCGCATCTTCTCCGGTTACTGCCGTGACCTTGGAGGAGGCGTTGACCGCGACCGTCGTGGCCTCGAGAAGGCCTTCCGTTTCCTGCAGAACTTCTGTGCCCTCAGTGGGTACTGCAGCTGTAACTGTGGCATCAGTGGCTGCAGTTTCCGGATTCGGGATCAAAGCACCCGTCTCGTCCGTGAGTGCGGGAGCCTGTTCGGTGGCAGCAGCGGCCTCTGCAGTTGTGCCGGCTGCAGCAGCGGCTTCTGCGGTAGTGTCAGCTGTAGCAGCGGCTTCTGCGGAAGTGTCAGCTGTTGCAGCGGCGGCTTCTGTAGTAGTGTCAGCAGTAGTAACTTCTGTAGTGACGTCAGCAGCTTCAGCGACTTCAACAGTTGAGTCAGCGTCAGCTGCGGCCTCTGCAGCGGTTTCAGCTTCTGCTGCGGCCTCTGCAGCGGTTTCAGCTTCTGCTGCGGCCTCTGCGATTTCTGTAGTTTCAGCGGCTTCTGCAGCGGGATCAGCTTCTTCAGAAGCGGCATCGTCCGTCGTCTCCTCAACAGGGGCCTCGGAAACAATTTCTTCATTTACAGCTTCTTCATTTATCGCTTCTTTATTTATCTGTTCTTCATTTAACTGTTCTTCGGGCTCGGAGACGTCGATCACATAGATATAGCTGATCTCGTCAGTGCCGTCAGTCAGATCGAGTTCGATCTGGCCGGTGCCCGCTGATATGGCTGTCAGCACGCCGTTTTCATCGATCGTGACGATGTCAGGCGTCACACTGTTCCAGACATGAGATATGGAGCCGGACGCGGAATTCTGATCGTACTCCGCAATGATCTGATAAGTATCACCTGTATTCAGTTCCAATGCCTCTTCGGTATCAAGGACCGTTTCCTCATCGTTTTTGACCTTGACGACAACACTGGTCTCAATAAGAAGATCAGCTGCAGCGTCTGTCTCTGCGGCCTTTACCTGATATGATGTGAAGCCTGCAGATACAGGAGATAATGCAAGGCAACCCGCCAAAAGAAGAGCAATTCTGCGTTTCATTCGAAACTCCTTCCAAATAGTTAACAACATTTAAGAAGATTATAACGAATAAATTACAAGAATGCAAATATAATAGAGCAAAATTGTAACAAAATGTTAATAATTGAAGGAGAGTGTGGATTTTGGAGTATTTGCAGGAGAGTTTAGAGCCCACAGAACATGAGAAAAAAGGGAATATGGAAATGAAAAAAGACTGCCGAATCATTATCTGATTCGGCAGTCTCGATCGTGCGCCTCCAGGGACTCGAACCCTGGACACCCTGATTAAGAGTCAGGTGCTCTACCAACTGAGCTAGAAGCGCTTATTTAATTGTGCCTCGAAATTGTTTTCTTATCCGTGACGCAAGTGTTATTATAGGGGAAGAGTTTTAGAAATGCAAGAGTTTTTTTAAAAAAATTTCCGGAGCATTATTTTTGAGGTAAAATACATTGCAGCAGACAGAGAGGAAAACGGACGTATATGATTTTTGACACACACGCACATTATGATGATGAAGCATTTGATAAGGACCGCGACGAACTGATCTCAGGCCTTCCGGCAGCAGGGATCGGACGAGTCGTCAATATCGCGGCATCTCCAAAGAGCATTGACGAGTGCCTGGAGCTTGCCCATAAATACCCGCACGTGTACTGTGCGCTGGGGATCCATCCGGAGCATTGCGCCGACATGACGGAAGCACTGCTGTGCGAGATCAGGGAGAAGCTCAGCGATCCGAAGGCGGTTGCCGTGGGTGAGATCGGACTTGATTATTACTGGCCGGAACCGGATCAGGAGCTTCAGAGGCAATGGTTCGCAAGACAGCTGCAGTTGGCCGCGGAGGTCGATCTCCCTGTGGTCGTTCATTCCAGAGAAGCGGCGGCGGATACACTCAGGATCATGCAGGAAAACCATGCAGAGAAGACGGGAGGTGTGTTACACTGTTATTCCTACAGCGCACCTCTGGCAAAAGAATTTGTCAAGATGGGCTTTTATATCGGTGTGGGCGGCGTCGTCACATTTAAGAATGCCAGGAAGCTGGTCGAAGTGGTCCGGGAGATCCCTTTGGAACGGCTGCTCCTTGAGACGGACTGCCCTTATCTTGCGCCTGTGCCTTTCCGCGGGAAGAGGAATTCTTCACTGAATCTTCCATATGTAGTCACTAAAATCGCGGAGATTAAGGGACTGCCGGAAGAGGAAGTCATCCGCGTGACCGAGCAGAACGCAGCAGAGATGTACAGACTGTGATCCGGATCGCTTCGGAGCACAGGACAGATTGGATAATAGTGTGAAAAATAGTGTGAAAAATAGTGTGACAGATCACACCGATTTGCTGATTTTTCGCATGGCTGTATGTGTCGGAGCGCCGCAAACAGCCCTGACGGCAGACGGGAGACCGCCTTTGCGAATTTCCTGCCGCACGTCGCACAAAGCGCTTCGAAATGAGGATCATTATGAGAGAATTGTTAGCAACACCGGGAGCGACCCGGTATATATTGGAAAAATACGGAATCAGAGCCAGAAAAAAGTACGGACAGAACTTTCTGATCGACGCCAATGTGATCAGAAATATTGTGGAAGCGGCGGAGATCACGAAGGATGACTGTGTTCTGGAGATCGGACCGGGAATCGGCAGTATGACCCAGCTTCTGTCAGACGCCGCAGGCCGTGTGGTCTGCGTGGAAATTGACGAGAGCCTGCAGCCGGTCCTGGACGAGACGCTGGAAGACTGCGCCAATGTCACGATCCTGTGGCAGGATATCCTGAAGACAGATCTGAAAAAGATCTGCGAAGAGTATAACGGTGGAAAGCCCCTCAAGGTCGTTGCCAATCTTCCATATTATGTGACGACACCGATCCTGATGCAGCTGCTTGAGCAGAAGAATGTGTTCACCAGCATCACGGTCATGGTCCAGAAGGAAGTGGCGGACCGGATCCGCTCGGGACCGGGCAATAAGGAATACGGGGCGCTGTCGCTGGCCGTGCAGTATTTTGCCAGTCCGGAAGCGGTGATGACGGTCTCGCCGTCTTCCTTTATACCAAGGCCCGGCGTAGACAGCACTGTGCTCTGCCTGAAAGCTTTTGACAAGCCGCCGGTCGAGTGCGACGAGAAAGTCATGTTCGCGCTGATCCGGGCTGCTTTCAACCAGAGACGAAAGACACTGGCCAACGCGATCTCCCATGGATACTGCCTGGAAGGGCGCACCTTCACGAGAGAAGAAGTGACCAAAGCTCTGGAGAGTATAGGACTTCCTCCGACAGTCAGAGGAGAAGCGCTCACACTGGAGCAGTTTGCGGAACTGTCCACGGCTTTGTTTTTGACATTGCCATAGGCGTATGCTAAACTGAAATTAGTAATTTTGCCCTGTTTTTCAGGATATGGGAGTCGGTTTGTAGTAAATTGTGACGAGTAACTGACTGAGGTTGAAAGTTGGATAAATATGAATTGAAAGTGACGATCGGCGAGCTGGATTCGCTGATCTCAAGGCATCGATTCAAGGAGGCGGCAGAACTTGCGGATCAGGTCGACTGGCGCCGTGTAAAGAATGTAAGGACCCTGTGCAGGGTCAGCGATGTCTATAAAATTAACCGGAGATACGAAGACAGCAAACGGATCCTGGAAATGGCCTATGCCAAGAGTCCCTATGGAAGGCAGATCATCTTCTCCCTCTGCGAACTGGAACTCAAGATCGGCAATTACGTGAGAGCACTGCAGCTCTACAACGAGTACATCAATGTTGCACCGAGAGATTCGGACCGATATGTGCTCCAGTACAAGCTGTATAAGGCCCAGAACGTGAGCGTGAACGAGAGAATTGCCGTTCTGGAAGAAATGGCGAAACATGATATGAGGGACCGCTGGTGCTTCGAACTGGCCAAGCTGTATCTGGAGGCCGGGGAGAGACAGATGTGCGCCTCGCAGTGCGATGAGATCATTGCATTCTTCGGATATGGCAGATATGTGCTCAAAGCGCTGGAACTCAAGGCATCCTTCACTGAGCTGACGCCTGTGCAGAAAGCCCTGTACAGGAAGATGACAGGACAGGAGGAAGAGGAAGAACGGGAGCCGATCGCCGGTATCTCACCGGAATACGGCGGTGAGAGCATCAAGGCGTATACGGACACAGCACCGGACTTGGGCAGTTCGGAGCCGGAGAATGTGCAGACCGGTCCGAACAGAGAAGGGTCGGCGGTGCAGTCCGCAGGTACGGGCGCACAGGGCACAGGTTCAGGCGGGCTGGATACAGGATCAGAACCGCAGAGCGTCTTGTCTCAGACAGAGGACGCTGCAGGCGGGACTGCTGAGAGTTCAGGAGATGCTGCCGGCCATACAAGAGTTGTCATAGATCCGTCCGCGCCGCTTTCGCAGAGCGGGAATACCGGTGAGGATCCGTCAGCAAAAGGAGAAGCGGATCCATCAGATACCGAAACGCAGGAAGCCGGATCGGAGAAGGGCCAGGAATGGGTCCCCGAACTCAACAGAGATCATTCCTCAGCGGAGATCCCGTGGGAATATGAGGAGTATGAGGTCAATTCCGGCGCTCTCAGAAAGAAGCCTGTCAAAAGGAAAGAGAAAGACGAGGCGGAAGAGACACCGGCGGTAAGTACGGCTTCAGGAAAGAAAGCAGAGGAGAGAGCGGGGAAGCAGCGGAGAGACCAACGTCCGCAGGAGCAGCCAAAGAGCACCCAGGATCACTCCGTTTTCGAAGATTATTCATTCCAGATCAGCTCGGAGGATGAGATCGGGCTCTCTCAGGAGAGCATGCAGAGAATGATCGCCAAGGGCATGAGAGATCTGGAAAACTACGACACTTATCTCCGTCAGGAGACGGACGGGCAGTATGCAATGGTCATTCAGGAGGAGCCCAAACCGGAGAAGCAGATCACCGGCCAGCTCAATCTCGAAGAGATCATGTCCGAGTGGGAGAAAGTAAAGCGCAATTTTTACGAGTTCAACGGTCTGGAAGAGGAGCAGCCGGAACCGGTCACAGAACCGTCCGTGATCGGAGAAAAGCCTGAAAAGGAGGAGCTCACTTCCATGTACACGAAGTCCTGGGATCCGAAGGAGGTGCACAAGGCACTGCAGATCCGGGATGACGACGAGGGCCGCGTCAAATATGACACGAGCCTGTTTGTCACAGAAGGCGGCGGAGAGTTCCCGGAAGAATTCGCTGTGGAGAAGATGCCGGACAGCGGCGGGAATGTCGACAAGTATCAGCAGTCAAATCCGCAGATGTACCTGCACTCGGAAGATTCCATCAAGCAGCTGACCAAGGCGCTCGACAGGATTTTTCTGGAAGGCGGGATCGGGAATGTGATCATCACCGGCGACGAGGGCGCGGGAACGCTGAGTCTTGCCAGAGAGCTGGTGCGCAGATACCGCAGGATCAATCCCAATTTCGTGGGGCAGATCGCAAAGTCGGAAGGAAGATATATTACCAGGGAGAACATGATCCGTGTGATCCCCCGCATGCCTTTCGGGGCGCTGATCATCGAGAGAGCCGCGACGATGAGCGAGGAAGGTGCGGCAGCGCTGTGCGATATGATCGAAATGCCGGAACGCAGTATTTTGATCATCATGATAGACCGCAAGGGTGTAATGGATGCTTTTTTGAACGATCATCCCAGGTTCCGGGAGATGTTCCCGGCGAGGGTGGATATAGCGGCACTGAGTGTGGAAACGCTTCTCGGCTATGCGAGAGAGTATGCGGGAAAGCAGCAGTATGAGATCGATGAGTACGGGCTGAGCGCCCTTCAGAGCAGAATACTGTCCATGCAGACGGTGGAGCACAGTGTCACGCTCGAGGATATCAGGGATATCGTTGACGAGGCAATTTATTATGCAAGCCGCAAGACCCTGTCGAGTCTTGTGGATTCATTCTCCCGCAGAAGGGGAGGAGCACAGAACAGGATCGTTTTGAGAGATAAAGATTTTCTTCATTACTGAGTATGGACTTCGTCAAAAGACAGACACGCAAAATGTATCAGGAGGGGCAATTTTATGGCAGTGAAAAAAACAGCGTCAACCGGAAAGAGCAGTGCGGCGGCTAAACCCGCGGCCAAAAAGACAGCGGCTAAAAAGCCTGCTGCCGCAAAGAGTACCAAAGCGGTAAAGAAACCGGCAGCGGTTCCTGCAGATCCGAGAGTGTTCATTTCAAATGACGATGCGTATTGGTTTGGAAACGGAACACATTACCAGATCTATAAGAAGCTGGGATCTCATCCGTCCGAAGAGGACGGTCAGAAGGGCATGTTCTTTGCCGTATGGGCTCCGAATGCCAAGGCAGTCCATGTGGTCGGAACCTTCAACGGGTGGAATGAAGAGCAGCATTCGATGACCAAGTTCAATGCGGGCGGCATCTGGACACTTTTCATTCCCGGACTCGGAGAGGGCGAACTCTATAAATACTGCATTACAACGCAGGACGGAAAGAAAAAGTATAAAGCGGATCCGTATGCATACTGGACGGAAATGCGGCCGGGAACCGCATCCAAGACCGTGGATATTTCCGGATATAAGTGGGGAGACACCCGCTGGATGAATGCGCGTGCCAAAAAGGATCCCAACCGCGAGCCTCTCGCGGTCTATGAGTGCCATATCGGTTCCTGGATGAAGCATCCGGACGGCACCGAGGACGGATTCTATAACTACAGAGAGTTTGCGGATCGTCTGGCAGAGTATCTCACGGTCATGAAATTCACACATGTGGAACTCATGGGAATTTCCGAGCATCCTTTCGACGGATCCTGGGGATATCAGGTGACCGGTTATTATGCTCCTACGTCCCGTTACGGCCATCCGAAGGACTTCATGTATCTGGTGGATACGCTCCACAAGCACAATATCGGCGTGATCCTTGACTGGGTGCCCGCTCATTTCTGCCCGGACGATTTCGGACTTGCCGAATTTGACGGAACCTGCATCTACGAAGATCCCGATCCGCGCCGCGGACAGCATCCCGACTGGGGTACCAGGATCTTCAACCTTGCCAAGAAGGAAGTGTCCAACTTCCTGATCGCCAATGTCAACTACTGGATCAACGAGTACCATATCGACGGCATCCGTGTGGATGCGGTCGCGTCGATGCTCTATCTCGACTATGGCAAAAAAGAGGGACAGTGGCTTCCCAACCAGTACGGCGGAAATGAGAATCTGGATGCGATCGAATTCTTCAAGCATCTCAATTCAGAGCTGCACGGCGCTTATCCCGGATTCCTTACGATCGCGGAAGAATCCACCGCATGGCCCAAGATCACGGCCAGACCCGAGGACGGCGGCCTGGGCTTCTCCTTCAAGTGGAATATGGGCTGGATGCACGACTTCTGCGAATATATGAAGCTGGATCCGATCATGAGAAAGGGAGACCATAACGGCCTGACCTTCGCGATGAGCTACAACAGTGCCGAGAAGTATATTTTGCCTTTGTCCCATGACGAAGTGGTGCACCTGAAGTGCTCCATGGTCAACAAGATGCCGGGATACAAAGTGGACAAGTACGCGAACCTGCGCGTCGGCTACACGTTCATGTTCGGACACGAGGGCAAAAAACTGCTGTTCATGGGCCAGGAATTCGGCCAGGAACATGAGTGGAACGAAGCGGCCGAGCTGGAATGGTGGAGACTGGAAGAGGGCAAGGACGACAATTATCTCAATATCGGCATGAAGTACTATGTGCAGAAGCTTCTGGAGATCTACAGAAGCCACAAGTGCCTGTACGAGATCGATGACGACTGGTCCGGTTTTGAGTGGATCAATGCGGACGATGCGGACAGAAGCATCTATTCATTCTTCCGCAAGTGCCCTTCCCAGAAGAAGAGCCTTCTCTTCATCCTGAATATGACGCCCGTCAAGCGCGAGGGCTACAAGGTCGGTGTCCCGGTCCGCAAACAGTACAAGCTTTTACTCAACAGCACGGAACTGGTATACGGCGGAGACGGAGAGACCAGCGTTCCCGAAGTCCTCAGAGCGAAAAAAGGAGAGTGCGATAAGAGAGATCAGTATATCGAGTTCGATCTTCCGGCTTACGGAGCGATCGTATTTGAGTTCTCTCTGTAAATGATATGGAGTTTAGGTGGTTAAAATGAAAAAAAGTCATGAATCTGCGGAGGACTATCTTGAGACGATCCTGATCCTGAGGGAGAAGAACGGAAATGTGCGCTCGATCGATATCGTCAATAAGATGAATTACTCAAAGCCGAGCATCAGCATTGCCATGAAAAAGCTCAGGTCAGAGGGATATGTCGAGATGGATCTCAATGGGTATATTACTCTGACTCCCAAGGGGGAGGAAACCGCACAGAGGATCTATTCGCGCCATAGGCTTTTGGAGAAGGTGTTGATTGCTATAGGCGTCGATGCAGAAACCGCATCGGAAGAAGCCTGCCGCATTGAACATGATATCAACGACGAAACATACGAAAAGATCAATGCGTTTTATAATAAGCACTTTGACTCTTTCAATGAGTAAAAGGAGGCTGTTTTGGGAACTATACTGAATGTTCCGCATATTGAGCAGACAGATGAATGGCCGTGCGGAGACGAGTGCCTGTGCGCGGTCATGCTGCTGAGATATTTGGGAATCAGGATTTCGACGGACGAGTTTATCGACTTTTTCCTTCCTCAGGAACAGATGCGGCGCAAAGAGGGACAGCTGACCGGGCCGGACCCGGAGCTCAAATTTGCGGGCAGTCCATATGACAAGAGCTCGTTCGGATGCTATCAGGGTGTTCTGATCCGGGCGCTCAATGAGTGTTTTGGCCAAAAGGGCCTCTCTTACAGAGCAGAAGACGCGACGGGAAAATCGACGGAGGAGCTCCTGAGCGAAGGCATCATGAAGGGCATCCCTGTACTGTACTGGGCAAGCGAGGGAATGAGGCCCACGCATCCCGGGTACAGCTGGACCTGCAAGAACAGCGGAAATAAGGTTCAATGGACGGAAGGCGCCCAGTGTATGCTGCTGATCGGAAGCGACGTGAACGAACTTGTCTTCAACGACCCGGCCATTCCGGAGGGTGCGGTACACTACTCCAGAATGACTGCCGTAAAGAGGCACGCGGAATTGGGAAAGAGGGCGGTCATCGTCAGGATCAGCTGATATGCCGGTCTCAGGCCGGAGCTTTGCACACATTAGGAACATAAGTAAGGAGCACAGTGAATGATTCGTATTACAATGAAAGACGGAGGCGTGATCGACATCGAGCTTGATGCAAAAGCTGCACCGATCACTGTAGAAAACTTTGAAAAACTGGTGAAAGACCACTTTTACGACGGCCTGATCTTTCACAGGGTGATCCCGGGATTCATGATCCAGGGCGGAGATCCCGAGGGGACCGGTATGGGCGGCCCCGGCTGGCACATCAAGGGCGAGTTCGCCGCGAACGGATGGGACAATCCGATCCGTCATGAGAGAGGCGTGATCAGCATGGCCAGAGCCCAGAATCCCGACAGCGCAGGAAGCCAGTTCTTTATCATGCATGCAGACGCGGATTATCTGGATGGTCAGTATGCAGCATTCGGTAAAGTGGTGAGCGGGATGGATGTCGTGGATAAGATCGCTTCAGTCCCGACGCTGAGATGGAACAACAGGCCTTTTCAAGATCAGGTTATCGATACGATCCGGATCGTAGAGGAATAAGAAAGATTTGAAGGGCGCCGCACCAAGAAATGATTCTTTGGGCGGCGCCCCTTTTATATTGGCAAAGGGATGGATGGGCCCGGGGAGAAGGTGTTGAATTCGCGGAGTTTTACTAAGATCTTTCTGTCGTTCGAGAGAGGGACCGCA
>ODAI011592506.1_pt1 | contig 13426 bp, 13 predicted proteins | sample 1539321 | NCBI WGS metagenome assembly ODAI01 (sample SAMN02144231, study PRJEB22623) | gut metagenome | biome: sheep rumen | host: Ovis aries | place: New Zealand
GGCGAACTGTTTGAGCGCGCAAAGCGCGCGAGTTTTCGCGGAGCACTTGCAAATAAGCCGCCTGCGAAAGTATAGAAATCTTGACGTGTCCTAGTGATAGTTTTTTACAGCCCCCTTTTTATGGTTTTCACTTTGTTATTATACATGATCATTCGGAATCCAACACTATGGAACATATGTAATCAGCATTCTTAAAATGCGATACAGTCACTCTGTTGAGTTCCACTTTGGCTTTGTGCCACTTCTCTTCAGCATACAAAAGCATATTGCACAAAACAGCACCCACGCTGACCTCATCGGCTTTTCGATATGAATCAAATCGGCGATATAGATATATATCTATATCATTGCCTCTCTTCTCGAATCGCCAAGGTTGCTGGTTCAATCGTGATGGGGCAAGCACTCCATAATCTATCATGCCCTTGGAAAAATCATCACACTCATCATACTTATAGATAAACCTGTCAAGAGCGTGCCTGTGTGCATACTTAACGTCTCTGTAAGGCAATCCCTTAGCTTTACCAAAAGCCATCATCAAAACAGGCTTCAGACCATCCTTCTCAACAAGCTTTATACCTGTAGGTCTCATAAAGCTTGATGCAAGACCTATAGAAGTAAGATATATACTAAAAGCCTGCATCACATAACCCATATTCAGGTTCGATTCCAGATTCGTCTTAGTAAAAAAACATATATAATAGGGTGCTACTATAGGCCTGTAGTTGGTTAGATAATTCACAGGACTTGTAGCTTTTATAAAATCAATATAGAACTCTGCTTTTCTGAAAACAGGTACTATGTTGTTCGCGTAATCCACTATATTTTTATATAACTCTTCGTCTATCTCCTCGAATTTGTATCTTCTATTCGAGTATCTAAACTTAACTGCATCATATATATTCATTAGGTATCACCCTTAGTTTTGTCTACAAGTATATTATATCACAGATGTCACATTTTTGTAACATTTTTTTAATAATTTCGTGATTTTTTTCGGTGCAATATCTCATGCTTTACAAACGCGCATTTTAAAGCTACAATTAGGATATGAAGACATATAAAACACTCAGTAAAAGAAAAAAAGAATACATAGATCTATTCAATTCCATGTATGAAGGCTATTCTATCCCATGCGAAGAAGATATATATATCGACTTTGCATCAGATGGGGATGTTATAGTTTCAGTCATAGGCATATTGCCTCTCACAGACGAAGTTGAGGTCTTCGGCATCACAAAGCCTGGATATACAGGAGCTGGGCACTTCAAGAGACTTCTTGCGAAAGCCGAACGCATGTTAGAAGGCAAAACCGTCATCTACACTCTCGCACCATCTACTAAACCTAAGGCAGCGCCATACTCAAGTCACTACCTGATGCAGTTTAAGAGGGAAGATATCCGTATTCCAGGCACCCCTATAGAATACTCAGCCAATATGCGAAAGCACATGCTTACACTTTATAAGTCAAATGGCGAAAGAAAAGAATCACTCGGGCACCTTAAGTTTACAGAAGAAGGATCTTTGGGTCTATTCATACACCAGGTTTACATAAAAAAAGGATTTCGCCATATGGGATATGGAAAAATCCTTCTTAATTACTTAATATCCACAACAGAATATGATCGCTATACACTCGAAGTAACAGGAGAAAACATCCCCGCCTTCGAATTATATAAGAAACTCGGCTTCAAGATCATAGATAGTATCATCTATTACCGGCTATGATCTCAACAGTTCTACTGGCACCTATTCTGTCGGCACCCGCGCGTATGAGTTCCACAGCAGTATCATAATCTCTTATGCCACCAGCGGCCTTAACCTTAGCCTTACCATCCACACAGCGCTTCATAAGTGCCACATCAGCCGCAGTAGCACCACTAGTTGCAAAACCAGTTGAAGTCTTCACATAATCAGCGCCCTGTGAAACAGCGATTTCACAGGCGATTTCTTTTTCATCATCACTAAGATATGCAGTCTCAATTATCACCTTAAGAACCTTATCAACGCACTCATTACGAACAAGCTTGATATCATTCTTCACATACTCGAGGTTCCCAGCCTTAAGCGCACCGATGTTGATAACCATATCGATCTCATCTGCGCCATCCATAACAGCCTGTCTAGTCTCAAATGCTTTGGCTGCACTACTCATAGCACCAAGAGGAAATCCCACAACAGCACATGTAGCCACATCGCTTCCCTTCAACTGATTGGAAACAATAGATACAAAACACGAATTCACGCATACGCTGGCGAAATTATACTTCAAAGCCTCCTGACATACCTTAAGAACATCCTTTCTTGTAGCGGTTGCACTAAGGATTGTATGATCAAAATATTTTGAAAACTCCATAATATACCTCTATTATCTGTTTCTGTATATGATCTCGTGTCTCTTTGGTCCGTTAGATACCATAGTTATCGGTACTTCTATAAGTCTTTCTATCTCTTCGATATAATCACGACACTCCTTAGGAAGTTCCTCATAAGTCTTGATACCTCTTATCTCGCACTTCCAGCCTGGCATCTTCTTGATAACAGGCTTAGCCTTCTCAAGCTTATATGTAACAGGGAAGTCTGTTGTAACCTCTCCGTCTATATCATAACCTACACATATAGGTATCTCATCAAGATATCCAAGAACATCTATAACAGTAAGAGCAACCTCTGTTGCACCCTGCATTCTACAACCATACTTAGTAGCTACAGCATCAAACCAGCCCATTCTTCTAGGTCTTCCGGTAGTAGCGCCGAATTCTCCGCCATCACCGCCTCTGCGTCTTAATTCATCAGCTTCATCGCCGAAGATCTCACTTACAAAAGCACCAGCTCCAACAGCTGAAGAATAAGCCTTAACAACAGTTATAACATCCTTGATTTCACGAGCAGGAATACCTGCACCAACTGCAGCATAAGAAGCAAGAGTAGATGAAGATGTAACCATAGGATATATACCATGGTCTGTATCCTTAAGAGCACCTAACTGACCTTCGAAGAGGATATTCTTACCTTCCTTGATTGCATCACAAAGGAACTTAGACACATCTCTTACATATGGCGCGATAACATCTCTGTAACCAAGCATAGTCTTATATACTTCCTCTGCATCAAGAAGAGGCTTATGATAGAGATGCTCAAGAAGGATATTCTTGTATTCTACCACTCTCTTAACCTTATCATAGAGATTAGTTTCATCAAAAAGTTCACTTACCTGGAAACCGATCTTAGCATACTTATCTGAATAAAAAGGTGCTATACCTGACTTAGTAGAGCCAAATGACTTTCCTGCAAGTCTCTCCTCTTCATAAGCATCAAAATCCACATGATAAGGCATAAGAATCTGTGCTCTGTCAGATACTATGATCTTAGGTGTAGGAACCCCCTTAGCCTTAAGTGATTCAAGTTCTTCGATAAGCTTTGGTATATTAAGAGCTACACCATTAGCTATAACACTGGTTGTATGATCATAAAATACGCCTGATGGAAGAAGATGAAGTGCGAACTTGCCATAATCATTGATAATAGTATGGCCTGCGTTACTTCCGCCCTGATATCTTACGATAATATCAGACTCTTCCGATAACATATCTGTTATCTTACCTTTTCCTTCATCGCCCCAATTGGCGCCTACAATAGCTCTAACCATAATTGCCTCCGTTTTTATATTATACGTTGATTGAAACCTCTATACCAAGGGAATCCTTGTTGGCTTCAAGCATAGGTCTAACGACCTCAGTAAGATATTCGTCAACCTGTACATCTGCTCTACCGATGTACTTTGAAGGATCAAGATTAGCCTCGATCTGCTCCTTAGTTACACCAAATATCGGATTTGCAGCTATAAGTTCAAGAAGATTGTTATCAAGACCTTCTTCTTTAACTCTCTTTCCTGCCTCCATAGACAGACGTCTTATCTCCTCATGAAGTACCTGTCTGTCTCCACCTGCCTTAACAGCATCCATCATGATATTCTCGGTTGCCATGAAAGGAAGTTCGGACTTAAGTCTCTTCTCGATAACCTTCTCATATACCTTAAGACCATTCGTAACATTGATACACAGATCAAGTATACCATCAACCGCAAGGAAGCCTTCAGGTATAGACAGTCTCTTATTAGCAGAATCATCAAGTGTACGCTCAAACCACTGAGTAGATGATACGATAGCTGGATTGATAGCATCCGCTATAACGAAGTCAGCAAGTGAAGCGATACGCTCACTTCTCATAGGATTTCTCTTATATGCCATAGCTGAAGAACCGATCTGAGTCTTCTCAAACGGCTCCTCTACTTCCTTAAGGTGCTGAAGAAGTCTGATATCGTTAGACATCTTATGAGCACTGGCCGCAATACCAGCAAGAACGTTAAGAACTCTTGTATCCACCTTACGTGAATATGTCTGACCTGAAACAGGGAATACAGAATCAAACCCCATCTGCTTAGCTATAAGAAGATCAAGCTTTCTGATCTTATCATGATCTCCGTTAAAGAGTTCCATGAAGCTTGCCTGTGTACCTGTAGTACCCTTAGATCCAAGCATCTTCATGTTAGCAAGAACATGATCTATATCCTCAAGATCAAGCATGAACTCGTTGATCCAAAGGGTTGCACGCTTACCAACTGTAGTCGGCTGTGCTGGCTGAAAATGCGTAAAAGCAAGTGTAGGCAGCTTCTTATACTGATCAGCGAAGTTCGCAAGCTGATCGATAACACATATAAGCTTCTTTCTCACAAGCTTAAGTGCCTCAGTCATAATGATAATATCAGTATTATCGCCTACATAACAAGAGGTTGCGCCGAGATGGATGATACCCTTAGCGTTCGGGCACTGTGCACCATACGCCTGTACATGCGCCATAACATCATGTCTTACTATGGCTTCTCTTTCCTTGGCAACATCATAGTTGATGTCTTCTGAGTGAGCTTCAAGCTCACTTATCTGTTCATCGGTTATATTAAGTCCAAGTTCCTTCTCTGCCTTAGCAAGAGCGATCCACAACTTTCTCCAGGTTCTGAACTTCTTATCTGGCGAAAAGATAAACTGCATCTCTTTGCTGGCATATCTTCCGGAAAGCGGACTTTCATATACGTCTCTCATACAAACCTCCTACATAAAAAAGCTATGGCCAAAAAGCCATAGCTTAATTATACATATATAAAATGTAAATGTCAACATGAAGACTCAATTCTTTGATTAAGATCATCCGCCAGACTCAGGATATCCTTCCCTGTCGCAAAAGCCAGCTCAGCATATACACTGTCCTGCGCAAGCTTACAATAACGCTCATCAAGAACAGTCCTCTTCTTGCCTTCCGCCTCGCGCTCACGACTTCTCTTCACAAGATGCTTAATAATAGCGATAAGAGATTCAGGATCGCATGCAGATATAACGCTCTTATATATATTCTCGCGCTGCTTCTCGTTATCGATAACGAGTTCTTCTATGTCGGTAATACTGTCTATGACAGAATTAGCTTTCTTCTTAGTCATAACACGTCTGATACGATCAGATGCGTTGTCAACAGGGATATATATCTTGCCGTTAACATCCTTAACAGGCACAACAAGATAATAGAGCTTTGCCTCACCTGTTAGGGCAAGTTCAACCTCATCCTTGATCTGACATATTCCATTCTTAGCATTAATAACAAAATCATTGATCTTAAACACTTATATCACTCCAATTCTTCTTTTATTATACCAAGTTTTCTCCGATTTTGTAAGTCCAAATTTCAAAAAAAATCGTTTTTTTTCCATATTGACTTATATATCGGGCAATGATAGAATAAATGTGATAAATTGTATCCTATAGGAGGTTAAGGTATGAATGATGGCATAGAGAAAAGAAAATACAAGAGATATCCTACATCACTTAAGCTTACAGTATCCACATTATTCAAGCAGAATAATGTCCAGATTCAGAACATCGACTCTCCTATTGAGATATGTGATATCTCGAAATCCGGTATTGGCTTCAGATCTGAAGCAAGATTCCCACTTCACTATTACTTCAACGCGCGTCTCACACTTGGTGAACACGCCAGTGATACCATCTTTGGTGTAGTTGAGATTGTAAGATCCATGCCATGCAAGGACGATTTGACGAAGACCATATATGGCTGCCAGTTTGTAGGTCTGCCATCTATATTTGACTATATCTTCGATGAATACGAGAAGAAGATTGAGAGTCAGAATAGCTAGAATAATTAACACAGGGGCATGATCATGTAATGCCCCTGTGTTTGTTTACCCAATCGGTATATCATATCAAAGTTATATTTGTCAATAATTGAGATTTGCCCTCTTCTTAACAACAGGTGCCACAATAAGCACAAGCGCCATCTTCAACACATCTCCTATTATGAACGGATATACGCAAAGCGCAAGTGACTTTGCAAGACTCATGCTGGTAACATGCATAAACCACGCCGTACCCATCGCATAATTAACAAGTGTACCAAGCAGCATGGCGATGACAGCCACTAACCTCTTTTCTCCGAACAGCTTAAGAGCAATTCCCAGTATAAAAGCCATCAGTACATAAGAAACTATATAACCGCCCGTAGGTCCGGCAATCTTCGCAAAACCACTTCCAAAGTTTGAAAATACCGGAAGACCTATGCATCCAAGTATTATGTATATGACTACACTTAAGGTTCCGTACTTATATCCAAGCAGATATGCGGTGAGATAAACCGCAAAGGTAGACAGAGACAAGGGTACAAGCCCTGGAAGAGGAATTGTGAATGGTGAAACAACACATATCAGAGCCACCATAAGACCGACTAAAGCAACATTTTTGGTTTTCATAAGTTATAATCCTTTCTATTCTTAACTAAAAAAATTCTATCACACCGTTATCACCTTGTCAACTTTTTTCTTGAATAAGTTGACGAAGTGTAGAAGTTTTTGTGACATTCACCAAAATTCTACTTGAATTTTTCGATTATTATAGTAAAATGTTATATAGTGGGTGCATTTGTGGACTTGGTTTTCCATCTCACAGCGCCCAAAACTCTATAACACACTAGGAGGTATCATATGTCACCTATGACATGTTGGCTAATTGTATTAGCCATTGTTGCGGTATCGCTCATTTACATGATCTCATGTTATTTCCGCATCAAGAGCATGAGCGAAGGAACACCAGACATGGTGGAGATGTCAGGCATCATCAGAAGTGGTGCTGCTACATTCCTGAAGACAGAGTTCAAGGTTATCGCGATCATCGTCGCAGTACTTGCAGCAGTCTTCACTTTATTCATCGAGAAGACCTCAGGTCTTACTTTCATCATTGGTTCTATTATGAGTAGTATCGTATGTATTCTCGGTATGAGAAGTGCTACTTATGCCAATGTTCGTACAGCAAACAAGGCTCGTGAGACTAAGTCTATCGGCGAAACTGTTAAGGTAGCCCTTACAGGTGGTAGTATATCAGGTCTCAGCGTTCAGGGCTTCGGTTTACTTGGTCTCTTACTTATTCTCATCATCTTCAATGGTGTTGAGCACTCAGTTACAGGAACCGGCTTCATAGCTACTGTTGAATGTAACCCAACTATTATGAGAATAACAACCTACTCACTTGGTTGTTCTATCGTTGCCATGTTTAACCGTGTTGCCGGTGGTAACTACACCAAGGCAGCAGATATCTCTTCAGATATCCTTGCAAAGCTCCGTCACGACCTTCCTGAGGACGACAGCCGTGTTCCTAATGTTATTGCCGACTTCATCGGTGACAATGTTAACGATATAGCTGGTAACTGTTCAGATCTTCTTGAAAGCTTCGTTGCTACTATGTCAGCAACCATCATGATTGCTGTTACTCTTTATGCTAAGCATAACGGTAACGTATCAGAGCAGTTATTTGACGCTACTACACTTTACCCAGTTCTTCTTGCAGGCGCAGGACTTCTTGGATGTACCATCGGTCTTCTCTTCGCCGCTCTTAAGAAGATGGGGAACAACCCTTCAAGAGAGCTTGATATCGCTACATGGATTTCAGCTGGTCTTACAGTTATCTTTGGATTAGGTATAACATGGTACCTCTTCTGCCACAACAACAAGATCACATCAGATGATCTTAAGACTTATGAATTCGCTATCGGTTGGATCTCTCCTTGGGTTTCATCTGTTCTCGGTATCATAAGTGGTATCGCAATCGGTTCTATTACAGAATATTATACAAGTACTGATTACAAGCCTACACAGGAGCTTGCAGAACTTGCTACAGAAGGTGAAGCCTTCGTTATAACTAAGGGTGATGCTATCGGTTCAAGATCATGTCTTCTTCCAATCCTCATCATCGGTGTTGCACTTCTTATCTCAGGTAAGCTTTGTGGAACATATGGTATCGCAGTATCAGCTCTTGGTATGCTTGCATTCGTAGGCGCTACAGTTTCTATCGATGCATTTGGTCCTATCGCTGATAACGCAGGTGGTCTTGCAGAAAGCTGTCACCTCTCACCGGATGTTCGTGTAATCACAGATAAGCTCGATGCAGTTGGTAACACTACTGCTGCTATCGGTAAGGGCTTCGCAATCGGCTCTGCTGCATTTGCTACAGTTTCTCTTATCACAGCTTACGTAGGTAACTATACAGAACTCGGTGCTGAACCAATACTTAACTTTGCTTCATTCATAGTTGTATCCGGTGGTGTAATCGGTGGTGCTTTGGTTGAATACTTCTCAGCTATGCTTACAGATAATACAATCGACTCTGCTAAGAAGATGGCTGATGAAGGCGATAAGATCCTCTCAATCCCTGGCGTACTTGAAGGTAAGGTTAAGCCTGACTACAACAAGATGATCCGTATGGCAGCTCAGGAAGCTCTTAAGAAGATGGTTATCCCATCACTTCTTGCCATCCTCATCCCAATCATAGGCGGTATCCTCTTCGGTGTACAGTTCGTAGGTGGTCTTCTTGTAGGCGCTACAGTATGTGCTATCCCTAGAGCTATCTTCATGGGTAACTCCGGTGGTGCATTCGATAACGCTAAGAAATACATCGAGCAGGGTATGCTTAAGGGTCACGGTAAGGGAACACCTGCTCATAAGGCAGCCGTTACTGGTGATACAGTAGGTGATACACGTAAGGACGTTGTCGGCGTTGCTCTTGATATCTTCATCAAGATGATGTCAACAGTTGCCAACACACTTGCATCAGTATTCTCTAACATCTCATTGTTTGGTTAATAAAGACATACAATAAGAACTTCAAAAAAACCTGGATTCCAAATCAGAATCCAGGGTTTTGACGTGTCCCAGTAATTTCACTTCCGGAAAGACAATACATAAAAGCAGTAAAATATAATCACTGGGATGATTCGCAAGATTTCGTCATCTTTTTGCAAGCTCGCGCAAGTGCGGGCGAACTGTTTGAGCCGCGATAGCGGCGAGTTTTCGCGGAGCACTTGCAAATAAGCGGCTTGCGAAAAGATAGAAATCTTGACGTGTCCCAGTGATTATATTTTACTGCCTATCATATTTTACTGTAATATTCCGCTACTGCTCTCACCTCATCCGCCGCCTCTATAAAGCACTCAGCAACCTTCGGATCAAAGTGCGTACCAGCATCCTTCTGTATAATTTCCATAGCCACTTCAAAGCTAAAAGCCTTCTTATAGTACCTCTCTGATACCAACGCATCAAATACATCTGCTACAGCCATAATACGTGCCGAAAGCGGTATATCCTCACCCGCTAAGCCATGAGGGTAGCCCTTGCCGTTCCATTTTTCATGATGATACTCAGCAAGATTCTTAGCTTCATGAAGGTACTGTGACCCAGGTACTGTCTGCATCGCCTGCTCTATGATGTCTCGCCCCGCAATCGTATGAGTCTTCATGATCTCGTATTCGTCATCATCAAGCTTTCCATTCTTGTTGAGAATCCTGTCAGGAATCTTGATCTTACCGATATCATGAAGCGGTGCCGAGTTCTCAACATCGTACATGAACTGCTCAGTCAGTTGTTCCTTATAATAGCCCTTCTCACGAAGCTTATTCATGATGATACGAGTATAAGCAGCAGTCTTCTTGACGTGCTCTCCAGTCGACTCATCCCTGCTCTCAACTATATCAGCCAGCACCATGATAAGCGCATTCTGCATCTTAGCAATCGTCTCGTTCTTCGTATTGAGGTCATTCGCATATCGAACATTATCCTCAGTTGTCTTAGAGAACGCTTGATACATACTCTCTATCTCGTCGCCTGTATGAATATCGAGGTGCTTGATCCTGTCCACGTTGTGCTCAAGAGCCTTCTCATCATCATATACAAATGCATTGGCGCTCATAGACATCGTGTTGATAGGGAAGATTATGTTATACTCGCTAACCCACAAACCAATAGCCACTATAAGCATGATAAATCCAAGGAAAATCGAAGCAAGCTTCGCCACAAAGCGGATTATAATACTGCGAACATGTTCCATAGATATATCTGCCGCCACATAACACTGACATACACCATTATCATCATACAGCGGCTTATATACAGTAATCAGATATCCGAAAGTATCATCAGTAACAATAGGGTCAATCTCCTTGCCGGCAAGCAAGTCGTCAATCAGATTCTCAAATGACTTATCGAATTCTATAACTTCTCCAGGTTCGCTCCCCGCTTCATCACCTGTATCCAGATCGAATACTACATGGCAGCCGTCTTCCATGATTTTATATACATAAAGATACTCAACTTCGCTGTTCGCATTCCTGATATCATACAGAATCTTCTCGATTTCTCGATATTCCGGCAGCGCATCGCCCTCTTCCATGTATAACTCAACCTTGTTCGGATCTATGAAGTTAGCCGCAACCTTAGAAACCGCATCTGCCTTGCTAAAATGCTCGTTCATGGCGTACTGCTTATACAAAAGAGTACTTATGATCATAGCCGCAATTCCTATGGCAAATGTAGCGCCAAGAAGAAGCACTAATATCTTAGTCCGAAGGGACATCGTACGGTTTCTACGCTTCTTCGCAGCAAATATCTCTTCTCTAGTAAGTGGAGTCTGCCTCCACCCCTCAATCCTTAACCAGTTAAGCAGCCGCTCAGTAAACAGCGACATCGCCAGTGCAAGAATAAATACAGTTATCAGCTTATCAACAAAATCCCACACAATACTACTTGCAACATACGAAAAGAAACTTGCGACAGTCCATGAAGAATAATTAATAAGCCAAGAAAAGAAGTATCCGACACCTCCACCGATCACTGTCAGGAGAACAGCCAAGAGAAGAAATCCTCTCTTCTTCTTCAAAAAACCCTTATTGTAGACCCAGTATGATATAACAGCGATAGTAACATTGCTTATCGTATAATATATAGCTTCTGAATCATATGTACTCTTAAGAATATTCGTCGCCAGACCTACCACGATACCCGGAACATAGCCACACAAAACCGATGAAAGAACAGTTCCTATAACATCAAGGTATAAGTCCACAGGCACAAAGCCTGAGAGCACGCTACCAAGCATATTGATAGCGATACCTATAACAATAACCCAAAACATCCTGCCATAACGTTTTTTCTCATCCATAGGCCAAGTCTCCTATTCCCAAATCCTATAGATATTTTATAACATTTTGCCCGATTTAACAAGCGATATTATGCCACTACAACCCGCTACAACATCCTCATAAGTCTTCACGAAATTCCCGGTATACCAAGGATCCGCAACATCTCGTCCAGTAAACCTGATATCCTTAACATCCTCGCAATCCTCATCAACATCAGCAAAATCCATAAGCTTATATATCTTATCGAACCAATCCTGCCCTATAACCCGCTCACAATTGCGAATATTCATATCATCCATACACACGATATAATCATAAGCATCATAATCGCTTCTTTCAATCTGCCTCGCACGCCTTCTCCTGTGAGCAATCCCATGCTTATCAAGGATATCTCTAGTTCCCCAGTGAATATCGTTGCCTATCTCTTCGCGACTTGTAGCTGCGGAGGCGACCTCAACCACCCCCTCAAGCCCATTCTTCTTAATCATATCTTCCAACACATATTCTGCCATAGGCGAACGGCATATATTGCCGTGACAGACGAACATAACTCTAATCATACGTTTTTTCCTCTCTGATTTGCTCAGTATTGCCGTATTATATGCGGTATATTTTTTCTACTACCAATTTGGCAGCAAGGGGCGAAAACTATAAAACGCGGCAAGATTTTGCAAACTTCGGACGTCGTTAGCTATTTAGTTCTGCTTCACATTCCTTCTGCCAGTCCTCAAAAACATCCACTAAGTCGACATCACCATCTCCAGCGAAATCATCATAGTTGTATTTAGCATCGAATGCTTTTGTATTAACATTGTAGCTTAATCTGAATTCGATAGGACGTTTTCCATCATATTTATCGCAAATTTCAACGATATTGTCCATGTCTTCAAACCCACAATCAAAAAACTCATCTATCTGATCGTCATCAAACCAGTCGTTTAAAAGGCATATCTTCTTATCTTTAGCAAAGAATGCGTTAAAGAAACCCATTGATTCGTTTCGATAGATATAAATATACACCATATCGGCTTCTTTTTCGCCGTTTTCTAACAGCTCTAATGCAAGTGATACGATACTTGCCTGTGCATCGGTAAATTCCTCTTCAAATCCTTGTAACATATATAGCACTCCTTAAATACTTTTATTAATCAAATAAACAGATGTAAATTCACCAGGTGAGCCGCAGCAGCGTCCTTCAGTCCCAGCCGCGTATAAACGTCAAGCGTAACATCTTTCAGGTCAACCTATTATTCACTAACTTCACCGTAAAACCACAAATCCGAAACACACGTATAATCCTCATCTCTGATTATCTCTTTAAAGCCATCCTCCTTTAAATCCGTGACGATATTTCTATCTCTCATAAGTGACTTAGAATCGGGAAGCTTTGACCACTCCTGATAACTGTCATGTCTACCCCAAAAAGACTCATAATACTCCTGATCATAAAATACGATAATCTGCGAGCTATATAAATTAGGGATATCTAACATACAAACAACCTTGCAGAACTCCAAGCTTTCAGGCTTCGCCTTAAGAATTTCCTCTGTTTTTCTTATCCATGCTTTACAAAACGCTGTTTTTATCTTCGAAGAAGTCTTTGGCATATCAATCCATACACTGCCTGGAACATGATAATGCTCGAAGCCACATTTATTCATCTCATCCACATACCGATAAGCCCTTATCGCATCGATATTCTTCAGCAATCTCTTGAATTTTTGCCTTTGCCCTCTTGATTTTCCGTAAAACATAAAACACACCTTTCTATATTTCTGCCTTTTTCTCATAATCACTATGTCGATCAATACTGATATAATATACATGAAACAGGAACACAATCAGGATCGTGAAGTCTCACACGACTGAAGTCGCGTGCTTCTCATAAATACAACCATAAGTTATA